>Ga0207771_100115_pt1 | contig 57928 bp, 60 predicted proteins | sample A23M2SouthBayCA_2_FD_187731 | JGI IMG/M metagenome (GOLD analysis project Ga0207771, IMG submission 187731) | Aerobic enrichment media microbial communities from Eden Landing Ponds, California, USA - A23 M2 (2) (SPAdes) | ecosystem: Environmental > Aquatic > Marine > Unclassified | place... | reverse complement strand
CGACGCTGTTGTTCGTCGCGGAAGTCGTCGCCCGGCGGGTTCAAGTGTATCGGGGTCACACCTCTCTGGAGAGTGGTCTCCCGTGAGCGCCCTCGGTAAGAGCCTGAACCTCGGACTGGTCGCACTGGTCGTGCTGGCCGTCGCCGGGACGGCCGGTGCGACGGTTCTCTACCAGGACTCGATAGAGCAGCTACAGTCACAGAACGACGACCTCCGCGCGGACCGAGCGGAGCTGACGGCGGAACTGAACCAGACAGAGACCGAACTCGCACAGGCCCGCGACCGGCTCAACGAGACGGAGACACAGCTCCAGACCCGTACGGAAGACGTCAATCAGGTCGCCTCGTCGCTCAACGACACGGAGCGGCGCCTGAACATCACCGAGCGCCAGCTGGAACAGACCCGCAGCAACCTCTCGCAGAGCCGCGAGCGGATCCAGTCGCTGGAACAGAACATCACCCAGCTGGAAGGCCGACGGAACGACCTCCTCCAGCAACGCAACGACCTCGAACAGCAGGTCGCGAGCCTGCGTGACGAGCGCGAACAGGTCGAAGACCGGGTCAACGACCTCCGATCGCGAGTCAACGACCTCCAAGACCGGCTCGGCCAGCGCGTCCAGGAGATCGACGACCTCCAGAGCGACCTCGACAACAAGACGATCCGGATCGATACCCTCGAGAACGAACTCGGCAACAAGAACAGTACGATAGAGAACCTGAACGACGAGAACGACAACCTGAACGACATCAACGAGGGTCTCAGAGAAGATATCAGCGACCTCTGCGGTAAACTGGGGGAGAACCAGACGGACCCCGCCTGCGAGGACTGAAGCAATGACCGACGACCCTCCAGACGACGAGACGCCGCCCGACGAAGGGCCACCCGACGACGAGGAGTCCGCCGACTCCACTCCTCCGGAGGACGGCGGGGCTGACGATTCCTCGTCGCCGGAGGAGCGGGACACCGACGACACACCGCCAGAGAGCGGAGATTCCGAGGACACTGACGGCGCTCTATCGCCAGAGGGCGGAGAATCCGATGACGCCGACCCGTCCGAGGCGGCGGACCGGTCGGATAGCACGGCGCTGTTCGGGACTCCGGAGGACGACGCGGAGAGCGAGAGCGGCGCGGACGACACGGAGGACGTACCCGCGGCCACGACGGGTCGTGACGAACCGACAGTCCCGACGGAGGCCGGGCCGACCGACGGCTCGTCCGCGGAGAGTGGGCCGACCGACGGCCCGTCCACGGAGGACGAAGCGGCCGACGGGGCAGTCGAGAGCGAGGAGAGAGCGACCTCGGCCGTGCCCGACGCCGGGTCGCGCTCGCGAGTCGAGTCCGCCCTCACGGACGTACGCCGGGAGTGCTGGAAGGCGGCGACCGTCCACGCGGTCACGGAGGCGGCGGTGGTCTTTCTCGCCGCGAATCTGGTGCTCGTCACCCTCGCACCCCCGTGGCTGCCCGAGCGGGTCCCGCTTCCCGAGTCGGTGTCCGAACAACTCGTGGACCTGGTAGGCGGGTCGGGGTCGCTCGCGGTCCCCGGGTCGGCGGCGCTGGCGGTCGCGCTCGGTGTCGTCGCCTTCCTCGTCGGTGTCGGCGTCCGGGTCCGACGCCCGCTCGTCGAGCAGTTCGAGGCCGCCAATCCCCCGGTGCGCGAGGCGCTCCGGACGGCTCGCGACGCCGTCGGGGACGAGGCCGATTCGGCGATGGCACGCCGACTGTACGCGGACGTGCTCGACCGCCTGGGCGAGAGTTCCGGGCTGGCGCTGGTCGACGGCCGGCGGATCGGCCTCACCGTCGTCGTCGCCGTCGTGCTGGCGGTCGCGACCGTCCAGGTGGCCGTCCTCGACCCCGGACTGTTCGAACCACCGATCGAATCGAACGAGGGCGGGCCTGGCGAACCCCAGAACAACTACACCGGCCTGCTCGACGGCGACCAGATACTCGGCGACAGCGAGGCGGTCGAGGCGGGCGACGACGAGTTGAACGCCTCGATCGAGTCCTCGGGCGGCGGCCAGGACGTCGGCGAGCAACAGCAGTTCCCCTCGGACGGCGGACCGGGCGCAAACACCGGTAACGGCGGCGTCGACAGCCAGCAGGCCGGTTTCGCCGCTCCGGACCAGGTCGAGGACGCCGAACTCGTCCGTGAGTACAACCGCCGCATCCGCAGCGGTGACGCGGCCGGCCGCGGGAGTGGCGACGGCGGCGACGGCGGTTCGGCTGGAGGCGGGAGCGGGGGAGACAGTGGGGGCGGCAGCGACAGTAACCAGAACGTCGACGGAGACAACACATGAGTGACCCAGACACGGACGTAGCGGCAGCAGAGGAGATCGACGCGTTACAGGCAAAAGTAGAGACGGCTCGCGAGGAGGTCGGCAAGCGCATCGTCGGCCAGTCCGAGGTCGTCGAGCAGTTGCTCGTCACCATCCTCGCGGACGGCAACGCCCTGCTGGAGTCCAACCCCGGCCTGGGCAAGACGACGATGGTCCGCACCGTCGCGGAGGTGACGGACCTGTCCTTTTCGCGCATCCAGAACACGCCCGACCTGATGCCCTCGGACATCACCGGCACGGAGATCATCCGCGAGACCGACACCGGTCGCGAGTTCGTCTTCGAGAAGGGGCCGGTGTTCGCGAACGTCGTCCTCGCCGACGAGATAAACCGCGCGACGCCCAAGACACAGGCCGCGCTGCTGGAGGCGATGCAGGAACGCCAGGTCACCGCGGCGGGCGAGACCTACCAGCTTCCGGATCCGTTCTTCGTCCTCGCGACGCAGAACCCCATCGACCAGGGCGGGACCTACGCCCTCCCCGAGGCTCAGACCGACCGCTTCATGCTCAAACTCCTGGTCGACTACCCCGAGTACGACGAGGAACAGACCATCGTCGACCTCTACACGAAGGGCAGCGAGACGGTGCCCGTCGAGCAGGCGCTGACGCGCGACGAGATCCGGGCCGCACAGCGCCACGTCCGGGACGTCCCCATCGCCGACGACCTGCGGGACGTCGCCATCGAACTGGTGCGTGCGACCCGTCAGGCCGAGGACGTCGAGTTCGGCGCGAGTCCCCGTGCGAGCATGGCCCTGGTCGTCGCCGCGAAGGCCCGCGCGTTCCTGCACACCCGGAGTCACGTCTCCGAGGAAGACCTCCGGGCGCTCGCGGCGCCCGTGCTCCGTCACCGCATAATCCTCGACTTCCGCGCCGAGCGCGAGGGACGCACGCCAGACGACGTGATCACCGACCTGCTCGACGAACAACTGTGAGCCGTGCTTTCCGGGTGACTCGACCGTGACCATCGAACCGACGTTCCTGGACGAACTCGACCGCTTCGACGCCGCACTGGACCGCGAGACGGCGGCGTTGCGACAGGGTGAACAGCAGTCGCCACGCGTCGGCGAGGGGCTCACGTTCAGTGACTACCGCCGGTACTCCCCCGGTGACGACACCCGGCTCATCGACTGGAAACTCTACGGTCGGACCGAGGAGTTCTACATCAAACAGTACGAGGAAGAGCGCAATCTGACCGTCCACGTGCTGGTCGACGCCAGCGCGTCGATGGACTACGGCCGGGTCGGCACCCACAAGTTCGAGTACGGCGCCAAGATCGGGCTGGGATTCGCCTACCTGACCGCCGAGGAGCACAACGATTTCCTGTTTTCGACGTTCCGCGAGCGGGCCGAGCGCCTGGACGCCGGGCGGTCCAACCGCGGGGAGATCCTCGACTGCATCGACCAGATCAACGCGATGCGACCCAGTGGCGAGTCGGACATCGAGGAGGTGCTCTCGGCGTACGCCGACCGGATCCGGACCCGGTCGCTCGCGGTCGTCGTCACCGACTGTCTGGCCGACCCCGAGACCATCGCCTCCGGTGTCTCGGCGCTGGCTCGCGACGACGTGGACGTGCTGGTCGTGCGCCCGGTCGCCCCCGCCGAGCGCGACCCCGAGGTGGTGGGTGACGCGCTGTTCGTCGACCCCGAGACCGCCAACGAACGCCGCTCGTATTTCAGCGGCTCGTTCGCCCAGCAGTACCGCTCGCGACTGGACGCCCACGTCGAGGCCGTCGACGACCGACTGGCCGAACTCGGGGCCGACAGCGTCGTCGTCGACACCGGCGAGGACTACTTCGACTCCTTCGCGTCCGTGTGGCTGGGGTAAGTGAGTGGGTGTCGATTTTCCGTCTGATCTGCTCGCGGCTGAATCCGATGTGGTGCGTCGAAACCGTTCGACCCGCTCGCTATGAGATGACAGCGCTGCTACTCACGGTAACGGTTGAAAGCCCTCGGCACGCTCGCGGTCGCTGCGCAGGATATTCTCGCTCGGACAGCCGCACAGCACCACACTCGCGAGAATAGGGCCTGCGCAGGCGACTCCGCATCCGCCGCGAGCGCACCTCGCCCTTTCAGTCCACCAGGTATCGCGACCGCCCAGCAACTGCCCCGCACAGCACCGCCCTGCCCTTCCCCGGGTCGCACGGCCTCCGCGAGGATCCGGCACGCGCTCCCGGCCACATACACTGTGGCGCGCGCTGTCTCGCGCGTTCATGCGCGAGATGACACCGTGCGAGGGATGAGGAGCGCAGCGTAGCGAGCACCGCAAGAGGTTGGGGAGGCGTGAGGCCGTCGCGGTGCTGTGCGGGGCGGTTGCGGGGCGGTGCGGTGTTGTCCTGGCGGACTGAAAGGGCGAGACCGCTCGCGTTCATCTAGTCGCCTGCGCGGGCCCTATTCTCGCGAGTGCGGCGCGGTGCGGGTGTTCGAGCGAGAATATCCCGCTCAGCGACCGCGAGCGTGTCGAGGGCTTTCAACTCTCACTGTGAGTTGCGGTGTCGGGTACAGCTAGTGAGCGAGTCGAAAGCTTTCAACTGATACTGTGAGGGTCGGTGCTGTCGTCTCGGAGCGAGCGTGTCGAAGGCTTTCAAACCACAATCACGACGACCACACCGACTCCCGACAACCCGACCCCGAAATCCACGTCCCACAACACACCTAGTCGGCGAACCATTCATGCCCGACCGGCCGTAAACCCGGGTATCGTGACCGACGGAGCCCAGACCGCGGGCGAAACCGGCGACGCGGTCGTCGCCCTGACCGACGTCGAGAAACGCTACGAGCGAACCGCCGACATCACCGTCGAGGCGCTGCGCGGTGTCACGCTTTCCCTTCCCGAAGGCTCCTACACGGCCGTGATGGGCCCCAGCGGGTCGGGCAAGAGCACGCTCCTCAACCTCGTCGGCGGTCTCGATACGCCCACGGCGGGGTCGGTGGCCATCGCGGGGACCGAACTCTCGGGCCTCTCGGAACCCGAGCGTGCGCGGGTCCGCGGCGAGGAGATCGGCTTCGTCTTCCAGACGTTCAACCTGATGCCCCGTCTCACCGCCGCCGAGAACGTCGCCTTCCCGCTCGTCTTCCGCGGCGTGGACCGCACGGAGCGCATGGAACGCGCCCGCGAGTTGCTCGCCGACGTCGGCCTGGCCGACCGGACCGACCACCGCCCGAACGAACTCTCGGGCGGCCAGCGCCAGCGGGTCGCCATCGCGCGCGCCCTCGCCGGCGACCCGGCGCTCGTCCTCGCCGACGAACCGACCGGGAACGTCGACACGGAAACCGGCGACCGCGTCATGTCCGTCCTCGACGGCGTCAACGACGCCGGGAATACGATCTTGCTCGTGACCCACGAACGCCGCATCGCCGAACACGCCGACCGCATCGTCCACCTCCGCGACGGCCGAATCCAGGAGATAGAAGTCGTCGAGAAGGGCGAAGACGTCGAGGACAGCGAAGATGCCGAAGACGCCGCGATCGACGGAAGCGACGGGGGTGACTGACCGTGGACGTCGCCGAGACTCTCAGACTGAGCGGGCGGGCGATCCGCGCCCACAAGTTGCGGTCGGCGCTCACGGTCCTGGGTATCCTCATCGGTATCGCGGCAGTGGTGACGTTCGTCACGTTCGGGGCGAGCCTGCAGGCCGACGTGGTCGGCCAGATCAGCGAGACGAGTGCGAACAACATCTACCTCGTCGCCGCCGAGGACGACGAGGGCTTCGCGGGTGCCGGCCGCCCCGTCTTCACCGAGGAAGACGTCAGCACCTTCGCCGGTGTCGAGGGTGTCGAGCGGGTCGTCCCGCGGGGGATACTGTCGGTGTCGGCCATCAGCTACGGGAACGACACCGTCGCGCGCACGCAGGCGACCGCCACCACGCCCGCCGCCTTCGCGTCGACGCCGTTCGTGGCCGGCGAGCCCTTCGAACTGGGACGCGAGGAGGTCGTGCTCAACCGACTGGCCGCCCAGTCCTTCGAGTCGAACGCCACCGTCGGCGACACGGTGGCGCTGACACTCGGGGGCGGGCGCACCCGGAACCTCACCGTAGTCGGGGTCGTCAACGGCTCCGCGGGTGAGTTACCCTTCGACGCATTCGGCTCGCAGGCGCGAGTCTACGTCCCGACGGACCCGCTGTACAACACGGTCGTCGAGAGCCCGTCGGCGGGCGCACCCCAGCGCGTCTACCCGCAGGTGACCGTCGTCGCCGACCCCGCCGAGACGGGTGCCGTCCGAGAGCGCGTCGAGGAGGTCTTCCCGGAGACCGACGCCGCACAGCTCGTCCCCGACGGGTTCGAGCTGATCGCCCAGACCAGCGGCGACTTCGCCGACCAGGTCGAGGAGATCGTCTCGCAACTGACTCGCTTCGTCACCGGTATCGCCGTCATCGCGCTCGTGGTCGGCGCGGTCGGCATCGCGAACATCATGCTCGTCAGCGTCACCGAGCGGACCCGCGAGATCGGGATCATGAAAGCCGTCGGCGCGCGCAACCGCGAAGTGATGGGCCTCTTTTTGACCGAGGCCGTGCTGCTCGGCGTCCTCGGTGCGGCGCTGGGCGTGCCTGTCGGTGTACTCGGCGGGTGGGCGGCCACCCAGTACGCCGAGATATCGCTGACGCTGGCGCCGGGCTGGTTCGCTATCGCCGTCGTGGTGGGCGTGGTCGTCGGTGCCGTGGCGGGCCTGTATCCGGCCTGGCGCGCTGCCCGTGTCGACCCTATCGAGGCGCTTCGCTACGAGTGAACACGAGTCGGACTGTCCGTCGAGGACATCTACTCTCAACCGGTCACGCGTAACCGTTGTCCGCGGAGAACGAGCGACGCGCCGCCGATCCCCGCCGCCCACTGCAGGAAGACCACGATATCCCGGCGCTCGCCGGTCGTCGTCCGGTAGCTGGTGGCGGTGACGACGTAGTACGACCCGTCGTGGGCGACGAGTTCGCCGGCACCAGAGAGGGGGTCACTCGTTCGGAATTTCCCGGTTTCGACCGCCCTGCGGATACCCCGTGACACCTCGCTGCTCGGGTCGGCGACGTCGTCGAGTGCGGGGTCCTGGGCGACGGGTTCGAGACCGTACTCGACCGTACCGTTCGGCAGTTCCTCGGCGACCGGTTCGAAAAAGCCCGCCTCCCAGATGTGGACGTACTGGTAGTCGTGACGGAGGAAGTTCGGAGGCGGTCCGTCGTAGACGACCCCGCCGTTCGCGTGGACCGCCTGTTCGAGTATACACGACCGGCGCGGGGGGAAGTCGAGACAGGCGACCTCCGAATCGATATCGCCGGATCCGGGCGGGGCGTCGTAGGTACTGTTCTCGTGGAAGGTGATTTCGGTCGGTTCGTACGTGTAGCTGTCCGGGTCACCGAGATCCAGCGCGCCGACGACCGGCGGATTGAGCAACAGTGCGAACCCGACGACCACGAGGACCACGCCGCGGCGGGTATCCGGGAGGGACTCGAACACGGGCGTTCGTCTCGTGCGAGAGACATGAATGTGGTGGACGTGGCGTGTCGTGTTCGCCAGTGCGTGTGTGTCCGTCACACGACACCGGTGCCAGCAAAGCCTTAAAACGACGGAGTCACGTACGGACGAGCATGCAACACGTGAAGATTCCGCAGGACCGGATCGGCGCACTCATCGGCGAGGGGGGTGAGACGCTACGGACCATCGAGGACCGCGCGGAGGTCCGGCTGGACGTCGACAGCGAGACCGGCCAGGTCTCCGTCGAGACCACCGGCGACCCCGTCGTCGCGCTCAAGGCCCCCGACATCGTCAAGGCCATCGGCCGTGGGTTCGCTCCCGAGGAGGCCATGCGCCTGCTCGACGACGAGCTCATGATGTTCGAGATCATCGACATCGACGCCGCCTCGCGCAACAAGAACGACCTCACGCGCCACAAAGGTCGGCTCATCGGCGAGGACGGTCGCACCCGCGAACTCATGGCTGAACTCTCCGGTGCCTCTGTGGTGATCTACGGCTCGACGCTGGGTATCATCGGCGACCCCGAACAGGTCGAAGCCGTCCGCGAGGCCGCCCAGATGATCCTCGACGGTGCCCCCCACGGCGCTGTCTACTCGTTCCTCGAAGAGCGCCACAACGAGATGAAACACAAGGGCATGGAGTACCACCGCTTTACCGGGTAGCCGCGCTCGAAGCTGTCGCCCGGCCGAAAAGCTAACACAGTGGCCGAGCAACGGGGGGACAGACCGATGGCGAACGACGGGGAGCAGGGCGGGGACGGAACCCGCGGGCCGGTGAGCGAAGCCGACGAACCGGCCGCCGAGGGATCCGACAGCCCCACGGCGGACGGACGCGCCGCCGAAACCGAGACCGTCGGCGACATCGTCGACCGCCTGCGCTCGCTCGACGACGAGGGCCGCGAGGGTGGCGTGCTCACCGAGCAGTTGCACGAGGTCGAGACGCGCCTGCTCGCCTTTGGCCGCGCGCTCGGCGGCGATCCCGACAGCGTCGCTGACCTGCCCTTTACCGAGGAGGCTGGGACGGACGGGATGCCGGAACCGCTCTACGTCCGCCACGACGCCGAGATGTTGAACCAGGTGACCAGCTGGCTCCTCCAGGAACAGCACATCGGGCTGGTGAGCCACTACGGCACCGGCAAGACGGCCTTCCGGGAGATCGTCCGTCGTGACCTGGGTGCTCACGACGATTTCGTCGTCGCCATCCTCGACAACCCCCGCGAGACCACGCCGCGGAAGGTGTACGCCACGGTGCTGAAGCGGGCCGAGAAAGCGGGCTACGAACCCGACGACCGCGACTACTGGCAGACCCGCGACGGCATCCCGTGGGCGACCGAGGACGCCAAAGAGGCCGCCCGCGAGGTCGTCGAGGCTGTCAGAGCCGACGGGAAGACACTCTTGCTGGTCGTCGACGAAATCGAGGTACTCACCGCAGAGATCCTCTCGACGCTGCAGGTCGCCGGCGACGCCGGGGTGCGCCTGTTCCTGATGGGCACGCCAGAGGGCAAGGAGCGAGTGGCGGAGTTACGGGAGACGCTGGATTCCCGCCTGCGCTACTACGAGGGGATAGAGCCGTTCGGTCCCGAGGAAGTCGGCGAGTACGTCGCCCGCTCGCTGGCGTACTTCCGCGACGAGCCCTACCGGGACCAGGAGCCCGACCTGTTCACCGACGCGGCCATTCGGGATATCACAGATCGTAGCGGGGGCAACGTCCGAGAGATTCGCATCGAGTGTCGCGAACTCTTCACGCGCGCGGCGTTCGTCTGGTACCGCACCGGCCAGGAGATAGACCGGATCCAGGTCACTCCTGAACTTCGCCATCGTCGGTTCGGGATGAGTAGGTGACTTAAACGGCCGCACATACCCGCCCGAACGGACAGACGCCCGCCCCTCGAACCGTCCGTATGAACGAGACGGACGCGACGCTGATCGACGAACCGTCGGCCGAGTCGACGCGGGTGGGCGTCGAGGACGGGGTGGACCTCCACGTCGTCCGCGCCGGAGACCCAGACGATCCGCTGGTCGTTCTGTTGCACGGGTTCTCCGATTTCTGGTACGGCTGGTGCAACCAGATCCCGGCGCTGGTCGATGCGGGGTACCGGGTGGTCGCTCCCGATATACGCGGATTCAATCTGAGCGACAAACCGCGGGGACTCGACGCCTACCGGATGGGGCGACTCTCGGGGGACGTGGTCGCGCTGATCGAGTCCGAGGGACGCGAGTCGGCACGGGTCGTGGGACACGACATGGGCGGGCAGATCTCGTGGGACCTCGCACAGCGCCACCCGGAGCGCGTCGAACGCCTCGGGATCGTCAACGTCCCACATCTCTCGGCGTTCCGGCGGACACTGTGGTCGACCCCCCGGCAACTGCTGCGGAGCTGGTACGGCTTTTTCTTCCAGGTGCCACGACTCCCCGAGTGGCTGCTGGGGCGCAACGACGCCCAGGGGATCGTCGACATCCTGACCGGGAGTTCCCGCCCCGGCGCGTTCACCGCGGACGAACTCGAGTACTACCGCCGGGCGTACACGCGCCAGGGAGGCCTCCACGGAGCCGTCAACTACTACCGGGCGCTCTTCCGGCGACGCGACGACCCGCCCCGCGAACGCGTCGCGGCCCCGACGCTGGTCGTCTGGGGCGAGGACGACGAGGCGCTCGTCCCCGAACTGGCGAGCACGAGCCTCGAGTACTGCGACGACGGCCGACTCGAACGGTTCCCCGACGCGACACACTGGGTCCACCGGGAGGCCGTCGAGCGGGTGAACGAACTGCTGGTCGCACATCTCGCCGCCGAGCGACCGCCGGCACCGCGCCCGAACGCCGCCTGATACGGTTGATTGTAGATTATGTCCGGATAGCACCGACACCGGGGTCGGCGCGTACCGATGAATCGCTACAATCAACCGTATGAGGGGTAGAGCGTCCGGTCGACTGCCCGACCGGCCGTCCGTGTCAAAGAGTACAGGTCGTTGGCCCTCCTACCGGAGATATGAGCGAGACGGACGCGACGCTCCTCGACTTGCCAGCCGCCGAGTCGACGCGGATACCTGTCGACGACGGCGTCGACCTGCACGTCGTGACGGCGGGCGACCCCGACGATCCGCTGGTCGTCCTCCTCCACGGTTTTCCGGACTTCTGGTACGGCTGGCGCCACCAGATCCACCCGCTGGTCGAGGCGGGCTTTCGCGTCCTCGTCCCCGACCAGCGCGGCTACAACCTGAGCGACAAACCCCGCGAGCTCTCGGCCTACCGGATGGGGCGACTCTCGGGCGATATCGCGGCGCTGGTCGACTCCGAGGGGCGCGACTCGGCACACGTCGTCGGTCACGACTGGGGGGCGGCGGTCGCGTGGGATCTGTCCTTGCGCTATCCCGACACCGTCGACCGACTCGGCATCGTCAACGTCCCGCACCCGACCGTGATGGAGCGGACGCTGAAGACGAACCCCCGACAGCTGCTGCGGAGCTGGTACATGTTCTCCTTCCAGCTGCCGGGGCTGCCCGAGTGGTTCCTCTCCCGGGACGACGCGGCGGGGGTCGCGAGCGTCCTCGAAGCGAGTTCGAATCCCGGTGCATTCACCGACACGGACCTGCAACACTACCGGCGGGCCTATCGACAACCGGGCGCGGCGCGTGGCCCGGTCAACTGGTATCGCGCACTCCTTCGGCGACAGGACGACCCGCCACGTGAGCGCGTCGACGCCCCGACGCTAATCGTCTGGGGCGACCAGGACGACGCGCTCCTCCCCGAGATGGCCGACGAGAGTCTCGATTACTGCGCGGACGGTCGACTCGAACGGTTCCCCGTCGCCTCACACTGGGTCCACCGCGAGGAACCGGCGCGGGTCAACGAGTTGCTGGTCGAACACCTCGAAGCCGACAGTGACACCGGGGACAGCCCCTAGTTCAGCGCCAGGAACCGGTAGTTGAGGACGGCGGCGAAAGTCACCCAGGCGAGATAGGGCACGAGCAACAGCGCGGCGCGGCGGTCGACCCGGTCGAAGGCGACGATGGTCGCCAGGACGAACGGCCAGAGCGCGACGATGACGACCAGTCCCGCCAGCAGATTCTCGGCGGCGAAGAAGGCAGGCGTCCAGGCGACGTTGAGGACCATCTGTGCGACGAACAGCCCCAGCGCGACGCGCCCCGCGCGAGTGTCGCGAGCGTCGAGCCAGACGAGCGCGAGGGCGACGCCCAGCAGGGTAAAGAGGAGCGTCCAGACGACGCCGAAGACCCACGACGGCGGGTAGATATCGGGCTTGACGAGCGCGCGGAACCACGCCGAATCCGGGCCGGCCAGGATCGCGGGCACCGCGCCCACGACGTTGACGAGGACGACGCCCGCGAAGATGGTCAGAGCACGCCGACGGTCGAGGCCGCCGCCGGCCTCGCCTGGCCCCTCGGTTCGACTGTCGCCGTCTCTCCGGTTCTCGCCGGTGGTCGCTGACTCTCCCATACCTGTCCAGAGGGGCGCGAGAATCCTAAGCGTGTCCCGGGCGAAAGGGGGCGGGACAGGAGTACAACGGCCGCGGTGACACCGGTGTCACTGGGTCACGTTCAGGTTCGCTGATCTATTTGTCGCACACGGCCGAAGCGAGACCGTGAACGTACTCCTGCTCGGCGCGAGCGGACGTATCGGACAGCGAGTCGCGACGGAACTCCTCGACCGGGGTCATTCGGTCACGGGCGTCTCCCGGAGCGGCGCTGTCGACGAGGTCGACGACGAGGACTTCGTCGCCGTGGCCGGTGACGCGACCGACCCGGACCAGGTCGCACGCCTCGCGGCGGGCCACGACGCCGTCGCGTCGGCGCTCGGCCCCGGCGAAGACGAGTCGCCCGAGGTGCTCTCGACGATGATCGACGCGGTGATCGAGGGAATGCGCCGCGCTTCGGTCGACCGTCTGGTCTGGACGGGCGGCGCTGGCGGCCTCTACGTCGCGCCCGACACCAGACTCGTCGAGACCGAGGAATTCCCCGACGAGTGGGAAGGACTCGCCCGCGCGGCCATCGACGCCTACGGGGTACTGAGCGAGGCCGAGGACCTGCAGTGGACGTACCTCGCGCCCGCGGCGCTCATCGAACCCGGCGAACGAACCGGCGAGTACCGCACCGCCGAGGGCGAACTCGTCGCCGACGAGGACGGCGACAGCTACATTTCGATGGAGGACTTCGCCGTCGCCCTGGCCGACGAACTCGAAGACCCCCAGGGCATCCACACGTACCTCGGCACCGGGTACTGAGACGGATTTGGGGACGCTGTATCGGCCCTTCTCTCACGCGAACGCGCCGAAAAAGGCGATCCCGACGCCGAGCAACAGGAGTCCGAGCGCGACAACGAAGAGAGCGCCGCCCAGGTTGAGGGCGCGGTAGACCCGCGAGTGGTCCCGGTCGAAGTCCTCCCGGCGGTAGACGTTGCCGAGGACGATCAGGAAGGTGACCGTCGCCCCGAGTGTGAGGACGCCGTAGGCGACCGCCCCGGCGAGCACCTGGCTCACGACGAGCACGAGGCTCCCGACCAGCCCCAGCACACAGCCGATAGCGTAGACCTCTCTGGTGCCTATCTTCACAGTGTATTTACACTACATCCAGGGCTCGCATATATTTGTCGGCCCTGCACGGAGACCAGTGGAGCTAGTGGCTGACAGGGGCCACTCAGATATTGTCCGATCCAGCGTGTGCGTTGAGCAAGTCGGGTTGTTGCAGTCGTCGCAACCGCAGTCGCGATCGTCTCGATCTCGCTCGTGCTCGTGAGATGGAAGCCCTCGACGCGCACGCGGTCGCTCAGCGACATATCTGCGCTCTCGGCACCGCCCGCGCAGATAGGGGTCGCTGAGGCGACTCCGGTCGCTTCGCTCCCCGCGAGCGCGTCTCGCCCTTCCAGTCCGCCAGGGTGGAACTTTGTCCGGGAGGCTACTGATCATTCAACGCCAAGACCGCCTGTGCAACGTTGTTTCCCTGGCGGACTGAAAGGGCGAGGGCCGGTGGCACCGAGCGAAGCGAGGAGAGTCGCCTGAGCGGGCCCTATTCTCGCGAGTGCTGTGCGGTGAGGCTGTTCGAGCGAGAATATCCCGCTCAGCGACCGCCAGCGAGGCCTGACCGAAGGGAAGGCCTCGATGCGAACGGCGACCGAAGGGAGCCGTGAGCCAGCGGCCCGAGGGCTTTCATCGCACGATGTCGAGTGCGGTGCGGTCTCCGGATCGGCTTTCTTCCAAACCAGTGTTGGCTGAAACTGTTGATAACACTACCCCCTTGTACACTGCACAGCCGAATGCGCACAGAGTACTCCGGTGTACCGTCGTCGTTCGTAAACGCCCCTCCCACGGACGACCACCTGCCGGCAAATCCATACTTAAACCCCTTCTTGGTACGGTGTGTCATACCGCTGTACGCGCCCGCTGCCCTCGGTCACGGCTCCCGTCCGTTACCTTTATATAGAATCACAATCAATCCTTCGGGTGACTATGGCTCAGCAGATGGGCGACCAGCCCCTCATCATCATGTCCGAGGACTCTCAGCGCACCTCGGGCAAGGACGCACAGTCGATGAACATCACGGCCGGGAAGGCCGTTGCAGAGGCCGTTCGGACCACACTCGGTCCGAAAGGCATGGACAAGATGCTCGTGGACAACTCCGGGGGCGTCGTCGTCACGAACGACGGCGTAACCATCCTCGAGGAGATGGACATCGAGCACCCCGCGGCGAACATGATCGTCGAAGTCGCCCAGACCCAGGAAGACGAGGTCGGCGACGGTACGACCACCGCGGTCGTCATCTCCGGTGAACTGCTGGGCAAGGCCGAGGACCTCCTCGACCAGGACATCCACGCGACTATCCTCGCCCAGGGGTACCGCCAGGCCGCCGAGAAGGCCAAGGAAGCGCTCGACGACATCGCGATCGAAGTCGACGCCGAGGACACCGAGATTCTCGAATCCATCGCCGCGACCGCGATGACCGGCAAGGGCGCCGAGAACGCCAAGGACACGCTCTCCTCGCTCGTCGTCAGCGCCGTCCAGGCCGTCGCCGACGAGGACGGCATCGACACCGACAACGTCTCGCTCGAAACCGTCGTCGGCGGCACCATCGACGAGTCCGAACTCGTCGAGGGCGTCATCATCGACAAGGAACGCGTCCACGAGAACATGCCCTACGCCGTCGAGGACGCCGACGTCGCGTTGCTCGACACCGCGATCGAAGTCCCCGAGACGGAACTGGACGCCGAGGTCAACGTCACCGACCCCGACCAGCTTCAGGAGTTCCTCGACCAGGAAGAGGCCCAGCTGCGCGAGTACGTCGACGCGCTCGCCGCGGCCGGCGCCGACGTCGTCATCTGCCAGAAGGGCATCGACGACATGGCCCAGCACTACCTCGCTCAGGAGGGCATCCTGGCCGTGCGCCGTGCCAAGAAGTCCGACATGCAGGCGCTCTCGCGCTCGACCGGCGCGCGCATCGTCTCCAACATCAACGACATCGACGAGGACGACCTCGGGTTCGCCGGCTCTGTCGCCCAGAAGGACATCGGCGGCGACCAGCGCATCGTCGTCGAGGACGTCGAGGACGCCAAGGCCGTCACGCTCGTGCTCAAGGGCGGCACCGAACACGTCGTCGACGAGGTCGAGCGCGCCATCGAGGACTCGCTCGGCGTCGTCTCCGTCACCCTCGAGGACGGCGAAGTCCTCCCCGGCGGCGGCGCGCCCGAGGCCCACCTCGCCTTGGAACTCCGTGACTTCGCCGACTCCGTCGGTGGCCGCGAACAGCTCGCCGTCGAGGCCTTCGCCGACGCCATCGACGTCGTCCCGCGCACCCTCGCCGAGAACGCCGGCCTCGACCCGATCGACTCGCTCGTCGACCTGCGTTCGAGCCACGACGCCGGCAACGACCAGACCGGTCTCGACGCCTACTCGGGCGACGTCTCGAACATGGTCGACCAGGGCGTCGTCGAGCCCCTGCGCGTGAAGACCCAGGCCGTCGAGAGCGCGACCGAAGCGGCAGTCATGATCCTCCGCATCGACGACGTCATCGCCGCAGGCGACCTCAAGGGCGGCGGCACCGACGACGACGACGAAGGCGCTGGCGGCCCCGGCGGCCCCGGCGGCGCGCCCGGCGGCATGGGCGGCGGCATGGGCGGCATGGGCGGCGGCATGGGCGGCATGATGTAAGAGCGGCCGACGCTACTACAGCTACATCCCGCTTCCAGACCCCTACCGTTCGCACACCGCACCGTCCGCGAACCACCACGTCTCGGCCCGACGGTGTCCCGTTTTTGCGTCACTCTCGACGTCGAGAGTGGTGTCACCGCCGAGAACTGAACGGCGTTACTCGGCGTCGGATGGGGTCTCGACTCCGGTGACTTCGAAACGGGCGCCGCCGGCGTCACTGTCGGTCGCAGTCACGTCCCAGCCATGGCCGTCGGCGATCCGTTCGACGATACGCAGTCCGAATCCCGTCCCCTCTGGCGACGTCGAGTAACCGGGTTCGAACAATCGGTCACGCGCCTCGACGTCGAAGCCGGTTCCGTCGTCGGCGACGTAGAAGCCGGTCCCGTCGTCGAGGCGACCGACCGTCACCGTCACGGTCGGCCCACCGTGTTCCACGGCGTCCTCGTGAGTCGAAGACGAACGAGGGCTCGTCGAGCCGTGCTCGACGGCGTTACCCAGCAGGTTCTCCAGCAGTCGCTGAAACTGTCCCCGGTCTGCCAGCACGGTGTAGTCGGTGTCGACGACCAATCGCGCGTCGGCGGTCGCGACGTTCCCCCAGCACCCCCTGGCGGTCTCGGCGAGAGCGACCGGTTCGACGTCGCCGACGGTCCCGCCCTCGCGTGCGAGATAGAGGATGTCCTCGATCAGTGCCGCCATCCGCTCGTGGGCGGTCATCGCGGCGTCGAGGTGTCGGCTGTCGTAGCGGTCCTGGAGGAGTTCGACCCGGCCCTGTGCGACGTTCAGTGGATTGCGCAGGTCGTGACTGAGGACCTCGGCGAACTCCGCCAGGCGTTCGTTCTGGCGTTCGAGTCGACGTTCGGCCGCCTTCTGTTCGCTGATGTCGACGTAGATGCCGTAGTACTCGTCGGTGTCGTCGGGGTCGCCGACGGGGATCGACCTGAAGAGGAAGTCACCGACCCCGTCGGCGGTCCGGCGGCGCACCTCCTTCGTGACCGTGTTGCCGGTCTGTGCCCGCTCGTCGATACGCGTCGCCTCCTCGCGCCGTTCGGGCGGGACGATCAGTTCGTTTGAGAACTGGCCGACGACGTCCGCGGCGTCGTAGCCGAACGTCCCCTCGAAGGCGGGATTGACGTCCAGCAAGACCGGTTTGCCGTCCTCGAAACGGACGTGCGTGATCGGGTCCGGCACCATCTCGAAGAGCGCGCGCAGGCGGTCGCGCTCGGTTTCGAGTTCCGCTTCGCGTTCGCGGAGGCGAAGCTCCCGTTCGACGCGGTCGAGTGCGGCGGTCAACGACGCGGCGATGATCTCCACCAGCGCGAGGTCGGTGTCGTCGAACGCCCCGGGTTCGGTCGCGGAGACGATGAACACACCATGGTCCGCCAGCGGGTGGACGACACCGCTCCGGGTAGGCGTCACGTCGGCCAGTCCGTCGTGTCCGCGCGCGTCGTCGACGACGACCGGATCCCCGCGCTCGAAGGCATCCCAGACGAGTTCGACAGCGGGGTCCTCGTCGGCCCGGTCGTAGACCGGCGGCTCGCCCAGTTTTTCACAGACGGTATCGACGACCGCGACTGGTTCGAGCCGCTGTCCGTCCTCACTCAGCAGGTGACAGCCACTCAGTTCGGCGTCGAGCACCTCGTGAGCGGCGTCGACGGCGACCTGTGCGGTCTCGGCTCTGGTCGTGGTGTCTATCAGCTGTCTCGTCCGCCGCTGGAGTCCCTCGATCCGGCGCTCGCGCTCTCGGCGGGCAGTGACGTCCGTGATGAACCCCTCCAGGGCGTCGAGGTCCCCGTCGGTGTAGAGCGCGCGTCCACGCTCCCACATCCACCGCGTCTCCCCGTCGGCGGTGACGATCCGGTAGGTGACCTCGAACGGCTCGTCCGCTTCCAGGGCATCCTGGACCGCGTCCCACGCTGCGGTCCGGTCGTCCGGGTGGAGCACGTCCTCGCCCCACGAGACGTCTCCCCGTTCCAGTGCCGCCGCGGTGTAGCCGGTGAGTTGCTCGCACTCCCCGGCGACGAACTCCATGGGCCAGGCGGGGTCGTTCGCACAGCGGTAGACGATACCCGGTAGATTACTGATCAGCGTCTCCAGTCGCCGCGTGCGGTCGGCCAGGAGTGACTGTGAGCGGTGTGCTTCGACGGCACGGTCGATGCGATTGGCCAGGAGCGCGTACTGGTCTGTCCCGGCCCCTTTCCGGACGTAGTCGGTGACGCCGGCCGCGATCGCCTCGCTGGCGAGTTCCTCGGATCCCTTGCCGGTAAAGAGGACGAACGGGAGCTCGTCGTGAGTCTCCCGGACCCGGTCGAGAAACGACAGTCCGTCCACCCCGGGCATCTCGTAGTCGCTGACGACGCAGTCGATACGCTGTCGGGTGAGAACGTCGAGCCCCTCTCTCGCGTCCGCCGCAGTCACGACCTCGACGTTCTCACGCTCCAACTCGAGAAACGACGCCGCTGTCGCAGCGACGTCTTCGTCGTCGTCGACGAGGAGCACGCGAACCGAACTGCCGGTCGAATCCATCTCTCGGAGTGTGCTATCTGTCCCGATACACCAAAAGTATGTCACCTGACTCGCCAGCCGCTGCTCGACCGGTTCCGCCGGCCTGTCCGACAGCCGGTCTGTTACTCCTCGACGTCGAGTTCGAACTGTTCGTGTTCGGAGGCGGCGTTGAGGACGACGCTGGTGTTCGATTCTTTGATCTCGGGGTCGACGAGCAGTTCCTTGATGTGGCGGTTCATCCCGTCGGTGTCGGTGAACTTGCCGATCGCGATGATGTCGTAGTCGCCGGTGACCTCGTAGACCGAGACCATCTGCTCGTGCTCGCGCAGCGTCTCGGTGACTTCGGGCAGGGCGCTCCCCTCGACTTTGAGCTGGAGGACCGCCGTCACGTCGTAGCCCAGTTTGTCGTAGTCGACTTTCGGAGTGTACCCCTGGATGATCCCCTCTTCTTCGAGGTCCGAGAGGTGATTCGAGACGGTCGTCACCGAGACGTCGAGGTCCTCACCGAGGCTGCGCAGGCTCGCACGCCCGTCGTCCAGAAGCGCATTTACCAACTTGCGGTCGAGATTTTCGTACGTCATTAGGTCCCGAAACGGCACCCACCCATTAGAATTTTACGAATATCCAATTCGCGAGAGTACCGCGTGAGAATTGCGTAAATGGGCAGGGTTTTAATAACGGGGCGCCACCGAAAGCACGTCGACAAACATGACAAGCGAAACCGCGAAGACGGACGGTGGCCTTTCCGAAGAGGCACAGGACGTCCTCGACGAGATCGAGGAAAAGAACGTAGACTTCCTGCGACTGCAGTTTACGGATATTCTGGGGACTGTCAAGAACGTCTCGGTGCCGGCGGACCAGGCTGAGAAGGCGTTCACCGAGGGCATCTACTTCGACGGGTCCTCGATCAACGGCTTCGTCCGTATCCAGGAGTCGGACATGCGCCTGGACCCCGACCCCTCGACCTTTGCCGTTCTGCCGTGGCGCAAAACCGATGACAGCGCCGCGGGCCGACTCATCTGTGACGTCATCGACACCTCCAGCGGCGAGCCCTTCTCGGGCGACCCGCGTGGGGTACTCAAAAGCGCCATCGAGCGCGCCAACGACATGGGCTATACGGTCAACGCCGCGCCCGAACCCGAGTTCTTCCTCTTCGAGGAAGACGAAGAGGGTCGCGCGACGACGAAGACCAACGACGCCGGTGGTTACTTCGACCTCGCGCCCAAGGACCTCGCTCAGGACGTTCGCCGTGACATCATCTACGGCCTCGAATCGATGGGCTTCGACATCGAAGCCTCCCACCACGAGGTCGCCCAGGGCCAACACGAGATCAACTTCACCTACGACGACGCGCTGTCGACGGCCGACAACGTCGCGACCTTCCGCGCCGTCGTGCGGGCCATCGCGGCCGAACACGACCTGCACGCCACCTTCATGCCCAAGCCGATCCCCCGCATCAACGGGTCGGGCATGCACACGCACATGTCGCTGTTCACCGAGGACGGCGAGAACGCCTTCCACGACGAGGACGACGAGTTCAACCTGAGCGACACGGCGAAGAGCTACCTCGCCGGGATCCTCGAGCACGCACCGGCTATCGCCGCGGTCTCGAACCCGACGGTGAACTCCTACAAGCGACTCGTCCCGGGCTACGAGGCGCCGGTCTACGTCGCCTGGTCCGACCGGAACCGCTCGGCGCTCATCCGCAAGCCCGCCGCGCGCGTCCCGGCCGCCTCGCGCATCGAGGCGCGCTTCCCGGACCCGTCGTGTAACCCCTACCTCGCCTTCGCCGCGCTCATCCACGCCGGGCTCGACGGCATCGAGAACGACCTCGACTGCCCCGACCCGATCCGCGAGAACATCTACGAGTTCGACGAGGACAAACGCGCGGAGTACGGTATCACCACGCTCCCGAGCAACCTCGGTGAGGCCATCGACGCGCTCGAAGAAGACGACGTCGTCGAGGACGCGCTGGGCGAGCACGTCTACGAGAACTTCATCGAGGCCAAGACCCAGGAGTACGACGAGTACCGCGTCGACGTCTCCCAGTGGGAACTCGACCAGTACCTCGAGACGTTCTGACGGCGCACCAGCGACGTCAGAGCACGGGAGATACAGTCTCCCGACGTTCTGAGCTGACGACCGGTCTCCCGCCGTGAACGCGGGTTTCTTCTTTCGGCCGCGACGGTACTCGACGAGCAATACTTTTATCCGCGCTTCCCGGTTCTCACACGGTACGATGAACGCCCGGCCGCGGGCGAACGGAGGCGACGACTGGTGAAGGTACTCTCTGTCAACGCCGGCTACCTGCTCGATTACGACGGCTCGCTCAGCCAGTACGCCCTGCGTCCCCACCGTGCGATGATCGGCAGCCAGGACGCCGAGCACCGCGCGACCGAGCGCCTCGTCGACGTTATCGCAGACGAACGCCCCGACGTCGTCACGCTCCTTGAGGTCGACCAGGGTTCTGTTCGCACCACGACCGACGGCCAGGTCGCCGAGATCGCCGACCGCCTTGCCGAGCGCGGCCTCGCCTACCGCTCGCGAGCCGACACCAAGTACGGTGAAGGGCTCGTCGGCGACCTGCCGGTCCTCGAATATCTCTCGAACGGGGTGCTCGTCCGCGAGGACCTCGACGCCACCATCGACGCCCACCTGCTGGACACCGGGCCCAAACGGCTCGTCACCGAGGTGCGAGTCGGCGACCTCTCGGTGTTCGGCGTCCACCTCGCGATGAGCGGCCGGGGCCGGCGCGCCCAGCTGGCCGAACTCACCGATCTGGTCGCCGACCGCGAGCGCGTCGTCGTCTGTGGCGATTTCAACGCCTACGACGGGCTCGACGAGATCGAAGACACGCTCGGCGCCGCGGGACTGATCCTCCACAACCCCGGCGAGACGGTCCCGAAGCGCCCGCTCGACCGCATCGTCACCGAGACCCGGACCCTCGATCTCTTTCTCACCTCGCCCGAGATCGCCGTCACGCGCTGTAGCGTCATTCCCGTCCAGGTCTCCGATCATCGGCCCGTCGTCCTGGAGTTCGACGAGTAGCCAGGCCACCCTCGCCAGCAACGACGTCCACCGTCGGTGTCCATCGTCGACGCGGGGCTCGTTCGACCCGAAACGGAGGATACATGCCCCGGCCGGTCGGCCGGTGGAACATGAGCGACCGCGGGAATCCAGGCGACCAGCGGGACTCGAACGAGGTTCGGGACCCGAGCGACCGCCCGGACCCGGGCGACCACCGGGAGTCGAGCGACATCCGGGACTCGGGTGACCTGCACTCTCTCCTCGGCGAGGTCTGGACGGTCCCGAACCTGGTGTCGCTGTCGCGACTCCCGCTGGTCGCCGGGATCGTCGTCCTCGTCGACTCGCCGCTGCGGTACGTCCTGTTCGCGCTGGTTGTCGTCTCGGACGGCGTCGACGGCTGGCTCGCGCGCCGCCTCGACCAGGAGACCGAACTCGGCGCGTTGCTCGACCCCGCGCTCGACAAACTGACCGCGCTCGCCCTCGTCGTCGCCCTCTTTCCGGCGACCGACCTGCCCGTCGAGTACCTCGTGCTCTTTTTCGCGCGCGACGCGTTCGTCCTCTCGCTGGCGCCGCTCGTGCCCCTCTATGGCTTCGACACGAGCAAGGTCCGCGCCCGGGTCCCCGGCAAGGTCGTCACCAACGTCCAGTTTCTGGCCATCGTCGCGATGCTCGTCCCCGCGGTGCTGGCGACCGAGGCGCTGCTGTGGCTCGCGGGCGTCGCCGCGGCGGTCGCTATCGTCGACTACGTCGTCTTCGTCGCCCGGGAACTGAGCGACCGCCCGTGGGTCCACGAGCGTCGGATGGTCGTCGCTGCCGGGACCGGTGTCGCGGCCGTCTTCGTCCTCGTCGTCGCCGTCCTGCTGGACGAGGAACTCGCCGACTTCCTGGCTGCCCTCGGCGTGCTCGGGTAGTCAGGGAGTGTCTCAGTAGCGGTTCTCGGGAACGGTCCTCGGGCGGACGGCGTCAGTGGGATCCATCCAGGGGCCGTTCAGTGTGTGCTCGGTCGACACCGGAATCCCGCACAGAAGACGACAGTCCAGCGACACACCCTCACGACCCACCTGTTTCGTCCGTGTCACTCGTCTTTCCGGGACCCGCGCCTTGACATGCCCCGGCCGAAAAGCGCGGAGCATGTCAGTCGAGATTACCGACGTACAGACGACACAGGTCGACGCCGACTGGACGTGGACGTTCGTGCGCCTCTACACCGACGCCGGCGTCACGGGCACCGGCGAGTGCTACTGGGGCCCCGGCGTCGCCGACGTGGTCGAACAGGCCGGCGAGAACCTCCTCGTCGGCGCCGATCCCCGCAACCTCGAACCGCTCTCGCGCCGGCTCTTCGAGGGGACCTCCGCCTACGGTTCGCTCGCGGGCGTCGGCGTCCACGCCATCTCCGGGCTCGACATGGCGCTCCACGACCTGGCGGGCAAGGTGATGGACCAGCCCGCCTACCAGCTCCTGGGCGGGCAGTACCGCGACGAGGCGCGCCTCTACGTGGATTGTCACGCCGGCACGCACCTCAAAAGCGAGGACGAACCCGCAGACTTCGACCCGTACGCGCCCGAGAGCTACGCCGACACGGCCGAGTCCGTCCTCGACGAGGGGTTCGACGGGCTGAAGTTCGACCTCGACGCGAGCAAGCGCCACGAGGACGACCCGTACAACCGCTATCTCGACGCCGAAGCCATCGACTACAAGCGCCGGATCGTCGAGGCCGTCACCGAGCGCGTCGGCTTCGAGGCGGACGTCGCCTTCGACTGTCACTGGAACTACGCCGGCGACAGCGCCCGCCGCCTCGCCAACGCCGTCGCCGACTACGACGTCTGGTGGCTCGAAGACGTCGTCCCGCCCGAGAACCTGGACGTCCAGCGCGAAGTCACTCGCGCCACGGACACCACCATCTGCGCCGGCGAGAACGTCTATCGAACCCACGGCGTCCGGCAACTCATCGACGAGCAGGCCGTCGACGTCCTCCAGCCGGACATGCCGAAATTCGGCGGGATGCGCGAGACGGTCAAGACGGCACACCAGGCTGACGACTACTACATGCCCGTCGCGCTCCACAACGTCGCCTCCCCCCTCGGAACGATGGCCGGCGCCCACGTCGCGACCGCCATCCCGAACTTTCTCGCGATGGAGTGGCACGCCCGCGACGACGACCACTGGGACGAGTTCGTCGAGGAGCCACCGATCATCGAGGACGGCGCCGTTCCCCTGCCCGACGAACCGGGACTCGGTGTCACGCTCGACCTCGATACCGTCGAGGAGTTCGTGGCGGACGGCGAGACGCTGTTTGACGAAGCGGCGTAGTTTGCTCAGGTCCTCACCCGGACAGATGCCGTCGACGTTCGCTCCGAAGTACAGAGACGGATCGTGTCGCTATCCGGGGGCGCTCACGAGTTCGAGCGGGCAAACCACTCTTTTTCGCGTCGGACGACAGCGGTTCCGAGGCCGATACTCACGACACCGAGAAGTATGGGTAGTAACGAACTGATACGGTGATTGCACCCATCGTACCAGAAAAACGTGAGATTCGTTATTTTGATGTCAGTTATTCTAAACTGTCCGAGATGGACGCCGATCGCGTTGTAGGCTACACCGTCTAGTTGTGGACAGAGCACAGCCGTGCTCCCGGTAAATATGAACGAGATTGGGATGAACACCAGACCAACTACTATCAAGATGTATCCTGCACGGGAGGACAGGGACATGATAAATAATCAAGTCTAAGTCTACAAGTGTTTGTTGGCCGGTCAGAGTGACTACGACGCGATGACTGGCGTCTGGTGGTGCTATATTCCGGCTGAATGTCGACTCCCCGATCGTCCGGACTGGGCAGACCCGAAACCCTCGATCTCCGGTGATCGTCCCGGTCTGAACCGAGTCGAGTGCGATCTTGACAGATAAAAACTATTTCGTCGGACGGGAGCGTATCCGGTGACATGCTACGGAGTGCCCTCCGCTGGACCGGGTCGCTGGTTCTCGGCGTGCTCGCGGTCGGTGTCGCCTACCGGTTCGGCGTCGACCTCTCGGTATCGGCCGTGATCGGCCTCTGCGTGGCCGCCAGCGCGCTCGTCCTCGTGCGTATCGCCCGGGAGTACCCCGACCGGATGACCGGCGACAGCTGGGCCGACAAGCGCTGGACCGGGCTGTCGGTCGGTGTGATCAACGTCGCTGCGCTCACCGCCATGTGGGCGCCCGACACCGGCGAGGCAGGACTCGGACTGGGCGTTCTCGTCCTCCTCGTCGGCCTCTTTGGCTACGCCACGGGCTCGATGGCCGAGATGGAGCGCGACCGGACGCGCGCGGAGCGGACCGGCAGCGACCCGGTGCCGGCCGACGACTGACCCGACTGCCCTCACGACCGGTCTCCGGAACAACACTTTTGCGCCCACGTCCGGTAGTCGGGATCGATGTCGTCCCCCGTTCGTCACCGCCCCCTCTCGCTGGCGGCCGGCGCCCTCCCAGCAGCCGCGATCTGGTGGTTCGTCCGCGACCCTGCCCTGGCCCTCGCCGTCGGTGTATCGGTGCTCGTCAGCGCCCTGCTGTGGTTCCGGGTCTCCCGGCGGTACGGCGAGCGCTTCGCCGACGAGACCTGGCAGGACCGCAAGTGGATCTCCCTCGGAACCGGGCTCCTCGTGTTCGTCTCGTTCAACGGGACACTCCTCCTCCCGGTCTCGCTGGCGTATCGCGTCGGGATCCAGGCGCTCGTTCTCGGCGGGGCGCTGGTCGGCTACGCCGTCGGCACCCTCACCGAGATCGAGCGGGACGTACGCCGCGAAAACGACGGGGCGAGCGGTCGCCCGAGCAACGACGCGGTCAGTGCGGACGACTGACTGCCGACCACTGCCCGTCGACACGGACGGTTACTGGTTCTCGTGGACGGGAAAGGCGATCTCGACGGTAGCCTTGTACTGAGTGATCTGACCGTTCTCGACGTCGGCGGTCCAGTCTTCGACCTCGACGCCGTGGATGTTCTCGACGGTCTCGCTGGCCTGGGCGACCGCTTCCTTCGAGGCGTCTTCCCACGATTCTGTCGACGTGCCGAGTACTTTGATGATTTTCACTGCCGTCATGGCAATCGCCGTACAGCGAGGGACTACTTAGTTAGGAACCGGTCGGCCGCCGAGGCCCGTACTGTCCGCCCGGGTAAGACGGCCCTATCGCCGGAAAGGGATGCCTGATACGCCCAACACCGAGACTCGGGGGAGTTGACCCGGCGGTCGGTGCCGGTCGCCCTATCTTTATTCGGCCCGACCGAGAATCCGGGCACATGACGACGAACCCCCAGACGTTCCGGGACGAGCGGTGGCTTCGCCAGCACGCCATCCAGTTGCTGAACTTCTACTATCCCGACTGCGTCGACCACCGCTTTGGCGGGTATATCGCGCAGTTGAGCGACCGCGACGGCCACGTCTACGACAGCAAGGCGAAACATCTCGTCGCCCACTGCCGGCTCGTCTTCAACTTCAGCGTCGGCGACCTTCTCGGTGGGCCGGACTGGTGTCGGTCGGCGGCGAGTCACGGCGTCTCCTACCTGCGAGACGAGTGGCGCGCCGAGGACGGTGGCTACGCCTGGGTCCGCTCGGGTCGCGAGGTGGCCGACCCACAGCGGACCTGCTACGGCCACGCGCACGTCCTGCTGGCCTACGCCACCGCCGCGAAAGCCGATATCCCCCGCGCCGAAGCGGCGGTCCACGAGACGGCCGACCTGATCGCCGAGCGCTTCTGGGAGGACGAACACGGGCTCTGCCGGGGGAAACTGAACGAGGACTGGGAGCCGGCCGAGGAGTACCGCGGCCAGAACGCCAACATGCACACGTGCGAGGCGTACATCGCCGCCTACGAGGCCACCGGCGAAGAGGCGTATCTCGACCGCGCCTACACCATCGCCGCGAATCTCGCACGCGACCTGGCCGACGAAGGGGACGGCCTGCTCTGGGAGCACTACACGACCGACTGGGAACTGGACTGGGAGTACAACCGCGACGAGCCGGCACACCTCTTCAGGCCGTGGGGCTACCAGCCCGGACACCTCCTGGAGTGGGCGAAACTGCTCTGTACCCTCGCCGAGTACCGCGACGAGGATTGGCTGGTTGAGCGGGCCGTCCACTTTTTCCACGCCGCCGTCGAACACGGCTGGGACGACGAGCGTGGCGGACTGGTCTACAACTTCGACCGCGACGGCGAGCCCATCACCGCGGACAAGTACTTCTGGCCGCCGTGTGAGGGTATCGGCGCCGCTGCTCGCCTGGCGACGCTGACTGGCGAGGACGACTACTGGGCGTGGTACGACCGTTTGTGGGATTACGCCTGGGACAACCTCGTCAACTCCCGCTATGGCAACTGGTATTTCAAACTCACGCCCGACAACCAGGTCCACGAGGACATCGACGACACGCCGAAGGTCGTCGTCGGCTACCACTCTGTCGGCGCCTGTTACGACGTGCTCCGGACGACCGTGAGGTGATAAAGACTGCGAGCGCATACCTCCGACTTCAGGCGGAGGTCGAGCGGACACAGCGGCAACAATCCACGGACGGTGCGTACAGGATTTCCCACCGCAATCGTTTTTGTGTGACCCCGTGTAACGGTGAGTGCTACGGAATCGGTGAGATGCCGGCCCCGAACCAGAAGGGGCGGCGAACCTGCAGTGGTTCGCACGGCGATGACACGGATTCCGATGGGGCCTGTTTGACCGGGCCACAGCCCTACACAGGGGAGAAAACGAGAGTTTCGCCGGTATGCTGCCGGTTCCCCTTGAGTGCGGGTTGGAACCTCGAACGCCACACTCGGCGGAAATCCGGTGGTCGGATTCCACGTCCTTCAGGGCGTGGAGGAGGTCAAACAACACCAGAGATGCCACGTCTCACCAGCGACGGGACGACCGAGATTCCGGCGTGATAGTGATTATTGTAGATTATTTTCGGATTGCGCCGACCCCGGGGTCAGCGAATACCGGCAAATCGCTACAATAATCACTATTACTACTTCGGCGGCTGGGATAGGAGAGTGATCTTTGCGGTTTCGTGAGAGTGCTGAAAGTGGTGAATTCGGGACTTTCGAGCCTGTTTGGCCGAGGGGACGGCATCGGCCCAGCAACGACTATTCTGGTGGTCGGTAGCTGACACCCATACGCCGAGCTATCGAGATCGAGACACCGCAGCCCTATCAGGTGATTCCTGTCAGATGGATCGCCGGCAACCGCCGAAGTAGTACTATGAGTCCGCGAGGAACTCGGGGTCGAACGCCCGCTCGGTGCACTCGGCGGCGGCCGCGGTCGGTGGAGACACGACTACTCGCCGGCGCGCTGAATCGAGCGATACTGGTCGCGTAACCCTTTCAGATAGCCGATCGCGAACAGGCGACCCTTGTCGTGATACCCCGGCGAGTCGTTGTCCTCACCGGCCATCGTCGGGCAATGATCGGGTCGCATCGGTCCGTCGAAGTCCACTTCCTCGTAGGCGCGAAGCGCGGCGCCCACGTCGGTCGGCCCCTCGTCGTGCCAGACCTCGGTGAAGCGCTCGGCGTCGCCCTCGACGTCCCGGACGTGTGCGAAGTGGATACGGTCGCCGAACCGCCGGATAGTGGCGGGAATATCCGCACCCATCGCTGCGAAGTTACCCTGGCAGAACGTGATACCGTGGTGTTCGCTCTCGTGTATGTCGAGGATCCGCTCGTAGTTTGCCACGCTCGTGACGATCCGGTCGACACCCCTGATGGGGCCAAGCGGCGGGTCGTCGGGGTGGAGCGCGAGTTTCACGCCCGCCTCCTCGGCGACCGGGACGACCTCGTCGAGGAAGTAGTCGAGGTTCTCCCAGAGTTCGGCCTCCGTAGCGCCCTCGAGTGTCGGGCCTCGCTGCATCTGGCTGTGGTCGTAGCGGGTCACGAGCGAGTCGCCGCGTCCGCGGACCGAACGCGAGGTGCGGAGCACCTTCAGTGGAGCCATCCAGACGTAACACCAGACGTCGATCCCGACGCGGCCCATGTTCCGCAGGAGTGTCTTGACCGTCTCTATCTGTTCGTCCCGGCCCTCGCGACCCAGAATAGCGTCGTCCAGCGGTGGCCGGTCCTCTATCACGTCGAGTTCGAGGCCGGCGTCGGCGAATCGGTTTTGCAGTTCCAGGAGTGGGTCGAACGCCCAGGGGTCGCCCTCGGCCTCGCGGGGCAGTCCCGTCACAGCGTGGGTGACGCCCATCTGTTTCGCCAGTTGCCACCGCTCGGTCGGCCGTGTCGAGGTAAACAGCGCGAAGTCCATGTCCGGTCGTGTCGGGGCTCGCTCAAAACGGTACGTGTCACCATCCTCGATGGCCGCTGTCGTCGGCTCGGCGAACGGTACGTACAGGCCACCTGTTTGCCGGCGGTGTCGATGGCTGACCGCGCGGCCGACCGCGGCGATGTCCCCACCGTAGCGAGGACGCCCCACCAGTGTCGACAGTGTCGACTGGGTCGACGAGGAGCGGAGGCCTATCACAACTACCATACAGGCGCGCCGCACACGTCCCCACACCGAAGGTGGCTTCCGTGACCGAAAAACGTGAATACAGAGACGACTACACCGACAAGACGCTGTACATCCCGGGTCCGACGGAGGTGCGCGAGGACGTCATCGACGAGATGGCCCAGCCGATGTTCGGCCACCGCATGGACCGGATGACCGACCTCTACACCACCATCGTCGAGGACACGAAGGACTTTCTCGGCACCGACAACGAGGTCGTCATCCTCACGGCCTCCGGGACGGAATTCTGGGAGGCCTCGACGCTCAACCTCGTCGACGAGAACATCCTCGTCCCGACCTGCGGGAGTTTCAGCGAGCGCCACGCCAACGTCGCCGAGCGACTCGGCAAGAACGTCGACCGCCTCGAGTACGAGTGGGGCCAGGCGATCAAACCCGAGGACATCCGCGCCGAACTCGAAGCGAGCGACACCGACTACGACGTCGTCGCCACGGTGATGAACGAGTCCTCGACGGGCGTTCGCAATCCGATAGAGGAGATCGGCGACGTCGTCGCGGAGTACCCGGACACCTACTTCGTCGTCGACGCCGTCTCCGCCCTGGGGGGCGACTACGTCGACATCGACGAGCACGACATCGACGTCATCTTCGCCTCGACCCAGAAGGCCTTCGCGATGCCGCCGGGACTCGCCGTCTGTGTCGTCAGCGACGAGGCCTACGAGCGGGAACTCGACACGGACTCGGCCTCCTGGTACGGCGGGTTCCAGCGCTGTCTCGACTACTACGACCGGAAGGGCCAGACCCACTCGACGCCCGCTATCCCCGTCATGCTGGCCTACCGCAAGCAGATGAAGTACATGCTCGAGGAAGGCCACGAGGGCCGCGACGAGCGCCACCGCGAGATGACCGAGTACGTCCACGAGTGGGCCAGCGAGCATTTCAACCTGTTCGCCGAGGAAGGGTATCGCTCTCAAACTGTGTCCTGTATCGAGAACACGCAGGGAATCGACGTCGCCGCGACCATCGACGCCGTCTCCGAGGAGTACGACATGGTCTTCTCCAACGGCTACGGCTCGCAACTGGGCGAGCAGACGTTCCGCATCGGGCACATGGGCGAGCACGACGTCGAGAGCATCGAGGAACTCACCGACGCCATCGAAGACGTCGCCGACCTCTGACCGGCCGATGAGTGTCCCGTGTCTCTGACCTATCCGACCGTCGCCGAGGTGCTCGCGTTGCACGAGTACGTCGTCGAACGAGGTGACGAAACCGAACCCGGCGTCGCCCGACGAGGAGACATCGAATACGCACTCACGTTCGTCGAAGACGGTCACTTCGGGACTGCACCCGAGACGGTCCACGAGAAAGCAGCGCACCTGATGCGTCTACTGGTAGCAAACCATCCGTTCGTCGACGGGAACAAGCGAACCGCCCTCGCGACCGTCGTGGTGTTTTACGGATTGAACGGATACGACCTCGACTACGACGGCGAGGTCCGCGACCTTCTCAAATCGTTTGCACGGGACGAACGCGCCGCCGACGTGGACGCCACGGTTGCCTATCTACGGCGACACGCCGAACAGACCGGCGACTCGACGTGACGTGTGGTCGAGACTGATCGTGTGGGGACTGAATACAACAGAACGGTTTTACCGTCGAACGACGAATTGCGGATAGATGGCGACCGACGACCGGACTTCGGAGACCTCGGAGGAGACGGACCGGGAGTCTCTCGTCCGTCGCATCTGGGAGCGCGACTTCGAGCGCCACCGCGATATCTACGAGAAACTCGAAGACGAATGATTTCGTCCTGGTGAGGTGATTTTTGGGCTGTCTCACGGGGCGAACACGACCTCGAGAGCATCGAGGAACTCACCGACGCCATCGAGGACGTCGCCGACCTGTAGCCGACCCCGTTTTCGGGACGAACACGTTCGCGTGGTCCCTCGCCGACTGAGAGTCGGGTCGGGGGCTGGTAAGTGCGGCCGCCGGACGTCCGCACATGGAAGTACGTCGTGCCACCATCGCGAAGCTACTGGTCGTCGCCTTCGTGCTCAACCTCGTCGTGATGGCGGGGGGCGCCTGGCTGGCCTACCAGGAAGCACCGCCGATCCCCGAGGAGGTCGTCGGCCCGGACGGCGAGACGGTCGTCACCGGCGAGGAGATCCGCGAGGGCAAGAAAGCCTTCCAGCGCGACGGTCTGATGAACCACGGGTCGATACTGGGCAACGGCGCTTACTACGGCGTCGACTACACCGCCGACACCCTCGGGTTGAAGACCGAACACATGCGCGAGTACTACGCTCGCGAGCGCTACGGCGAGTCCTACGACGACCTCGCTTCGGCCGACCGGGCGGCCGTCGATAGCGTCGTCGAGGAAGACCTCGACGGGAGTTTCGACGGCGGGAACATCGTGTACTCGGCGGCCGAACTGTACGCCCACGAGCAGGTCCGCGAGACCTACGTCGAGCGCTATCACGAGGGGAGCCACGCGCGCGGCGTCCCCGTCGACATGATCGACTCCGAGGAAGAAGCCGGAGAGTTCGCCGACTTCGCGCTCTGGACGGCGTGGTTCTCCCACACCGACCGGCCGGGCAGTGACCACTCCTACACGAACGACTGGCCCTACGCGCCCGGTGCCGGCAACGACGCGACCGGCGCGGCGATGGTCTGGAGCGTCGTCGCGATGATACTGCTCGTCGGCGGCGCCGGCGGGGGTATCCTGCTCTACCGCGCCGTCGAACTCCCCGAACCCTCCGCCGAGGGCATCTCCGTGCCCGAACCCGGCGAAGTGAGCGTCTTCCCTAGCCAGCGCTCGGCACTCAGATTCGTCCCCGTCGCCGCCGGGCTCTTCCTCGCACAGGTCCTGCTGGGGGGACTGCTTGCGCACTTCTACACCGAACGCGCCGGTTTCTTCGGGATCGAGGAGGTCTTCGGCACCCACATCCTCCAACTCCTCCCCTTCGCGATGGCCAAGACCTGGCACATCGACCTGGGGATCCTGTGGATCGCGGCGACGTGGCTCGGCGCGGGCCTGTTCCTTCCGCCCCTGCTCACGGGCCACGAACCCGAGCGTCAGTCCACCTACGTCGACGTGCTCCTGGGCGCCATCGTCGTCGTCACGGTCGGCGGGCTCGGGGGGATCTGGCTGGGCGCTCACGGCTACTTCGACGGCGCCCTCTGGTGGCTCGTCGGCAACGAGGGCCTGGAGTACCTCGAAGTCGGCAAACTCTGGCAGGTCGGCCTGCTCGCCGGCTTCGGCATCTGGGCACTCCTCTCCATTCGGGGGCTCAAACCGTTGCTCGACCGCGAACCCGTCTTCGGCCTCGCCCACATGATCTTGTATGCTGGTGGCTCCATCGCCCTGTTGTTCACGGCGGGATTTTTCTTCACGCCCGAGACGAACATCGCCGTCACGGAGTTCTGGCGCTGGTGGGTCGTCCACATGTGGGTCGAGGGCGCCTTCGAGTTCTTCATCGTCGCCAGCGGCGTCTGGAACTTCGTCGGCGCCGGCGTCCTCGGCTTCTTCATCAACCTGCCGCTGATCAACTACTACGAGCACGGCACCTACCTGACGGTGGGTCACGCCCACGCCGCGATGTTCGGTGCCTTCGGCTTCCTCGCGCTCGGGATGGTCACCTACATGCTGCGTATCGCCATCCGGCCCGAACGCTGGGACGGTTCCTGGCTGCGCGGGGCGTTCTGGCTGTGGAACGTCGGCCTCGCGCTGATGGTGTTCGTCTCGGTCTTGCCCGTCGGCTTCCTGCAACTGGAGGCGGCGTTCACCCAGAGTTACGCCTTCGCCCGGAGTCTCGCGTTCTACGAGCAGCCCCTGATCCAGACGCTGTTCTGGATACGGGCGCCCGGCGACACGCTGCTCATCCTCGGGACGGTGCTGTACGCGGCCGACCTGGTGCGCAAGCGCTTCGTCCTCCGGTCGACCGCCGAGGACCCCGACCGTGAGGATATGGCCGTCGCCGAGGGGGTGTTGAGCGACGACTGACCGGCGGAACGCGGTTCGCGACAGTGACCTGGCGCCGTCGCGGAACGGTGTTCACTCGACGTCGATGGTGTGGGCGTCCTCGACGGCGAGTTTCGGGAGTATGACGGTCAACACGCCGTGGTTCATACTGGCGCTGGCGCTCTCGGCGTCGACGTCTTCGGGGAGTCGGAACGAGCGGTCGGCGCTCTGGTGACGGCGCTCGTGACGGATGTATCGTTCTTCGTCTTCGCTCTCGTCTCGTTCCTCGTGCTCGACGGCCTCGCGGTCGGCCTCGATCCGGAGGGTGTGGTCCGTGACCGTGACTTCGACCTCGTCGCGCTCGAACCCTGGCAGGTCCGCGGTCACGACGAATCGGTCGTCGTGCTCGACGAGGTCGACCGCCATCGACCCGAACGCTCGCCACCCGAACCCACCGTCCCACTCGTCGGTCGACTCGCCGAACCGCTGACTCCAGCGGTCGAAGAACCGTTCGAGTTCTGCCATCGGATTCGTACGTGTGTCCATGAGTCCGTCCGGAGGGTCGCCCGACGGTCACAAAATTATAGCCGGCTTACGGCCCGACACGCCGAATATGCGACCGGTCGGTCGCGTCCCCGAGAGCGCTATCGGCCCGTACTCACCGGTTATCGCCGGTAACCCGGCGTGAAAATTGGGTCCTGTCGGCCCGGATCGGCCCGGAACGCACCGAACGTCCACGTTCGGGACCGTCGTCCGCTGAACTGACGACGTGGTTATTTCCGCCGGACGCCTACGTCGGGTATGGTTCGTACACGAACGCTCGTGCTCGCTGGCGCCGGCGGACTCGCGGCGGCCGCGAGCGCCTGGACGCTCTACCAGCGCTACACGACCGAGACAGTGCCCTACACGGTCGTCGCGCGTCTCGACGACGTCGAACTGCGCCGCTACCCGTCGGCCGTCCGCGTCGAGACGGTGGCCGGCTCGGAGAACGCCGCCTTCGGGCGCCTGTTCCGGTACATCAGCGGCGCCAACGAGACCGACACGGACGTCTCGATGACCGCTCCGGTCGAAGTGAGTCGGCAGGACCCCGCGAGCCCCAGGGCCAGTCCCGTGCCGGCCGCCCCCGGTCGCCGCGTTCCCATGACGACGCCCGTCGAAACGATCGAGACGGACGACGAGGTGCGGATGGTGTTTTACCTGCCCGCCGACTTCGACGTCGAGTCGGCACCCGCGCCGACCGACGAGGCGGTCGAACTCGTCGCCGTGCCCGAGCGGACGCTCGCAGTCCGGCGGTTCTCCGGGCGGGCCACCGACGAACGGGTCGACAGCGAGACCGACCAGCTCCTGGGAACGCTCGACCGCGCCGGCGTGGCCACGTCGGGCGACCCCTTCTTCATGGGCTACGACGCGCCCTGGACGGTCCCGTTCCTCCGGCGCAACGAGGTCGCCGTCGAAGTCGACACGTCCTGATCGGAGGACACTGCCGGGACGGCCGCTCTACCGGCGTCCCTGGACTATCTCGGCACCAGGTCGCAAGAACCGTTAACCCTGTTTGCGGCCTACGTTCGTGCGGAGAGATACCGAATGGCACACCAGTTCAGCTGCAGCGCCTGTGCGTTCCAGGTCCGGTCGGAGAACGACGACGAAGTGATCGAACTCGTACAGAACCACGCGCGCGAGATGCACGACATGGACGTCTCGCGGGACGACGTCATGGACGGCTGGGAGTCGGTCGCCGCCGAGGCTGGCGACTGATACGGTTTATTGTAGCGGTGTACCGGTATTCGCCGACCCCGGTGTCGGCGCAATCCGGAAATAACCTACAATACTCACTATGAGAGGGGCTGTGTCCCGCGCCGCACTACTCGGGGGCTCGTCGGGGTTCTCCCGCCCGGGCCGCCGGACCTGACCCGTCACCGGACGATCGAGACGAGGACGGGTGAACGGCGCATCACGGTCTCGGCGACGCTACCGAGCGGGAGCGGCGAGTCGTCGTGGCGGCCGTGACTCCCCATGATGACGTGGTCGAACCCCTCCTCGCCGGCGTAGTCGACGATCGTTCGCCAGGGCTCGCCGACCTCGACGGCGGTCGAGACCGACACGTCGTGTACCCCGGCGGTCTCGCGGGCGTCGGCGAGGATTTCGTCCGCCCGTTCGCGCGCTCGCTCGCGCCACTCGTCGGGTACGTCCTCGTCCCCGTCGCTCGCGTCCTCGTCGGCTTCGTCCCAGACGTCGTGGGGCGACATGACGTGCAAAACGGTGATCTCTTCCTCGCCGTACGTCGAGACGGCGTACTCCAGTCCCTTCGTCGACTTCGGGGAACCGTCGACGGGGACCAGGATACGTCTACTCATACCCGCGAGTACGCCGGGCCGCGTGAAAAAGCAGCGGGCCTGGTGGGTCCCGTCACGCCCGGCGCGACGAGACGACCGGGTAGCGAACCCGGCCGCCGGGGCCAGCGCTATGTGGCCGGCGCCCGACGCCCGGGCATGGACACGGACACGGACATCGACACGGACACGGCCGACTGTCTGTTCTGTCGGATCGTGGACGGCGACCGGGACGCTCACGTGCTCTACGACGACGCGGAGACGACCGCGTTTCTCGACGCCAACCCGGCGACCGAGGCACACGTACTCGTCGTCCCGAACGTCCACGTCGAGGACCTGCTGCTGGCCGAACCGGCGACGACGACGGCCGTCGTCGAGACTGCACAGGCCGTCGCGACCGCGATGAACCGGGCGCTCGACCCCGACGGGTTCAGCGTCTTCCACACGACCGGCGGACTCGTCGGCCAGGTCGAACACGCACATCTCCACCTCCTCCCGCGATTCGCCGACGACGACGTCCACCTCGCGCTCGATCGCAACGAACTCGACGACGGCGACGCCGAACGGGTCCTCGAACGGGTGCGCGGCGAGCGTGGCTAACACACATTACGCTCCCGGGAGAGTGCTGCGGTAGTGCCAGCGTCACCACACGACCGCCCGGCCGGCGAGGTGCTCGACGACCAGGAGTCGTCGCCGGCGGGTCTCTCGGCGGCCGAAGCCGAGCGGCGACGCGGTGTCCACGGCGAGAACGAGATCGCGGGCGACGGCGGGCGCACCCCACTGGGCATCTTCCTCGCGCAGTTCGACAGCGCGCTCATCTGGGTGTTGCTGGCCGCCGCCGGTCTGTCGGTCTGGGCCGGCCACGTCGTCGACGCCGTCCTCATCGCGGTCATCGTCCTCGCCAACGGGATCTTCGGGTTCGTCCAGGACTACCGCGCCGAACAGAGTCTCGACTCGCTGCGCGAGTTGACCGCCCCCACGGCGATAGTCCGCCGCGACGGTGAGACAGTCGAGGTGCCCGCCACCGAACTCGTCCCCGGCGACGTCGTCGAGTTGGGTGGGGGAGACGTCGTCCCGGCAGACGGACGCATCGTCGAGGCCACGGGACTGGAGGTCGACGAGGCGGCGCTGACCGGCGAGAGCCTGCCGGTCGCGAAATCGTCCGACCCGGTCGCGAGCGACACCGCGCTCGCCGAGCGAACCTCGATGGTCTACAAGGGGACGAACGTCACGCGCGGGTCGGCAGTCGTCGTCGTCACCGCGACCGGCGGGGACACCGAGGTCGGCGGTATCGCCCGGCAACTGGTGGGTGCCGAGGAGACCGACACGCCGCTCCAGGCGGAACTCGACCGGCTGGGGCGCACGCTCGGTCTCGGCGTGGTGGTTCTGGCGGCGCTGGTGATCCCGCTGCTGTGGGCCCGTGGGACGCCCTTGCTCCAGACCGGCCTGACCGCGGTGTCGCTGGCCGTCGCCGCCGTCCCCGAGGGACTCCCCGCGGTCGTGACGCTGACGCTCGCGCTCGGCGTGCGCCGGATGGCCGACGAGAACGCGCTCGTCCGGCGACTCCCCGCCGTCGAGGCGCTAGGGTCGGTCGACACCATCTGCACCGACAAGACCGGCACGCTCACCGAGGGCCAAATGAGCGTCAGCAAGGTGTGGGTAAACGACACCGTCGTCGATATCGGCGAGGTCGATGACGTGGACGGAGCCGACGCCGACGCGCCGACCGACCGGCCCGACCAGACCGACCAGACTGACCGCCTCTCGCTCCTGTTGCGGGCGGGGGCGCTCTGTAATGACGCCACCACAGAGGAGGGCGACCCGACCGAGCGCGCGCTCGTCGACGCGGCCGTCGACGCCGGGATCGACGTCGACGCGCTTCGCGAGGCGAACCCCCGAACCGACGAGATCCCCTTCTCCTCGGAGCGCAAGTGGATGGGAACGGTCCACGGCGACCGCACGTACGTCAAGGGCGCCCCCGACGTGGTCCTCCAGATGGCCTCGCAGGTCCTCACCGCGGACGGTCCCGTCGAGTTGACTGACGACGCGGCCGAGCGGGTCCGCGAGCAGGTCGGCGCGTTCGCCGACGACGCCCTCCGGGTACTGGCTGTGGGGTACGCCGAGGTCGACGACGCCGCGGCCGGTGCGGCCGGTGCGACCGCCGACGCGAGCGCCGACGCGGCCCTCGCCGACGACGGCGTCGACACCGGCGACCCGGACGCCATCGCGGGCGAGGTGGTGTTCGTCGGCCTCGTCGGGTTGATCGACCCGGCGCGCCCGGAGGTGGCCGACTCTATCGCGGCGACCCGACGAGCCGGCATCGACGTGAAGATGGTGACCGGCGACAACGTCCGCACGGCTGCGGCGATCGCCGAGTCACTGGGGATGGACCACGAGGTGATGGAGGGCCGGGAGATCGAGGCGCTCGACGACGACGAACTCCGCGAGCGCGTCGACGAGGTCGACGTCTTCGCCCGCACGTCGCCGACACACAAGGTCCGCATCCTGCAGGCGCTCCAGGCAGGGGGCCATATCGTCGCGATGACGGGCGACGGCGTCAACGACGCACCGGCGCTGAAAAACGCCGATATCGGCGTCGCGATGGGCGAACGCGGGACGGACGTCGCCAAACAGGCCAGTGACGTCGTCTTGCTGGACGACAACTACGCGACGATCGCCCGGGCGGTCGAGCGCGGCCGGGCTATCTTCGACAACGTCTGGAAGTTCGTCGCCTACCTGCTCTCGGCCAACGTCGCCGAGGTCGCCATCGTCTTTCTGGCCTCGCTCGCGGGCTATCTCGTCTTACCCGCGGTCCAACTCCTGTGGATCAACCTGCTGACCGACGGGCTGCCGGCGCTCGCACTCGGCGCCGACCCCGAGAGCGGCGACGTCATGGAGCACCCACCCCGTGATCCCGACCGGGGCATCGTCGACCGGTCGATGCTCGGGCTGATCGGCGGCACCGGCGTCGTCACGACGGCCGTGATGCTCACCGTGCTGTTCCTCGCGCTCGCGGGGTCGGCCCAGATGACCGACTACGCGATGACGATGGTCTTTACCGGGTTCGTCCTCCTGGAGTTCGGCAAGCTCTACGTCATCCGGTGGCTGCGCGAGACGCCGACGCTCTCCAATCGCTGGCTCGCCGGCGCCGTGGGGCTCTCGCTGGTGCTCCAGCTCACGGTGCTGTACACGCCCCTCTCGACGTACTTCGGGACCGTCCCGCTCGACCTCGCCGACTGGGGACTGCTCGCGGGCACCCTCATCGTCTGTCTGCCCGCCTACCTCGCCGTCGCCGTCGGCGTCCGCCGACTCGATCCTGTGCGGTGACGGGGCCACGGCCGTGTAGTGACGCGGATACTGCGGTGACGCGACCACGACGGAGAACACTTCGGGACCACCGCGACGAACGCTTCGGGGCGGCGCCCACCCACTCCCGGTGGACGACGTCGCCCCGGGCCGACCTTATTACCGCGTCGCCCCTACACACCGGTATGAGCGAAGACAGCCCAGTCGAGATGACTCCCGAGGAAGTCGACACGTTCCTGGGGACCGGCGGCACCGGCGTGCTGTCGCTCTCGGGCGAGGACGACGCCCCACACTCGGTGCCGGTCTCGTACGGCTACGACGCGAACGAGCGGACCTTCTACTTCCGGCTCGCCGTCGGCCCCGACAGCGAGAAAGGCGAGGTGACAGACCGGCCGGTCACGTTCGTCACGTACCGCGAGGAGGACGGCTGGGAGAGCGTCGTCGCCCGCGGTCGTCTGGAGAGCATCGAGGAAGTCGACGCCCCGAACGAGGCGCTGGCGGGCCTCGGACGCGTCGAGATCCCGCTGGTCGACGCCTTCGACAGCGCCGTCCGACACGTCGACTTCGCGTTCGTCTGCCTCGATCCCGACGACACCACCGGTCGCCGGGAGTTCTACCGGCCCGAGTGAATCGTGTTCTGCGGGGCCTCTCGAAGGCAGGCTCAGGCGGTCAACACTGGCCGGCCGGCCCGCTGGGTGACGCGGTCGGCGACGCTGCCCATGTGGCCCTCGATCGAGTGAGAGTGGCCCTGATAGCCCATGACGATGAGGTCGGCGTCCGTCTCGTCGGCGTACGTGATGATCTCCTCGTGGGGTGCGCCGTGACAGACGCGTGTCTCGACCACCACGCCGCGATTGTCGCCGCGCTCGGCGATGTCCGTGACGAGTGCGTTGCCGTCCTCTTCGAGTTCCTGGAGGACTATCTCGGCGCTGCTCAGCGCTGGTTCGCCGTAGCGGCGGGTGTCGACGACGTAGAGCGCGTGGAGCGTCGCACCGAAGCGCTCTGCGAGTTCGAGGCCGTGTTCGACCGCCCGGTTTGCCGGGTCGCTACCGTCCGTCGGGACGAGGATCGTATCGTACATCGACGCCACAGACGCCGGTCGGCCCGCCGCGAGCATGAGTATACGCGGCCGTTCACCGCAGTAACGCCCGCCTACTGCCAGCAACGTTCGCTTACTGGGACCGTGCCACAGTCAGGCCGTCGTGAACACGAGCAGGCGCCCGCTCAGGTAGACGAGGTAGGCGACGACGAGGTAACTCCCCTCCCGGCGGGTGAGCGCGCGGTCCGGCCCCAGGCGGAGGTAGGCCAGTAGCGCGACGGCGACCAGGAGTTTGACGGGGAAGTCCCAGAAGATGACCGGGTCGGGGACGTGATAGCCGGAGATCGCGGCCCCGAGGCCCAGGCCCACCAGCGGATTGACGAGGTTGCTCCCGACGAGGACGCCCAGGGCGACGTTGGGTGTACGCCGGCGAGTCGCGTCGAGCACGGTGGAGAGTTCGGGCAGCGCGGCCGCGACGCCGATCGTGAGCACGCCGACCATCGACCCGCCGAGTTCGAGCGCCTCGACGACCGACCCGATGACCCACAGCAACAGCGACGCGCTCGCGAGCACCAGCACGAGCGACCCGACGGCGACCACGGCCTCGCGTCGGAGGGGGCCCCGCTCCCCGGGTGGCAGCGCCACCGCGCGCTCCCGCGTCCGGTAGCTGTAGCCGGCGTAGGCGAGATATGCCACGAGGAGGACGCCGCCGTCGAGGCCAGAGAGCGTGCCGTCCCAGGCCAGCGCGAGCGCCAGCGCCAGTGCCCCGACCATCGGAACGTAGCTCTCCCGGAGGAACGAATCGGGGACGTCGATGCGGCCGTAGCCGAGCACGAGCACGCCGACCAGCAGGAACTGCTGGACCGTCGACGACCCGACGTTGCCGCCGACGACCACTGCGGAGGTGACCGTGTAGTCGAGACTCCCGGTCGCGATGCCCACGGAGGCGACGACGTTCGCTCCGAGTTCCGGCAGGCTGGTCCCGAGCGCGAGGACTGTCATCCCGACGAGGACGTCCGGCACGTCGAAGTGCCGAGCGACGGCGAGCGAACTCGACACGGCGCGCTCGGCCGCCGTCACGAGCGTGTACAGCGAGACGACGACGATCGCCAGCGACGTCAGCAGGTCCGGTGTCAGTACCACACGTGTCTCCCTGGTCGGTATCGCTCAGCCGTCGGCGATGACGGTCTCGCCCCACGGCACCTCCGCGTCGGGGTCGAGTGACTCTCGCGTCCACGCGAGACACCGCTCGCAGACCCACACCCGCGTGACAGTCCCCTCGACGACCGTGACGCCCACGGACGCCCAGGCGTGTTCCTCGCAGGTGGCCATGCGTGCTCGAACTGACGCGGCCGCGAGCCTTAGTGTTGCGTGGTGGTATCCGGAACCGACCGCTGGGAACCGGGTCGCGCTGGTGCTCACCCGGGCAAGAAGATGTTGATCACCGCCACCACGAGCCCGGCGAGTCCCATTCGGACGGCGGCGACGTACCACCGCTGGCCGGAGATCGAGCCCATGTAGGCACCGAACGCGCCGAGGACGCAGATCCCCAGAGCGACCCCGACGAGGGCGGCCTCCTGCATCGAGAAGAGGTCGACAGCCAGCACCGACCCCTCGAAGAGAAAGGGCGAGAGCGGGACGAGGATCCCGACGAGCGGGCCGAGACCGCTGGCGACCGCGTGGAAGGCTCGCGCGCCGCTCTGCTGGCGCTGGATGCGCGTGTCGTCGAGGTCGGTCAGCATCGCCCGTTCGAGCCGGAGGATCTCCGCTCTCGTCTCGGCGCGTTCGATCTCCCAGACGCTCCACACGGCGGAGGTACACAGGCCGACGGCCGCACCGAGTCCGATCTTGACGACCGTCGCACCGTCGGGCACGCCCGACAGCAGCGCGCCGACGACGAGACCGATGCTGGTGAGCGTCCCGTCGAAGCCGTTCGAGACGAAATAGCGGCGGGCGATAGACAGGACGTCCTCCCGGCCGAGCAAGCGCTGGAGGCGGTCGCCGATCGAGGCCACGCTAGCCGTCCTGGAGGGTGGGGCGGTCCTCGACGACGCGCTCGCCGCAGGCGACCTGGTCGACCGAGTGGACGGTCGCGCCGAGTTCCTCGACGGTCGCCTCAATGGCGTCTGCGTCGAGCGCGCTCCCCTCGAAAGTGAGTTTGACGTTCTGGACCTCCTGGTCGAGTTCGATAAGTGTCGACGTCACGCCCTCGACGCCATCGGTCTCGGAGACACGCTGGGTGAAGTCCACCAGTGGTGGGTCGTGGGGTTTCAACACGTCGATGACCAGTCGGCGGACGCTCGTCATGGGTCGACCTGTGTGGCCTGTGCTGGTAAATCGGTCGGTGCGACGGGCCGGTTTTTCACGTGCAATCTGACGAACCTGATCGTTCACCGTGTGTGCGTAGTTATCAGGTGTTTCGAGTCGAGTAACTGTGAAAGAAATAGCGACCGCCGACCGCACCGCAGTCGTAATCGTGGGTTGAAAGCCCTCGGACCGCTGGCTCACGGCTCCCTTCGGTCGCCGTTCGCATCGAGGCCTTCCCTTCGGTCAGGCCTCGCCGGCGGTCGCTGAGCGGGATATTCTCGCTCGAACAGCCGCACCGCGCCGCACTCGCTCGAATAGGGCCCGCTCAGGCGACTCTGTTCGCTTCGCTCACCGCCAGTTCCGGGAGAGCAAGCTCTCCCGACGTCCCGTTCGCTACGCTCACGGGACCGGCCCTCGCCCTTTCAGTCCGCCAGGGGAGATTTTGTTGCACAGGCTGTCTCGACGGTGAATGGTCAGTAGCCGGCGACACTGATCGTGTTCCTGGCGGACTGGAAGGGCGAGGCGCGGGTGGCGCGACGGAGGAGCGCCACCACTGGCCGAACGGAGAGGGACGACCCGTGAGGCGGGGTCGCGGCGAACGCAGTGAGCGGAGTCGCCTCAGCGACCACTATCCGCGCGGGCGGTGCCGAGAGCGCGGATATGTCGCTGAGCGACCGCGAGCGCGCCGAGGGCTTCCATTGCACGATCACGAGTGCGGTCGCGATACGCTGAAAAGAGCTGATTGCTACTTCTACACCCTGACGATCACACAGTCCGGAGGTCGTCGGTGGCGCGCGACCGGATGGCGGCCGCCGCGACCTCGTCGGCGCGCCGGACGATCGCGGCTTCGAGCGTCGCCGGTTCGACCGTCGTGCGACTCGTATGTGAGAGGACGACGTGGGCGAGTGCGACCGGCAAGCCCGCCCTGGCGACGACGTGGACGCCGTAGTGGGGGTGACCGAGCAGGTCGCCGACGGCCGTCTCGGTCATTCCGTCGAACTCGGCGAGTTTGCTCACGTCGTGGACGAGCGCCCCCGCCACCACGGTGTCCAGCGAGAGGTCGACCTCCCGGCGCTCGGCGAGCGTCTCGGCGAGCCCGACGGCACAGGCGGTGACGTCCCGGACGTGGTCGACCAGATATTCGTCGTCGAGTTCCAGACTGCGCTGGGCCGGCGGGAACCACGGCACTGCGGTGAGGTCGTCGACATCGTGCTCCGTCATGGCCGTCGTCCAGGCCGCGACCACGCCGTCCCGCAGGTCGTCGTCCGCTATCGCCGTTAGTTCGGGAAACGCCGCCCGCACTGCGTCTTCGCTCATGTCCGGACTGTCGACGCCCGGGACAATAGCGTTCGGTGTCGCTCAGTCTCGGACCGGTTCGGGTTCGTCGTGCTGGACGGACCAGCCGGGGTTGACGCCGCAGGCCTCGCGCTCGGTATACTCGATGACCGTCTCGGAACCGACCCGGGAGCCGCCCTCGACCGCCTCGACGCGTAGCGGGAGGTCCATCTGGCTGCCACAGCAGCCGACGTCGGTGAACTCGTCCCACTCGTCGCCGACCGCGACGGCGTCGTGGGTCTTGCGGAGCCACCCCTTGTAGTAATCCTGTCCCAGCCGTTTGCGCCCGTGTTTCCCGATGTCAGCCGGGAACGAGAGCGTGATCCGGTCTGCGGTGTCGGCGCTCATGATACTCGATAGCACGGGAACGGATATGGAGGTTCCGGCGGCGTGTTCAGACCGGACACGACAGCCCAACCGCCCTCGGTGTCACTCTTCGACGAGTTCGATGCTGTCGTCGCCGGTCGGCACCGCACAGAGAAACGCCCCCTCGACGTCGCCCTCGTTGCGATACCAGTGGACCGCGCCGACGGGGATGTGGAGCGCGTCGCCAGCACTCACAGTGTGCTCTTCCCCCTCGATCCCCACGACGTACTCGCCAGCGAGGACGTACTGCTCGTGTTCGATCTCGTTGGTGTGTCTGGGCACCTCGGCACCGGGTGCGAGGGTAAACCGGCGGATCGCCAGGTTCGGCGCGCCGTGTTCCTCGCCGATCAGGACGGCCTTCGAGAGTCCCTCGGCGGCGTCGACGGGTTCGGACTCGATGTCGGCCCCGCGTCGGACGAGCGGTCGCTGGGTCTCGGTGTCGCTCATGCGCGACGTGACGTGCGCGAGACCCAAGACTGTGCCCCTCGCGTGGCCATCCCTGGACTGTGGCCTCCGTTCGACGGTATTGCGTAGACAGGGACAGGGACAATACTCGGACCAGACGTAGCCATTCGGTACATACCGTTATCGCGTCTAGAGTTGACATGTAGCACGGTAGATCACAATGGCAGAAAACTGGACTCTCGAGGGCGACTACGTCGAAGCGTGCAACTGCGACGTCGCGTGTCAGTGTATCTGGCTGGAACCGCCCGACGAGGGCGCTTGCAGGGCGTCGCTCGCGTGGCACATCCGCGAGGGAGAGTACGGAAACCTCGACCTGAGTGGGCTGTCGGTCGGCATGCTCATCGCGTCCGATGACGGCGTCATGTTCGGTCCCGACACCGGCTGGGACGTCGTGCTCCTCGTCGACGAGGCGGCCGACGGCGACCAGCGGGCGGCGCTCGAAGAGATCTACTTCGGCAGAGCCGGTGGTATCTTCGCCCCCGTCGCCGACACGCACATCGAGAACGCCGAAGTCGCGACGGTGCCGGTCACGTTCACCCGGGACGGGCCGGACTTCTCGGTCGCGATGGGTGACGCCGTCGATATGGAGACGGTGGGAAAGACGGGTTTCAACGAGGAGGTCGGCACCATCGCGCCGCACCCGCTCACGAAGAGCCTGGAGATGCAGACCGGCAAGTCCACGGCCGCGACCGTCTCCTACGACGACGACTTCTCGTGGGACGTCTCGGAGAACAACGCGTACTTCTGTGACTTCGAACTCGCCAGGGCCTGACGAACCGTCGACCGAGCGCCCGCGGAACCACACAGATCATGTCAACACCCGACCCGGTCCGACGACGGTTCGACCTCCGGGACGTCCCGGTCGTCGTGCTCGTTACGTACGTGATCGCGTTGCTCGCCTGGGTCGCAGTCGTCGGTCGCTGGCTCCCGATGCCAGGGTCCGGCGGTGGAACGGGAACGGAGATGGGGACGGGAATGAGGATGGCAGACCCCGGCGCTCCGGAGGCGATGGCGCTCTCGAACGGGGTGGTCGGCGTCGCGCTCTACCTGTTCATGTGGGGCGTGATGATGGTCGCGATGATGTATCCCTCCTCGGTCCCGCTGTTCCGGCTGTACTACAAGACGCTCGACGGTGTGCCGAAACGCGGCAGAGCGGCCCGGGTCAGCGCGTTCATGGGGACGTACGCACTCGTCTGGACGCTGACAGGGGTCGTCCCGCTCGTCGTCAACGCCGTGGTACCGGTCGCCGCGGTCGCGAACGAGCACGGCACTGTCCTGCTCGGCGGGTCGCTCCTGGGGCTGTCGGCGTACCAGCTGTCCTCCTACAAATACCGGTGTCTTCGGTACTGTCGGTCACCGCTCGGGTTCCTCATGGGACACCACCGGCCGGGAGTCCGCGGTGCCGTGCGGACGAGCTGGCAGTTCAGCGTCTTCTGTATCGGCTGTTGCTGGGCGCTGTTCGCGTTCATGGTGGTCGTGGGCTCGATGAACGTCCTCTGGATGGCGCTCATCACCGTTGTACTCTCGGCCGAGCGGACGGTCGCCTGGGGAGAGCGACTGGCCCACGCGGTCGGCGTGGTCGCCGGCGTCGCTGGCGTCGCGCTCGTCGCGGTGGCGGTTGTGTGATCCGGACCAGATAGTGCCACCGCGACACGCGGGCTTATCAACCCCCCGCCGCTAGCGAGAGTATGGCACGGTACCGGTTCGGGAGCGCGTTCGGCATCCCGCTGAACGTGGACCTGACCTTTCTGCTGGTACTCCCGCTGTTCGCGTGGATCATCGGGAACCAGGTTGGCGACTACATCGAGTTGCTCAACGAGCTGACCGGTGCGTCGATTCCGGTCGAGACGCTCGCCACCTCGCCGACATCCTACGTCCTCGGTCTCGTCGCCGCGCTGGGGCTGTTCACGGGCGTGATCCTCCACGAACTCGGGCACTCGCTGGTGGCGAAACGCCTCGGCTACCCCATCGCCTCGATCACGCTGTGGATCTTCGGCGGGATCGCCCAGCTAGACGAGATGCCCGAGGACTGGCGCCACGAACTCGTCATCGCCATCGCTGGCCCCATCGTGAGCGTCGCACTCGGCGTCGTCTCCTACGCGGCGTTTCTGAGTGTGCCCCAGAGCGGTTCCGTCACGGTCGCCGCCGGCGCGTTCCTGCTCGGCTATCTGGCGGTGATGAACATCGCGCTGGCTATCTTCAACATGCTCCCGGGCTTCCCGATGGACGGCGGGCGCGTCCTCCGGGCGTTGCTCGCACGGACCCGCCCCTACGCCCGGGCGACCGAGATCGCCGCCGAGGTCGGGAAACTGTTCGCTATCGCCCTGGGTCTGTTCGGCCTGTTCGGCGGCGGCGGACTCTTTCTGGTCGCCATCGCCTTTTTCATCTACATCGGCGCCTCCAGCGAGGCCCAGCAGACGGTGATGCGCGCGGCGTTCGAGGGTGTCACCGTTCGCGACGTGATGACACCCGCCGACCGCGTGACCAGCGTCGACGCCGACGCCTCCGTGTCCGACCTCATCGAGTTGATGTTCACGGAACGCCACACCGGCTACCCCGTCGAGCGGGCGGGCGAGGTGGTCGGCCTCGTCACGCTGGCCGACGCCCGAGCAGTCCGTGAGGTCGAACGCGACGCCTACCGCGTCGAGGAGGTCATGACGACCGAACTCTACACCGTCACGCCCGAGGCGGACGTGATGACCGCGCTCGAACAGTTGAACGAACACGACGTCGGCCGCCTGCTCGTCATGGACGACGAGGAGTTCGTCGGTCTGCTCACCCGGACGGACATCATGACCGCGCTCTCGATTATCAAATCCAGCGGCCACTACCAGGCCGAACCCGCCGACGAACGCCACGCCGCCGAGACGATCAGCACCGACGACCTGCGCGAGCGCTGAAGCCAGAGTCAGACGACTGTCGCGTCCAGGCTGACGACCCGCGATTCGAAACGTACGTATTGTGAACGTCTCACTTCGTCGACGTTTCAGGTAGACTGTGCCGGCCACGTTCGGCCCGCGACCAGGGTCGCGGCCCTCGTATTCGGCTGTCGAAATTCCCACGATACGAAGCGAGTGCGGCGCTGAGACCGCAGGTCTCAGCAAAGCACGAGCGACGTGTCCGGCGCCACCCACTGCGGTCCGACGAACGCACCGCTCGCTTGCGAGCGGTAAGTTCGTCGCCTTCCGTTACCGTTCAGGAGTTGCTAGACGAATCTCCAGAACGTCTCAATAGCGCGCTACTGTACAGTTCGAGCGTCGAGCCGACGCCACGAGGGCTGGTCAGGGTTCGGGCGAGATCGGTTTCTCTCCGCCGTCCCCGGTGACGTGGTCGAAAGCGGCGGGGTCCTGCCAGAGTTCGTGGAGCGTGCCGGCGGCGAGAAATCGGGTCGGGGCCGCGACCCACTCGGTCGTGACGGGGTCGTCGAGGTCCGGCGCGTCGGTGTCGAACCACCAGGCGACGTAGCGCCCGTCGGCCAGTCGCGCAGTGGGATACATCTGGCCGTCGACCTCGACGTCGACGCGCGTCTCGGCGTCGACCGGTGGCCGCGTCTCGGCGTCGTCGCCGACTGCGACCTCGATGGGGATCGACCGCTCCCCGCTTCCGTGGTCGCCACCGTCGGCCAGCGTCTCGTACATGGTGTTGGTTCACTCGACTCGACGCCCCATAAATCTCAGTCGGCCAGGCGTCAGACGGACGCCGTGTCGACCACGAAACCGGTGTCACTCCGCAGTTGTGTCCCCGTCCCCGTCGCCATCAGCGTCACCGTCCCTGTCGGCGTCAGCGTCGGGAAACGGCACTTCGAACTCGTCACCGTCGTCGGGGACGAACGCCTCGCCGTCGAACGCCTCGCTGGCCTCGTCGGCGATAGGCGAGGCGTCGCCGGCGTAGCGCGTCGAGATGTGGACCAGCGCGAGGCGTGTCGCGCCCGCTCGCCCGGCGATATCTGCTGCCTCGCGCGCCGTCGAGTGGCCCGTCGCCCGGGCGCGGTCGGCCCAGTCGCTCGCGAACGTCGCGTCGTGGACCAGCAGGTCGGCCTCCTCGGCCGCCTCGACGACCGTCTCGGTCGGACGGGTGTCGCCGGTGTAGACGAACTTCCGGCCGGGACGGGCCGGCCCCACCACCTCGTCGGGCTGGATCGTCCGGCCGTCGTGTTCGACCGGCTCGCCGCGGTGGAGCTGTGAGTACTTCGGGCCCGGCGGGATTCCCAGTTCGTGTTCGGCTTTCTCGCGGTCGAAGCGACCCTTGCGGTCGTCCTCGACGAGGGCGTACCCCAGCGCTCGCGTCCGGTGGTCGACCCCGACGGCCCGGACCTCGTACTCGTCGCGGTCGACGACGACGTCGCCGGGGCCGTTCTGGGTGATCCGCACCGGAAACGAGGGGGACGTGCCCACGGCCGTGACGAGGTCTTCGAGGTCGCCTCGCGTCCCGTGGGGAGCGTGGATCGCCAGCGGCGCCTCGCGGTCGTTGAAATCGAACGTCTGGACCAGCCCCGGGATGCCCAGTACGTGGTCGCCGTGGAGGTGCGAGACGAAGAGGTGCTCGACGGAAAAGCCGGTCTCGAAGCGCATCATCTGGCGCTGGGTCCCCTCGCCGCAGTCGAAGAGCAGGCGGTCACCGTCGCGGTTGACCAGCAGGGCGCTCGTGTTGCGCTGGGTCGTCGGGACCGCCCCGCTCGTCCCCAGGAAGGTCACGCGCATTACCTCACCGTGTGCGACCCCCCGGTAAACCCGTGTCGGAACTGCGTCGCTCGGTGCCGGTGGACCGCGGCGGTTCCGGACGAGCGCCTCCTCTCGCGTGACCCCGAGTGACAAGCCTGTCCGACCGCCTTCCGGGGGCGCTGCGGGGGCAATATAACCGTATTTTAATCTATCGACCGTTTAGACCAGGGGGTGAAGCGATATTCGTCACAGATCGCACGAATGCGGCCGTATATTCGGATCGGTTGATCCGGCTTAACTCCCGTTTATCGGGGTTCGATGTAGCCCCTTTATACGGGGATGGGAGCCCTTCGAGGAAGTGTGATGAGACGAACGCGCAGTCGACCGACGGGACGAACAGCGAACGACCGACGGGCCGAGCGTCGGCCGGCTCAGCGCCGACCGGACGGTCGCGACGAGCCTGCCCGCACGCGGGAGGTGGTGGCATGAGACGCACCGTCGCCGCCGGGTTGCTGGCGCTGCTGATGGTCACGGCCGGCTGTGTCGGTGGCATCGGTTCCGGACCGGCCACCGACGCGCCCGCTGGTGACGATACCGACGCCGGTGACGGAGCCAGCGACGGGTCCGCCGGAAGCGCCGACGAGTCGGGGACGGTCAACTTCTACGTGAGCGACCGCCCGAACGACATGGACGACTTCGAACACCTGAACGTCACCGTGACCGCGGTCCGGTTCCACCTCGTGGACTCGACGGCCAACGGGACCGACGACGGGAACGCCACGGTGACCCCCGACGGAACCGTCACCGGCACCGCGACGAACGGTACTGCGACGGCGACCGCGACAGCGACGCCGAATGCGACCGCGACCGTGACGGCGACGCCGACGCCCGCCGCGGCGGAAGCCGAAGACGAGTCAGACGACGATAGCGAGGACGGCCGCTGGGTCGTCCGCGAGGTGAACGCGACGACGGTCGACCTGACGCGCCTGCGCGGCGCCAACGCGACGCTGGTCGACGCGTTCGACCTGCCCGCCGGCGAGTACAACCAGGTCGTCCTCGAAGTGAGCGAGACGAACGGGACGCTCACCGACGGAAGTTCGACCGAGGTCAAACTCCCGAGCGAGCGGCTCAAACTCAACCAGCGGTTCGTCGTCGGGAACGGCGAGGAAGTCGACTTCGTCTACGACGTGACGGTCCACAGAGCGGGCAACAGTGGCAAGTACATCCTCCGGCCGGTCGCCAGCGAGTCGGGGACCGACGTCCCGATCGAGCGCGTCGACGGCGAGGGTGACGACGACAGCGACGAGGACACGCTCCAGGTTCGATTCGCCGGTTCGGTCAGTCCCGGCGAGAACGCGACCGTCCGCGTGACCGACCGCGGCGACGCCGTCGCCAACGCCACCGTCTCGGTCGACGACGCGACCGACGGCACCACGAACGCCGACGGCGAGTACACGTTCACACTCCCCGCCGACGCCGAGGAAGTCGAGATCGAAGTGACCGCGGGTGAACGCGAAGGTGAACTCGAACGCGAGTTCGGCGACAGCGGCGACGGGGACGAGCGCGGCAACGGTGAAGGGCAAGGGAACGGGGCCTGACCTGACGGAGCCGAACCACCCGAAATAAGCCAACTCCACCCCGTCGAACGCTGTAAGTGCGCCGTACCGTTCGGTGGCGTGACTTACCCACTCAGTCCGTACTGATTACTCGATTCGACCGGGTCGCGAATCAGCTGATTTCTGAACGTAGCGCTGAATTAAAAAGCGACACAGATCGGCCTACAATCGCTCAGAACGCGTTTGAAACCCTCTACTCTCCTAACTATCGCCGTCGTTTATACGGCGACTCGGAGTACGCCGGAGTGACTCCGCGGCCCCATCCCGGAGTCGGATTCCAATGTCACAGCCACCCACCCAGCAGGACCGACCGGTCGGACAGCGATCCCCGGGTTTCGCCGGCGAATCGACGCCGTCGACAGCCGCGTATTCCACACAGGGACACCAACAGGCCGCCACACAGCAGTCCGAGCCACTCCAGGCGTTCGGGCAGTCACAGATGGCGCAGCCACAGGCCGCCGTCGCGGCACAGCCCCAGGCAGCGCAACCTCAGGCCACCATCGCGGCACAACCCCAGGCAGCGCAACCCCAGCAGGTCGCTCAGGCGCAGCGACCGGCCCAGTCACAGCAACTCGCCGGGCCCCGGGAGTTCCGACAGCCACAGCAGTACGAACAGCCCCAGCAACTCCCCGGGGCCCAGCCGACACAGCACCAGGCAGGCCAGCCGATACAACCACAGATGGACCAGCCCGCCGTCCAGCAACAGGCGGCCCAACCGGCCGTCCAGCAACAGGCCACCGGTAGTCAGTTCGAACCCCAGCAGCCGGCGGCGACACAGCCACAGGCGCCACAGGGGGCGATGCAGTCGACGCTGTCGGTCCAGCCCCAGTCCGCCCGACAGGCGGGGCTCGCCACCCAGCAGAGCGAACCGCAGATCGACCAGCCCCAGCCGATACAGCAACAGGCCGGTCAGCCCCAGCCGATACAGCAACAGGCCGGTCAGCCGACACAGCCCCAGATGGGACAGCCACAGACGGGCCAGCCCCAGATGGGGCAGTCGCAGTCGGTTCAGCCGCCGCTCGCGACCGGTTTCACGGGCGGTCAGCAGCTCTCTCGGGAACCGTCCGTCGAGCAGGCACCCCAGCAACTCACACAGCCTGCCCAGGCGACACCGACGGCACAGATACCGCTCACCGAGGGGATGACGCAGCCACAGGCACAACTGCAGCCACAGCCGCAGTTGCCCCAGGAGCAGGCACAGGGAGCCCAGGCGGCCGGGTTTCCAGGCGGAATCACGACCGGAACCCAGAGAGCGCCCGATCCCGTGGCGTCGCCGACTGGTCAGTCGATGGCGATCGCTGACCCGTCGGGACGTGGCTCGGCCGCCGGACTGAACCAGGGTGTCGCACAGTCCGGCCTGGGGCAGGACCCGAACAGACAGACCTCGCCGGGGCGCTACTGATGCAGCCACAGCAAGTCTACTACGACGCCCAGGGCCGACCGTACACCGTGCCGGCCTCGAACCCGACGCCGGCGACTGCCTACGCCCAATCACAGCTGGCCGACCCGAGTTCGACGGGACCGCCGTTCGAAGCCGGACAGCCGCCGACTGGCGGACCGGCCGGGGGCGTTCCTGGCGGACAGTCGGGCGCTTCCCAGTCACAGTCGCAGGTCCTCGCCGCACCCGGTGCGGGTGGCACCCAGGAGACTACCACGGAGACGATGCCGGTCGCCGGGCCGCTCATCGACGTCGTCGAGCACCCGCGGAGCGTCGAGGTGTTCATCGACATGCCGGGGTTCGACGAGGACGACATCCAGCTCGACGCCGACGCACAGACCCTGCGGGTGCTCGCCGAGCGTGAAGGCAACATCGAGCAGTCCGACGAGGCGGTAGTGCTCCAGCGCGAGCGTCCCCAGCGGTTCGAGCGGACCGTCCAGATCCCCGTCCGGGTCGACGTCGACGAGGCCGAGGCCAGCTACAAGGCCGGCGTCTGTCACATCTCCCTGCCCAAGAGCGAAGCCGCCGAGCGAAGCCACACCCGCATCGGCTTCCACTGACCGCGACAGCCGAACTCTCCGTCCCCGACTGACGACGGGGTGGCGGTCCGGGTTCGGATGCAGGTCCGGGTCCGGTCCGAGACCCCCGACCCTCGTTCACCGCCTGTCCCGGCCGCTCTTGGCCGCTTCCCGTTTTCGATGCGTTCGAACAGCTCCCTGCCAGTTCCCCGACCGCCGTGTGCGGGTCGTGTGCGGTAATCGGACAAAAACCCTATCTACAGGAACGGGTTATGCGTGGTATGCACATGCTACCGGACAGACGACAGCAGTGCTGTCGGGTGTTCTCCTGAATGGCGACGAGTTATCGCGTCGTCTCCGAGATCCGCCGCCACGGCGACCGCGTCGACATCCCGGAGCTGGCCAGCAGCGTCGACGTCGAACCCGTCGGGGCGGACGGCCGCGTTCGCGTCACCTACCTCATGCCCACCCAGCGACTCGACGTGGGCGAGGGCGCCGAACCCGAGTCCGACCCCGTCTACGTCGACTGACCGACGCTCCGGTCACAGGGGGTGTCGTGTCCTCGTCACACGGGGTTGTCGGCCCCATCAGACGGGAGCGGCGGACCCTCGTCACACGGGGTCGTCGGGGTCGTGACGGTCTGCCATCGACTGAGCCTGGGTCGCGTAGCGCTCGCGGTCGGCGTCGCTCGCCGTCGTTTCGAGTTTCTCGACCGGGACGTCTCTGGCCGCGGTCACCTCGCGCCGGGTCAGTAACTGAAAGGAGAGTTGCTGTGTGAGGTGGCGCTCCCCGTCCGTCGTCGCGTAGACGAGCGTCACGAGGTTCTCGTCGGGCGTCTCACGGTCGACCAGCCAGCACTGCACGGTCTCCTCGTCCATACGCTCCCCAGCGGACCCACCCGCTTGTAGCCGACGGTCAGTCCGCTGTGGGGCTACCAGTCACTCCGACTCGCGCGCCTCGCCGAGTCCCGGCTCCAGCGAGTGATAATCGCGGGGGAATCTTCATGGCTCACTCGCCCGGATCCGGGGTATGCGCGGAGCGCTGGGTCGACTCGCCGACCGACTCCTCGGCCGTGACGGGACGCGGTGGGCGGGGTCGGTCGAAGACCTCCTCTACGAGGGCGAGACTATCCGCCGCGAGGTCGCGGTGGGCGAGGACCGCGTGGTCGTCACCAGTCACCGCTTGCTCGCGTTCACGCCGACCGGAGAGGGGGAGAACTACCGGCAGGTCGACCTGCCGAACGTCGCCGACGTCAGCGCCGGCCACGACGGCGAGCGAACCCTCCTCGTCCAGGCCGGGCGCGCGTTCCTCTACGGCGCCGTGTTGCTCGCGGTCGGCGTCTTCGTCGACTTCGGCGCGTTCGTCCCGACGGACGTCTTCGCGAACGCCAGTGCCGCCGGCCGTATCGGCCTCGGGGGGGTCGTCGGACTCGTACAGCGATTCCTGAACCTGGTCGCCAGCCTCGACGAGATCGCCCGTCTGGTCGGCGCACTCGTCGTCCTCTTTGCGGTGTTCGTCCTCGCGGTCTACCTGCTCACTCGCGACCGTGCCGTGGTCGTCCACGTCGCAGGCGACACCGAGGACGTGGTCGTGCCTGTCGACGACGGGGAGACCGTCGACGCTGCGGTCACCGACCTCGAACGAGCCCTGTTCGGCCCCGCCGTCGAGACGGCGGCCGACTCGACGGACGTGGAGACCGATCCAGCGGACGTGGGGGTCGACGCGAACGAGACGGGCCGGAACGGAAACGGGACAGACCGGAACGGGAACGAGACGGGCCGGGCCGTGAACGACCACGGTGGGGACCCGGAGTCCGGTTCGGGCGACCTGCTCGGCTGACCGACCGTCTCAGTGCCCGGTGACTCCGACCGCCTCGTAGGGTTCTTCGAGGTACGCGAGGTCCGACGCCGACAGGTCGACCTCGACGGCTTCGACGGCGTCTTCGAGGTGCTCGACGCTGGAGACGCCGAGGATCGGTGCGTCGACGGCGGGCTGGTGGCAGAGCCACGCCAGCGAGATCTGGGCCATCGAGACGCCCTTCTCGGCGGCGAGTTCCTGAACGCGCTCGTTGGTCTCGACGCCACCGCCCGCGCGGTAGTGGTTCTCGATCCGGTCGCGTTTGGATTCGGCGTCGTTCGCGCCGCGCTCCGTCGTCTCGAACTCGTCGTCGGGGCGAGCGAGATACCCACGGCCGAGCGGCGACCACGGGATCGCGCCGACGCCCGTCTCCTCACAGAGGGGGAGCATCTCGCGTTCCTCCTCGCGGTAGACGAGGTTGTAGTGGTTCTGCATCGTCTCGAACCGCTCCAGTCCCAGACTATCGCTGGTGTGCAGCGCCTCGGCGAACTGGTAGGCCCACATCGAGGACCCGCCGAGATAGCGGACCTGGTTGCGCCGAACGGCGTCGTCCAGCGTCTTCAGCGTCACCTCGATGGGTGTGTCGTCGTCCCAGCGGTGGATCTGATAGAGGTCGACGGTGTCCACGCCCAGTCGGTCCAGCGAGTGGGCGAGTTCCTGCTCTATCGACTTGCGCGAGAGGCCCTGCCTGTTGGGGTCCTCCCCCATCGAACCGTAGACCTTCGTGGCGACGACCTGCTCGTCGCGGTCGTACTCGGCGAGCGCGTCGCCGAGGATCGACTCCGATTCGCCAGCGTTGTAGACGTTCGCGGTGTCGAAGAAGTTCACACCGAGTTCGACCGCGCGGTCGACGATCTCCGTCGCCTGCTCACGGTCGACGTTCCAGCCGTCGCCGTCCTCGCTGAAGCTCATGCAACCGAGGCAGATCTGGCTGACCGTCGTCCCTGTGCTGCCGAGTGTCGTGTACTCCATGCACGACCCACTCCTGGCGCGAGCATAGCCGTGTGGGAAGCGGTCACGCTGTCGGGTTCTCTCACCGCTTCGCTCGTCCCACCAGACGTCGCCGACGGTCCCGCAAGTCTCCACAGTCCTGCAGATCGCCGATAGCCTTGTGAGGGAGCACCACGACGGGTCGGTATGCTCGTCGCGGATATCATGGTCGCGGACGTCGTGACCTGTGACGCCGACGCGACGGTGCGGACCGCCGGGAGACGGATGCTCGACCGCGGCGTCGGGAGCGTCGTGGTCGTCCGGGACGACGCGCCGGTCGGGATCCTGACCGAGACCGACGCCGTCCGTACGGGCGTCGTCACGGACCGCCCGTTCGACGACGTCACCGTTCGTGAGGCCGCGAGCCACCCGGTCGTCACGACGCGTGGCGACGTCACGGTCCGGAAGGCAGTCTCCCGGATGACCGAGGCGGGGATCAAGAAACTCCCCGTCGTCGAGGACGCCGAACTCGTCGGAATCGTCACCCGCTCCGACGTCGCGAGTCACTATCGCGAGTTCGTCAGAGAAGCCCACGCGCTCGACGACCGTCGTGCGGACTGGGAGAGTCGACGGAGCCCCGAGGAGTTTCGCTGACCCCGTCGCCCGACCGGCGGTGGCGTCCAGCGGATTCGACTACTCGGTGGTCTCGCTCGTCTCCGCCGCGGAGTCGTCCGATTCGCTCCCGTCGTCCTCGGTAGTGAACGCGAAAAAGACCATGACGCCCATGATCACGACCAAGAACGCGATCACGAACCCGGCGATGACTGTTTCGACTGCGACCATACGTGGGATCGGCTCTCAGCGGTGAAAAGATCGAGGACAGACACAGTCTTCAAATCCGTCGAGCGGATACGGGAGAGCGATGGACGCCGACGCGGTCCGCGAGCGCGCCGCCGAACTCCCGACCGAGCCGGGCGTCTACCAGTTCTGTGACGGCGAGCGAGTGCGCTACGTCGGGAAGGCGGTCGATATCCGCGACCGGGTCCGTTCCTACGCCGACCCGCGCGGCGAGCGCATCCGGCGGATGGTCGCCGGCGCCGACCGCATCGACGTCGCGGTCACGGACACCGAGACGCAGGCACTCCTGCTCGAAGCCAACCTCATCAAGCGCCACCGTCCGCGCTACAACGTCCGCCTGAAAGACGACAAGTCCTACCCGCTCGTCCAGCTCACCGACCACGAGTTCCCCCGGATCGAGGTGACCCGCGACCCCGCGGAGGGCGCGACGGTCTTCGGCCCCTTCACGGACAAGGGCCGCCTCGAAACCGCCGTCAAGGCCGCCCGCGAGACCTACGGATTGCGAGGGTGTTCGGACCACAAGTTCGCCAATCGCGACCGGCCCTGTCTGGACCACGATATCGGCCTCTGTTCGGCCCCCTGCGTCGCGGAGACCGATATCGACCAGCCCACGTATCTCGCCGACGTCGAGAGCGTCGAACGGTTCTTTGAGGGCGAGACCGGCGTGCTGGCCGACCCGCTCGAACGCGAGATGGAACAGGCTGCCGCCGACCAGGAGTTCGAACGCGCGGCGAATCTCCGCGATCGGTTGGAGTCCGTCCGCGCGCTCCACGGCGAGGGCAGCGCCGCCGTCGCCGCCGAGGGGCGCCACGAGAAGACGGCCCGGGAGCGACGCGTCGACGTCCTCGGGGTCAGCGTCGAAGGGTCCCGGGCGACGGTCGCACGCCTCCACAGCGAGGACGGCAAACTCGTCGAGCGGGACCGCCACACACTCGACGCGCCCGAGGGCGAACGGGCCGGGGCGGTTCTGGCCGCGTTTATCGCCCAGTACTACGCCGAGCGCGAGTTACCCGACGCCTTGCTCTGTTCGGACCACCCCGAAGACGAGGACCTCGACGCCTGGCTCGACGGCGAGGGCGTCGCGCTCCGTGTCCCGGGTGCCGGTCGCGAGGCGACGCTCGTCGACCTGGCGCTGAAAAACGCTCGACAGCGCGACCGCGCCGACGACGAGGGGCGCGCGCTGGCCGACGCACTCTCCCTCGACGGCCGCGTCGAACGCATCGAGGGGTTCGACGTCAGCCACGCCCAGGGGAAGTCGACGGTCGGGAGTAACGTCACCTTCGTCGAGGGCGACCCCGCAAAGAGTGACTACCGGCGGAAGAAACTCGACGAGACGAACGACGACTACGCCAACATGCGGGCGCTGGTGGGCTGGCGCGCCGACCGCGCCGTCGAAGGCCGCGACGAGCGCCCCGACCCCGACCTCCTGCTCGTCGACGGCGGCGAGGGGCAACTCGGCGCCGCACAGGACGCCCTGGCCGCGGCCGGCTGGGACGTTCCCGTCGTCGCGCTCGCCAAGGAGGAGGAACTCGTCGTCACGCCCACCGGTGTCTTCGACTGGGCCGACGACGCGCCCCACCTGCACCTCCTCCAGCGCGTGCGCGACGAGGCCCACCGCTTCGCCGTCCAGTACCACCGGACGCTCCGGGACGATGTCTCGACGGTGCTGGACGACGTGCCCGGTATCGGCCCCGAAACCCGGCGACGGCTCCTCCGGCGCTTCGGGAGCGTCGAGAACGTCCGTGCGGCCTCACGGGACGAACTCGAATCCGTCGCGGGCGTCGGCAAGGCGACCGCTCGAACGCTCACGGAACGGCTCTGACTGCCCAGGTCCCGCCGACGGCGTTTCCTCGACCGAACCGACCACAGCCTGTGGGCCGATCTGTGCACCACGTTTTCGGGATGTAGGGCGTCTACAAACGAATATCGGATGGATTGAACGGAGTTTGACCAGACACTGTGGTGAGTTCCATGCTGTTGTCATCGGAGAGCACACGGATCAAGCAAAAGCCGAGT
>Ga0207771_100114_pt1 | contig 57959 bp, 49 predicted proteins | sample A23M2SouthBayCA_2_FD_187731 | JGI IMG/M metagenome (GOLD analysis project Ga0207771, IMG submission 187731) | Aerobic enrichment media microbial communities from Eden Landing Ponds, California, USA - A23 M2 (2) (SPAdes) | ecosystem: Environmental > Aquatic > Marine > Unclassified | place... | reverse complement strand
CGTTCTCGCGGCTTCCCTTCGTCAATTTCCTCTTTGAGATCGTAGAGTTCCTCAAGCGCAACCTCGTCGAGCCGACCCATTACCGGCTCTATTACGTCTATTGGTAAATAACTTCCTTAATCACTATGAATCCGAGTTCCACCACAGAGAACTTGATCAGTCTTGGACTCGGGAGTGGCCAAAAGAGTATGATGAGATACTGGAACGAGTGGCTCGCCTGGCTCGTTGGAGAGATGAAACTTCTACAGACCAAATTGCCCACATTGCTGAGCACTATGAAGTCGAAGATATGCAGGTCTTAGAAGATGTTTCAGCACGGTATGATGACTTACAGGTGAGTGAAAGAGATTCTGATTCTGGCCTTAGGAGTGGCTCTCATGTTGTTTTAACCTCGGTTTAGTTAGTGCCGCTTCAATTGTGATTTGTTGGATATAACTGATGGAGTTTGATGCGTGCATTGTCGGTCGTGAACTGCCAGTCGATTGCAGAGCTCTCCTCGCTGCAGATCTGTTCTCATAAAGCTACAGAATGATCAATAGCTTCGATAACTTAGGATGAATTCTTTGAATTACTGAATGAATTAGACGAATTACGGCTTCGGAGAGTTGAACTCGGATAGTAATTGCCTCAATCTCTACGGTTCACAGTAGTCAAAGTGACTGTAGCACGAGGCTTTAAACCGGTCTGGAAAAAACATACAACATGCTAGGAACTAATCATTCTGACAGTACAGACGAAAACGAACATGTGCGGACCCACGGATATGGTTCAAATTATCAAACACGGCCGTCAGTTGAGACTGCAGATCCTGAGGACATATTCGAGGATCCAGAACAGCCCCGACGGAAAGAGGCAATTAGAGCATTAGAGGACGTCGGTTTCCTGTCGTCGTTAGAGGCTGAGGCATATGTCCGCCATGTCATAGAGAGGCAACGCCCGGTTGAAGAACAGTTATTCACTCTCAGTAGTGTAGGATCCGCTAAGGAGAAAATCGTAGCAGCACGGAAATCGGTCGATATTCTCGATGGATACCAGTTCCCACAATCACCTGACGAATGTTCGCAGTGCGGTTCAGGCCTCGGTGAAGTATGGGCAACGAACCTGTTAGAAATCCCGCTTTGTATTGATTGTGCGGAGGGCGAACGTCCGGATCTGGATTCCTAGTTTCTAACCTGAGATTCAACTACAAACCATAGCAAGTCACAATGACGTACAAAAACAACGATGATGATGCCGACGAGGGAGCTGGAGATCCGGATGGATGGAGTGAATCTATTGGAGCGCCTGAAGGTTTCTGGAACAACATCGATCAGAATAACGAGTTGGATGGGCGAAGCCCTGAAACACACAGTCGGCCAGAATCGCCTCCTGAACAAAATACTGGAAGTACGTCGATGCCGCTTGAGAAAGTCGGTGCTCCCGGCGTAACAGGCGATCAGTTAGACGAGTATAGTATCACGATGGATGAGGCATGCTTCATGCGAGCGGTAGTGAAAGCGATGAACCGTGACCTAGAGGGATACAACCTTACCAAATCGATGATCGATATAAGAGATCACTACGATATCGACGAGGAGGAACTCATCCAGGCCGGATACCTCAAGCGACACACGGGAGTCGATCGGCGAGCGTACTATACTGTCACATTCACGGGGCAGAAGGCATGCGGATTACAGAAGAAACAAGGTCGTGAAATTGGAGATATAGGTGCTGACACACCGCATCGCGTGGGGATTGACCTCGCTCGACGGTACTACAATTCACTTCCTCATATCCGGCGCGTCCAATTAGCTGTCCGAGACAAGGGGAAAAAAACCGATCTTCTCGTGATTGATGAAAACGGGGAACGAATCGCTATTATTGAGGTTGAAGGCGGTCGGGTTGCCGTAGATCCTAATATCTCTGATGGCGATCGCACTGGTCTCAGTAACTATGAGTCAGTCCAGACCGACTACGGGGTGTTAGCAAAGTCGGACGGCGAGTCAGTATGGGTGGTTCGAAATTACGAGATTGCTGGCGATGTCCTCCAAATTCTATCAAGAGGCGATAACATCCAGTTTGAATTACCGAAGGACGTCATAAGATCTGTCAAAGAGAAGAATATGCGGATTACAGACTTGAATGACGACCATATCACTCCACTCCAGGACGATGGGATCAATAAAATCTTGACGTTCAGGCAACTCCGGAACAGGCTCAAAGAGACTGACGGCTAATCTGCTTCTGACTCTCTCCAACTTTTCGGGTAGTGAGGTTTCAAGACTCAAGCTGTAGGGGGGACCGTATTCAGAGGGTTGGACAGATAGAGAAAACTACTCCATCGTGCTGAACGCAAAATCCAGTTTGTAGGTGACGAGATCGCAATCAGTGAGCGCTTGTACAGCGTACTTGAGCCGCTGACTAGCGGTCTGAGTGACTATCAGGCCATGAACAGGGGTGGCATCAGCCAATTCAGCCTCAACCCATCCGATGTATCGAGCGATCTGTCCAACAACTTTGTCTGAGGTATCTTGCGTCCGTTTGAGTTCGACGACGACGAATTCATCGGTTTCTGGATGCTGATAGAGTAAGTCGATCTCACCTATCGAGGTTGTGTACAACTCACCGGAGTTCCCATCAGCGTCCTCATACAGCGAATACCCTGCATATTCATCGCTAATCACCCCTATCCCGCGTTCAGCAATATAGGTCCGGAGTTCCTCTTCGTAGTGTTCGATTGCTGGCTCCGGCTCTTGCTCGCTTGCCCACTCAACAATCGCCTCGTAATCCGCCTCGTCAACCTCGGTGATGTTGAACCCCTGTGTGCCGGCTCGATTCATCGATTCTGAAAACTTGTTTTCCTCAACCCACTGCCGGATTGTATCTAATGGGACCCCGGGAGATAGTTCGCGCTCCCGTTCTAGCAGAAGCTTGTTCGGAATGCCGATTTCCTCACCGCTGTGACGGTCTTCCTCTTTACCGGTGACTCGGAAGATGTACTTGATTTGCTTGGGACATTCTTCGACATTACCAGTACAATAGAGCAGGATACGATCTCCTTCAGATACTTCTCCGAAGTCTTCATCCTTTGCCTGATTGTGCCAGTTGGGATGGTTGTAGAAGCCGTACTCAATCGGTTCTTGTGCTTTGGTTTCAGCTGGTGGGCGATCCGGTTCGTTCCCACTCGCTTGGATCAAGAAGACTCGTGGCATACGTGAGTTATCTCCTATCGCTGTCTTAACCATATGCCATGTCAATCCCTCACTAAATTACTATGCCTAAGACAACCATGTGCTTCGCTATTCGTCCGAGGTTAGTAATTTTCTAACTTCATCGCGTATCTCATCCGCATCAATTCCTTGATCTCCGTGACAAGTTATTCGGACACCCGGGCGTCCTCCCCGAAGGCTTTCCTCTGCTCTGACGTCCTCGTTCGAAACACCGAGCGTGTTTGCGATATTGTCGGTATCGACGCTATCAACTTCGATGTCGTAGATATCGACGTGGAATAACGTGACCTTCGTTCGAAGCGCAACCCGAACCTTCCGATTCTGCTTGTAGGAGACGTAGTATTTCTGCCTCCACTGTGGACCGTCCAAAGATTCGATTTCCCCGATTGCTGCTGCAACTTCTTCCAGTACAGTTGCGGTTTCCTCGTTTGACCGTTCTTCCAGATGCCATCGGCGACCCTCCGCTTTCCATGGCTCCTGAGACGTATCTGGACTCACATCGGTATCGGACTGCTCAGGCACAGGAATCGTCTGTTCAGCATTCAAATATAGCCGGTCATCATCTTCGAGGAGTTGGATTTCCACAACGGTAACATCGATATTGCGGTTGCTGAGCCAGCGCATAACGAGATCAAGACGCTCCCGTATCGATTCACCGATCAAGAGGATTCGCTGGTCGCCATTCAAGCTGTACTCGTCATTACAGAACCCCTCCAGAATTTCAGTAAATGAGGCGTCTTCCTCGTAGAGATGCTGCCCCCATTCGGTTTTCCGAAATGCTTCGAACTGCTCCTGAATCTTGTCCCGACTCCAGTGTGACGTATACGCAGCGTATTTGAGAGATTGGAAATCAACATTTCCGCTGAGAGATCCCTTCTTCAGTTCAATGACGACGAGATTCCCGTCACGGTCGATACCGATCAAATCAATAGCATCACCGATATTCTTCACTGACACTTCGCGCCCGATGATGAGTAGATCCTCTCCGAGAATTGGAAGCGAATCACTGAGAATCCACTCTCGAAGATCCTCTTCGACATAGTCTCGTTCCGACAATGACGTCGTCTCTAACGGTTTGGTCTTCTCCTCTGAATCGACACGAAGCATGTGCCCTTGTTACACTGAAGTGGATATAATAGTTGGAGTAAACTTCTCGTCGGCCAAAATCTCGGTTTGGATGTTCGATTCAGGGCAATTTCTTGTGTAGCGGCCATCATATCTTCCCTCTCTTGTACTGCTCACCTCGATCCCCCAATAACCAATAATAAAGTGGGTCGGTGGACTCTGAAATCACATGGATACTGCTCCGGAAGATGGAAACACCTCTTTACCTTCTCTCTCACGGCAGTTCTCTTCTGAAGAAATAAACATGGATCTAACTATGTGTGGACTTTTGATTGAGCGAGCTGAGGAACTGGCTCAACTGTATCGGGAACATGGCAACTGGAACGAAGTTGAGCAGGTCTGGTTTGAGGAACGCCTCTCAAACCGTAGCACTAGAGGGAGTTCCCGGAAGATATTCCGAGTTCTGACATCGCGGTTCAAGAACGCGCCATCAAGCCTTCCTAATCCCCGTGATCTCCCTGTAGTTCTGAATGAATGTGAGACCACACGAGACAAGGCTCAAGTCCTATATTTCTATCTTGTTGCTGACGATGGCCTCGTTCGCTATGCGGTTCACGAGTACGGCAGACGACTCTTAGAAGGACAAACTAATGCACTCGACTTCTCAAATGAGTCGCTCACTACTATTCTCGACCAATTCGAGTACGCTGACGGGTCATCTTTCGACTATGCTGACTCCACTACGGAGCGGTGGTGCGAAGGATTCAGAGCCGTTATGCGTAAGATCGGTGTGTTAGAAGATCAGCAATCCGTTCTTGGGACATCACCGTCGGTCGGTAAGATCCCGTTGTTAGTTTCGATGGGATACTCATACAGGCGGAACAAGAATAACTGGTTCGAGTCACCAACCGGTCATCTGTATCTGTTGCAGCCCAAGAACCGGTGGCAAGAGCTCTACGACCGCGCCGCCAGCACTGAAGCGTGGGAGTATCTTGATCTTCACGGGGAGCTGCAGTTACGCCCCACTGACGGCCCTTACTCGTGGATCGGCAAGGAGGGTGAGATTTAATGCGAGACGAAGACTGGTTTGAGGACTTACCTGAGGACTTCGAAGAGTCGGTTCGTATCGACCGCGATCAAGATGACCACCGTAGGAGAGCTATCCAGTCATACCATCTAACTGTTGATTCACAGCGGTTCATCACGGACTTCGGCGACCGGATGCTCGGCCAGGCGGACGACATGCGAACCGGTTCGAACTACTGGCTGTACGGGTACTACGGGAGCGGAAAGAGCCACCTCCTGACTGTCCTCGATGGGTTACTCGACTCTAACTGGCTATCTGACAAGCACGGTGCAGTCTGGTCAGATCTCGTCGAGAACTCTGAAGACGAGGAATTAGCCCAATTGCAGAACGAGTGGCGAACAATACACGAGGAATACTGTGTCATTCCGGTCTCGGTCAACCTTCTGAAGTACCAAGGGCAAAAGCAGCGGAGTTTTAGCGAAATTATTCTCAGCCATGCCCACACAAACAGTCATCTCACCGGGGTCTCTGAAGGACTCTCGTCACAGCTGGAGGTCGCCTACTTCGAGAAGTGGCTCCGAACAACCGATGCTTGGTCTGATCGAGAGACCCATGCAGCGGATATCCTGGCGGACATCACAACACCTGACAGTGGATATGATTGGGAGTCTGGAGAACTCTGGAAGGATATTCAAAAATACGGAACGCTGGCAAACGTCGTGCTCCCGACACTCTTCGAGGAAATTAACGGGATTCGTGACGGCTATGCAGACCTCCAGCCGTCCGATATCGATCCCGATGAAGTAATCAGCCGCTTAGAAGAACTTCGGACGGAGCGAGAGGCTGTTCTTGAAAAGCCAGTAAAGTTAGTGCTTCTCCTGGATGAAGTCAGCCTCTTCATCGGTACGGATTTCGGCCGTCTGACCGAGCTGCAGACACTGGCAGAGAATATTGACGAGATCAACAGCGGCGATATCCAGATGGTCGTTACCGCGCAAGCCGATATCGAGGACGTCCAACCGCAGTTCGCAGCGCACGGGGCGGATTTTACTATCCTCAAGGACCGATTCCCACACCGGTACCAGCTTCCGAGCAAGCATGTTGGCGATATTGCGAAACGACGACTCTTCGAGAAATCCGAGAACGGTGATACTCGGGTTCGAAACGTACTCGACGAAGCGACGGTCAAACCGACCGAGTCGTTGGTCTACAGCGACATCCGGCAGAACACAAAGCCCCCGCTCGATAGCATCAAATATGAAGAGCTCGTCGAATACTATCCGTTCCTCCCATATCACGCACCTCTCTTCCTTGAAATTCTATTTAATCTCCGGCAAGAGGCAAATGATCCGGCGAAGTCGATTTTCTCGGGCACAGCCAGAGCAATTCTGGCGCTGATGCACAACCTCTTGCAGACCTGGATCGAGAAAGGAGAGCCAGACCAGGTCATTACACTCGTCGATTTCTACGAACTCATCGAACCAGAGCTCCGAGAGACTCTAACTAAAGACATGCAGGTTATCGAAGGCACAGAAGACTCGGAACTCACGGAAGGGTTAGATGATGACTCGGCTCTTAGCGATTTGGAGGCGGGCCGCGGGATCGAAGATGAAGTGCGAAACGGTTCGCTCACAGAGTTCGATTTGAAAGTGGCGAAAGCAGTATTGTTACTACAACACGTTCACGAAATTGCCCCGCTCACGGAGGGTAACATTGCTGTCTCCGTGATGTCTGATCTGAACGGCCGTTCGTGGATTAGCACACAGAACCGAGTCGAAGAGTCCCTTGACCGGATGCAGAAATTCATCCGTCCAAATGAAGACGAAAGCGGCGCTCGGTATCGATTCGCAACTATCGAAGAGCGCATTATCTATACGAAAGCTGAAGCAAACGAAGAGACGCCAACATGGGACGCTATCCTAGAAGCGGTCGATGAACATCTGTGGGATCGCATCGTACAGGATCTCCCGCTTCCCGAGTCGGTTCCCTACAGCGATTCCGGGGACGAGTATCCAGTTGCGTATGAATTCAGTATCGACGGCGTCGATTTCGACACAACAACTGAGGTTGATGGTGGTCTGGATATCCCTGTTGAGATTCGTGGGCTCCGTCCTGACCAGACGCCGGACAACCAGGCCGAAGACACGCTCTACTGGTCTATCGACACAGATGGACTGGACGATTTGCAGAAACACCTCATTCAGTGGTGGGCGCTCCGGGATGCGATATCAATGGAGAACGCCCCCTCTGCTGTTGAACGCGATCTTGAACGACGTGCCAGTGCCGTTCGAAGTAAGATCGTCAGCGCGTTGCAAAGCGGGTCGTACACGGTGAAAGATCGAACGGATATCACCGGTCTATCGAACGCAGTTCAGACCGCTGTCGACGTCGGCTATCCGGATGATTTCCATCCGATGATGCTACAGGTGACAGAAGACCGACTTCAGGAACTGGCGGGTCTCTCCACTGATGATCCACTTCCGAGTTGGGCAGAGACCATCCAAGTACCGTCGTCTGATCTATCTGCGAGCCAACGGAGCCAAACCATACAGAGTAACGTCATGGCGCTTACTGGCAGACAATTAAAAGGCCAGCAAAACGGTCTCAACATAACAACTGTCCTCGATGGAATCACGTCGAAAAAGCCGTTCTACGACGATGTCCGACCGGCCCTTCGAGCAATAATTTGGGGATTCTGTCGAGAGGGGCGATTCGTTCCGGTTGACGACGATGGAAATACGCTGCCGAACGACACAGTTCTCGACGAAGGACAGCAGGTTCGAACGAGACTGAAACTCCTGCCATCCGATTCACCGGATCAGTGCCTCAGAGAGGGCGGCTTCAAGAAAACGACGGAATCTGTCGCTGACGGTATTATCCATCTCCGAGAAGCGAATCAGCAGTTACAGTCGTCGATCGAGGGTCTTCGTGAAGACGTTCAGTTAGTAGCCGAGGCAGACATTCAGTCCGACGCTATCGGCACATTACTGAATGACCTCATAGAAGAACTGACTGAAGCGAGTACGTCAGCGGGAAAACGATTAGACAGCATTCGGGCACAGGAGAACATCTGTGACACGGTCGAAGAGACGAACGAAGTGCGGGAGTGGTTTGACGAGGAGGTTACCGATGTCTGGAATCGACGGCTTGAGACGCTGTACCGGTTCGATGCCGAACTCACAGTCGGAAATCGACAGTTCGAATGGGTCACCGATGACATACAAACAGCAATCGACCAGCAGCGGACAGCTCTCGATGCGTACGATGGCGACTGGTGGACGACTGACGGCTGGCAGACACTCATGGCCGAGACGACAACTGATCTCAGCGATTCTATTCAGCAATCATGGACCCGATACGTCGAGGCTGAAGAGCTTTCCTCGTTCGTTGACCGCATCAATACGCATCCATGGGTCGTCCCTGCGACGGATCTTCCTTCGAGCGTCCAAGACGCCTTCGAACGGGAGTATATTACGCCGCTACGCGAGTTACAGCGCTGGTACGACACGATGGACGAGGCAATTGTCTCGCTCACCTCTGATAATGAAGACACGCTCGTCGCAGCTACTGACAGTCTTGCTGGCATGAAACCTCACTCTGAATCAATGGATTACACAACTGAAGAGTTAGCAGCGAAAATAGACCGCCTCACAGCAGCTGTGGATGATCGAACTCTGGAAGACGTCGAGCATATTGGGATCGTTCCTGATGACCGGCAGAGTATCGACCAGCTCCTCGAACGCCTCGTCGAAGACGGCGAATTAGATATCGAGGCAGTTGAGTCAGGGGTGGTGATCCGATGACGGGTTCTCCATATCTAGCATTCAAAGAAAAGCTCTGTACGTTTGCCGACGGACAAGCAGGGATTCGAAACCCGTTCGTTATCGTCGCCGTTGATCCATCGGTCGAACATCGAACCTCAAAGCGTCTCAGCGAGTGGGCAACCAACAACACCGAGCCTCCGAAACTGGATAGTGAAGTCACTATCCAACCGGTGTGGCTCGACGAATTACTCTCGAAGACGAAAGTGTTCAACCTCTCTGTCGCACTCGGTGGCGAGACGAGTTCCAAGCGTATCGAAGACACGATGCAAGACCGTCTGGCGGAGGAACTCGTCAAGGAAATCGTCGACAACGAGATCGAAGACGACCGGCTCGCAACCCAACAGCACATTATCCTCCTTCTCAACCTCGGAAGCCTCTACCCCTTTACTCGCGCCTCGGAACTCCTCGACGAGCTCGACCGTCGAAACGTTAGATCAACGATTGGTATCCCATTCCCCGGCGATGTCGTTGGCGGTAAGCTGAGCTTCTTTGGCGGTGACTCGCGGCACTACTATCCCGCCCATCAAATCGGTGGCCCGATCACGGAGGTGCATCTCCAGCGATGAGTATCAAAGAGCTGTTCCGCCGCGACCCGACTCGACAACTCGAAGAAGTCCAGAAAGTAAACGCACGTGAACGAGCGGAGACAGACGTCGCCGAATTCCACGAGACAGAGAGCGCGAAACACGCCCTCACCAAACTCGGTGAAACTATCGAGACGACACCGGGCGAAGCTGCGCGGTTCCTCTACCTCCACGCAACGTTCGGGTCGGGGAAAACGCACCTGCTGAAACTCATCGGGCTCGTTGCCGACACCGACTCCAAGTACAGCCATTTAGGCGATGAACTTGCCGAATCATGGCCGGGGTTCGACAACCTCCAACAGTCAATTGACGATTCACACGTCGACCGGCTAATGCCCGTCTTTCTGAATCTCCTCGACCGCGACGCCTCGAAGGAACCACCGCTTCCGTTCCTCATCTTCGAAGCGATCGGGCGGGAACTCGGCTATCCAACTGACTACAACTGGTTACTGGAGTGGGCGTGGACGGTTGACATGGAATACGATGGGGTATGGGAAGAGCTGAACACACTAGAACACGACGGGCAGACATTCGATTCAGCACTGGCTGAGCGCGCCTCGTTGCGGAAATGGCTCTACAGTGCCCTTCCAGCCATGGACGCGACAACAGGGACAGAGCTCGATAGCCGGGATAGCGTGAAAGCGTCGATCGATCGAGCAGAAGATAGTGTCGATCAGGCTTCCTTCGATGCCGCAGACCTGGTTGAGCGTATCGAGATTATCAACGATGCCCTGAACGATAGCGGACCTGACACAGAACTCCTCCTCGGGCTTGACGAAGTCGCTTTGTTCGTCGGCGACAGTCGCACCCGATATCGAGAGTTCGAAGAGACAATGGAGGCCCTCCAGCACGGGCCGAACCCCGTTGTAATCACGACCGGGCAGTACTCGCTTCCAGCGACCCGTGAGAGCCTTATTGGTGAGCCACCAGCGGAACACTGGACGCATCAACAGGTTCCCCTCGAAGGCGCTGACACGGAAATTATCGTCCGGAAACGATGGCTATCAAAAAACGATGCAGGTAGCACTCGCATCTCATCGTTACTCTCGGCGATGCCGGACCTCACGCTAGAGACGTATGCGGAGGTGGAAAGTGCTGATCCGAACGCGGTCGAATCCTACCCCTTCCGCGAGTACGACTTGACCTTGCTCCGAACTGTGATGCAGGAGTTGATCACACAAGGGCGGGCGACAGACCGTGAATACATCCAAGGCCGGGCGCTACTCGTTCTGGTTCGCTCACTGTTCACGAAGTTCGGGTGGGCCACCGCCGAGGAAGGCGATCTGGTCACGTGGGACGAGCTATTCGACCTACTCGTCGAGGAGACGACCTACGTCCCGCTGTGGGTCCAAGAGATGCTCGACAACACGCTCGTTCCGACGTTCGACGGGAACAAAGACGCGCGGGAAGTTCGTGTCTCTAAGGCACTGTATCTACTGAATCAAGCACCCGCCGTTCCATCCACACCGGAAAACCTCGGGCGACTGATGCTCGACGACGTCGATAGGACAGTCACCGATGCGGTCAACGAGGTCCAGTCAGCACTGGATACACTCGTTGACAAACGCAAGGTACTGACAGAGACAAATGACCACGGCGACGAAGTGTACACGCTGGTCTCGGAGGAGCAAGAGAGTATCCTGAGCCGGGCACAGACACGAGCCGAGCAGATATCCCCTCACCAACTGTCTGCATGGCTTGAGAACCGACTCCGGGAAACAGACGACTTCTTCCGAAGCGACAGCACTCGTCACGAGGTCGACATCGGCGACGAGCGACTCGTCCCACTGCGGTATGAGTACTCTATCCTTGACCAAGTCGACCGAGCGCCCTCGACAGTTTACGACGCCATTCAAATCCGCATCTTGGCCAACGATGAGGACACTGTCACCGACCAAGTCGAGAGCTGGCAAGAGGTGAATGACGGCCGCAAAGGCGGTGAACGCGTTCTCATCGCCATTGAAGTCTCTGATGCGACGCTCGAACAGATTCAAAGTGTCCTCGGTATGGGGAAGGTCCTGGAAGAGGAAACAGAGAGTCACGAAGAACTCGAACGCGAACACAGGACCAAGAAACGCAAGCTGGAATCCTCCGTAACTGAGCTACTGGACACCGCAACAGTATACACGGTTCATGAGGAGCAAGGAGATCGCCCTACTGCCCTCGAAGCAACCATCGAAGACCAGGTACGGACAGTGTTCGGCCCGACCCGAAAAGTCCTCTCGCGCCCCCTGGTCGAAGTCGACGACGCCAACGACCTGGCAGCGTTCTTCCGCGCGAACGGCGAGTGGCCGCTCGCAGACAGTGATGCTGTCACTCTCGGCGTCGATACAACTGCCCGAGCCATTGGCAACACTGGCTGGAGTCGAGAGTTCATCGAGAAGTACGAACCACAGACTGCAGTCGACGTCGAAACGCTCCTCCAGCAGACACGCACCGCGAACGGAGACTACCGCGGTACGCCCCAAGAGTCAATCGCGGCTTTGCTCATCACGCTCGCCACGTCGAACGAAGACGTGGCGCTCAAGCGGGACGCCGACTACGTCACCGATCCTACAGCAATCGGTCGCGCTGTCCGAACGAAAGGCGGTCTCGAATCCCTGCAGATCCGCTTCGAAGAGGTCCTGGACATTACCGAGGTGCGAGAGGTCGTCAGGACGTTGCTCGGGCACAAACCGGACAGTGACGATCCTGACCAGTGGACGGCCGAACTCAGCGCGTGGGTCGAGAACAACAGTGTCCTAGTCAAGCAGACGTTCAAGAACGCCTCCAAAGAGTTCGGGGTCTCCTTGGATGCGCTCGAAGACGTACTGGAACCGGCATACGATGGTGAGACAGTTAGCGCACCAGAGTTAGTCAAAGACGATGTCCAGTCAGAGGCCGAGACGTTCGCCGACGCAAGGGAACTGTTCGACGCTAAGGGCGACGCCACTTCGCTTTGGGAGCAGTTCACTGAAACGCTGGAACTGATTGCGGACCTGTATCCGAACTCGACGATTCGCTCGAAGATGCAGGCCACCGCGGAGAGTGAGAGCGTGCCGACCAAGGAAAGCGTCACGTCTCGGCTTGCGGACGCAACAGGGCACCGCGTCGACGTGCTCTCAGCGCAGTACCAACGCATCACCGGTACCACTACGGACGTCTCAGAGCCGGAGGGCATCTGTGCCAACCTCACCACGTGGGTTCGAAATAATGAATCCACAGTAAGGACGCTGCTCGACGACGGGGCCGCTACCTTCGAGGACATCTCTTTCGATGACCTCGGATCCGTGTTCGAAACAGCCTGGAATGACGAACAGATTGACGAAGGTGAACTCGTCACTTCTACCGTTCAGACACAGGCAGAGACGTATGAGCAAGTGCGGGACATTATGAGTGGGGAGCCGAGCCCGTGGTCGCAGTTGGAAACAGCGGGAGAGATGCTTCGTGACGAGCATCCCGATTCCCCAACCACGGATTCAGTCGAGATTGTCCTCGCAAAGTCGAAGCCGCCGGCGCTCCAGCGAGTGAACGATCTCATCGAGGAGGCGAAAGATCCCAAACCCCCACGACCTGACGGTGAAGCGTGGGCCAATCTCCTGAACGTCGCCGAAGCGCTCCGCGAGGACCTCCCAAACGCCGACATCACCAATACGGTGACCGCTGCGATCGACGGTGATGAGCGCCCCTCCGAAGCCCGGACGACGGAACTGCTCTCGGAGGCCAACACAATCTTGGAGCGAATGCGAGCCGTTCAGGGGCAACTAGACGATCTCGATGACGGTGAGATAGTCCTCATCGAACGTAACGAGTAACGCTCTGTGACCCCACAATACTAAACAGAATAGATCGGCCGGTTCTGAAAGCTGTTTTCTTGGAAGAGGCTGCTTCGAAATCTGGTCTGCGAATTAGTACTTCTCTCGAAGGTCCTTGATATCGCCGGAATCGTAACCAGCAGAACGTAAGAAATCACGGATCTCTTCGGCTTCGCGCTCCGAGGAAGGCGGATTGGTTCCGAATAGCTCTTCTACTACGTCACCGATCCAATTGCAGAGTGTTATCGTTTGGTCAAACGGTGTCCGACTGAGAGGATCTCGTTTCTCGTCGACCAAAATCGGTTGATATCCGTCGCTATGTGAATGTTTATACAGCGAAAGAGTTCTGACTGTGTCGTCGTCTACGTAGAAACTGGTTTGTTCTAGTTCGGGTGCAACGGCGATCTTCCCGCTATTCAGCTCATCATCAAGATTATCAAACTCGTGGATCTCGGCGGGAACTGACCCGTTGATCTGATGGGTTATGGCACCTGGCCAGTTGAATCCATAGACGCGCTCAAAGAAGTTGACTGTCCCCTCTTCTTCATGGTCGAACAACAGTAGCATGTCTCCTACCTCTAGTTCTGTTCCATCGATGCTGATATGGGACGAATAAGCGTAGGTTGATGCGTCATCAAGAGCCTCGATCTCGGGTTTGGGCATACTACCTCTGTTCATTCCGAAGACAAAGAAATACCCACCTGGATCAGCGGTTCGTGCGGTATCGATCTGGAGTGCTTCACACCGTAAATATTTGCGAAATTAGGGTTGTAGATAGTGATCTGTCGCAGGAGGGTTATGCTGTATTATAGAATCTCGTTTACCTCTCTTTTGAGGAGACTGAACGCTTCCTGATCCTGAGCTTCCGATCTTCCGCCCGTAATAACTGCTTTGCCGCTTGCAAACACCAGCATCACGCACCTACTGCTTGACGGTCTATAGACAAGTCCAGGGAATTGTTCGGGTTCATATTCAGTCTGTTCTAACCCCAACCCAATCATCAGTGCCTCTAAGTTGATTTCCCTCTCCAAATCACCTACTGCAACGACGTTCTTGATTTCGAGCGAAGCGTCACCGAGCTCTATACCGAGATCAGAAAGATATGAAAGGTACCGGTTATTCACCCGATGCATATTATCGAAATCGTCACCTCCGCGCAGAATGTATTTTCCTGAGACGTATTGAATAACAAGTTCTCCATCCTCTTCGAAGCGGAAAAATGCAGCATTGCACTCTGGATCGTAATTCGAGACAGGCAGATCAGCGTCCTGCACGACTTGTTCAATATCGACTTCAGACCCTAAATCACCAACTGCAGCTATATTTACGACTTCTACCTTCGATTCGGCCATTATTTTTGACCATGGGATTTGACTCAAAGACTCTGGTGGTTGGTGGTGGAAGATCGGCCGCCTTCGGCAACATTGAAGTTACTCCCTGTCAGTGAGCATTAGCATACAGGATTTTTTCACATGGAACGCGACTCTCCCTCTCACCGGAAGGCTCAGTTGGATAAAGCCGAGCGCGAGCATCTCGAAGATGTTGTCGAAAATCTACGCGAGCGCGTTGAGGATAACGTCAGGTTCCAACTGACGCAGAAGGGCCTCGATGCCGAACCAGAAGACCGCGATGGACTAGAAGAATCGCAGAAACTCGTCGAAGCGATAGACATGGAGGGCGTTGATGGCCACACCTGGACTGAGGCGTTCGAAAAGTACATCGCTGGCGTCGGTTACACCATCGTCAACCGCTTGGCCGGACTGCGTTGTATGGAAGTGCGTGACTTCATCGACGAGGAAGTCACCGTGTTCAAAGAGAACGGTCTCACGCCAGCCGCCGAGACACTCGTCAATGAGGAGTTCCTCATGGAGGACGAGGCGATTTTGGCGGCCTATCACAACATGTGCGATGAACTAGCCGACGAAATCGAGATTCTCTTCGACCGCTCGTCTTCCTACAGTCTGATAGACCCCGACGACGACACCTACGAGGAACTCTGCCGGAAGCTTGACGAAGTGCCTGACGAGGTCTGGCGTGCCGACGACGTACTCGGATGGATCTACGAATACTATAATCGTCCTATCGTTGAAGAACTCGACGCCAAGGAGATACTCGAACCGGATGACGTGGGTCCTGCCAACCAGTTCTATACCCCTCATTGGGTCGTGCGGATGCTCGCTGATAACAGCCTCGGAAAGCTCTATCTCGAAGCTACAGGTAAAGAGAAGACAGTTCCCCACCAATCTGCCCTCTCTCCGGAAGAACGTAAAGACCGGCTTGTCACTCCCGATAATTCTCCTGACGTTCCTGAACTCTGTTCGTACCTGATTCCCGACGATGATGACCAGAATGCACCGTCGTTTGAGCACCCATCTGAAATTCGCGTTATTGACCCTGCCTGTGGTAGCGGGCATTTCCTCCTGTACGCTTTCGATATCCTCGAACGGATCTGGTGGGCCGAAACTGATCTTGACCGCGGTGAGATTCCTGCGAAGATACTTAAGAACAATCTCTACGGTATCGATATCGATCTTCGGTCCTGCCAACTCTCTGCATTTAATCTCTACCTTAAGGCTCGAACTCGTGCGGAAGAGGAAGCAGACGATGGATTTGAGATGCCGAACGTTGGTATAGTCTGTGCTGATGCCCGTGTTGCCGAAGTCGAAGAGGCCGTAGATGTCCTTGACCAGATAACAGGAGAGGGTACGGATGCGCGTGAAGCAATAGACGAAATTATCGAGGAATTCCAAACGACTGAGGCTCTCGGAAGTCTATTAGATGTACAGAATACGCTGTCAGAGGAATTCGAGACAGACCAGACGGATATAATGGCGGATTGGGGAAGGGATGCACCTCTTACACTGAATGCCTTCCTAAAAGCGCTTAGGGAGGCTGTTGAGGAACGCACTTCTGACTCATTCGGTGAGCAAAATCTCCGGAGTTTCCTCAACCTCCTCGTTGTGCTCACGCAGGACTATGATGTGGCGCTGATGAACCCGCCCTACGGTTCGGGTGGTCGGATGCCTGACGACGTCCAAGATTATGTTGACGACCATTACGAGTACACGACCGAATATTACATCAACTTCTTCGAGGCATGCGATCGACTGGTACGGTCAGACGGTCGTATCGGGATGCTTGTCCCGTGGTCGTTCATGTTCAACAAGTCCTTCCAAGACTTCCGGCAGGACTTCGTCAGTGGGCGTGGAGCCTTCGACTTCTTCTCGGAGTTCGGGTACGATATCCTCGATAATGCGACCGTCGGTACAGTCGGAACTGTTGTTCGTTCAGATACTGAGAGCGGACAAACTGGCACGTTCATTCGTCTCCCGGATGTAGAGAAAGGGGAAAAAGAGGAGACGTTCCTTGATGCAGCATTCGTCAACGGTGATACAGACGTGCAGCGTCTCTATCACCGAGATCTATCCGAACTCGACATGGTACCCGGGACGCCTCTATCGTATTGGGTCCCCGTAGAGTTGCGGTCTCTCTATGAGTCTGAAACCGTTCTTGACGCTGACAATGCAGGATTGGAAAATAGAGATACACTTGGAGACATCAAGCAGGGGATCGCAACAGCAGATGATTCCCGGTTCGTACACAAGTTTTGGGAGAATACGAGCGATTCCGATTGGTCGCCTTTTGCAAAAGGCGGCGCAGACGCATGGCTACTGCCTAGAGTCAAGAATACGATTCTTTGGGGTGACAATGGTACTGAAGTGTCTAGATATCCAAAGTCCTATCCGCGCAATACACAGTTCTACTTCAGTGAGTCTCTCACGTATACCGTCGCTAAGCGTAGCGGCCGACGATTCGGATATCTCCACGACTCTTCAGTATTCGGTCATAAGGGGTCTGTATTGGTTCCTGACCGCGCAATATGGAATGCACTCTCATACACGAATAGCCACCTCTTCACGTACTTGATGCTTACACAGACATCTGAACGGATGTGGGAGGTCGGGTTCGTCTCGAAAGTACCATGGCGCGAGGAGTTAGAGGATATCGAGGAACTTGAATCGCTTTCTCGTGAGGCAGTCAGCCAACTCGTCTCGAAACGCCAGTACGATTTTGTCTCGCCACACTACGACGGTCCGATCCTTCTCGATGTACTCGGCGTTGACGATCCGCTTCCACAGTACGACCATCCCCACCGAGAACTTCGAGAAGACCTCGACGTAGACGAACCGACTGAAATAGCCTCAGCGGAGTCATCAATGAGTGAACTCGGCGTCGTAGCCGCGAGGCACCTCGACCGCGTCGAGGCAGACCTCCAGACCTGCGCCGACGCCATCGACGAGGCGGTATTCGATTGCTTCGATATCACGGCCGAGCAACGCGAGACGGTGCTTCAGGAAATCGCCCTCCGTACTATCGAAGATCCCCGTGAGCGTGAAGAGCACAACCCTGACTCCATCACTGAACCGACTGAGGACTTCCCCGATATGGTGAAAGACCTCCTTCTTCACCTTGCTATCCGCGTTGTCCACGAAGACGACGATGGCATCGTTCCGCTTTCAGATGTCGACGGTGAGGACGATATTCTTACTCGGATCGAGGGTGAATTCGAACGGATCTTTGGAGACCACGCATCGGCACGATTAGCAGAGATCGACCAAGTCTTAGGGAGTAAATCGGCTGATGAAGAGGCATATCCGAACCTCTCTGAGTGGTTGGTCGAAGACCTATTTGATTACCATGTTTCCACATTCGACCGAACTCCAATTGTCTGGCGGCTCACAACCGAGCGCCTCGTTTCTGACCCGGAAGGAGAGGGGTTCGCCTGCTTGGTTGACTATCACCAGCTGGATTCGAATGTGTTCGACCGGCTCCAGAACCGGTACCTCGAACCACGAAAAGCACTGCTCCGCGAACGCCGTAGCGCAGCGAATCGACGTCAGGGAGATGATTCCCTCTCTCCGTCTGAACAAGCAGAGGCAGCTGAAGAGTACGCCCGATGTGAGAGCGGTCTCGAACAAATCGACTTATTTGAGGAGCGAATGTCGGAGTTGGCACAGTCGTCGCCAAGGGATTGGCCGCCAGAACGCCAAGAAATCGCAAGTGATGCAGCAGAGCTAGTCAGTGAGTTCCGAGAAGAGACTGCATCGCGTCTTGCGACCGTTGATGAGCTCGCACAGCGAAAGGATACTGATATGGAGGGTCTCTTTGCATCAAGCTTCGAAGAGACGCTTGACGAAAACCGGGAAGAATGGCTGGCGGCGCTTGATGATCTTCAATCTGCTTTCGAAGCATACTCACGAGATAGTTCTGAACCAGTCGAAGCGCACCTGTACGATCTCTTCGAGTACTATGATTCCGTGAAGGGGACACAGCACTTTGCTTCGAACGGCATCCTCTATATGACGTACTACTTCGATAAGATCGAGGAACCTGATCAGGCACGTCTCAGCGATGAGGGAGATGCGCAACGGCAACGTCTAATCGCCGATCTTGCTGGTGGGGTGGAAGAGTACGTAGACCTCGCAGAGGACATCAATGAAATGTGTGAAGAGATCACTTCGGAGACATCATCTGATTGGACTGACCGCGCGCTCTCAGAGATAACAACCGAAGGCTACCATCCTAACCACAAGCACGGCGTCGAAATCAATATATCACCCCTTGCTGAGGCTGAAATCGTTCCGAAGACAGTGGAGGATGACGTGCTCTAACGATGCCGGCAACGAAGACACTCCAGCAGTGCGCCCGCGAAGCCATCGAGAATAAGGCGGACGATGCTCCGGACGACGAGCCGGTGATTCTCTGGTGGGACGACGGCGGCTACCTGCGAGATCTCGTCGAGAACGAAAGCCACTCGTTGGGGTACCGGTTCCGCGCCGCCGAGCAGACACCCCTCGAACTACGGACCAAGGCACCACGTGAACGCACGGTCTGGTACGTCCCACAGGCACAGACTGACGACGTCGACTGGTTCAGAGACGTTGAGAACACCGGCGGTATCGTTGAGGCCCACATCGGCAAGCTCGCAGCGCGGTGCTTCGAGGATGACAGGCTCCAGGCGGGCACGATTCGGACCGCCTACGAAGACGCCGAGGACCGAGAGGAAGTCGCACAGACCCTCGGACAGGAACTCAACGGCGACGGCGGTCTCCCGTCACTTCAGGCGCTCCAGACGAAAATCATCCTCGGCGGCCACGACAACCCCGTCCAGTTCGTCCTCGAAAACGGCGAGGCGAACCTCCCGACTGGCGACGAACTGCTCAAAATCCGAGACCTGCTTGTCGATAACGGTGTTACCGCTGTCCAAGGTACCACAGACGCTCCAGCAATTGCCGACCGCACACGGCGGTGGGCCGTCGCTGAATGGCTCGTCGACGAAGGCCTGGAGAAGTCCGTCCTTCCGTCTGAGTACCAGCCGGAACCGAGTTCAGGCTTCGGCGTCTCCAGACCTGAACTCCGGTCCGTCCTGAGCAAGACCGACCAGAAGGAAGCGCTGGCGAACGTCTATCTCGACCCTGACCAGCGGTTCTGGCACGACGTGCTTCGCAACTATGACGACCCGTGGGAGCTCGCTGACTGCCCCGTCGATGCCTCCCTCGAACACCGTCTGTGGGACGAGTGGGCCCAATCGTTCGGCACCGGAGAGTACGAGAGATGTGTTGAGCAGGCCACACAGCGTCGTGACCGATTCGAAGCCACATTCGGTGACGTGCCGTGGACGAGCGTATGGGAGCAAGCCATCGACATTGCTACCCTCGCAGACGAACTCCAGACGTGGGAGGAACGCGGTAACACCGACGACATCGTCGACCTTTACGGTAACGTCGAAGACGGCACGTGGCAGATCGACCACGCAGTGTTCAACCTCATCATCTCCGGCGATCCCGAAACCGAATTACCGGAAGAGCACCCCGCCACCGCAACGCTGGACAATCTCCGATCGTCACTCGTCGAGTCTCGATACCTCGACTACCTGTCCGACCTCGGCGACCTCGTGGTTGACCAGGCCGAAAACGGGTCTCCGTTCGTCGGTAAGAACCACGCCCACCAATTCTTCGCTGAAGAGCAGGAACACCTCCAGAGCGGACAGAGCGTCGCGCTGTTCATCATCGACGCGCTCCGCTTCGATCTGGCGCATGAACTCGCTGACTCAATCCGCCGAGAACTGCCAGAGCTCGAAGTTGACGAAAGCAAATGGGTTGGCACACTCCCATCGGACACCGAATTCGGGAAGGCCGCACTCACACCCGGTAGCAAATTTAGCTTCAACATTCGGCTGGACGACGACGAACTGATTCCCGAACGTAACGGACAGAAAATCACGAACTACCACCGCGAGAAGCTGCTGAAGAACGACGGCTGGACCTATATTATGCAGGACACAGCCGACGACGGTGGGTGGGGTGAAACTCGTGTCGCGTACTACTGGAACGACATCGACGAAGCGGGCGAAGAGGAACTCACTGACTTCGAGGAACTGTTCAGCGACCGAATCGAGTCGATCTCCGACATCATCTGCGAAAAACTCGACAAGGGCGAATGGGACCGAGCGTACATCCTCTCGGATCACGGGTTCGTCTCTCTTCCAGAACACGTCGACATCAACGACCTTCACCCGCCTGACGGAGCCGAGAAAGTCACTCGCCGATGGGTAGCTGGTACAGATCTCGATGATAGCGGGCCGGGAGTCATGCTGGACAGTGATTCCCACTTGGGCTATCTCAACGACGACACCCAAGCGAACATTCTGGCTGACCCGATCCAGCGGTACCGGAATCAAGGCCTCCCTGACGCGCGTTTCTATCACGGGGGAATCCTTCCTCAGGAGTTCGTTCTGAATTTCGTCACGATCACGCAAGAGTAGCCAACCATGGAAGACCTCACTCCCGGAGACGAAATCCTCCTAAACGGCAATCCTGCTGAGGTCATCAAGACGTACTCGATTGGAGACCTCGATTATCTTCGGGCATACGTCGCGGACGATGGCGTCAAGACTGTCTGTATAGACGACGTAACCATCGAGGCGAAGAAAGAGCAAATCAGTGCGATCGAACCGGCCACTGCGAATCAACTTCATCCCGAACACGATGCGGTCTCCGCAGAGTGGTTCGACCTGCGTTCGCAGGCTCTTCAACTTCAGATCGCTCACGAACAAGGCCAGCTTCTCAGCATCTCAAACTCTCTAGTTCGGCTTGAGCCCTATCAGCTAGCCTGCGTCAATTGGGTGATGCAGAAACTACGACAGCGAGCCCTCATTGCTGATGACGTAGGCCTCGGGAAGACGATCGAAGCCGGACTCATTCTCAAAGAACTCACCGCCCGCAACCGTGCTGACCGCGTCTTGTTCGTCGTTCCCGCACATCTGCAGAAGAAGTGGATTCGTGATATGGATCGCTTCTTCGACATCACACTCACGCCCGGTGACCGTCAATGGGTCGAAGGTGAACGCCGACGCCTCGGTGAGGAGGCAAACATTTGGGACCAAGAACATCAGCGAATGGTTACCAGCATGGCGTTTCTCCGCCAGGAGGAGTTCCGAGACGAACTCGACGACGCGTTTTGGGACGTTGTCATCGTCGACGAGGCTCACAAAGCAGCCAAGCGCGGTGAATCGCCGAGTAAGACCTCACAGATGGTCGACCGGGTCGCGGACAACTCCGACTCACTGCTACTCCTCAGTGCGACGCCACACGACGGCAAAGGCGACGCGTTCCGCTCGCTCGTCGAATACGTCGATCCATTCCTCGTCGCGGAGGATCAGGAACTCTCAAAGGACGCCGTCGACCGCGTCATGATGCGTCGCGGGAAGCAAACTATCTACGACGACAACGGCGAACGAATCTTCCCCAACCGAGAGGTCGGAACCGTCCCGATTATGCGAACCCACGAAGAGAAGCAGTTCTACCAGGCAGTCACTGAATACGTCCAGAACGTCTACAATCGCTCAGAACAACTCAACCAACCTGCCGTCGGTTTTGCGATGGCTCTGATGCAGAAGCGTCTCGTTAGCAGTATCGGTGCGATCCAAGCGACTTTGAGCCGCCGGCTGGCTAATCTGGTCGACCAACAATCAACTGAAACAACGCTCTCTGAAGAGGCTACAGCCTACCTTGACGGGGAAGACCTTGACGAGGGGGACAAAGAACGAGCCGAAGAAGAGCTCAGCGCCCTAACCGTCACTGAGAGCGACGCACAACTCGAAGAGGAAATTGAAACTCTCCGCGATCTCGTCTCACTGGCGGAGGGAATCCCGGTCGATTCAAAGGCACAGAAGGTTCGTCGGTATATCCAACAGCTACTGGAGGAGCAACCCGACGAGAAGGTGTTGCTGTTCACCGAGTACCGTGACACGCTAGATTACTTCCTCGACTTGGTCAAAGACGAGCCGTGGGCTGACGAGATCCTTGTCATCCATGGCGATGTGGACAAAGAAGATCGTGCGCGAATCGAAGACGAATTCAATCACGGCCAATCCCGACTCCTTTTTGCAACTGATGCGGCCTCGGAAGGAATAGACCTACAACATAGTTGTCATATAATGGTGAACTATGAGCTGCCATGGAACCCCAATCGTCTAGAGCAGCGCATTGGGCGGCTCCACCGGTATGGACAGGACAAGGAAGTCAAAGTGTGGAACTTTACCTTCGAGGACACCCGCGAGGGAGAGATTTTCGAGATGCTCCAGAACAAGGTCGAAAATATCCGTGGTAAGTTAGGGAACACGGCAGACGTCCTCGGTATGCTCGATGACATCAACGTTGACTCGCTTATTATGGAGTCCATCCGCAATGACGAACCCGCGAGTGCGACCAAAGAAGAGCTGGAGGAACTCATAGACGAGCGCCAACGGACACTCTCCGAGTGGTACGAGCGAAGCCTTGTTGATACGACTACGTTCGACCAAGAGAGTCGAGAGAAGATACAGGAGGTGATGGATCAGTCGGAGGACGTCTACGGGAGCGAGGCCGACATTCGGGAGTTCTTCGAACGCAGCGTCGCAGCACTCGGCGGCAGCGTTGAAAAAGCCGGAACCAACCTCTTCCGAGCCGATCTTCCAGAATCACTCGGCCGATCACCAGACGGTGAAAAATACGGTCCGTTCACCTTCAACAGGGAGTTTGCGATGGACCACGATGATATCGAATACATCTCTCCTGGCGCGGAAATCGTCCAGCGTCTCATGCAACACGTTCTCGACAGCGAACAGGGCACTGTTGGTCTCAAATTGCTCCCCTTCGTCGATACTCCCGGGATTACGTACAATTACCGCGTCAGATTCGAGGACGGGAAAGGTGAAGTAATCCGTGAAGAGATGATCCCCGTGTTCGTCGATGCAACTCACTTCGATCCGCAAGAGCGACTCGGTCGGCGAGTTGTCGAAGGTGATAGCATAAAAGGGTCTCCCGATGGCGACAGCGCTCGTGTTCTCCTCGAAAATGAAGCCGACATACGTTCTTCAGCCGAACGGTACATCAGCCAACGCGTGGAGTCGCGCCGAGACGAATTGCAGAGACGCCGAACGGAAGAGACAGAAGAAGAGCTCGATGATCTCGAAGCGTATGCGGAGGCAGAACGGGAGCGAATCGAGGCATTTATTGCCGACTATGAGCGGAAAGCTGAGGCCGGAACGGACATGGACATCGCTATCCGTGGGCAAAAAACCCGTCTTGAAAAACTCGAAGACAGAATCGAGAAACGCCGTAGTGAGCTTAAACGGAAGGCACAGGTGATTTCTATGGCCCCTGAAGTCGAGAATCTGTGCCTTGCGCTACCGATAAGTTAGTAGAGTATGGGAGCCAACCCAATCAATTCTTGAGCCACAGGCTGAAACAGTACTAAAGTAACTCAGAAAGATGGATAATAGCCCTCATTCGCTCATATTCTCCTCTCAATCGAGAGTTTGAGTCGCTGGTACCGAAGTGAACCTCCTTCGGTTTGGATGAACAGACCGACTACCGGGTCATTCGATGTATGGCCTGCTCGTTCGGGTTCGGTCGTTCCGCCGAGTACGAATGGCAGTTCTTGCTGCCACCTGATTCCTGTTAGATGAAGGTGGCCTGTAGCAATTGCCTGAACGTGTGGTTTGGCTATGGTGGCGACATCTTTCACTGTACAGTCCGGATCGTCGCTATTGCTTATTGGAGCGATTGACTGATGCAAAGCGAGAATACTATAACGGTTCCCTGGTTGGGGCTGCGGTGACCAGTCAGTCCCTGTCCAGCTTTTTGATTGAGTATAATCACGTCCATAGAGCGCAATGCCGTCACCAACTAATCGTGGTTCTTCGCTGAGTGCGATGACTAATCCTTCCCGTTCAAACGATTTGAGAACCTCTCTTCCTTCGTTGCGCTCATGATCGCCATCTATCGAATAAAATGGGATCTCTCGCTTCGCTAATCGCTGAAGTTGATTTCTGGCAGCCTCTTCAACCTCTTTGGGAATACCGTGGCGATCGTTGTGGAAGAAGTCACCAGTGTTGAAGACTCCATCAACCTCCTGGTCAATTGCAATATCAATCGCTCGTTGGAATCCCTTCAGACAGCGACTTTCATTGGAATATTCAGAATTTGTGGATAGAGACGCACCCAAATGTGAGTCAGTAAGATGGAGTAGATGTGTTGTTGCTTCGGGGGGTTCCGTGCTTGCTGTCACAGTACTCTTGTACGCATTAGCACCGTCGTATCCGAGTTTCGTCCATTTGTGATTGTCATCCCGTTTACCGCTCACATGTCCTGCAACGGAAGCTGGTTGGCCTGTATATGAACAATCAACTGCAGGGCAGGTTACCGTTCCCGAGTTACTTGTTGTGAGCTCATCGTATAGCACAACGTCAGATTGAACCGAACCTAGCAGACCCTCTTCGCTAGTATCGTCTGTCTCAGTAGTCCGTTTCCCGAGTGCGATTTGCCATTGAGAATTGGTCTCCGGGAAGGACTCAATCTCAATTTCAACCGTCTCGTTCAATTTTGCGTCAGGCACCTTGATTCTGGTTCCACCCTTCTCCAGTACGGGCGTCCCATCGGGAGTTTGCTTAGTAATCCGTCCCGAGATAATCTCGCCTATGGTGATGTCTTCTGTCTCGGACTCGTTTTGTTTCGCAAAGACATCCTTGCGTAAGTCAGGATCAACCAGTTCCGCCTTGTTGTGACCGAGTTTTCTGACCTCGACTGTTTGCCCTACAACCTCTTCTTTTACCGCTCCAACATTGAGATGGCCCCCACCGTCCTTGTTGATGACCCCATTCCCCTTGTTGCTAATTCGGTCGATAGTAGCCCAAAATGTACTACCCCGGCCTCTGCCCATGCGTACTACACTTATCAACTTCATAAAAAATGTTCGCCGAGATAGGTCGTTCGTGATGTGCTTCTGATTCAGACTATTGCTTTTCCCTAACCTTCTTGTTCATCTTGGATGTCTATCGGAGCATGTCTTACTCACGAGTTTTCACAGGTTCTACTCTCCCTTTTCTGGAGTCTGAGGCATTTGAGACGCTTGCAGATACCGTTGGAAGCCAACCGGAGAGCATTCTATACGTCGGACAGCAGGAGCACCCGCGAGACGTAACTAGAGAGCGATGGCAAACACACGGTCCTTCGGCTTGCCTCCGTATCGATACATTCGACGAGGTCGTTTCGGATTGCTACGAACGCGACCAGTACAAAGGTCGAGTAACCCACGTTGACAGGCCGCTCCTCTTCCGACTCGTGGAACTCGGCGTCGAAAATATTGGATCGACAGTCAACCCGTTCTATACTAACGGGGAGTTTCCCCGTGCGGGGCTCGTTGATGCTGCCGAGGACTTGTATACCAATCTTGAATTTGCAGGTCTTCTCTCACCGGAGGATATGCGGTCCCGACTAGTTGAGGAAGACCTCGGTCGTCGTGCCGAGCACGTTGAGGAGTTGGCTGAGGCGATCGAGGCTGCACGTCAGGAAATCTTGGCTGATGAACTGCCGGAGACGTACCGTACGGAGCGGATGCACCACGTGGCAACGATGGACAAGGACCTTGACGAGGTTCTTCCTGCTGTGGACGCCGTCGTCGTCGGTGGGTTCACGCGCTTCGATCCACTCGAACGTGATCTTTTGGAACGCTTCGCGGAGGCGTGGAAGGTAATCGGTCTGCTCCCGAAGCAGGCAGATACGGACGGTACAGTCGGAATCGAAACCGGCGCATCTCGTGCGCTTGAGACATATCGTGACCTCGGGTTCGCTGTGGAACACTACCGGGAGACGCCATCCCCATCTGTTGAGGCGCGGCGGCGCGTGACTAAGGGTCTCTACCGGCATCCAGACGATGCCCCATCTACCGACGATGTTGATTCGGGTCTGCTGGATCTCACATATACCGAGTCAGAAACTGTCCCGGAGGAAATCCGGAGTGTTGCACGAGAGATCCGTAGTCAACTCGCTTCGGGCGCTGAACCTGGAAAGATCGGGGTTGTTCTCACGAGTCCAGCCGAATACGCCGATCAGGTTGGCGAGATTTTCGACGCGTACGACCTTCCGTATGCACTCCAGATGGATTTGCCTCTCTCGGAGACGGCACTTGGAGAAGTGGTCGAAACAATCTGTGATCTCTCTCGTGAGCCACGGTCAATTGAAACGCTGCTCACGCTCCTCACAAATCCGCTCGTCTCGGTTTCGGACGGTGACGAACCGCTTGATCACAACGAGCTCGCTCGCGTCGCAAGTCGGGTAGAAACAGTTCGACTGGAGACTGTTCTCGATCACGTAGACGATACTGTCGCGGCTACGATTGAGTCGATTCTTCACGATGCAGCTGCCCTCTCTGAGGTCGGTGTCGAATCGTTACCCGGTCGGCTGGATGCGCTCCTACAACGGCTCGGGGTGTTGAGTAGGTTAGAGACTGATGGAGCGTTCTCGTCTTCGTTCACGGCACGTGAGTCTAGTGCGCGTAGCCGACTCGATCGTGTGCTGGAAACGCTCGTCTTGACCGCTTCCACGGCAGATACCGAGGTCGGTGATAGCGTAGATCGACTTGCCCGCGCCATTTCGAGCGTCTCGATGCGGCAAACTGGTCGCGGAGGCGAAGAGCGAATCGTGGTATGTGGACTCGGGGAAGCGTTCCTTCGAGAGTTCGAGCACGTCTACATCCTCGGAATGACGTCCTCACACTTCCCGTCGGATCCAGAAGAACTCTCGTTTGTACAGCCGATCTACGAGTCCCATCGGGATTTCGAACAGGGGGACGCTGGAGCGGAAGCTCGCTACCAATTCGGGGCGCTCCTGGCGAGCGAGGCGTCTCTTCACCTAACCGCTCCGCAACGGAGCTTGACCGGTGATCCATACGTCGAGGCCGATGTCCTGACAGAACTACGCCGTCTTATTGATCTGTCGGAGATAACAGAGGAGAGCGAGGGTCCGCCGGGGAATCAAGAAGATGTACAGCGAGCCATCGGTGATCGGTGGGCAGAATTGGCGGACTCGCGTGCGCACTCTCTCATCGATGACGCAGCTGAGGCAGGCACATTCGAAGACGACCAACACGGCCGTATCAAATCCGGGGTAGAATGTGCGGCGTCACGTGCGGATCCAAGACCAACTCCGTACGATGGGAAACTATCATCGGAAACGACCGCCAGTGTACACGCAGCGACCGAGCGTGAACCGTATAGTCCGAGTCGTCTCGAAACCTACGCTGCGTGCGGATTCAAATACTATATGCGGCGCGTCCTCGGAATTAAATCACCGGATCCACTGACCCGAGAACCGGATCCCGGCATTCGTGGCTCCTACATCCATGCGGTGCTCGAACACTACTATCTGTCTCTACAATCGGCGGACGGGGAACCGGTTAGTCCTGGCGGCGATTTCGATGAGCGGCAGGCACGACTGCTCGCTGTTGCGCGCGACCAACTGGATGACGAGTTCGGCGAGTACCCGGAGACTGCATTCCAGGATCAGTGGCTCACGTCGGTGCTCGCTGGTCTTGGACCGCCGGACGATAACCCGTACTATGGGCCTGAACAGGAGACGGACGGTGGCCGACCCGCTGCGCGAGGCCTGTTCTACCGCTTTCTGGAACACGAATTTGAGGAGCCAGCGAAGACGACCGCCCGCCCGACTTGGTTCGAGGCGCGAATCGGCCAGCCATACGATGCCGGAACGCCGATCGGAGACGGGCCAGCGGTTATCGACACGTCACAGGGCCCTGTGCCGGTCCATGGGTTGATCGACAGGGTCGATACCGTGCCTGGCACAGACCCTACCCGTGCGGTCGTCAGAGACTACAAGACCGGGAGTTCGATCCCGGGAGAAAACGACGCCCTGCTCGGCCTGAACTTCCAACTGCCGCTGTACGCGGTGATGGCGGAGGACGCGCTTCCCGATATCGAAACCGTTGGAGCAGCCTATTATCAAGTGTCGCCGCCGACCTCGGTGAACTCTCGCAGCGGACAGATCACGTCACAGGAGATGGCCGCCTACTACAAGAGCGACGAGGTAGACGTCCCGCTGCTTCGCTTCTCGTATCCGCATTTCGAAACGCATGCAGCATTCAGGCGATTCGTCGAAGAGACGACGGCAGAACGTCTCGGTGAACTCGTCGGTGGCATCACTGAGGGTCGCTTCCAACCAACGGTGCTCGATCCATCGGATGCTGGCTGCCGGTATTGTGATTACGCTCACGTCTGCGATGTTCGGTCGGATCAGCGGCAGCAGACGATCGAGCGAATCGACGAGGAGGACCTCGGCGTGTATGTCCCCCCGCTGGCGCGTGGCCACGAGGCCGATGACGTGGTGGAGGTGGAGTAGCGATGGTGGACTTTGCTGATCTGACTGATGAGCAGAAGCAAGCGGTCACGTCGCTTGACCGGAACGTGACGCTTACTGCAGGTGCGGGTACCGGGAAAACGACCACGCTGACGGCCCGATACTTGCGGATGCTTGAATCATCGATTCAGGCTGCAGCTGGCGATGACATCCCCGAGGCGGAGGACATACTGTTACCGGAGAATATTCTGACGACGACGTTCACTGAACGGGCAGCGAACGAACTTGAGGAGAGCATTCGGACTGATATCACCGACAGGATATCTGAGCTGGACGCTGACGAATTCGAGGCGTGGCGGACTATCGCTGACGAACTTGAGGACGGGTACATCCACACGCTGCACGGCTTTTGTGCCCGCCTGCTTCGAGAGCATGCCCTGTCGATAGAGGGTATTGATCCTGGCTTTGAGCCAATCGACGAAGACGAGACCGCGGCCCTAATCCACGACACGGTCGGAACTGTCTTGGAGGACTATGAGGACCACGACGCTACGCGGACGCTTGCACAGCGCTTCTCTCGACAACAACTGCGAGACGTCTTAACAGATCTGCTCGAAGAGCGACCGGAAAGCATCGAGTGGGCCGAACGGTGGGCGGACGCATCTCTAGAAGAGTACATCGGGTTTGTTGAAACGGAGTTGCACCCGATCGAGCGAGAGGAAGCTGCCGACCGGCTCGCTCAGCCTGCTTTCGTTGATGCTGTCTCGGTGCTCAGCGACATGATCGAAGACCCGCCGGACATCGATACGGGTGGGACTGCCTGGCAGCGTGTCGAGGGCGTTGTCGAGATTCTCGATGATGGGTTCGATGACGGCGTCCCGTCGCGTCGTAAGCAAACGATGATAGCGGAGCTCAGTCGTCATCTCACGACGTCCGGTGACCGGTATGCCAGTTACACGGGGGCCAAGACGCGATGGAGCGGGCATGCGAAGAAGGATGCGTTCGACGAGGCGATTCAGCGACTCGTCGAAGCTATCAAGCCCGAAGAGTACGCTGTTAATGTCGATCTTGAACTGGAAGCGAACAGTTTCCAGCTCGTGACGGCACTTGCTGAGCTGACGGTGATAGCCAGCGAGGAGTACGAAGACCGGAAGCGTCGTCAGAATGTCCGTGACTTCTCCGACCTGATCTCGTTCGCTGTCGAGTTCTTGCAGGCGGATGAAAACGAGGCGATTCGCCAGGAGTTGCGCGAGCAGTTCGAGTACGTGATGGTGGATGAATTCCAAGACACAGACCCCCGTCAGTGGGACCTGATCAAGCTCTTGACCGCCAGCGAGAAGGACAGGTTCGATGCACAGAACGTGTTCGTTGTCGGGGACGCCAAGCAGAGCATCTACCGATTCCGGAACGCAGACGTCGCGCAGTTCCAGGAGACGGCTGAGACACTCGAACGTACATCCCGCACAGCCGACAGTAAAGACAATGACTGTGATGACGATCAGCTCTCCACGAATTTTCGGACGCTTCCGACCGTCCTCGAAACGATCAACGAACTCTTCGACGCGATATTCGTCGAAGACGGCGAGGCATACGAGGCGGCCCCACAGCGGTTATCGCCAGATAGGGATGATCCAGCAGATATCGGGAGTGTCGAGTATCTACCAGTACCGACTGACCCGGAACTTCGGGCGGACAGGTTCGACCACTACGAGGAATTCGCGTACGCTGATCCAGACGATGACGCTGAACTGGAAGCGATGGCTCTCGCTGCTCGCCTCTCACAGGTACTCGCCGAACCCTATCAAGTCTACCCCGAGGAAACAGAGGACGACGAGCCACCCGAACCCCGAGCAATCGAACCGAGTGATATCGCTATTCTGATCCGGAGTCGCACGAAGCTCAAAACATACGAACGGGCGCTCCACGATGCCGAGGTCCCGTACTCTGTCGCGTCCGGCATCGGGTTCTACGAAACAACGGAGATCACCGCGCTCCTGAATCTCTTCCGGGCAATTGCCGATCCTCAGGACGAGCGTGCACTGTATGCGGTCCTCCGGTCACCGTTATTCGGGTTCACTGACGATACGCTTGCTCGGCTGAAGATCCACGACGAACCCTTATGGGACGCTTTAGCATCGGCAGACGCTGATGAACTCGCGTCAGCACACGAGCTGTTGTGTAAATGGCGACGGCTCGCGGGCGTCAGTGACGAAGGAACGGATGATTTCGACGGGTCGTGGGCTACCCTGCTGACGGAGATCATTGAGGATACGGGTTATTTTGTGTCGATTAGTGCGGGCGACCGACCGCAGCAAGCGATTGCGAACGTCGAGAAATTCCGGGAACGTCTCCGGGGATGGAGCGATGACGGCGTCCGAAGTCTCACCACACTCGTGAATCGGATTGAGCAACACATCGACCTCGGTGGCCGGGAAAGCGAAGCAGAAACGTCGGAAGACGGGGTTCAGATCCTCACGATCCACGACGCGAAAGGCATGGAATTTATGTTCTGCGTAGTTCCCGGACTCGGTCGCGGATTCAACGATAAGGCCGCCCTCGGGAGCGGAGCAGTCGAATTCGAGCAAGTCGGTAACCAGCACGCCGTTGGGATGAAAGCACCGAGCCAGACTGATCCGTTCGAGATGGAGGACACGATCGCCCGTGAAGCTCTGCGAGAACGACGGCGACGTGAAGAGCGCGCCGAAGAGAAACGGGTGCTCTACGTCGCCTGCACGCGTGCCCGAGATCACCTGTTGCTCACCGGCTTGCACGACTTGGAAGATGACGACGAAGCCGCGTCATTCACAAACCTAGAAGAGCCAGATCCTGACTCCCCCTCAAGCTGGCGGGATTGGACGCAACCGGAGCTTCTGCCTGACGAGGTCTGTGCCGAATTAGACGACGTAAATCATGTCCAACGTCCCTTCGGTAAGGGTTCATACCGTGTGTCGGTGCCGACGCCAGAAGCTGAATTAGAACAGGACACCGCGCAGGATGATCCCCCGGTTACGCTTTCACCGGCACCGGCGTTACCAGAGTCCCGATTCCGCCTCTCAGCGACCGATTTAGCCTCGCTACTCGGCGGGTACGGCGAAATCCAGTTCGACGAGGAGACCCGGACAGCCTACGTCGAGGCAATTGAGGAAAGTCCCGATGACCGGCATGGAGAAAAGGACCTTCCCGATGATGAGCAACAAGCCGACCAAGAACAAACAATCGGAGAATCCGATGAAGAGGTGAGCCCACGAGTGTTCGGCGAGATGGTTCACCGGCTGTGTGAACTCCGGCCACCGGAACCACAGTGGACGGATCTAATGACGCAAACGCTCGTCGATGAAGATGCTGAGGTCGAACTAACGACCGATCTACAACAGCGGGTGAGTCAGCATGCTCGGCGCGGGATCGAATACGTTGAGGAGCAAACGGCTAGCAAACCCGTCCAGCAGCAGTACGACGAACTGTATATTACCGCGGAATTCGAACGAGGAGAGATTGCAGGCTATATCGACCACCTGTTGATTACTCCTGAGGAGTACCACATCATCGACTACAAGACTGGATCAGTTACTTCCGAGGAGATAGACGCTGATGCGGAATACTACGCTAATCAAATGAAAGCGTACGCAGTCGCCTTGCATCAACAAGAGACGGGAAGAGATGTCCGTGCGTCGCTCATTTTCACCGATATCGCCGAAGCGTGGGAGACCTCGTGGACGGCGGACGAGGTTGAGGCGATCGAAGAATCCATCCACTCTGACCTCGTCGGACGCTTCTGATCAAACCCCCTGTATTCCACTGCAACCCCTAAGCGAATTCTCGCAGCAGCAACGGCGTATATACTTGTCTGAGTTTGGATAATTCGCGTAGCGAACCAGTTGAATGCGAGTAGAAATACATACTTATTATACTCTAGATATCCTTCTCTCAAACACAGCTCGATGCCCTGACGACGTCCTCATCGTCGCAGAAGGGCCGCGTGTTAGAGCACGCGACCGGGCTGTTCGCGTCCAAGCAAACAGCAATGACAACTACGAATCCGAACCGGGAAAACTCTCTCGGCACGCTCTCGCCAGTCGATGTACCGATCGCCCAACTACCCGTCGTCGAACTGAACGCTGAGCACATCCGCCGCTCCAGCGAACTCGCAATTGACCGTAACGAGTCCTACCGAAGAATCGACGGTGGGACTGTGTTCGGTGATAATGACTCGCTGACGAGCCATCAAACCGGTATCTTAGGAGAGATGGCCGTCGCTGAGCTCTACGCCACCGACATAGACACGGAGACGTACGCATTCGGAGATGGGGGTATTGACGTCCACCTGTGGGGCTCCTCCGTTGATTCCAAGGCAACTACGACGAACAAAATGCAGTACCCGGAGCTTCTGGTCTGCGATGACAACGACTTAGCGGCCGACCTCTACTTCCTGACCCACATTCAAAATTGGGGACCAGGCGGTGCGAAGGTACGGGTACTCGGGTACTGCACGCGCGAGCGAGTAGGCGCAAAAACAGCAGTCCGCCACCCTGGTGAGACGAAAAATTTCGTCGTTGAGCCGAAGGAGCTGACACTCCCGCCACTGGTCCAGACCTGCAATGGTTGACTCACTCTCGCCACGCCGGACGGCGACAGTCGTCTTCGTCGGGTCAGCGGGCATAGCAATCGCTGGTACCGAGGCATTCGGTGGAGTACCCTCTCTCGGTCCCGTGGGGTCATCGATTGTTCTAACGGTACTTGTTGCCCCTCTTGCTTACGCCGGCTACAGAGTGGTCTTGTCGAAACCAACAGCGACCGGGACACGGACTAACGAAGCCGCAAAAATGGACGCCGAAGAGGTGAAACAGCGGACGGAACGGTGGTCCGAAGAAGCCGCCATCAACCCGGCGTTCCCGCCAGGCGAAAGCCCGGATCCAACAGCCACGCCGACCAACGACAACCCGACACTCCCGCCCGCACAGGACGATGACCCACCCGGACCGGACGTAGATGCCAGCGGCAACCGGACCACTGGCCGTGATCTGTCAGACATGGAGTTCAGCTGGCAAACCGAGACGGATGTGAGTTTCGACAACATCGGCGGGATGGGCGATCTCAAGAACCAGCTCCAGGCAGAAGTCATCAAGCCGATGGAGAACCCGGAGAAAGCGGACGAACTCGGCGTCGCTGCACCCAACCTGATACTACATGGTCCGCCGGGGACGGGCAAGACGTTCACGGCAGAGGCGCTCGCTACAGAGCTCGGACTGCCGTTCGCCAAGTTGAGCGGTGCTGACATCCAGTCGAAATGGATCAATGAGAGTTCCTCGAAGGTCAATGGGTTGTTTACTGAGGCTAAGCAGATGGCCGCGCGTGAGGGCGGGGCCGTTGTGTTCCTGGATGAACTCGACTCCGTTCTCAAGGCTCGCAGCGGAAGTGGAAGTTCACACGAGGAAGACAACAAGGTAGTCAACGAGTTCCTCAACCACCTCGAAGACACGAAAGATCACGGCATTATCTTCATTGGCGCGACGAACCGGGTTGACTCGCTCGACGATGCCGGAGTACGCTCAGGTCGTATCGACCTGAAGATCAAGGTCGGGAAGCCAGACGTCCGGGCACGCGAGGAAATCCTCCGTGCACAGTTGGCGGATCGGGAGCACGACATTCCCGATACCGGAATCGAGGAGTTAGCGCATGCCACAGACGGTGCAGTCGCCGCCGACCTCGAACTCCTCATAAACCGCGCTGCAAAGAACGTCTTGACCCGTGACGGTGACGTGATTCAGTGGTCAGATTTTGACTGACGAGTTCACAAAGCTAAGAGACGAGCGACTCCTCCGACAATACGGTCGTGCTATCAGTCGGTCCACCATGCTACCAATCGCCTTGTCTTTCTCGGCCCCCTCTGCGTCTTCTATTGGGGTCGATGGGCTTCCTCAAACCCGTATTTTTCGTGGCGCGGACTCGATCCCGCTGACTATTCCCGCCATTCTCTGTGATTGTGGGTCTCGCGTGAGGCCTTAGCCACCTAAGGTGACTTCGGTCGATATTGAGCCTGAGTAACCTCAGGTCCATATCCCACCTATAGCAACATAGATGACTACGGAACCTTGTAGACGTGAGGTGGGAATTCCAACTGCGTAGTCCGTCTCGCCTACTGCGCCTAAGACTGTTCCAGTAGTTGATTTTCCTATCGCACCTTAGTCGCAGTAGTCACCTGAGCAAGTGTATCAAGCTACGAAGCCATTTTCCGTGGCGAGTATCCGCGATCTCCTTGCCCCGTTACGACAGCCCCACTGACACAGTACTGTGGTTTGTGAGCTACACGAGTCACCGTGTGATCACATGCCGAGAGAACTCGGTCGCCCCGCACTCCGGGCACGTGTCAGTCTCGGCCTCGACGGTTGTCCCACACTGACGACATTCAATAACTACCTCAGTCGTGTCTCCCGGGAGGAGCCCGGTCAGAACCGATCTGAGGGTCATATCCCGAGCACCGGATGGGAGCGAAGTAATAGTACCGAACGCACTCAGATAGCAGGAATCTACGGTCATAGACCGCCAAAACGACGAAAATTTACATATGAGGGTGGCGAAACTACAGATGGAAGGGTGTCACACGCTCCCCTTCCCCCTTTGCAATGACAAGCGATCAGTCAATACTCGGTCGGTGCCCGAAATGTAGTGAGGACATCCCTACCGCCTGGCTACTGATCGAGTACGAGACTGACGATGGCGGGACCGATATATGGGCCGAGTGTCCAGCGTGTGAGACCGTTGTCGCCCCGGAATGATTTGCTGAATGCGCTGTTACCCTGAGACGAGATTCTCTGCAGGTCGGTCAGTAAGGTCAAGTACTCTGCTCTGTGAATTCCGTTCAGGAACTCTCATTGATGGAAATTCCAGAGCAGCTTCGATGCCTATTCTCCGCGAAGGTTGAACAGCAGAATGAGACGTATGTCGTTGAAATCCCGAAGCAAGAAATCCAAGTCGGAGATCTCCAGCAGGGTGAAACCTACCGGGTGGCGCTGCTACCCTCTCCGACACAAGGTACGAAAACAAAAGCTGCCATAGCACAAGAGCATGAACAGCCAGGCCCGCCTGTTGAAGAAGGAGAGACCCGTAAGGTGGAGATCGAAGACATCGGCGAACAGGGCGATGGTATCACCCGTGTTGACCGGGGATTCGTCGTCATCGTCCCTGATACCGAACAGGGCGAGCGAGTCAGTATCGAAATCACCGATGTTGGAGAAAATGTCGCCTTTGCTGAGGTAACGGAGCGGTTGAGCTACTATGACTAACATTATTTCCTGACTCATGCGGTGATGGCAGGCACAAGTAACTCCGATTCTTTTGGATCTACTATGCTCCTCCGGTGGTACCGGCGAGGTCTGTTTGCGGTGCGAGTCCTCCAGAGTTCTGCTATCATATATGTATAGAAAATTATAGAAGTAAGGATCAAGCCAGTCCACATGGCGTCTGAACGTGGTTGCCCTATCGAGCAACTACGATTCATCGGAGGGGGGTAAATCCTCCACAGCCAACTATTAGGACACACATCTAGGTGCATCCTGGAAGGGCATACCACCGTGGCAAATGCGTTTAATGACCACAGATTGCTCCTCCCTGTTTCTAAAGCTGTTTACAACCCTAGTTCATTTTCGGGTAGATTGCCAGGATCAGACTGCACCCGTTATTTTCTATGGAAAAGTGAGATGCTATGAAGAAAACCGCAAGAAGGAACCGACGAATCTTGGACTGAATTTGATCAAAGTCGAAAGCGCCGAGCGACATCGGGTAGCACATCGCTGATTGCGCTGTTAATAATCAATAGAAATATTCGATGATGGGACGGTAATCACCAAACGGCACCGTTACTCCCGATATTGCAAATATACGATGGTTCTTTGAAAATCCGGTGATGGAGAATTTTGATTCCTTAGTATTGGACATTATAGATCCTATATTCTGCTGCAGTTATTAACAGTACAGAGACAATACAATCTATCGTATATATACGCCTTATCTATCGTATTGTAAATATCCCATGATCGATGGAAAGTCCGGGGACGTGAGCAAACAGTGCTCGTTGTATATCTGCAATAGAATCAATGAAACCACAGTACGTGGCTATAATGTAAATATACAATGGACTGTGGAGAGAAATCCGAATGGGTATGGCAGGTTTTATATTATAAATAACTGTCAAGTTTCCTTTTGAGAGCTATAGTCCCCCGATCTCCGCCCGTCAATTAATATCTAATATATTATATTTATCGGGTCTGCTTAGTTGAGTGGTCGAGCATGGAGCAGCTCTGTGGAGCACGCTGAAGAGGAAGATTTCAGAACTACAATATCTTCGAATACTCCTCCACGATCGGCTTATCTCGATTGAGTATGGTTGCTAACTTCTCACTGCGAGGGTCAATGTTGATCTCCTCGCGCTTCCAGTTGTGTTGATCCTTGTCTTTCCAGACTCCATAGAGTGTTGCTTTCGGCAGGGTGAGTACTCCGAAGGTGACTGCGAGTTCGTAGAGAAGCGTTGCTATCTGATCCCATGAGCCGGTGAGTTGACGTGAAAAATCAATGTCGAAGTCAATATGCACAGCGGGGATCTTTTCTTCACGCGCCTCGTCAATGAATCCGTAGTCGTTCGAGAAGAGAATGACACCCGTGGGCTCGTCAGCATAGTAGTCGAGACACCCATCGATTATGCTCGTGTCGCCAGTATCGCTAGCGACGATGTCGTGTGGTCGGGTTTCACGGTACCGGCGGAACTCCCGCAGGCCAAGGCGTGTTTCTCGGTTGTCCTCGGTGGGCTGGCCGGCCAGCCGGTTGTATTCACTGCCGAATGCGTCTGCCAGTCGTGAGGCTGGCATGGCCTTCTGACCGTAGCGGTAGCTGATACTGAGTTCTGTTTCGACGCCAGCAGGAAGCGTATACCCGTTGACCGGGGCTCGTCCCTGTTCATCACCGTACAGTTCTGGATCAATCCCGAGAACGTCGTGCATCCGCCACGGTAAGAGATTCGTGTCGAATCCAGCGTACCGCGGCGGATGGCCTTCCTGAAGATCCTGATACCCGTACCGATTGATTGTGGTTTCGACTTCCTCGCGGTTCCGAATATCAGCAAGACCGCTCGCAACCACTGCCTTGACGTAGGCCGCACTGTTGGGCAGTTCCTCACGAACCTCCCTACCATATGCCCGCTGGATGTCATCCAGAGCGGACTCGTAGGAAACCGCGCCCGTTCTTACCGAGACAGTACCCTCGGTTGCATCCTCTAACTCGATACGGAGCAGTTCTCCGATCTCTTCAGCGGGGTGTGTAACCGCGATCGATCGCTGATCCAACTCGTAGAGAGCGTTCAGCAGGAGCGGTAACTGATCGCGCTGGAGTTCCATCAGAGCACCTCCGTGAAATCGTAGAGTTCGGTCGCTGGCTTTGGGATTTCGGGATACACGCGACTGTAGTAGTCACTTGATTTGAGGTAGAAATAGAAGATATGATCCGCATCGAATTTCGTTCCAGCGTTGAATGCGATGACGGACATGAACTTCCGTCCAGGGGTGACATCAACGGCGACGTTTGCTCCTGCATCGTGGGCTGCCTGTATCGTGCTCTGGTAGTGCGAGACGATCTCGCTGAATTCTGTCTCATGATCGATTCGCGTCGTTTCAACGGTTGGATTGTCCACCCCGTATTGCTCAAGAATCGTCTCGATGACGGTTGTCGCTTCGGACAGTGCATCACCGAGGCCAGGATTTTCCAGGAAATGAACCGTGTCCGGAATGAAAGCCTCGTCGAGATCATCGCCCGCACAGGCAGCTGCAATGGGATTGATCATCGCCTCGATCGTTGTGCTTCCAGAACTCACCCAAACGTTGTCCATCGGATGTCCCCTGTCAGTCACCAGCCTCGTTTATTACGCTATTCAGTTCGAAGAGTTCCTGTACGACATCACTCTCCGCGACTTGGTAGCGCCGGGGTGATGTATTCGGCACCTCTTCGATAATGTTGACTTCCAGAAGAAGATCGATATAGTTACTGACGGTCTGCCGAGTCACGCCAGCATGGTCCGCCAACTCGGTTTTGTTGAATTCTCGACCCGGAGGTAGGTCTAAGAGTGCATCGAGAAGGATTGGGACGCTCTCGTGCTGTGTGAGGTAGAGGAATCCACTTGGATGCTGTAGGCGGGCCTCTTTGGTATCCCTCTCAGCTGCCGGGTGATCTGACGTTGACTCACTCATGTGGTTAGGTTTTCGGTCTGCGCATATATGATTTTCCTTCACCGTAAACGCGAGTTAACGCGATTTTAACACGGTGGCGTCTGAAGACGGTATCATGCGGAAGCCATCGGTGAAGTGCGCGTTGTTGGCCGCGATGATTGCGAAGCACCGATGGGGAACGCCAATTGACGAAGAGAATCTCCTCGCCATCGCTGCCATCGACACGAACGATTATCCAGCTGCCAGCGAGGTCTTCGACGAGCTTCGCAGCGAACCGTACATTACATCGAAGGGTACCCGCGGCATCGAACTCAATAACAGTGAGTTTGGGAGCCTCGCGGATGTCCTCTATCACGAGTGCGGGTGGGAACCCTTCCAGATCAAGAGCCGGCTGAAACACTACGAGGGATGGGAACAGCACGATTGGGCATGACCATATGATGGATTCACGTCAAACAATCTCAGCCCGCGGAACAGAGTCTCACAGTAGTGCAACCGAAGGACACTCTCTCGAACGGTTCTGGAGAGAGTTCCAACCATCCGTACGATGACCTCGAACCCCGGCGTTGATGAGTGGAAGGAGCAGACTACGAGCGAAGAGAGAGTCCAAGCCGTCGCACGTGGGATGCAGTCACCACGGTCGGTGGCGTGGGTAGCATCCGAAGCACACGTTGATGAAGATACGACGCAGGAGATACTTGTTCGCCTCGCTGAGGAGGGTATGTTGACCGAGAAAGAGTGCAACGAACCAATAAAATATGCCCCTGACCCGTTGTATTCCCGCGCAGAAACACTCCAAAATCTGCTTGCTGAACACGACGATACTGATCTCAAACGACTGAAACAGGAATTAGAGAAAGAAGCTGAAAGGAACGATGACCCGCACGAATCCAGTCTTATCGACTACCGATTAGCTCTGGTCAAGGATGCTATTGACCTACGTCACATCTCCGATATGGAGTAGATAGATCGACCTGTGGCTTCAACCGATTATCCTGTGACGGTTTCTAAAGAATCGAGATTCATACGGTGATTGTTCCTGACTCAGCCAAGTTTTGCACGATCCCTGCTTACGAGACATAGAATTCGAAAGGCGTCTTTGTTGGATGAATAGTATCACTCGTCATCAAGGACGTCGGGTGCCGCAGGCATCTCGGTAGGGTATTGCCGCGAGAGACTGATGGGATCCATCACTTCAACTTGCTGGATGGTCGCTACCTCTGAGCCTGCAACGAACCCTGCAACCCGTTCGCCTGGACCAGCAGTCTTGCTTTCTGCCCATGTGACCTCTTCCACTCCGAGTTCGTGGGCGCACCACGACTTCGACTTGTCCTGATACGACCATGCAGTTACAATCGTCTCACCGTCACTTCGCCTGACCTGTGCAACCCATACTGTCACTGCGTCGATGCCGTCACCGTCTAAATCCATGGATAATCACTCCTCCACAACCATTCCAAGACAATCTGGAACAGGGCATAGCGCTATCATACCGTTCTTATCCCCCGAATCGGTTCGGTACAGTGTCGTTGCTGCCGGCCCGCCCACCCACTCACCGTCCCTGCCGATTTTCTCTTCCATCCAGCGTTCTGCGCGGTCACGCGTCGCCCGGACAGAGACGTGCTGTGTTGATCCTTTGATCCGACAAACCCACACGTGAACGATTTCCGGTTCTTCGCCGAGGTTTCGTTGAGTCATGTGATTGGATAGGGGGATTGACTGGCAAATACTCTCGTAAAGTCAGGTAGTGTCGAAACTTACTGACTGGCGATGAGATGACGATGGCAGATGTTGGCTGTGGGCCTCTGATATGCCTGCGTAAGCTGGTTGAAGCGGCAAATTCTCGGCCGGATAGCACCTGCAGCATTCTGACCCATCGCATACCACTTTTGCTTTCGCCTTCGACACGTCGAATATGCCCTTCAGCGTTTCGTGGCACACACTTCTGGACGAACTTGACGACCTTCCCGAGGATGCGACGTTGATCACGCCACTGTCGCATACCCGGTTCCGAATCAACGACGTGCAAGAGCAACGAGTCATCATTGAGTTTCTCACCCGTGACATCGACGAGACGCGTCCACTACAACGGGACCAGTTCGAGACGTTATACCGGCGGATAACCGACGAGTCGGACGGATTCGAACTTGATCGACTCCCACCTGATGCCGATCCATATCCAACTGTGCTCTCGCTTCATCCGCGCTTTGAGATCGATGAGGATCGCAGTGTGATCGTCGAGAAGGAGGGTCCGACCGCCAGCCAACTGCTCGACTCGGGAGACGATACTGAGGCGGTTGAGGAGAAACGCACCGAGCCGGACCTGGACGTGTACGCGGACGCACTTTTACTCGTTGACGCGCTCGAACGCCACGAGGTTGAGGCACTGGATGAAGTGGAAACGGACGCGCTCGTAAACATCTACACACTACTCTCGGACGTTCAGCGTAACGCAAACGATCTCCGTCAGGACGTTGCTGACGTGCTGTTGAACCGGCTCCATCACGATCGACCCGTCTCAGGACCGTTCGGCTCGGTCCAGCGCACGACCCGGCGCAACCGCTTGCTAAAAGACGAGGAAGAAGTTCTGGCAACACTCGAAGAAGCCGGGATTGACTCAGAGCGCGTGATGGGAGTGGACCGCGGTAAGGTAGACGACGCCCTCGACGTAACCGAACTGTCTGAAAACGACGTGTATGAGATCGAGGAGTCCGAGTACGTCCGCAAAGCCGAGGTGGACGAAGAGCGCAAGGAAACACGCCTCCAAGGACTCAAAGACCAACTTGCCGCCGCTGAAGGTGACGATGTCGAGGAACTCCACGACGAGATCGAAGAGCTGGAGAGCCGCATTGAGGAACTGACCGAGTTCAAGTCCGGTGCATCGTTCCACACACGAGCTGGTGGTGAACCATGACCGAGCGCGACGAGGAGCGAGACAAACGCATCGAGATGGAGATCATTGTTGATGCCTACACGGCCGACGAGCAGGCGATGGGGTGGCACATCTATCTGGAGGAGACGATGGACGTTCCCTTCGAAGCACGCTGTATCGAAGAACAGGAGGGATCACCGCTGGAAGAAGGGGAGACAGTTCGTGTGGTCGGCAAACCATCGTCGGAGCCGTCGCTCCGCCAGCAGTTCGTCACCATTGAGTGGAAGTGCCGAGAGTTCGGCGTGCCATTGAGCCAACTTGAGCCGATTGACGCTAGTGGTGCCACTGAGCAGGCTGTATCGGACTGGCACTACTGGCTCGAACGATAACATAACTGGCGTCGGTAGAGAAGGAGTCCACACGCATGACGGCCTACCGGTTCCGCGTCAAGTACGAGTACGATCCGACCTCACTCTGGCGGGACATCGTCGTGGGCGCGGATCGCACACTCAACGAGTTCCAGACGGTGCTGAATCGTACGGTCGGGTTGAATCAAGACCACCTGTGGTTTTTCGGCACCGACCAAGACTACTGGAACAGCGACGTCCAGTACAAGCGGCCCGGCGAGATTGAACAGTCCTCCGGCGGGATGTTGCGCGGTGGCGAGGAGTATGACGCTGGAGAGACGACGATCAGCCAGATGGTCCGTCAGTTGGATCTAAAAGAACGAGACCGGATCTGCTACCTGTTCGACTACGGCGACGAGTGGCGCTTCTACGCTATCGTTAAGGAGATTGATGGGGAGCGCTCAAGCGGCACAGAGCCAGAAGTTGTCAAGGAAAAGGGCGAGCCCGTGGAGCAGTATCCACCGCACGGCGATGGTTGGTAGCCAATTCCCTTGGGGACATAATGTGTCCCCGTAAAATGACAGATGCGTCAGGTGGTCGGGTTTGCCACCGAGAGATAGGTACGCGCGCTTGATTCTCACAGACCAGTTTCACCGCACGCCTCGCTTTTTTGTAGGTATGGCGAGACTTTAGCGCTAGCGAATCGCATGACGGCATCGACCCCCGTGATGGATCGGAACGAACTCTTTCGCGCAGAGAGAGGGTTATTTATAAGGGACCCGACGCCGTCTGTTGAATCTACATCGTTCGGAAAACGAATGGGCGCTGCAGGATTTGAACCCGCGACAGCTTGGTCCGAAGCCAAGCACTCTGTCCAGACTGAGCTAAGCGCCCTCGCGAGATACGCTACCTGACAGGGCCGCTTAAGCCCCTCGGTTTGTTCCTCCGACTCGCCCTGGGGCAGGCTCACGTGTTGCGTCGGAAACCGGCCGCGAATCCCCCTCGTCACCGTTCAGATCCGACAACTGACCGTGCACAGTACCCCGAAATCGACAGCCAGTTATTGAACACTCGGCGTGTCCTCGACACTGGATAAACCCGTTCGTTCACGTGTGCGCGGGGGCTGTCATAAAAAAGACTTTAACCGGGCCCGGAACATATCGGTAGTAACGAGCGAGTCGGGGAGTCGTCGCTCGGTGAGACACGATGTACGACCTCGGACCCGAACTGGACGATGCTTCGGTGGCGCCCGGCACGAATCTGCTGGTCACCGGCCCACCGCTGAGTGGCAAGCGGCGGCTCGCCCTGTCCGTTCTCGCACATGGATCGGCACTCGGAGAGGGCGCAGTCGTCGTCACGACGCGTGACAGTGCCGACAGGGTGCTTTCCGATTACGAACAACTCGTTTCGAACCCGGAGAGCGTCGACGTCGGCATCGTCGACTGCGTCACCAAACACCAGGGTCGGTCGGCACGCGACACTGACGTCGTCCGGTACGCCTCCTCGCCCGAGGACATGACTGGTATCGGGATCAAACTCTCCGAGTTCGTCGAGGGGTTCCGCGTCGACCGCGGCCTCGACAACAACCGCGTCATGGTCGACTCGTTGACGACGCTCCTGATGTACTCCGACGTCCAGACCGTCTTCCGGTTCATGCACGTCATCACCAGTCGCATCGAGAACGCCGACGCGCTGGGCGTCCACGTGATCGAGTCGACCGCCCACGACGCCGAGACGCTGAACACGCTCAAACAACTGTTCGACGGCGTCGTCGAGGTCGATACCGACGGCGAACTCACGAGCACGCTTCCCGGCGTCGACACCCAACAGACCGAATCCTAGTCGCTGTCTGGGTCCGAACACGCCCACTCGACCACCAGCATCCTTTTCCTCGGCTCGCCCCTCTCTCCCGGTATGCCCGTCGAAGACGACGAGACACTCCGCGAGATCCTCGACTACGACACGATCGCCGTTGTCGGCTGTTCGACGACGCCTGGCAAGGCCGCCCACGACATCCCGAAGTACATGCTCGACCACGGGTACGACGTGGTCCCGGTCAATCCCTTCGCCGACGAAATATTCGGTCGCGAGGCATACGACTCGCTCTCGGACGTCGAGGAGGACATCGACGTCGTCGACGTGTTCCGGCCGGCCGAAGAGGCTCCGGACATCGTCGACGAGGTGCTGGCCCGTGACGACGTCCGCGCCGTCTGGCTCCAACTGGGTATCACCCACGACGAGGCCGGCCAGCGCGTCGAGGACTCTGGCCGGCTGTTCGTCCAGGACCGCTGTCTGAAAGTCGAACACGGTCGACTGGTCGACTGAACACCGCTGGACTGGCACTCACCAGCGAGGGCGGCCGGTCACGCCCCGTCGTTCGTCGTGCCGTCGCCAGCATCGCTCCCGCTCTCTTCGCCGTCGCTGGTGTTCGCGTCGTCGGTCGCTTCGGTTCCACCTTCTTCGGCTCCACCGTCGGCATCCGCCGCCGATTCACCTGCTGATTCCTCGTGGACCTGTGCGACGATCTCGTCGACGTCGACACCCTGTTCGGCGGCGAGCGCCTCGACGATTGCTCGTTGTTCGGCGAGTTCGCGGTCCATCGAGTCCAGCTGGTCGCTCGTGGATTCGACGCGCTCGCGCAGGTCCTGCAGTTGGCTCACGAGCTGGTTGATCTTCTCGTAGGTCTGCTCGGCGATCGTGCTCAGGCGCTGGATCTTCTTGGCGGTGTCCCCGAAAGGCATACCGGCCGTTCGAACGCCCCCGTTGTGCCGCTTTCGGCTCGTGGTTTCCCTTGCCGACGTCTCCCTCGTTGTCGTCGACTCCGTCGCTCGGGAGAGAACGTCGCCGTTATGACGGGCGGCTACGGAGTTCGGCGCATGGACAGGACGCGGCTGGCCCCGCTCGTCGGTATCGTCGGCTGTCTGCTGTACGCCGGACTGCTGGTCGTCCCCTACGTACTCGTCCCGGCGACGTCGGATCCGGCCGTCGGCGTCGGCCTTTACTACAACGCCGGAGCGATCAACCCTATCGTGGGGGGCTTTTTCGCGCTGATAGCGGTGATAGTCTTCGCCGCAGGCCGAGAGCGACGCACCGACCCCGGCTTCGCCGCCGGGGCTGCGCTCGTCCTCGGGTTATTCATGACCGGGATCGCGCTCCTCTGGGCGAGTACGGTCCCCGCGGGTGTCGTGCCCGGTGTCGGCATCGAGGCACCGACCTATCTCTCGGTCCACCGGTGGGTTTTGAGCGGCGTCGGTGCACTCGTCCCGGTGGCCGGTGGTTGGTGGGCGTCGCGACTCGGACTGCTCTGAACGTGCCGCCAGACGAGGCCGAGCGGGACCGACTGACGGCGTCGGTCCGAAAGGCCCTTATGGGGCACCGCGATACATTCAGATCGGACTAGGCCGGGCAGCTAGGCCCTGCTCGTCACCCGCACTATGGCCTTCAGCGGGGGCCGAATCCCGGGGGCGTCCGGACCGACGGGCGTGGGCCCCGCAAGCCAACGTGGAAGCCTCGTCCTACGGGGACGGCGGTCCGTGGGATCACGCCTGCAGGGGCGTGCCCCCACGGTTAACCGGAGGCACTCCGTCAGGCACGGAAGTGAGCAGCGGACCTCTGGACACCCGTCGCTCGGAGGGTCGCGGGGTGGAGGAGGCACGCGGGATTCCCCGCGTTCGAACGTCCGGGCCATCCCGGGCGTCCATCTATACACTCGCGAGAGACGTCACTACCCTGCGTTGAACACCGTGGATCGTTCGATACGTGTAGGGAGTAGTGTTATCATCAGTCTCAACCAGATCTGGTGTGGAAGAAAGTCGATCCGGAGACCGCACTGCACTCGTCAGTATGCGATGAAAGCCCTCGGGCCGCTGGCGGTCGCTGAGCGAGATATCCGCGCTCTTAGCACTGCCGGCGCGGATATCCCGGTCAGCGCCCGCGAGCTGCGAGGCGCTACGCGCCTCTATTGTGAGCGGGGAGGCACGACCCGCGAGCCCGCCGAGGGCTTCCATCTCACTACTGTGACTGCGGTTACAGCGAGAAGGATCGTGGCCGCGGCAGCTGCACCGATTCCAATCGCTAAACGAACGCCACCCTGTGAACGTTTCTATGACACGCACCCATCTTCGAGACGCCCGTCAGGTGGGGGTCACACCTGGCGAAAATGAATTTGTCACTGCCGCGGACGCAAATCAGGGCTGTGGACGGCGACTGTTCGAGGGCCGGGACCGCGATCCCGATAACCGACAGAGTGATGACGGTTCCTGAGAAGCGTGTCTACAATGGATCGGCGACCGACACGACGGGAGATCCTGCAGGCGACGGGTGGGACAGTTGTCGGGGGTGCATTGCTCTCCAGTACTACAGTGATGGGGAGTACCCAGCAGCAAGCGAGTGGAGAGTGGCGACAGTTCGGCTACGACGATGCGAATACGGGTCACGCACCGGACAATATCGGACCGTTCCCGGCACAAGAAGCCGCTCAGTTGTGGAGCTACGGTACCGGCGCTGGGGTGCATTCGTCACCGACAGTGGCGGATGGGACGGTCTACGTCGGGAGCAACGACGACAGCGTATACGCACTGGATGCGGCCGACGGTACCGAACAATGGCGATACGAAACCGGGGATCTGGTGCGCTCGTCACCGACGGTGGTCGACGGCACCGTCTACGTCGGGAGTACCGACGGCAGCGTGTACGCACTGGACGCGACCGACGGCACCGAACAGTGGGCCTACGACACCGGCGATGCCGTGGAATCGTCACCGGCTGTGGCCGACGGTACGGTCTACGTCGGGAGCGCTGGTATCGTGTACGCGTTGGATGCAGGCGACGGCACCGAACAGTGGCAATACGAAACCTGGGCTACCGAGGTCGTCTCGTCGCCGGCAATAACCGACGGCTCCGTCTACGTCTGGAGTACCGGTGGTGTGTTTGAGTTGGCTGGGAGCGACGGCACAAGACAGTGGGGCTGGCAATTATGGGATGGGGTGGTTTCGTCACCGGCGGTAGCCGACAGTATCGTCTACGTCGGGAGCGGCGACGGTAGGGTGATTGCGCTGGATCCAGCCGATAACACCGAACAGTGGAGTCACGAAACTGGCGGTGGGATCGACTCGTCACCAGCGGTGGCTGACGGCACTGTCTACGTCGGGAGTACCGACGGCAGCGTGTACGCACTGGACGCGACCGACGGCACCGAACAGTGGGCCTTCGATACCGGCGATCCGGTGCGCTCGTCACCGGCGGTGGTCGACAGCACCGTCTACGTCGGAAGTGACGACAACAGGGTCTACGCATTGAGTGCGAGTAACGGTACCGAACAGTTGACGTGGGACACCGGCGGTGTGGTGACCTCGTCACCGGCGGTGGTCGACGGCACCGTCTACGTCGGGAGCGGCGACGACAGCGTGTACGCGCTATCTGCAGTTTCCTATCCACCATCTATCCCGACTAGCACTTCTTCACCAACACCGAGCGATACCCCCACACCGACACCCTCGCCAACGCCGACGGATACACAGACACGAACCGGAGAGACGCCGGGCGGCGCCACCGAGAAGCCACCGGGCGGGACACCGACAGGCGGCACGGACAGGCCACCCGGCGAAACACCCGAGGACGGCACGGCACAGCCACCAGGTGAGACACCGACAGGCGGCACGGACAGGCCGCCCGGCCAGACGCCGAGCGGTGGCACGGACGACCCATCGAATCCGCCGCTGGGAACCCAGGAAGGGGAGAACGAACGCCTGGGGACACAGAACGGAGATACGGGTGGCAGGGGCGGAATCCCGGTGTTGAACCGGTTCGGCGATTCCGGAGCGTCGCTCGGACTGGGTATCGCAGTCCTGGGGGCACTCGGTGGTGGCGGCTATCTGGCTTATCGCCGGTCGACCGACGACGACACCGACACACCGGATGACGACTGACGAAGGGCCACGGAGCCCTGATACGACGGGACACCAGGCAGCGTTCGGAGCAGTAGGCACGGAAACGCAAGTGTCACCGTGGTAGACGACGTTCGACAGAAGCAACACTCTGGAACGAAATGTCAAAAGAACCGACAGAACGAGCGGATTGGACCTGGACGGGAGACGTTTTCCGCGGTCCACACGGCCCGTGACAGTTTCGGTCAGTTTCTCACCGACGCTCGTCCGTTCAGGCTTTAGTCGGGCTTGCACCGACCGTTGCCAGCCGGTCTGGCGTTAGCCGGGCTTTCACCGGCCTTGCCTTCCGAACGGACTCGAGTCGGTTCCTCACCGACCGTCGCCGTCGTATTCTCGAAGTCCGCTTTCGCGTACTCCGGTACTTGGCCTTCTCTCCCGACCACCATGGTGGTCGAGCACTGGACCGCCGTGGTTCTCCTTCGAGACCTGTGTCCTCGTGACCGTCTTACGGGTCCTTCGGTTCTGGCCCCTACTCCGGTCCGTTTCGGCCTGTGACGGTCGATCCAGGCCGGAGCGTCCAGTGTGTCCCCGACCGCTCTGTCGGGACTTCATGGTACGTGTTGACATACCATAAATCTACCGGCCAGTTGTTTTCCCCGGGTGTCTCGTGGGGTTTGGATCTCTCTGATACGTGACCTGGTCGTCGGACGGAGACGAGACTGACGCGACCGCGATTCAGTCACCTTTGCAGCAGGGGTCGTCGTCGGTTGAGCGACGGGATACGCCGCCGTCGGTGACGACTTCCTCGCCGTTCTGTCTGTAGGGCCGGACCGTCCGCTCGACTTTCGCAGTCAGCGATCCGACTCGCGTGGCGAGGGTTCGAGTAGCCGAACGAGCGAGTACCCGGTAATCGAGCGAGCCACTCCGGATGACGACGAGCCCGACTCCGTGGAGTCTGAGCGCTATCTCGACCGGGAGTACGCCCGTCTCGAGGGTCTTATCGACGTCACCGCGAATCTGGGGGTGCAACGCTTCTCGGGAGCGTGTGAGCACGACGTACGACGGTAACGCGACTGCTGGCACGCCGAATCGTAGCGCCACGAACAACAGCGGCGGGAAATACGATAATCCGGCTTCCGCCGCGACGAAGTTGGAGTCGTCTTGAGCCCAGAAGCGGCGAATCCAGTCGCTGCAGAGGCCCACCTTGCGGTCGTGAACCCTGGTCACGACGGAGGAATCGAAGTGGACTCGCCGGGGCCAGATCAATACGGGTGCCTGCCGAGGCTATGGTAGAACGCTTACCGTTTCTGCGTGGAGTGGAGTACCTCATCGGTTACGCCCCCTCGATGAAGTCACGCCGGATCTGCATCTTCTCGCGTTCGGTCCGCTCGTCGTAGTGCTGGTCAAGGACCTCCTTCGAGACGTTTGCCCGGTCGGAGACGACCTCCTGGGGCGTACCTTCTCGGAGGTGATCCGTGATCGACCCGCGACGGATACCGTGCGGCGAGCGAGACGACGGACAGCCTGCACGTTGGCTGTGCTGTCTGTACTCGCAGGCCTTCGGGTCCTTCTCGTGCGGACACTCGCCGATCTCGCACGGCTGGGTGACCCGGTAGATCGTCTCTCGGATCGACCCGTCACTCAGCCGACCGCGCGAGCTAGTGATTAGCGGGCTGCGTCTGTGGTCGTCGACCACATCGTGCCGTTGGTGGTCGATGTAGTCTTGAATCACGTCGCAGTAATGCGAGCCGACAGCGACCGACCGTTCAGCCGCCTTCTTGTTCTTGAGCGGCGTCCCGGTCTCGGGCCGATGCCGGAGGTCGAGGCACTTCTGATCCGGATCGAAGTCCCTGAGGTCGAACGTCCGAAGGCTCCCGAGACGGATGCCGGTATGCCAGAGAATCGCCGTTACCACGTGATCCCGGCTGGCGTAGGCAAACCGTTCGAGGTGATCGAGGATCGCCTCTGCCCGATCGCTGTCGAGGTGCTCCTCGCGCGCCTCATCGGCGGCTTCTACATTCGGGAGCTGAACCCGCTCGCGCATCCCGGGGTCGACAGCCTCGATAGACGCACAGAATTCGAGGAATACCCGGAGCGTTTGCAGCTCACCGCGGAGCGTGACCGGCTTGACGTCCTTGCTGCGCCAAGTTCGGAACCGGTGAATGTTCCGCCCGGTGAGCGTGTTCAGGTTCTCGATATCGTGCTCATCACAGAAAGCGACGAACTGCTTGAGTCGATATCCATGGTTGCTTAGCGATTTTTGCGTGAGGTCAGATTCGCGTTCATCGAGGTACCACTCCACGGCCTCGGCAGGCTTCGTGGGTTCGAGTCCCTCGTTCATAGGACCCCGCCCGAGCCGTTTCGCGGCACCGTCAAAGGTGCTTCGGCGTCGGTCACTCTTACTCATGACCAGCGCCTCCAGGCCGAAAACCGCTCCAACTGGGCTCCTCTGGATACACAGCAGTGGCCTGAATCGAGGGTACACGATAGAGGTCGCTCTCGTAGACAACTCTGAGCGACACCTCGTTCGCGTTGAGGGGGTGGTTAGCGTTCGCGTTCGTTAGTTCGGTTCGATCGCTTGATCCGTGGTTTTCGTCCATTTAGTTGGTCGAAGCTGGTTCGGCCAGCCAGACCAGAGCCGATCAGAAAGGGACAAACCTGATATGCCCGTATTTCGAATAGGGCATACGGAGTTTGGCCGCTATCGGCCGGCTCCAGATAGCTTAGTTCGACGGTGGTTTTCGGATGCTTGGGGCATCCGAGGTTGTATCCACCGTCGTTCGTTACTGCCCATAGCAGCATCTGCGGAGGCTATCGCTTAGTTCTTCCCCCAAATGGGTCCCGTAGAGGGTCGTACTGCTCCGCCATCTTTTGGAGGAGCTCGTCGTATGTCTCGCCCCCTGTTTTCTGAGCCCGCACGAGACGACGAGTCGAGGCCGAACACGGGATCCGTGTTTCGCTTGCGGTTGACATGGCGTTTCAACGCTTACAACGATGAACTAGTTTATAATTATGGCGGTTGCGAGTAGGTATTCAATATTTTTCACTAAGCGCACTCCGTTGTCAGGTGAGCAGCCTAAATTCCCGGTTACAGAGGGCGCCTGGAGAGGAACGAACACCGCCAAAGAATAGCAAGTACGAAGCAGTGTCTCGGGCGTGGACCTGGTCGCGTGATCAAGGCATAGGACAAATAGAACATGAGTTTATCGGTCAGTCCATCACCGGCACGTCCGAATTTGTGCAATGAAACGACTGTATCCTCAACGTAGGTCCCTGCGGCATAGAGGCCAAAAGTGAGGTTGAAAGTCAGCATCTCTGGCTTGCCAACAAGGTATCCACATACCACGAGTACAGGTGTCCTGAAAGGTTGCCAATTCCACCGCAGTCATCAGTTCGAGGCTCTGGATCGACCTCGCCAGCCACTGGTCCGATACCTCGCGAAATGAATACAACATTTGGAAAACTGACATGACCCCGTTTCATAGCCTGGTCTTGTCCTCAGCCAACCGCCATGAGCCGGTTTTTTCCATCTTCCATCGAACTACACTGCATCAAGGGACGATAGCGCTGAATTGGTCTCTCTCACCGGCAACTCATCCGGGTGATCGTAGTGCGATGACCAACCAGTCATGACAGTCGCAATAGTAGGCTACGATCAGGCCGCCATAGCCTATACTCCTCTACTCAGCGAAGCCGTTCCCTTCCAATCTCCGCGAACTCGCGGATGGTTTCCTTCTGATGCGGTTGTCTGTCTCCCGCGTCTATGACCACTATGAAACTACACACCCCAACTACACACCCCTCAAGGTAAAATGGCAGCCGCACCGCGCTCCAACCAGCTCGAACCCATTCACCCTGCCAACCGTTGAAAATGGGGTTGACGTATACTGGACGATGGACTATCCATAAACACATCGGTAATAAACCAGAATAATATGTGAATAATGAATACGCTCTATCAAGAGAAGATTTATGAAGTGGAGCCCTATGTTGCGGACGAAGGAAAATGGGCAACGAGGGTGAGAGCGGCAAACTTGGTGCGCCGGAATATCTCGGCTACCAGCTGATCGTGAAGATCAAACAGCGTTCCAAGCGCCAGATCTCCCGCTCCAAGTTCCTCAAGCTCAACTGCATCGCAGACCGGTTCCTCCGCGACGAACTTGATGCCGACATTGGCCTCCCACGATACTGGTACAAGTACGGAGAGATACTTGACGAACAGGCCATCAACGGCGAGTTCTACCACGCCCCTTCGGCCCGCGGCTTTTCCGGACAGCAGTACCTCACCAGCCGTGAGTTCTCCCCTGACGAGTTCAACATCACGGAAGAGGAGCGCCAGAAGATCGAGGATGCGGCGGAGTGGACAGCCCTCCGCTTCGCCAAGCGGAACGCCGAGCAGATCAAGAGCCACCAGTACCGGGCGCAGGCTCCGAAGGAGTTCATCCGTGCCTACAGCGAACTACGGGAACGGCTCGACGTCAGCAACCTCGAAGAACAGACGGTCCTCGCCTATGTCACTGAGGCTGAAGACGGGAACAAGGAGTTGGTCATCGATCTCCTCGACGAGATGCTGCTCACCTACCCAAAGGACGAATACGACTCTATCTACCACCTTTACCTTCGCTGGGACGACACTGCCCGCATCCTCGCCGAACAGGAGCGTGACTTCGACGCCCTCAACGAGTTCCTCGACGAGTTCATCGAGGCCCTCAGTAAGGTAGAGCTGCGTTTCGTACACTCCGAGAACGTCCCTGAGGAGCGACTGGAGGGGTGGAACGTGCAGCGAGAAGAGACGATGGACGAGTTCGAGCAGATCCTTCAGGACCGTCGGAGCGAACTGCTCTCCGGACAGGAGCCGAGCGGTGAGTTGGAGAAAGTCGCATCGGAGTACAACGAGGCCGCCGCAAACCTGATGCAGAGGATGAATGACGGAGAGTAACTCGTTCATCGAGACCGGTGTCGCAATTGGCTACTGTGTAGCGTGTCAGGGAATTCTTCTCGTACACTTCGAACTGGTCGGTACAGGGGAAGCAGGTACCGGTGCGAACACCGATATCTCCGGAAGCTATCAAAAGCTGCGTGCTGAATACGGAGGTTCTATGCAGCACCGAGTTCGACACCTGTGACCTCGAACCGAGCCCCACCAGTAGTCCCCTCAGTAATTGTAATCTCCCACCCATGTGCTTCGACGATACTCTTGACGATACTCAGACCAAACCCTGTCCCGTCTGGCGAGGTTGAGTTGCCGACCTCGAAGACTTCCTCACGAGCGTCTTCTGGAATTCCAGGCCCATCATCCTCAAGATAGAATCCGTCATCAAGACTTCCAACCCGCACTGTTACGTCTCCATCGCTATGTTCGATGGCGTTCCGAAATAGGTTTTCCAAGAGTTGGCACAAACGGTCATAGTCTGCATCTATCGTCTCTAACCCATCCGGTTCCGGCACAACGAGATCATCATGATCAGTCGCGCTTTCGACCATCCTCCAGGCCGACTCGGCAGCCTCGCTCAAATCCACAGGCGCTGTCGAACCGATGACCTGCCCTTCTCGAACCAACCACAACATGTCCTCGATAATTCGCTCCATCCGATCGAGTGCGGTGTCAGCCGTATCCAGATGCTCGCTCTCGAACTCTTCCTGGGCAAGCGTTAGTCGCCCTTGGGCGACATTCAGCGGATTGCGGAGATCATGGGAGACGACACGGGCAAACTCTTCGAGCCGTTCGTTTTTCTGCTCGATCTCCCGTTCGTAGGCTCTCTGGTCGGTTACGTCCCTGAAGTACACCGAGACGCCGCTTTCGGACGGATACACCGTCGCTTCAACGTGGAATTCCAACGGATCAAAGTAGAGTTCGAAGCTCTGTGGAACCTGACTCTCCTTCGCTGTTTGAAACGCATCCCGTACCTCGTCGATGTCAGCGGCGTCCGGATACTGTTCCCAGACCTTCTCACCGAGTAGCTCTTCTTCGGATGCCTGCAGTAGCTCTTCAGCACGGTCGTTCACGTGGGTGAACCGGAAGTCCTCATCGAGTGCATAGAACGCGTCAGTCACCCGACCGAGTATCTCTGCTACTCTCGTCTCCAACTCTCGCTGTTCAGTAATATCCTCGAACGCAAAGATTGCACGTCGTAGATTTTCATCGTCGTCCCACTGTGGGGCTCCATTCACTGAGACCCATACGCGGTCTCCAGATGGCTGGCGAAGACTAATGACCTGATCGTAGATTGGTTCCTCTTGAGAGAGTACCCGATCGAATGGCGTGGAACCAGCTTCGAGGGGGGTTCCGTCTTCATCGATTAGTCCCCAGCGCGGATCATCGTGGGTGAACTTATCGATTTCCTCGCTGGATCGCCCATAAATCTCCTCAGCCCTGTCGTTGGTGAATGTGAGCGTCCCATCCGCATCGATGACGGTGATACCGATCGGACTGGTTTCGACAATTCCTTCGAAGAGATCCCGTTCTTCTCGGAGCTCAGCTTCGATCTCTTTGTACTCGGTGATGTCTTCGACTGCGCCCCGAAGCGTGACAACCTCACCGTCTTCGACGGTCGGGGTTCCCTGGACACGGAGCCAGCGAATCTCGCCGTCCGGTCGCTGGAACCGTACTTCGAGGTCGAACGACTCACCGGTCTCCAGTGCATTTTCGACGGCTGTTTCGACCACCGGGCGATCGTCTTCGTGGTAGCCATCGAGTGCCGCATCCAGTGAGGGTTCATCGTCAGCATCGACTCCGAGGATTTCAAAGAGGTTCTCGCTCCAGAACACGTCCATCGTGTCGGTATCGATCTCCCAACTCCCAACGTCGGCAATCCGCTCCGTGTGTTCGAGTAGTTCCTGTGTCTGTTCGAGTTCCTGTTCGCGTTCTTTCCGGTCAGTAATGTCCTGAATGAAGCCGCGCACCGTCAACGGCTCCTCAGTGTCAAGTACCTTCCCCTGGACATGGACCCACCGCTGGGTGTCCGTGGTAGTGATGAGACGAACTTCATGTTCGAATGACTCGCCAGTCTCAAGTGCGGTCTCGACCGCCTGTTCGATTGTCTCTCGATCCTCGGGATGATAGAACTCGATGGCTTGTTCGACTGTGGGGGTGACTCCCTCACTGACGTCGTGAATACGCCGGGTGCCGTCAGTCCACACCAGGGTTCCGTCCGCGTCGAACTCCCAGGCACCGAGATTCCCGAGGTCTTCGGCTTCTCTGAAGAAGTCACGCATTCGTTCGAGTTCCCGTTCGCGTTCCTTTCGGTCGGTGATGTCACGAACCACGCCGATCATCCGCGTGGTTCCATCCGCATCGACGACGGGTTTTCCCGGTGCTTCGATCCACCGGACCTCGCCGTTGACTTTTATCCGGACTTCCTCGTGTTTGGCTTCGCCAGTTTCTAGCGCCTGCTGTAATGAGTCGCGGACTTGGTGGCGATCCTCGGGATGGATCACCTCAAGAAAATCCTCGCGGGTCTCGACGGTCGTCCCGTACAGCTCTGTTTCGGACGGATAGAACGTCGCCTGATCGGTATCCACGTTCCACTCCCAGACGCTAGTATCGGTCGCATCGAGCGCGAACTCCATCTGCTCTTTTGTCTGCTTGAGTTCGCGTCGTCGATCGCGTTCATCGGTCACGTCTCGTCCGATCAGTAAATGCTGTTCCGGCACGACATCGGGTGTCACAGAGTATTCCAGCATGTGTTTATTCCCCCGCGTGTCGGCCACTTCGACACGGTCCAGTTGTTCTTGGAGGAGTTCGTCGAGTATCTCTGTCTGAGCAGAATCCGAAATGATATACTCCTGCACGCGCCGCCCAACGAGTGCCTGCGGTTCGGCTCCAACTACTTCCCCAGCCCGCTCGTTGCTTTCGATGATTCGCCCGTCGTCGTCGATAACCAAGATCACCTCAAACGCGTCATCGAAGGCCTGTCTGAACTTGTCGTACTCTGTCTGGAGTTTGTCGTCGGAGTCGCTCGTCGGCAGGCTCGGCGTTGTGCGGGGGAGTGAGATAGTTACCGTTGTTCCCTCGTCGGAGACGCTGGTTTCGATGTCGCCACCGTGTTTCGTGACGATCGTACGGGCAATCCAGTGACCTAGCCCTGAACTGTGAATGAGTGGTGTTTCGGTCCCTCCAGCGATGACAGTCTGTTCTTCCTCTGGGAGTCCTGGCCCATCGTCCTGAATGGTGATTATTACGTCAGCATCGAGTTCCGTCGCCTTGATCGTGACTTCGGGTGTGTCTCCGGCGTGTTCGGCTGCGTTCTCGATGATTTCTCGAAGCGCGAGTGGGAGTGTTGGTCGTGCAAAATAATCGAGTGAATCGGGAATATCTACCGTGATCGCTGCTGTTGGGACTTGGTCTTCTATGGTAGCGACGATCTGTTCGATTTCGCGTGTCAACTCGACAGTCCGTCGGTCAGATGACTCCTGCAGGATTCGTTCGAGCTTCCGGGCTTTCTCACTGAGGTTGACCACTGAATCGACAGCGTTGATCGCAACCTCTGATGACAGGCCGTCGGTGGAGCCCCGGCCTTGAGCGTTCAAATAGCCTCTCACGACGGTGAGTTTGTTCCGAATGTTGTGTCGGAGCACCCGTGTTAACGCAGATACGATCTCCAGGGATTCGTCAAGGTCTGTTTCATACTGGGACTCAACGAGTTCGTTTTCGATGAATCGGGCAAGAAGTTCCAAGAAGAGTGCTTCCTCGGAGTCGAACGGCTCCCGTGAGTCTTGGCCAACAAAACAGACGGTTCCGGAAACCTCGTCTCCTTCGTACAATGGTGTTCCAAAATACGAGGTAACATTGAAGACTTGATGGGCAGGGTCATCCTCTAGTCCTTGCTCAGTCGCGTCATGAACCATCAACGAGGAGTCGTCTTCGACCACACGGCGACAATACGTGTTCGACAGATCGAGCGTTGTCCCTTCAGAGAACTGACTGTCGTCTTCGGTGGTACTAACGATTGCTTCCCAGGTCGCTCCCTCTTCAAATGTCTGTGAAACGATGCCAGTATCGACATCTAAATACGACGCGCCAAGTTCGAGTGCGCGCTGGATTTTCTGTTCGGCCGGCTGATCGGCTGTCATGAGTTTTTGCAATCTGATGCCGAGCGTGGCCGTGTCTTGGTTTTGAACGTCCATGGATCACTATCGATGTTGAGAGGGCACGCGTTTATTTTCCACTCTATAAGAGATATAGATCGAGACGGTTAACGGTGTGGTCAAAGTGGTCGGTGACTCTTGTTTTCAGTATCCGTAACCGTCTATGCGTTGTACTGGAGGAGAATTACCGTTAGTATCGTATTGCAGAGCGTGTTTGTCGACGATTGGACTGCCTCATGCGTCTTTAGCTAAGGGAAGAACCACGTGACAACAACGGCTTATCGAGGCACCTTTTCGAGAGGAATGAGGAGGTGGCGAGTGTGCACAACGCAACCTCCTCGACTGAGATTGAACGTCGTCTC
>Ga0207771_100113_pt1 | contig 58399 bp, 43 predicted proteins | sample A23M2SouthBayCA_2_FD_187731 | JGI IMG/M metagenome (GOLD analysis project Ga0207771, IMG submission 187731) | Aerobic enrichment media microbial communities from Eden Landing Ponds, California, USA - A23 M2 (2) (SPAdes) | ecosystem: Environmental > Aquatic > Marine > Unclassified | place... | reverse complement strand
CGGACACCCGAAAGGAACTGTGCCAGCCGTACCCGAAGGACGATCTGGACGCCTACGAGATCTCGACGCGGGTCAACAACCCCGGCAACGACGATCCCCAGGTCATCGAGCCGCTGGACCACGAGCAATCGGGCCTCGGCGAGTTCCGTTCCTGATCGGTGGCGGCATCACGATCACTGCATCGGCGACGCCGCTGCCGAATAGACGAGGGAGTACTCTCGATCCTGATGGTATCTTTTGCCATGAGGAGATTGTCGAGATGCTCACGCTCGGTCCAATCCGATTGTGCTTTCTGCTGAGAGAGCATCACGTACTCTGCGACGATGTCCCCTCTGTTACCAGACTATCACCCATCCTAATCATCTGATTCTGTGTTAGATGGCCATGTTTGGTCCTCTGGGCGGGGGATCTCCTCTACCAAACCCTTCTCGAACTTCGAAGCTCTCCAGGCTATCACGTTCTCCTTCCGCTGGACGTACTTTTCGTCAGTATCCAGCCAGCGGGCAATATCCCCGTAACTGTGACCAGCACAGAGCAGCACCATCACAGCGAAATCGAAGCGGTCGAGATTGCTCTCGTTCGCATCGGCATCAATACGGTCAAGGAACGCCTTTGAGGCATCACCGACGAACTCCATCAGTATCTCATACAGCACCTCGTTATCAAATCCTTCAAACGTGAATCCTTCCGTGATGTTGTTCCCGGGGTCACTCTCTTCGGTATCCCAGCGAATCTTTTCAAGGGCCGCTTGTTCACAGTCGTGAAGTCTCGACAGGCGCTCTGGATACTCCTGTTCCCAAGTCGTGATTGTGTCGGCTACTGCCTCAGATTGAGCGTGTTCGATATAGGGATCACACCCACGCTTAGCGATGACTGACTCGATGTTCTTTCCTGAGATCGTCAGTAGCACGGACGCACATCGATCAGTTTTCTCGAGAATCTGTGCGACTTCACGACGCGATTCGAGTTCGTCAAGGCCTGCACGTTTCTGCGCGTCGTGGACGAGGTTGTTTCTGCGTTTTTTGACCTCGACAAGTGATCCGTGGTCACCCTCGGTCAGTATTTGGATATCACAGAGTTTCTCTAATCGCTTAGCATGCCCCATACTTCGAACGTGCTCTGTGATGCTGTCGAGACGACCTTCCTCGCGAAAGAGCTCGTTGAGGACCGTTTCTGTCGTCAACTCTTCGATGAGTGCCGAGGCAAGGAGTAGATACGAAAAGAATGACCGCTCAACGTCGCTATCAATCTCGTCGGTAGACCGGAGTTTTTCAGCGATTTCAGCACGCTGTTCGAGATAATACTCGAGGACGTTGTCTGAGTGCCCGACGAGAGAGTTTTGGCGTTCTACGTAGGCAACTTGGAGGAGTAATTCCTTCTCGAAAGGGGTGCTTTCACTCAGCTCCCCGCACTTCTGGAGCGAAGCTGTGGGGAGATGGCGGGTCAAATAATCGATGTCGTCGTAGACGAGCGGCGTATTCGTCGGGCAATTGTCTACGATTGACTGAAAGTCGTCGTTGTCAGCGAGCTCGCTGAGTGCAGCACGTATCTCGTCGACGCTAAGTTCCCGGACATCTTCTGACAGGTCTGATTCTTCACCGACCGGAACAACGCGGTACGACGCATCTCCAACGATGACTACCGGTCCTTCTAGATCGAGAACCTGATATTCCCCGATAGGGCTCAGAGAGACTGTCTCTGCGTCTATTGCGAACGATACGTCGAGATCAGTACTGTCGCCCACGCGTCAAAAACTACAAAAGGCTCTATTCGACCTGGGCTTCGTACTCGTCCCAAAGCGTGTCGATGTCCGTACCGGTCTCCTCAGAGATATGGCGCAGCAACTGTGCCCTGTTCTCGAACCGACGGAGCTGGCCCTTTGCGCTCATAGTAGGACATAATCGCTCCTATAGTAATAAATCACTGGGGTACAATTTTCCGATCCACAAAACACGACCTATCAGCTCTTTAATCACCCTGCTCAGCGAGTGTGGGAGATGGCTGGTCGATGGCTGGTATTCCCGATCTCGGCTGGATCCGTCTGCTTCGAGGTGGTTGTATTGAGTCATCTTAGACAGATACGCCCGTACAGTTCGCTTCGTTCGCGTATCATCGACGTCCTCGGAATAGTGCTCGTAGATCTCGCTCGGCCCGACCGGGCCGTGCTCGCGAACGACGTCGTAGACGACGCGCTGGTGCGGCGTGAGCGAGTCGATGCTCTTTTGCTTGATTTGGGCCCGAGAACCCTCGGCGTCTAGGAGGATGTCGTCGGTGATACGCTCATGGTTCTCACGATCGGCTTTGCCGGCAGCCGTTCGAAGGATGCCGATCTCGAGGCGGTCGTCGACGTGGTTGAACAGTTCTTTTCTTTGCTCGCGATGCAGATGATCGCGAACTGTGGTAGGTTGTGAAGTTGCAGATGATGTTCGAGTCTTCCTATCTCTCACTTTATCGCGGTCAAGGTGTCCGATAGTAACGAGGGATGACCCTTTTTGTAATGTCAGGTAGGACTCGGAGTATGCCAATCCAACGGGCCCGATCTATCGATGATCTCTTCGACGACGTGGCGGACTACGATCTCGTGTTGACGGTCGACGCGCCGCTCAGTCTCGCTCTCAATCGAAGATTGGATCATCCACGGCTCGGGCGATTCGCGGCCACGCCGCAGATGCTGGCGGCTGACGAGTTCCGGCCGCAGGACCAACGACAGCTCTTTCTCAAGGTAATCGACGCGACGGCCCGGCCTTGGAAACAGGCCGCCCACCTGATCGAGTTGATCCTCGGCTGTTGGGAGGAGATCGGCGATCGTCGGGCGATCCTCGAGTTCGACCGCTACGATACACCGGCGACGCGGGAGGTACTCGAGGTCATCGCGTCCGTCGAGAGTGCGCATCGCGATCTCGAGGAGTACCGGATCGACGACGGCCTTGACGTCGCCGTCATCGGCGAGTTCCAGTTCAGTGCACTAGACCGGTCGATCTTTCCAGCCGAGTACGACTCGATCGACCCGATTACGAGCGAGGCCTTCGATCTGCCCCCGTTCCACAGCTTTGCGTCCCGGACGGCGATCGTCGAGGCGATCGTGGACAACGTGACCAGCGAGAACGCCGACGACGTGGCGATCGTCATGGATCGCGGCGGGCCGTTCCCCGCGCTGATCGAATCCGCACTCGATGCACAAGATATCCCCTTCTACGGCGGGCCTGGATTCGCCGACGACGAGGGACTGCGGACGTTCCTCGAATTACTCAGGTTGGCCCACGCCGATTCGAGAGCCCGCGTCGGGGATGTCCGACCGATCGCTCGCGGGCTCGGAATCGATCTACCCGTCACGGACGATCAGAAGCTTCTCCGCGAACTCGATGGGCGGGCTATCGAGCCGATCCAGGCCTTCTGTGCGGCCGTCGGCGAGTGGACGTTCGGCGAAGCGCTTGAGGAGTTCGAGGAGTTGTCGGACCAGTCACTGGACGCTGTTCGAGACGAACTCGACGTGCTCGGGTTGGCGGACAAATCGGTTACGGACGGCCGACTCGACGATCTGGCGTTCTACCTGAGCGCGTTCGACGTGCCGATCGACCGCGAGGACAGCGGCGTCCTGCTCGCCGACGCGAAAACGTCGGTCTACGTCGACCGGCCTGCCGTCTTCTATCTCGGCCTCGACGCCGACTGGACCCATCAGGTCATCGATCGGCCATGGATCGACACCAAACAGAAGGACTGTGATCACCTCCGGCAGTTCCAGCTGCTCCTCCAGAACGGTCGCGAACAGTACTATCTCGTCCAAGAGACCAGCGCCGGCGAGCCCGTCCGGCCGTGTCTGTACTTCCACGACCTTCTGGACGACGATATCGAGACGTTCGACGACTTCGAGACCATCCCACACACATATCGGCGACAGGCTGACTCGACCGGCTTCGAGCGTGAACCCGTCAGTGCAGCACCCGAGGAGATCGAAACCCTCAGTCAGTCAAGTCTCAACACGTTCGTCAACTGCCCGCGTGATTACTTCTTCGACGAACTCGTGGAGCAACCCGATCAGGACTATTTCAGGAAAGGGAATTGCTATCACGACTTCGCCGAGTTCTACGTCAACCATCCCGATGTGGTCGCTGATGCGGACCGGGAGGAACTCATCGACCTCTTCCTCGACGAACTCCGACCCTTCGTCGATCAGGTTGATCGTGACGTCCTCGAAACGGAGTTCGACGTGGGCCTCGACCTGATCGAGCGATTCATCGACGAACATCCACCGGTCGAGCGTGACTACGACGGGTACGAGGTGCTGCCGTTCGGGAACCTCGTGGCCGACTATTTCGATCGGCCGATCGACTCGTCGATCACCGAGCAGTGGTTCGAAAATCCGGCCCTCGGCGGGAAAGGCAAGGTGGATCTCATCCATTCGCCGACGCAACTTCTCGATTACAAGAGCGGGTCAGCGAAATCCGCGTCACAGGTCGTGGATCGCTCGTCGATCGAGGAGATCCACGACAAGCCGGACTTTCAGGCCATGCTATACCTCGCCCATCATCGTCAGGTTCGTCCCGACGAGCCGATCGATTTCGTATTCTATCACTTCCTGGATCTGGTCGACGACGCCATTACCGGGACCGCAGACATCGAGGACGCGCTCGTCCGCGTGACGTACTATCCTGAGACGTTCGAGGAGTGGGTCGGCACGCAGACGGCCTTCGACGCACTCTGTGCGGGCGTCGCGGAGAGCAACGATCGACGGAAGACGCTCGAAAAGTTGGGATATGGCGCGTATGCCCAGTTCCTCGATTCCCACGCGTTTCCCGACGTCGACGAGAAGGAGGAACTCCTCGATACCGAGTTTGCGGACGCGTTCGTCAGGGACGCTCGCGATCGGGTCGGCAAGTACAAATACGTCACGTCGGGGATCGAGAGCGCGCTCAAGACGCTGCTCGACCTGCGCGGCGAGAACTACTTCCGGGACGATGTCGACGCGTTCGAAGCGTTCCTCGACGAGCAGACCGATCTGATCAATGACTACCGCGAGTCGTCGTTCCCGATCGGCGACCCGAATCTGGATCGCGTGACCCATCGCGACCTGTTGCTGACCGAGGAGGGTGGCGATGACTGAGCCCACGCCGAACGCCCGACAGCGCGAGCTGATCGAGGCGACCGAGGGGATTCACGTCGTCGACGCCGGGGCAGGGACGGGCAAGACCTTCACCATCACGCGCCGCTATGCGAACCTACTGAGTGAGGGTTACGAGCCTGACGACGTACTCTTGGTCACCTTCACGAACAACGCCGCCACCGAGATGAAAGAGCGCGTCGTCGCGCGGTGTGACTACTCGATGTCTGCGCTCCGGGACGCCCCGATCAGCACGTTCCACAGCTTCTGTCACGACCTGCTGCTGGAATACGGGACCGACGCGCCGTCATATCTCGGGATCGACGATCAGATTACCGGCTCGACGCAACTGCTCGAGAACGAGGTCATCGAGGCCGATCGCTTCCGGACCTTCCTCTCGCAGTTCGTCGACACGCATCCCGAACACGAAGCCGTGTTCCGTGTGCTCAACGACCCGACGTCCCTGCTCGAGTTGATCAGAGAACTCGCCGCGAAGGGCGTCTTTCCCACCGTAGACGGGTGGTATCGCGACGGCGAGGCCGCTCTGGACGGGGATTTCGAGGCCTTCGAGACGCTGTTCGCCGAAGCGAACGCGCCGAACGAGGGTGCGAACGGGGCCACGCAATCGGACCTGCGGGACTCCCTGAGCGGCTTCGAACGCGAACGCTGCTTCCTCCCGGACGCACCCGGCGAGGACGAGTTACGAGAGGGCTATCCCTCGATCGACGCGAAGTGGGCCGAGGAAGCGTTCGCGGAGGATCGCGAGGCACTGAAGGACTTCGTCCACGATGTCTACGTCGAGTACATTCAGTTCGCAATCCGGCGGAACTACCTCAACTTCAGCTTCCTCCAGCTGTTCGCGTTCGTCCTCCTCTGTGAGGATCACGCGCTCCGGGAGTCGATCGCCTTCGAGCAGGTGATGGTCGACGAGTTCCAGGACACCAGCGAGATCCAATTCAAGCTGGCACTCTTACTCGCCGAAACCGACAACTTCTGTGTCGTCGGCGACTGGAAGCAGTCGATCTACGGTTTCCAGTACGCCGCCGTCGAGAACATTCGCTCGTTCGAACGTCGGCTCCGGGCGTACAAACGCGAGCTCAACGGCGGGCACGAACGGGTCGGGTTTCCCGTCGAGGAGGTGAACACGATCCCACTGCGGCGGAACTACCGCTCGACGCAGGCGATCCTTGATCTCTCGCGGCACGCGCTGACGGTGCCCGCGACGGGCAGCGAGTCGGTCGACCGAACCGTCGATGACATCGACGGGCTCGAGGCAGCGACTGATCGGGACCACTCAACGATCGCGGCGTTCACGAGTTCGAGCGAACACAAGGCGATCCTCGATCGGATCGAGACGATCGTCGGCAACGACGCCTACGCGGTCAACGACGAGAACGGCGACCTTCGCACGCCACGCTACGACGACATCGCGGTTCTCACCCGGACGCGACGCTTCGGTCGGGAGTTACAGACCACGGCCGACGAGTTCGGCGTCCCGGTCGCCTATGAGGGCGGCGTGAAGCTCTTCGAGACCGATCAGTCGATCCTGTTGCTCGCGTGGCTCCGAATTCTCGCTGACGAAGACTCGCGACGTGGCTGGGCGGTCGTCCTCGAACAGGCTGGCTACACGCTTGCGGAGGTTGAGCGGATCTTCGAGGAGCGAGCGTATCCTGACGCAATGGTCGCGTTCCGTGATCGACTCGCGGGAATGGAGTCTATCGGGGCGATCGCCCGCCAGGTCTTCGAGCGGTACGGCTACGACGACGCGTATGCAAGTTCGCTCGTCGCCCTCGTGCAGGACGTCTCGGACGGGACGACACGCAATCTCGGCGGGATGATCCGCTTTATCGAGCGAAGTCTGGACGCTGAGGCGACTCACGAGATCGACGACAACCCCGGTGGGGACTCGATCACTGTCCAGACGATCCACGCGGCCAAGGGCCTCGAACATCCGATCGTGATCGTCGCGAATATCAACCGGTACAGCTTCCCACCATCGGGTGGCGGCGAAGACCGTATCCGCTACGAGGATCCGATCGGCCTCCGCCAGACGAAACTGTCTTCGACAGCCCACGGCCGGCCCCACCTCTACGACAACTGGCGGTATCGCGTGCTGTCGGCGTGTCTGGGTCATGACTACGACGAGGAGCGGCGTCTGCTCTACGTCGCAATGACACGAGCGCAGGATCATCTGCTGTTCTCGGCGGGCGCGGATCCGAGTCCACTGTTCGAGAACCTGCCGCTGGAACCGGAGTCTGTCGAGCCGGAACTTGAGGAATCCGGGATAGACCAGACCGAACAGACGCGGTTGCAAGTGTCGATCCCCGAGCCCGACGTGCCGGCTGGCCAGTCGCCCCACGCCTTGATGGATGACCGTGTCTTCGAGGATCGTGAGGAGGGTCGTGGGATCGAGTTCGGGAATCAGGTGCACGAGTTCGCCGAACGGTATGCTGCCGGTGAGGAGATCGAGCCTGCGAGTGATGACGAACGGCGGGTGCGAGAGTTCATTGACGAACTGGACGGAACGCTACTTGTCGAAGAGGACGCCTATCTGCCAGTCTCGGTCGGGGAACAACAGGTAACGATCTCCGGCGTAATCGACTTGCTACACGTGACTGACGATCGTGTCGAGATCGTCGATTACAAGACCGATCGTACCCGGGACGCCGAAACCGAGTATCGCAAACAGCTAAGCGTCTACTATCATGTCGTCCGACAGCTGTATCCCGATCGAGAGATTGTACCAAGACTCTTCTATTCTGGTGAAGGTACCGTTGTAGCCATCTATCCACTCTCGATGGGATCTCTCTCGGATCTGGTTAAAGTCGAACGGAAATCAAATGGAAGCGATCAGGGCGAGAATCCCATCAGTCGATAGGTGAGTGTGCGATTTCGGTTGTCAGAGTAGGAGTGTCAAACAGTAGTTCTCAACTTCAGGCGCCAGTGAAATGACCTGCTCCCGACGATTCAGCTCTTGGCGACGTGCCTCGATTCGTTCTTCGAGCTTTTCGAGGCGTTCACGCTGGCCCCGGATCGCGATGTCCATATCCGAGCCGGCCTTGGACTTGCGTTCGTACTCCTCGATAAAGGACTCGATGCGCTCGCATTCGGACTTTGCGTACTCGTTGAGGTTCTCGAGTTCCCGGGCGGTCTCCTCGTGACGTTTTGAACTGAGGTCGGACTTGATCTCGTTCACCCGAGCACTCACATAGCGGTCGGCAGCTTCACGAAGTTCGTCCTCGGCATCCACTACGGTCCGGATGTCATCCACCGCTGGTTTCGCAGATACCGTCTCACCCTCAACAACCCGCTCGCCGAGCGCCTGTTGGGCATCTCGCTGCTCGGCGTCGACGAAGACGGGGATTGTCTCCTCGCGGATTACCTCTCCCGTGCCATCCTCGAACGCCACGCGATAATTGTAGGTGACTCCCGGCGTGTCGACGAACGGGAGGAGTTTGAGGCCGACCTCTCCCCGATCGGACTCCAGCACGCGTGCCATGAGTCGCTGGAGGACGTCCGTGTCGGGCGCAACGAACGTAATGTCCTCGTGATCCATCGCGAACTCGCGGTCGAAGGTAAACGGCCCGAAGGTCGCGTCCGCGTTCGGTGGACGGATGTCGTCGGGTAATTCGGCCTGATAGAGATTGGTGCCGCGCTTCTCGAACTCGCCGTCGAAGGCCTCGACTGCCTGCTCGAAGAACTCTCGAATGTCGCCCTCGCTCCCGTAGACGTCCTCTGACTCGTCGACGACCTCCTGGATCTGCCGGCGACTCTCGGCATCAAACGTGCTCGTATCGACGAGGCTCCGCTCGTACCACTCTTCGAGCGTCCGCTGGCGCTCCTCGATCATCTCCTCGAGTTCCTCTTTGGTCGCACTCGGCGGTTCGTCGTTCTCGATGGACTCCATAATAAGCGAGTCCACGTCGATGTCGTCGAGGATGCCGAGCACGTCAGCCGTGTTCCCGAGTTGAGAGCGAATCTCTTCGACCTTGGTCTGGAGCATCTCGAAGATCTCGCTCTCGCGGGTGTCGTCGAAAAGGAAGTTCCAGACTTTGACCTCCTCCTCCTGTCCGTAGCGATGAATACGACCGATCCGCTGCTCAAGGCGGTTCGGGTTCCACGGAAGCTCGTAGTTGGCCATGATGTGACAGCTGTGCTGGAGGTCGATCCCCTCGCTCGCTGCGTCGGTCGCGAACAGGAGCCGCGACTGGCCGTGGTTGAATTCGTCTTCGATCCGCGCCCGGTCGTCCTTGTCCACGTCGCCGTGAATCACGAGAATCTCGTCCGCCCACGGCTCGTCCTGTACGTACTCGAGGAGATAGTCGAGCGTATCGCGGTACTCCGTGAATAGCAGGAGTTTCTCGTCCGGCTGTTCCTCGAGGAGTTGGGAGATGAACCGTCTGACCTTCTGTGCCTTGGAGTCGACCGGCAAATCTTCCGCCAGCGATACGAGGTCGCGGAGCGTATCGATCTCCTCTTGGAGCTGTTCGTCGGTACTAGTGACGGTCAGGCCGGCAATCTCGTCTTCTGCATGTTGCTTGTCGTCCTCGTCCAGATCCTCACCGTCGAGATAGGCTCGCGCTTCCTCGGAAAGGCCGTCAGTATCCGCCTCTTCGTCGAGAAGGTCGTCCAGTCGTCGACGGAGTGTCGCATGAATCGCGCTGACACTGCTCACCAGCCGTTTCTGCATTAGCGCCATCGCGAACCCGACGGCGGGTTCGTTTAACTTCTCCGAGCGGTTGTAGACGTTTTTGACGTAGTCGGTGACCGCGCGGTAGAACTGCCGCTCGTCGTGCGTCATCGAGACCGATACCGAGTTGACCTCCCGGTCTGGGAAGACGCGTTCACCATCCTCGTCGTAGATATCGGTCTTCCCGCGACGGATCATCACGCGGTCGACTGTCTCCTGTGAGAGTTCCCGGTTCTCGGCGACGAGGAACGGGTCGATATACTCGACTAGTGAGCGGAACGCCTCGCCCTTCCCGTCGTGGGGCGTCGCGCTGAGAAGCAGCAGCGAGTCGGAATTCCCAGTAACGGTATCAACCATGTTTGCCGTCTTGCTCGGTGATTCCCCTCGCTTTGCGGCCTTGTGTGCCTCGTCGACCACGACGACGTCCCAGAACGCTTCCCGGAGTGCGGGCCGGAACTCTTCCTGTCGCAGGAACGCCATGCTGGTGACGAGCTGTTGCTGGTCTTGGTTCCAGATGTTGGCTTCCTCGCCAAGCCGTCGACGTTCACCTTCGACCCACGCCCGGTCTGCGACGGTTAGATCGACGTCGAAGAAGCGATCCATATCTCGTATCCACTTCTTCTGGAGGTGAGCGGGGATGACGAATAGGGCACGGTCGGCGCGATTCCGGGCGGCGAGTTCCTTCAGGATGAGTCCCGCCTCTATCGTTTTCCCGAGCCCGACATCATCGCCGATGAGCGCCCGCTGCCGAAGCTTCTGCATCACCCAGTTCACGGCGTCGAGCTGGTAGGGTTCCAGTCGAACAAGCGAGTTCGAGATGCTCAGGAGCTGCCCCTGCTCGTGGGCGAGCTTGAGTTTCGTCGCCTGCGTGTGGAGGTCGAACCACTGGGCAGACACGGAGTCGTGATCCGGATGAAGATCATCGAGTTGCTGCCCGGAGAGGGTCTCCAGCCCGGTTTGGTGTGGCTGGACATCGACGTCGTCCAGACAGACTGTCTTGACGCCCTTGCCGTCGATGTATGCTCGGAGATACTCGATGTCACCAACTGTCCGCGTCTGGATGACCTCCGCGGACGTGCCGTTGAGAATCACTTGTTGGCCGGGAGAGAATATAGTGTCCGTCATCGAGTGATTCCTCGATTAAAATGTAACACGACATCTTGAATGTTATTTGTCATAGGTGATCCTACTCCCACGGTGGGTGCTAAATCACATCCGTCGCCGTGGTTTGGTATCATGGCCCCGGTGAGTAAGATGCGTCAAGTGCGGCCTGATCCAAATCTTGATTTACCTCATTAATCGATAACCCGTGATCGATGTCGTGGTCGATGTATCGAAGTAGAATTTTGGCAAAAACCACACGAGCCTCTTCAGCAAGAGCGAAGGCGGTATAATTGTCGAGTTCACTGTTATTGACTTCGTCAATTGCATCCGCGAGTGATCTATCTTGATGTACAATCTCTCCTCGAACGGCATAGAGCCCCGAAAGAAAATCCCTAATTTTCTCACGGTTCCACGATAACCAATTCGAACCGTCAAGTAGGAAACTCCCACGTAGCCCGATCCGGAATGTGTAGGAAGATCCTTGTGTCCCTCTTAGAAGCGTACCTTCTAATGCGATCAAACAATCAAGGATTGCATCTTCGTCTCTCCGCTTATGGAACATCTCTTCAAATCTCACAAGGGGCTTGTCGTAGTGAGAATCCTGATCAGTAAAGTAAGATGAATATCTGTCCCAAAACGCGCTGAACCCTTTTTGACCGTCATCGAGTACTATTTCTCCGTGACCCGCCTCCCGCTCGACATTTACTTCATCAACAATATCTACAGCAATCCCACGGTATGCCAGCCAACTCGGAGACAGTATATATCCCGTTCCAAATCCGGGGTCACAGCGTGGTTTATAGTGGTGAAGGGTTCTTTCGAGAGTATCCGCTAATTCCCTCATCAGATGGTCGTGAATCTTAGCTGAAAGGTTGTCCACTGTTAGTACGGAAACGGATTCAGCATCGAGTTTAGTAGGATCCCCCCCTCGATTATTCAGAATATATTCTCGGATGTTCTGCCGCCTTCTTTCGATAGTCACCCGCAGTACATTCGAGTAAGAGTAGTCTTGAGTGGGTTCCGGGAGTTGAGTGTTGGTTGGCGCATCAAATGGAGCATCGAATGTCGCTATTCCGTTCCACTCAGTATCAGAGACATCCGTTATTTCTATGTTAGAAAGGTGATATGGACCATCGAATTGGCTATCGAATTGAAGCCCTGTCCCGAGAGTTATATCCGATCCTGCTCTAACGCCTCGTAGCGGGACAAGTATTTGATACTCCTCTCGATCTGCATAATCTGGTTCAAACTGGCGATCGTAAGCAGCCTCAAAGGCTGCATCGTCGAAATCAAAGCTGCCAGCGTAATCCAAGACAAGTCCGGCGAAGTCCCTAAGACTATCCTCTATTTTCCCCGACAGCTCCTCGTTGACTACGAATTGATTCCCTTCCCCGTCAATATCGACTTCTGGAACCATCTCAAACGGAAGCTCATCAGCAATATGTTCAGCAACAGACTCAAATTCCCCAGAATAATGTTCCCCCGGATTTCGCCTCAGCGCAAGTGAGGGACGATTAATTTCTGTAGCCTCTCGGAATCTCACTCCAGACCCGATCAGTTTGAAGACTGTGTCGGTAGGTATCTCGTCTTCACCTTGTTTTATCGAGGATATGTAGTCTCTGCAAGCAGACTTAACATCGTCGTGAATTTCGGATTTCAGAGTCATTAGCTGAATTCACCCTTGCATGATGCTGATGAAGTCGAGTACGAACTCCTGCGGGAGGAGCCCACCGTGGTAGAAACGGGCGTCACCGACGCCCTGCTTGCTGAACCGCTTGAGCGGGCTTGCGAAGGCGCTGACGTTGGCATCGAGATAGCCCAACCGCGTGCTGGCATCGAGCAGCACACCGGGCGAATCCTCGGCCACATCCTCCCCGGCGATCCATCGGCGCCCGGAGTCGGACGCTTCCGCCGGCCGCGAGATCTTCTCCGGCGATGCGTTGTCTGGGAGCAGAACGAACCCGTGGTCGGTCAACACGTAGGCCTGATCCCACTCGCCCTGTTTGAGTTTCGTGCCAATGAACTCCGCAAGCGAGTCGACGCGTCGCGCCAGCATCGCCTCGAGATCGTTGAGTTCCTTCTCACCGATGTCGTCGATGTCGTTCTTAAAGTAGGCGACTCGCGTCGACTGCCAGCCGTCTTCCTCCTCCTCACGAGTGACCGTCCAGCCGTCGCCACCCAACAACGACTCGCGGCGGTTGGTCGTCACACGACGATTGTTTCGGCGGGGCTGTAACTCACCTTCGACCAGCGAGACATCGAACATCTGGATCTCTCCCGGCGTGAGTGCAGCCTTCCCGAACTCGGTCTCTGAGGGGAGCGTTCCGAGCCAGACGTCTTCATCGACGGCAAACTCGGGAGCATCGGACGGAAGCGTCGCCACGTAGTCACGCAACTCGTCCGCGAGCCGGCGAGCGAGGTCGAGCCGAAGGGCGTCGATGACGAACAGCGCAATAGTCTGGCCGCTTTCGAGGCCGTCTGATTCCTTCGTGAAGAACTGGTAGGAGTGATCTTCGTCGACGAACGGAGCGCCAGCTTCGACGGTATCGGTGACGAGGTCGCCGAGGTCTTCGAGGTACTCGACGTATTCCGATTGGAGTTGGGTGCGGAGGTCGTCGAGCGCGGCGGTCGCGGGATGATCGTCGGGAAGGTCGATCTCGGGCTCTCCGGCGACGACGAGGTTGAGCACCGCGTTGTCGATCTGCCATGTGCCGTCGTCCCGATCGGCGTACAGCGAGACGACGTCGTCGGTGGCGCTCTCGTCCCACGTTTCGAGCTGGTGCGCGAGGCGAGCGATCTCTGCAGCCTGCTCCCACGTCCGCGTCCAAGGGCTGTCCGGGCCGTAGGCTCCGCGGTAGGCACCGCGGAAGTCCTCGCTGCCAAGGAGGGCGTCGTACCGTTCCTCGGCGCGCTCGAGACACGTCTCGTAGTCGCCGGCGTCGAACGACGCATGCCACTCCTCCCAGAGGCGGCGTTCGAGCGCGGCGTCGACGATACAGTCCGCGAGTTCCCACGGGTCGTCGACGTCCGCGACGACATCGGGCCAGATTGCCTCGCCGAGGTAGCGGTCGGCGAGGAGGCTGGCCGAGGTGGTATTGTTCAACAGCGACTTGAGCTCTGGGAGGTCGTGGTCGCCGGCCGTCTCGGCGCGGAACTCCCTCGGGAAGCGTTCGGCGTCGGCCCCGGCGTGGATCAGCCACTCGGCGACTGCCCACCGACGCGTCGCCGCGACGATCCCCACGGGTTCGTCCTTGCTAGCGACCGCGTCGACGCCCTCGCTGGTCAGCAAGTCCTGCATCTGCTCGATGGTGTCGGAACTGTCGTCGATGTCGCCCCAGCCATTCTCCAGTACGAACGCGACCGGATCGGTGTAGCCGCCGGTGACGATCTGCGTGCGGAGCTGTTCGAGCGTCGGGAGTTGTCCGCCGGTGAGTTGGTCGTGGAGGATCCGCGCGATCTCGCGGCGCTTCGTGGGGTCGTCCGCTTGCGTCGCCGTTTTTAGCTCCCACGCATCGAGTTGCCCGCGCTCGAACGCGTGGACGGTGAGGTCTTCGATGCTCATCTCCACCTCGCTCCCCGTGTGCTGGACGTCCCGGAACCAGTCGTAGTCGCCCTCCTTGTCTGCTGGCTCTTTGACGTGGGGGACGTACCAAACCTGCTTGCCATCTACTGGGTCAGCGCGTAGTTCGAGCGGTGTCTTCTCGGCAGTCTTTAGCGGGACGCCGAGTTCGTCGCAGGCCTGCTCAATGATGTCCTCGAGGTAGTTGCCGTCGTCCCACCAGAGGACTATCGGATCTTCCGACTCTGCTCCATCGAATTTGCGGCGAATTGTGTCTTTCGCGGCCTCTGGGAGAGATTTTGAAGCTTGCATGATTACTTGTCTTTCTTTAGATTGATGTCCGTGTTTGAGCAGTTACATCGCATACTGACTGGTCTATTTCCCTCCTCCAGAACACGTAGACAGGAGTTACAATCTTCGCACCACAACATTTCATAGAAATCTCGATATGCTTCAACTGCTGGCCTCAATTCTTCCGCAGTACATCGAGCAAACTCTGATTCTGTCTCATTCCAGTGAACATTTGGATTGAGCGCGGCACCATGTTCATCCATACGAGTTGAGACATCTACCGCTTTATCATCCAAATCCTGTAGATGATCTATATCTCTCCCCCACGAATTTTCCGCTTCCTTAGCTTTACTTAGAAGTTCTTTATAACGTGACACAGCCCCGTTTTTGAAATCACCCAGTGTCCATTGGCTATCCGACTTGAAGGGAACTTTTGCATCTAAACGGTCACAAGCTTCACGGAGAAACCACTCTCCCATACGCCTTGTCTGGTGGGCAGCAATGGATGTATTGCCCTTTTCCAATTCAGCTTCGATAGTTTCCCATTCCATTTCTGGTCTCTCCAAGGTCAAGGGTCCGTCCTCAATATTCCACCCTGAAAACTGAATGGCGTTTGATGAGTATACAACTCCAGATGACCTCAGATGCCGATGCCATAGATCATCATGCGTGGCTATGATCATTTGGTACTCTTCGGTGAGTTCTGAGCCCATCAGCTTCGCTAGCGGACGTCTGTGATCCGCATCAATCGACATCACCACGTCATCAAGCATTATGATCGGCAGGTCTTCTTGCTCCTGCAGCCAATCACAGAGAGCCAAATACAGACAGATACCCATACTATCCTGATGACCCTCGCTGTGCAGAGCGTGTGGTGGATACTGACCTTTTTGATAGAAGTCCACCTCCACGTCCAATCCAGTCTCTGTCGGATTCAGACCGATGCTAAAGTCACTTTCGTCGCCATGGATCGAAGTGTAGTACTGTTCGAACTGATTTTCTATTTCGGTGTAGATCTGGTTCAGAATCTCGTCACGCGCATCGATAAATGTTTGATGCGCTGTTTTCATATCCTGAGCTACTTGGCGTCTCTTCGACGCACTATAGCTCACCTCAATCATTTCATTATACCGGCTTTCAGCTACATTGAGAGTCTGCCATGTCTCCTCCAATTCGTCAAGCTCAGGGCCACTCTGGATATGAGACACGATATTCTCAAGTAGCGTTTTCAACTCGGACGGTGTCAGTAAGTCTCGACGTTCCTTGTCAGTCAAATCCTCTTTGGGAGGCGGCGATAAGAGGTCCTCGTCGTATTGATTCTCCCAATTAGAAATGGTCGTAATAAATTTCTCGACGGGTTCTTGGTCGAATCGTTCAACACCCCGCAGAATTTCAACGAGTGACTCCGCAGCTACTCGGACATCGGTCAGGTGTTGCTGCGCGGCATCGTTCTTTGATTCCAAATCGTCTAAGGCCTCTTCGAGCTGTTTTGCTTTCTCCAGTCGATCGGTTAGGTGGTCTTCAAGTTCGTCTGGTTGCCACGGATCCAAACAAAGCGGACACCGCTCATTCTCAGGCTCAATCGCATCACGACCGAGGCGAATGAGCTGTTGCTGTTCTAGAGCACGAATCCTTTCGGAATCTGCGTCTATGTCGTTCCACTTTTGCCGGAACTCACTGTCAGCTTCGAGAAATTCCTCGACGCCTTCTTCAAGCCACTCCTGAATTTCCAAGACGCGTTGTCGTCCGTCTGACCGGAGAAGAGGAGAGGCGACTACACGTCTGGAAGGCGAATCAATGCCTGACAAAAATGACTCGTCGGTGATCCTGTTGAGTGAGTCTCCCTCCAACTCATCACGAAAACGATTAACCCCATCAACAATTCTCTCATCAGAGTCTAGATCCAACGTCTCTCGGAGGCTAGATCGATGGCTTTCTGCTTCACGTTCTAGCTCGCTGGCCTGAGTATCGAGTTTGTCATAGGCATTTTCGAGAGCAAGTCTCCGGTCTTTGACGTTCTCGATATTCAGTAGAGTTCGCAATCTCTCAGAACGAGTCCCACTCTTTGCAGTGATGAAGTCAAGAATTTCATCTCGAGACAGAAGGTGCAATCCTCTATCTGCAGCACTGGCAACTGACTCAAACCGATCGGAACAGTCTTCATTTTCGGTTTCAATTGATGGACTGTCTCTGTTATTTAGATCTCGACGAACAGTAACCATGTTCCCATCAAGAGAAAAGTCACACTCTACCCAAGCCTCATTTGGCTCCGCATCGACGTGTGGCCCATGACGCTTTTCAGTAATTGATCGAGTTCCTTCTCCAGAAAGATCTTGGATCGTACCAGTCAAAAGGAAATCAATTGCTTCGATTACCGAACTCTTCCCCGATCCATTCGGTCCGACGAGAACGATATTGTCCTTGCTTGGTTCGATCTCGAACTTCCCTTTGATACCTCTGAAATTCGAAATTGTAAGCCTCTCAATCTTCATTTTCAAGAACTTCCTCTTCGATTAATTCTGTGATTTCGTTGCCTCCACCGAAGTCGTCTTTCTCGAGTTGCCCTTCTATTATTTCCGTCACGTCAAAGTCCACGTCAGATTCCTGTAGTCGGCGCATGAATTCCCCCGCGATTCGCTCTTCAACATTCCCGGTTTGGAACTCGGTAGAACCCTTTTCTTCGGACATATTCTGCCCCTTTACCGCCTCCCTAATTAGAGTATCTATCACGTATAATAACAATACTACATAAATGAACTATAGATCAGGTAGCTATCGATTTTGTCCAGATTGAGCCCAGTTAGAGTATCTTGTCCTCAACGATATCCGGAACGACACTCTGCTCCGCAAGCGGTGTGATATTGATCACGACCCCGTGTTTCTGGTTTGGCTGGTAGCCAGCGGTCGTGATCTCCGACAGTGCCCGGTCTGACCAGTCCGAAGGAATCTGCTTATCGACGGTCTGGCAGCGGTCGTCGATCTCTTCAGCCAGCGCCTTGAACTCCGCTAGCGGCGGTAGGTCATCAACGTCATCGACATCGTCATCGTCCGCAACCTGCTCGAGATACTCCTCGTCGATCACAGACGCATCCCCTACCCCTGTCGCAAGTGAGGCAAGCATTCGTTCGTCCTCAGTTAGATTCTCGAAGGGGTCTCCGTCGTCGTTCAGCAAGTCGGCCCCCTCCCGATCGAAATAGTAGGTCATGAAGAGGATGCCCGTACTGGAGTAGTGATCCGAGCCCTTGAGCCGCCAGTTGAAGTAGTCGAAGAGGTCGGCGAGATGCGCCTCGACGGGCTCGTCGCTCGGCTTGGCGTACTCCCCGCAGGCGTGTTCGAGTTCTTTGAGGGCGTCCAGCCACTCCTCACGCCACTCCTCAACCTTGTCCCAAAAGCCATCGGAGAAGGTGTCCTGGAACCACTCCTCGTCGTTCCGTTCCCGGAGTTGTTCGAGTGTCTCGATGCGTTCGGCGGTTTCCTCGCGGAACGTGGCGACCTTGGGAGCGAGTTCCTCGACGAGGTCACGGTCGTCCGCATCGAAGTCCCGCTCGCTGGTGGAGCCGAGTTCCTGCATCACCTCTTCGAATTCGGCGATCTGTTCGAGGGCGCTCGAACAGAACTCGAACTCCTCGGTTGCATCGGCGCGTTCGCTCGTGGAGAGCGACTCGTCTTTCTGGCGCTGGTTCGCTGCCAACCGACGCTCTCGGAGTTCGGCCTTCCGCGGTTCAAGGTACTCGTTGCTCAGGCGGTCGAACAGGCTGGCGTCGAGTTGGTGGTAGTCGACGAAGCACGCGAAGCCCTCGCCTTTCGCGTCGGCAAGGAGTCGCGCTGTGCTGACCTTCCAGACGATGGGCGTGTTCTCCATCGTATCGACGTGGTAGGCGAAGAGGTCGTGTTCAATGAACGACCGGAGGTTGGGATACGCCTCATCGCCGGCGGATTCGGCCCCGAGGATGTCGTCGATCTCGACGAGACGGTCTTCGGCGTACTCGCCGTACGCATCCTCGAATCGCTCGACGATCCGGTCGAGCATATCGACCTGTTCGTCTGCGCCGTCCTGCGGGATGATGCCGTCTGATTCCTCGCGGACGGCCTCCATTGCGAAGTGATGGACGAGGTCTTTGACCTGCTCGTCTATATTGTTGGGAACTTCTGGGACGGATTCGGGGTCGGCGACTTCGCGGTCTTCGGGGCTCTCGGAGGTTCTAAGGAAGATTTCGGATTTAACATCCTCTCGTGTTTCTTTTGTAATTCCAACAGCTTCGAAAATGGCCTCATCAATATCGTCAGAAAGGACTTCGAGACGCTGTTGGCGCTTGAGGTCTTGTTTCCGGCTTTCTCGAGCCAATTTGGTAATCGATTCTGTTGCGGTTCTTGTCTCTATATCAATATCCAACTTAGACTCGATGGCGTTCGTATGTGGATGTTCGTAGAAGTATTCGAAGTCCTGAGCATCAAAGGGAAGCAACGATGGGCCCACGTAATATGGGCTCACTGGTTCAGTCATTCTTGATTGCACTACCAACCTCTGTTGTTCCAGAGATTTCTGTTCAAGCTCATCGACTTCTTCCAATTCTTCGAGCCAAGGAACACTACCAACTTCACCTGAGTTCCAATGACGTTCCGTCGTCATTGATAGAATCAGGCTGTGATATAGGCTTGAATTGATCGAGGACAGCAAACGGTCGATTGATATATCCCGGTCTGGGATTAACATATAACCAGTATTACTGTACAGCCCATCTGAAGGGAAGTAACCAAATCTTCTCCCAGTTTCTTTTATATAAGTCCACGTCAGTCCCTCTTTTCCATATAATTCTTCGTTCCTTGTCCGATATTCGCCCGGAGAGCGCCTAATCGTCTCTCCTCTCTCTCCCCACTCGACTGTTTCAGTAATCTGGGGTATGACCCATGCCTTAGACCCACCTTTGGAGATTGGCTTGAAGAGTTCAAGATTGCTGGCTTCCCAGTGGGATCGAATAAATCGAAAGTCGTCAGCAGTAGTAAGTCCTTGTCGTGCCTTGCATACAGAAGTACCTCCAGTTTCGGCCTGCTCTGCATCAATCTTCAGATTTCGGTTATGTAACTCTCGAACCTCACCGGGTGTATAGTAGGAAATCGGATTACCGGGGACTTTGGCAAACTCTGACAATTCTATCTCGAAATATCTGGTAATCTCCCCAGTTCTATCGCAGAGCGTCTCCAAGAATTGGGATTCTTTGTTTGACGTTTCAACATCGTGTAATCGGATAAATGTACCACTATCCGCCTGACTGACGCCCGTCCGTACAACCGTTCCGACCGTCCGGACAGTAGCATTATCTAATACGCCGATGCCAAATTCAGACAGGAAATCAAAACTCCCCCTATCCCCAATAAAGTCAGTTCGGAAATCTTGATAGCGTTGTTTGAACATAAACGAACGGGGAACTAGCATTCCAACACGTCCGTTATCAAGGGTAATACGGTCGCATACTTCGAAGAAGTTGATGTAGAACTCGGAGCTGTACCCGTAGTGACTTTCGACATATTCAGTCACGGAATCAGGCATACGGTTATCAGAGCCATACGGCGGATTCATTAACGCCACATCGTAGTCCTGCGCCAGCACGTCCAGCAGCCGCACGAAGCTCCGCAAGTCCTGCGCCAAGAACGAGTCTCCCTCCCGGTGCTGGTCTACGGCCCCACGTAGACTGTGGAGTATCTGGCCAAGAGTGTGATCTTCGCGAGGATCGTCGTCCAACTTGATCTGAACACTCCCCTCATCAACTTCGTCCTCAAAGAGATCGCCCAATGTTCCACGAACATCCAGCAGACTCCCGAGACCGTGGACTTCCTCGAACGCATCGAGGATACGACGGAGGGCATCCTCCACGTCGGATTTCCCGTCGGCCACCTCGTCGAATACCTCCTCAACTCCCTCGATGTCGGCCACCTTCGCGTCGGCACAGACGATACCGACCTCCGGCATATCGAAGCCGCTGGCGCCCTCGGCCTCGGCACGCGTTCGGCCCTTCAGATAGAGATTGAACGCGGCGAGTTGGCAGGCCCGCATGTCGAGATCGACGCCGTAGAGGTTGTTCCGCAGAATCTCTCTGGGAATCTCGGCGTGGTCGAGGTCGGTCTCGGCTCGGTAGATGCGCTCCAGCACGTCGAACGCGTACAACAGAAAATGCCCGCTACCACAGGCAGGGTCGATAACACGGATGTCCTCAGGGCCGTCGAACTCCGGCGGCTCGCCTTCCTCTTCAGACGGGACGAGATAGGTACAGAAGTCCGCGATGTCCGGAGATTCGTCAGGAGAGAGTGGGCGGTTCTTGCGCTCGTCGGGAGACATCGAGTCCTGTCTCTCGACGGTATCCTGTAGCTCGCCCCGATCTTCGAGATAGAGTTTGCCGAGGGAGTTGTCGGTGAGCATCCGCACGACCCAATGCGGCGTGTAGAATTGGTTCGCCGCCGGTACGTCTTCGGGTTCTAACCCCTCACGGTCGCCCTTTCGTCGAAGATCGTCGAGGAGTTTGACGTTGTAGTACTCGTAGACCCAGCCGAGCACATCGTCGGCTCGCCAGACCTCGTCGGAAACCTCGTCGAGCATCCCACAGAGATCTTCGTAGGTGTCGTCATCGGGGTCGATCAGACTGTAGGCAGATGAGCGGTCGAAGAGAATCTCGATTTCCTCGGCGAGGTCGTCGCACGCGTTCCGGTAGGCTTCGAGGACAGCCTCCTCTTCGAGCATAAACTCCTCGGTGACCAGCCGGTCGGCCGCCGGCGTGAGTCCATCATCACGGAAGCGCGTCACCTCGTCGTCGATGAAGTTCCGCACTTCCATGCAACGGAGGGCAGCCAGCCGATTGACGATGGTGTAGCCGACGCCGGTGATGTACTGTTCGTAGCCCTCGTCCCAGTCGTTTCCGTCCACGGCTTCGAGTTCGATGGCTTCGACGAGATCTTCTTCCTCATCGCTCAGGGACGCGTCCTCGTCGGGACGCTCGTCGAGGTCGTACGCTTCGAGTTGGTAGCGAACGTTCGCCTCGACGCGTTCGCGCATCTCGGTGACGACGTCTTCGAGATGCTCGCGCTCTTCCTTGTCGAGTTGGGCCTTTCGCGGCGTAGCAATATCCCCTTCCATAGTAGAGTCAGTGATGTTTCCTTCAAAACCACGGCTGTCTCTTGAAGATTGTCCATCCCGATATCGAGGAGTTGCATGGGCTGGAGGAGCGCAGGCAGCGGCTGCTGGACTGATTGAACGACTTTCAGATAATTCCGTTATTCTCTAAATCTCGTCGAACTATTGGATCAAAACCATTCCTTTTACTGCGTAGATACGAATCAACGTCATCTATATCACGTGGAATATCTAGGCTAGCCGCCACTGACCGATTGACCCCACGGGACATTAGTTCGATGATAATAGGATTCCTATGCCCCAACTCAAGTTTTTGATCTAAAGTCTCCATGTAATCGGGAACATCGACCCTCTCAGACATAATATCAGACAACAATTTGTAGTGTTTCGCGAGAAGATACGTCGTATCATGGTTAATCAGCTTCATCACTTCTCTGACTGCTTTATTCTCGTCGCCTTTATCTACTGATGTTTTATCGTTATTTATCATCCGTTCTATGATATCGCGGTAAGTTCGGCCTTGTAACCAGTAGAAGCTATTTATTCTGAGGGGGGTGAGATTGACTGCCTCGGCCGGAACGTCAGCAGGATTAGTGTCATCTAGAACCCCAAAATCGGAATCCTTTGCGAATTTGAATATCCTATTAAGTTGCTTGGTTGTACGCTCGAACGTCTCAAAGAAATCTCTCCCATACAAATCTATGACGTACATGTCAGGGTCTAATTCAATACTCTTGTATAGTTTGTCCTGTAGCAGCGGATCGAGAGTGGGATTTTTCCTAAGTATATGAGGAGGAATAGACAGATCAGTATCTAATTCCATTAAAATACTGATGATTTCGTTCTTATGGGCAGAATCTACATCCTGTCTCTCCAAGTAGGATTCAACTTCATCACCCCCATATTTGATGTATTTGTTTCTTAACAGGGTCAGAGTATAACGCAGACCGTCATCGGTAATACTGCTAATGTCCTCTTCGCCAAGATGGTGAAGGATATCAGGGAGGTCCTCATCTAATATCTTTGTTGTAGCGGATTGCACACTTTTGGTAGGATCCTCCCCCACCGTCTTCTCGTAATAATCTTCGTGTTCATTCTCAATATAATAGATAGTACCATAGCTACGCGAACCTGTTCGGCCTACACGGCCGGTGAGATTTTTAAGCTCGAACTTGCTAAGATATTCATCAGGGCCTTCACGTCTTGCCTTCTTGGGTTTAATGACTAAGATCTTTTCAGCAGGGAGATTAACTCCCTGCAATAAAGTTGGAGTACAAACCAAAGTATGCAACTCCCCGTCACGGTATAAAGACTCGATTTCATTTCTTGCCACATCGGGTACCTTCCCGTGATGAAATGCCACACCCCTTTCCAAGCTTTTTACAAGAGTATACTCCTCATGTATGTTCGTGCTTAAGAAATCTATAAGATCCTGCAAATCCTCTGACTTCTCCTGGAGCCGGTTTTCGTTTGCTATTTCCTCCGCGTAATGTTCAGCAGAATCTGTTCGATGGGCATAGACTAGATTTTGACTATTACTGCCAAAATTTTGAATGAACTTTGCAGCTTTTCCTTTCTGAGAGGTGCTTTTCGAAAATCCAGTTGGTCGTTTTACCGAGGTTTCCACAGGTTCCCCAATAGGCGACTCAATTTTGATATCTATTTCCGACGCATATGAATCAAAGTGCATCCTATTCTCAATCTGAATTACTGGCGTGAATAAAGTGGTAATACTCTCGGTTTCTTCTGTTGTTATTTCAGATAGGACTTCGCCGGGTTCGTCTAGGTATGGCCCTGCTGTGATTATTCTAGTATCGGACCAGTTACGGTTCATATTTTCAATAATATTACCGAATAGGACGCCTCGCCCTCCCCCTTCCAGATTTTGTATTTCATCTAGGAATATCAAATCAAAATCAAAATCAGTATCATCGTAGTCTAAGAGATTGATACACCGCTCAGGTGTCAATACTAGAATGAAATCGCCGTAATCATCGTTCTCAAAATGAACTCCATTAGCTACAGTAATTTCATCGGATAGTTTCTGCCTCAGTTCAGTTTGAACCTCTGTAATGAGGGCTTTTGTTGGCACGACATAGACAGCTTCAAAGTTTTTGTCACTATCTTGCGTTTGGTCATATAAACTGCTTAAATATTTTCTAATGATGAATGATTTGCCAGAGGACGTAGGGCCCGAGATTGCTATATGATTTCTATTCTGAATCGCATCCCAAATCCGCTTCTGGAAATCAGTCAGATAGAAATCTCCGTAATCGTATTTCCTATCTGTAATACCTAATTCCGAAAATAGAGCCATGTCTGATGATCCTGACACTTCAACCAATAAATCTTCCTGGTCCATGTCCTCAAAATTTTGAATGGCTGGAAGATTACCGAGACGGTTCAATATGAGGAACAAAAGACGCCGATATCTGGGCTCCTCCTTCTTCCCTCTATTCAGAACGTATAGTAGTACTGCGTAAGTTAGAGCTTGTTTTTTGTGAGCGTCATCGTCGCTTAGGGCCAAAAAGGAGCATGTCCAATTATATTCATCTACCTGGACTGGTGTATCATTTTCAATTTCACCTAAATCTCTCATTACGAGTTCCTCTAGCAGTTCATCTAATGTTTCTTTAAACCCCCCAGAATCTAGGAGATCGTCGTATACGGAGGTGGAACTCTCGTCGACCATCTTATTTCACCATCTCAATCAGCTCAGTCTCATCCATAGGATCCGTCGCACCGGTATATATTGAAGTTAATAAGTTCTTTTTAAACTCCGTCGTATCCTCAACGGGGAGAAACATGAAAAGTAAGACATGCTTTTGAATCTCTGAGCCGTGCTCCTCAACCTTCTTTTTAGTATATTCAAGTTTGTTCTCATCCTCAATAATGCGCTTCAACTTTTCATTCGTTTCGTCAATACTGCCCGAAGATGTTTGGATTTCATGTAAATCGTCACGTTTATACCCCACAAATATTGGATGAAGAATCTTAGAGACCGATTTACCTTCGTCAAATATTTCTTGTAACCGCCTAGCATTATCTCCTTCAAATCCTTCTTGGTCTAACGTGGCGGATGCAATATTCAAATCTTCCTCCAAGCTTCGTTGAGAGTTATCATTATGATATTTTTCAATATCTTTAATAGCTACTCTAAGTCCATCTTTCCACTTTTTATCGTGGAATTTTGCCTCACCTAAACCCAAGAACTCTTCCCCTTCATATACTCCATAGAACAAACCATCAGACCCTTTTTGCTCGTGGGCAAAAGATTGTTTGTTGGCGATCTTGTGCGTAATTGTTGGTATATCAAACTCTCCCTCCATGAGTAAGTAGAGAATAATTTCTCCAAATTTCCCATCATTATCTGTCAAAGCCTTCATTGGTTCGTAACGTGCGGCTATACGAAAAGGTCGTTCTGCAGCCTCAATTTCCGAAGGTGGTAGCACAAAATTGACGAACTTTCTTCCAACATACTCGGCGAAATCATCTTCATTCAAGTTCCCTGCCGGACTGGGCCTGAAATGATATGAGTGTACGGCAATAGGATTTCCACCGTCGGACATTGTCTCATCTAAATAGTCTTGAAGATTATCAGGATCCTGATCGGAACTAATTACTGTATAATCAGCCCACTTCCCCATCTATGGGGGGAGGGACAAACCCCGGACTGAAATAACTTCCGTGAATTCTGATTAAATCCCCAACTAGAGTCGGTCAAAGAAAACCTGATATCGATTACGCAATCGTCAACACGTGATCGGGGTACTCGGCTTGCAAATCGTCGGGGAGTTCCGCAAACCGTTTGTCGACCTTGAATGAGTCTTGGGCTTAGTCAAGAAAACGCACGACTTCGCCCACGCTCGGCGGCTATGACCGAGACAGCGCTTCCTTGACATCACTCCTATCGATGAGTAGAACATCCTTCTTCGAGCTGGCAGCGAACATTCGCCTCAACCGTTCGCGTATCTCAGTGACGACATCTTCGCGATACACACGCTCTTCTTTGTCAAGCTTGGTACTCCTTGTGTCCCAGCTCCCGTCGAAAAGAGAGAGTCAGCCGACCTCTCTTCCAGAACCACGGCTGTCTCGTGAAGATTGCCCATCAGTGGGAGCTCTACAGACGACGAAGGGTGCGATAGATATTCGTGTCCCCCAAGATTAGAGTACAGTATCGATGCTGGGCAACGGCGCTTCTGATTCCGGTGGCGGGTCGGGCCCTGGATCAGTGGATCCAACCCAGCCACTGGTGATGCTCGTCCAGCGCTTACAGCAAGCTACCTCAGCTACGTTCGATGATCCAGAGCAGTTCATTGAGGGAATTATCGAGGAACTGTTGGAACTACCACCAGAACAGCGATTCGAAGACGGTGCAGACGTTCTAAAGGAGCATTTTGTCGAGGAGTTCGGAAGCCTGGATGCGTTCGAAGTCCAGTTCCCCGTCGCTTCAGCGATTCTGTTTACCTTCCTTGAACAGCTCTTGAACCAGTGGGCTGCAAAGATAGCCAGGAAAGCCCTGGAAGTGGACCCTCGTCATAGAAACGCACTTCTCCTCGTCTTGGCTGTCGTGGACGTAATCCAGGACGTGATGGAGGTGATCCAGGCAGGAATACAGTCCGACGATACGACTGGCGAGGATTCCCTTCCACCACTCGAACTCAACGAGCAGGAGAAGTATCAGCTTGGATCAGTGGCGATCGCCTCCTATGCCCGCCTATACAGGGAAATCAAACGAGATCAGAACGGGAAACGGCTGTCTCGGGACGCGTTAGCCGCCGATGTACTCTACGGCGAAAGGGGTCTCATCGAGATTCTGCACCCCAACGTTGAGTACCCTGCAATTGAGGAACTGACTGGCGAGGAAAGAGTGAGGCTCGCCATTAGACGTGGCGCACTGAGAGTATACAAGGAGTCAGATATTTCAGTTGGCCGTGGCGCTGAGTTGGCCAGGATGACTCAGGAACAGTTCGTCAATCTTCTGGAACAAAACGATGTCCGTCCGAATTATGGACCTGACACCGTTGAGGAACTCCATTCTGGTCCGGACCTAATGAATGAATAGCGGGCATCTCATACTCGATAATTCTGTTCTCTCAGCGTTTGCGTCGGGCAGCTGGTTCCACGATCTCTCTTTCTGGAGTTCCGAGTACGATATACTCACCACAGAACGGATTTGGGAGGGTGAGTTCACTCCACATCACGAATATATCAAGCCAGACTGGCTAAGGTCGAAGAGCGTGGATACAGACCGTTTGGACTCGAAGTCAGTAGAACTCGGTGAGCCAGACTGGACACTCATCCGACTCGCTGAAACGGTCACTGATCCCATTCTCGTTTCGAATGACCGACGAGTGATTGCTGAAGCAGAAGAGAGGGATATCGAACGTATGTGGGGAACGAAATTCCTGATCCAAACGTTCGAAATGTGTGGTATTGACGAGGAATCGTTCAACGATGGCTGTTCAGCGTATATTGGGGACGTTCACCTACCGGGTACAGTCGCCGACGAGCTGCGATCGTCAGAGAAAGTTTGAATTCCAAGAGAACCACATTGTGACTGACGTCCACAGGTGAGTTACCGGGAATAACGGATATCAATCGAGAGACTCGACCACCACAACGGACCCATCGTCAAGTTCGTTCATCGTTTCTCTAATCCGCCGCAACTGCTCATCCACACCTTCAAGCAGCTGTTCAGCCTCTTCAATCAATTCGCCCACGCGCTCGTCGCTCGGCTGGCTGGGTCCTTCAACGGCGTTAACGACTGTTGCGGTAACTTCGTGATTTGGGTACTCGGTCTGCAGTTCGTCGGCGAGCTCTGCCAGCCGTTCGTCGACTTCGAATGGGCTCTCTGCCTTATCAAGAAGCTGTTCCACTTCATCCACGCTCGGCGGCTGTGACCGAGATAGCGTCTCCTCCACGTCGCTTGTGACTGGGTGGTTCGGATACTCCTCTTCAAGTCGCCTCGACGCGTCTTGGAGCTGCGACCAAAGACTGACCTCGCCTTCGGGTGATTCGAGGAGCTCCCGCGCCCTCGAGTATCGCTCGGCTTGCTGGACAACCGCTGGATCGACGAGTTCCTCTTCCGAGAATGAGTCACCTTCCCACGCCATCTCGAAGAGATCGTACAGGTCGTCGATCGTCACACCCCCGAATTCGACGGAGACGCGGTCGGCGATTTCCTTGCTGCTTCCGTCGTGAGCGAACAACCACGTCGCGAGGCTGGAAACGACACTCTCCGACTCCTCGTCGGCTGGCGTCTCACCGGTGATGCGCTCGTACTGTTCTCGGACGACGCGCTGCCTGTGGGCGTCTGCCTCATCGATCAGCGTCCGCAGACGCTCAGCGTCGGGCACCTCGTTACCGCCGGCGATGCCCTGCATGTCACCGGTGACGTCTGCCACGGGGTGGAGCCGCTGCATTTCAGCTGTTCGGTCACTGAACCGTTCCCACAGCGTCGTATCGTCCTCATCTGGGCGGAACAGCCCTCTGGCACGAGCGAACCGCTCGGCCTGTCGCTCAACTGCATCGGTCGCAAAGTCTTCCGTCTCCAGCGCCTCACCGCCGAGAGCCGGGTCAAGCGCGGTTTCCAGTTCGTCCAGCGACGCACCCTCGCCGAACTCTCTGTTGACGCCCCGAAGGACGCGTTTCACAAGCACGCTGTTCTCGTCGACCCACTCGGCCAACTCCGAGAGCCACGCTTCCGGGTCGCTTCCCACCGGTGACTCGCCCATGAGCGTCCGGATGGTCTCCCGAATCTGGTCGGGATCGAAACCGTCGATAACAATATCAAACCGAATCTGGACGCCGCTCAGATTCGTCTTGTTCCTGACTACCCGTCCGATCTCCTCGGGTTCGGTGATGTACTCGTCGTCGCGGCGGAGAGCGATTTCGTTGGCCGTGGCGAGCGTGATCAGCAGCGCCGCGATGGACTCCCGTGGCGTCCCGCGGTATTTGCCCCCGCGCTGGACGGTCTGGGCGAGCAAGTCCTCACCGCGGAGCGACTGGGTGTTCTCGTAGTCGTCGATGAACTCCTGACACCAGCCTTCGGCGAGTTCTCCCCGATCGGTGTCCACACCGAGAGTGATGGCATCCTCACTCGACAGCGGCCAGTCGTCGACACCGCGGAAGAACCCCGCCATCTGCTTCGCATCGTCGACCTCAGTGATCCCGTTCGTCAAAGCGTACCTCGTCCGGCCGAATACCGACTGCACCTGATTCGTCACGACCTGCTCGAACACGTCGCCATAACGACCCCTCGTGTCTCCGGTTCGGACGTAGATGTCGGCCTCGTCGAGCTGGTCGCGCACCGTCGATTCGAGCACACGCTGATCGTCGCGGTGGTCGGACTCCAAGTCCGGATAGGTCTCCGTCTCCTCCGAGAGGACTTCCTGCATTCCCATCACGTCCCGCAGACGCTCGACCGTGGACTCGGAGACCTCCACAGCCACGAGGACGTGTTCGCCCCCGTCCTGTCCCTCGTTGGTCGACTGCCACGCGTCCACCTGATCGGCCACCGTGTCGGGGCGGTCGGCGACCAGCCGGACACGAATTGCATCGAACTCCGGCGTGGGAGCCCGCTCGATCGGATCGAGGACGGAGTAATCGAACCGGAGCGGCACCCGGCGCTCGCCGTCGAGGTCGACCTCGTGTCGACTGCCAGCCGAGAGGAGGTGGTCACTCCCCTCCTGCAGGTACGTCTCCAGCTTGGCCGACAGGCGATGCGACGAAATCTGTTGAGCACGTGTTTTCGCCCGCGTCAGGATGTCCTCCTGTTCCTCGGAGACGAGCAGGTACTCTTCGTCACCTCGGTCGCTCGTCTCGGTCAGCACCTTTCTGTCCTCGACGAGGTCGGCCAGCGCCGACTCGACATCGTCTTGGACTTCTTCGAGTGATGCGTCGGTCGATTCCACCATCAGTCGGGCGAGGTTCGCCGGCGTGGACGGCACCTCCGATCGTACCTGATTCAGGAGGTACAGCGCCTTCGCGACCCGCACCGAGAACGCATCTTCATCCCCGCCTGCGGACGGGACGAGCTTGTTCTCGACCATCTCCTGCACCCACAGCGGGACGTACGTCGTCTCCTCCACCAGCAGGTCGTACAACTCGTCCCACGTGACGAGCGCACCGACGGATTTCTCGCCCCACTCGAACCGCGTGAACAGCGACCGGACGAGGATGAGCAGGGCTCGCCCCTGCACGTACTCCTCCTCGGTCACGCGGCCACGCGGCATCAGCTGCTGGATCACCGTGCGCAACAGTCCGAGGTCGTACTCGCGGAACGGGTACGACTCGATTGCATCGGGATCCGCGCCCGTGATGTCCGCGTACGTATCAAGCGTGAGGTCGGGAAGCTCATGAATCGCCGCGTCGACCGCCTGCTCGCCGTCGCCGTCCTTCTGGAGCCATCGTTTGCGGACGATGATCTCGGTGTCGGCCCCCTCCAGCGGCTCCTGCTCGCCCCACCACGGTTCGTCGGTGACGTCGGAGTCCTCGAACTCCCCGTGGATGCGATCGAAGGGATACTGGCCCGTCCCGACGATGGGTGGGTTCGGCCCCGTCGCGGGGTTGGTCAGGGCCTCCATCGTCTCTTGGAACTCCCGATAGCGGTGGCGGCCGTCGCCGATGAACAGCGCCACCTCGTCGAGGCCAATCAGCAGCTCCGTCTCTGTCTCGGGCGTACTCAGGGCCTTTTGTGCCGCTTCGACCCGGTCGACGAGTTCGTCCGGGTCGAATTCGTCCGGATCGACCCCCTCAATCGCAGTATCGATCGACTGCTTCACCTCGTCGCTGGAGCGATACGGCGAGTCGTCGAGTGTGGGAACGGCCCCATAGAGCCAGCTCCGCAGCGAGGCCCGCTCGTCGTACACCTCGTCGAACGTTCGCCCGTCGTATTCGATCTCCTGCAGTTGCTCCCAGCAGTCGCCGTGGTTCATGTCCAGCTGCCACGCCCATTCGAGCAGCCAGTTCGGATCGTTCGGATACCCGAGTTCGCGGCCGATGGCCTCGTAGATGAGGTAGGGGAGTGGCGGCTCCTGTGACGCGTCTCTGTTGAGGAGGTTGAGGAAGACCGGCTTCAGGCGGTCGACGTGGGAGTCGGCGATGCTCTGTCTGAACGACTGGAACCCCGGCCACCGACTCGCCAGTTCCTCACCGAGGTCAGCGAACTTCGACTCGGTGTCGGCGGCGAATCCGGCGAGCTTCAGGAGGTGGGTCTTCCCCGACCCGAACGTCGCGGAGATGTAGAGGAAGCGCGGCTCCTCCTGTGGGTATTTGTCGACGAGGTTGCCGAGCGTAGTGAGGACGCTCCGTGCGCTGTCGGTCTCGTAGAACTCGCGGACGTCGTTTTCGGCCTGCGCTCTGGCGTTGACCTTTTGGACTTCCTCGAGTTCGCGGGTCGGTGACTGCTGGAAGATGTCGTGGATTCGGTGGTCGCTCATTGGAGATGCACCTCCTCGATGCGGCCGTCGATCTGGTGAGCCGGGTAGTAGTTGCGCGATTCCTCGCCGAAGAAGCTCAGCTTCCCGCCGACGATGTCCCCGGGGAACGGGATGCCGATCGTCGACTGGACGTTGCGGCGGTCGAGTTCGTCGAGCAACTCCGAGGCCCGCGTGAAGGGATAGAGACTGCCGAGATGAGTTAGGATGACCACGTGTCGCTGCTTGTTGGGAGCGGAGATTTCTTCGACCATGACCTCGACCAACTCTTCAGCGAGTCGGTCTTGCATCGTGTCTTCGATCGTCGCGGGGTCGGCCTCCTCACCTAGGTCGACCGCGAGGTCAAACACGTCGGTCTCTACGAGCAACTCGTCAAGCCGGAGGACTTGCACGGTTCCGTCCGCCGGGAACCCCTCGGTATCGTGCGCGTCGTCTGCCCACTCGACGAGGCGGTCAGCGACGCGTCGCTCGTATTTCGGCTGGACGGGCACGATCACGAACGGGTTCCGAATGCCGCGACGCCCGTCCGCGAATCGGGCGAGCCGCTCCTTGAAGTCGTGGAGCGGCCGCTTGCTTGTCATCGGACGATCACCCCCGTCTCCGTCCGCTCGATACTGAGATCGCGCCGTTCGGCCAACCGCTCGAGTTCAGCGTCCAGCGACTCTCGATCCGACGGGAGGACGCCGACTGCAGTGACTTCCGACGGCTGTTGGTCGCCGACGACCGTCTGTAACTCTTCGAACGTGGCCCGCAGTTCGCTGATCTCACTGCCCGTGACCACGCGGAGTGGCTCCGTGTCGACCAGCGTGTCCGTCGCACGAATGAAGGCATCCGCCTCAGTCCCCGTCGTACCGCCAGTCACGGTGCCGACGGCCTCCGAGATGTCCTCGTACCACGACACAGCACGGCGAAGCGGCGTGATGTATTCGTTCTCGAAGGCAGGGCGGACGTTCGATCCGAATTCGCTCGGCGGTCGTATCCACGGGTGGTCATCGAGTTTGCGAACGAGTGTATCCACGTCAGTCGATTTCTGGAACGTTTGCCATGCGTCCTCGATGGCGTCGTCCAAGGACGGCGAGACAGTGCGGGCATCGTTGAACCTGTCCCATCCGTCGTGTGTCCACCACTCGTCGTCGTACTCCGCGATATTGTCTCGAAGTTTCCGGCTGGCAGTTTCGCACTCGTCGGTCAGCCAGTCGAAGGACTGTCGAGCGAGAGTGAGCTGGGCGTCGAGTTGTGCAAGTGCCGGCAAGCGGAGGTTCCACACCTCCTTGGCATCGTCGTACCACTCTTGGGCATCGTTGGTGGCTTCGACGACCCGCTGCCAGTCGGTGTCGCGGGACTTGACGGCCTCGTGGCGGTCGTTAGCGTCCTGTTGTTTGTCCTCGAGAGCGTCGACGAACGAGTCGAGCAGACCCTGAACGTGTGGCGTCTGGACGTCGCTTTCTGCGACCAGTTGCACGTCCTCGATGAGGCTTCCGAGGCGGCTGGCCAGCGTGTCGTTCGCGGACTGGAGCCTGACCATCCCGTCCGGGATCGTCTCCGTCGAGTCGATGAAGCCACCGGCCTCGAGTGCCTCGCGGACACCACTCCCTCCTGCAATCTTGAGGCGCGTGGTCGTCAACTCGTTTAGATCGATGACCGAATCGAGTTCGAGCGAGTCCCCCGTCTCGTCGACGGGGAGGAAGTCCCCCTTGCGACAGAGCCCCCAGATGATGGCGCACAACGCCGGGCGGGCATCGCCATACACTGCGAGTTCCGAGGTCTTCTCACGTTGCTGTTCTTCTTTCTCTACGATTCCGTCAAGAATCTTGATCATCGCGAGACTACCGTCGCTCTGCTTCAATTGCTGGCCGGTGAATGCCCGCACGTTGTTCTGGATGGAACCGCCGTGGGTCTCCGGATCTTCGGTGGCAACCTCGATCTGTTGGGCCCACGCGGGCAGCGGGTCTTGGGCTGAGAGTCCCCGGAGTTCCTGTAGGTGTTCATCACCGATCTGCAGCATAACGGGGTGGAAGTCGTCGGGATAGCGAACGTCGACGAACTCTTCGACCGCCGGGGCCAGTCCACGAAGGTCAGTCCGATCCTTGACGGCAAACGAGCCGCTCTTGAGTGCCTCGACGAGCTTGCTTCGGACGCGAGTCGCCCGCTCGGAGAGGTCGCGCTCCACGGACTGTGGGAGCGTGTGGTCGCCGACGGCGGCCCTGAGCGACCACCACTCGATGAGGTTGTCGCGGAGATCGTCGAGACCGTCCTCGCCGATCGTCCATTCGAGTGGGTTACCATCATAGTCGACCTCCGACACCTCGGGTGACAGCCCCTTGATGGCGACCTCGACATCGAGTGCGTCGTCGGCCTCGACGGTCGTATCGAACGCGATGCCGTCAACGCTGAACTCGTAGCGAACGGGGTACTGCTCCCCAGTGTCGGCGTACTCGACAGATGTCGGGAGCGAGAGATCGCGGACGACTTCGTCCCAGAGGTAGCTGTCGACGGACTCGATGATGGCATCCCAGTCGAGATCGTCGAGGTTCTGCTCGGCGGCCTCAATGATCTCCCGCTCCTCCGGGTGGGTGAAGGCGTACTTCGGCCCCGTCTCGTCGTGCGTCGGCCGGATGAACTTCCGGAGACGTTGGAGCGAGTCTTCGACCCGGTTCTCCATCTGGAACTGGGTCGGGCCGTCGAGGTCACTTAGAATGGCTACCGCGAGATTCCGCTCGGACATCGGAATCGTCTCGGGAACGTGCTGGAGGAGCAGAACGGCCTTCGCGACGGCCACGTCGATCTTCTCCAACTCACCCTGCTGGTGTTGCTCCTCGATCTCCTCGATGACCGCGACGTCCTGCGGTGTGATGTCTTCGAGTTCCGGTTCGATGAGATCGTAGAAATCAACCAGCGAAACGAGGTGTGTCTCCTCGCCGGCCTCCATCCACTCCTGCAGAAGGCCGTGGACGAGGGCCAGAATGGCCCGTGCCGTCCCCGAGAAGATCGACTTGGCGGGATCGCGGGCCTCCTGCCGGAGGTTCGAGAGAATCTCGAGGAAGAGCGCCGGCTGATACGGCAGGAACGGGTAGAAGTCCAGGAGTCGCTCGCGGTCGATGTCGTCCAGCGGCGGTTCGGTGTTTTGCTCGATGCCCGAATACACGAGCAGCGTTTCTGGCTCGTTGCTGGTGCGTTCGAGAATGCGTTCCGTTGCCTGTCTGCTGTCCTTGGTCTTCTTGAGCAGCCGCTGGGTCGAAATCTCCCCGACGTGTCTGCTGGGCAGCCCGAAACGGTGCGGGAATCGATCCTTGACGATGCTGAAGTCGGCACCGCGGGCCGCGAACTGTGGCTGGACGTCCTCGATCTTGGCCTGTGCGGTCGCCACCAACTGGATGTCGCCGTCGCCGACCTCGTCGACACTCTCCGCGAACGTCTGCAGTTCCGTCAGGCGGTCGAAGTCGGTTCCGATGAACAGGCTCACCTCGTCCAGCAACAGGACAAGTTTGACTGGCCGCCCGAGTTCGTCCTCCCGGTCGCTTCGCAGCTGTTCGAGCCGGCTGACCATCGCCTCGGGATCGAGATCCGAGGGTGTCAGGTCGGTCAATCCATCGGCCGTTCCAGTCTCCCTCTCGAAGAGCGTCGGCAGAACCACGTCGGCCAGCGCGTTGTACTGCTGGACGTCCTCCCAGTCGTACTTGTCCGGGTTGACGACGGTATCGCGGAGTGCGGCCCGGGCGTGGGCCGTACGGTCGGGCCACGCGTCGGTCGTCCGGTACCAGTCCTCGAAGTACGCGACATCGAGCTGGGGGGAGATGCCACCGTCGACGCCGGTGAGGCGTTCCGACGTATGGGCGGCCTGAAGGACGATCTCGCTGAAGCTGAGTTCCTTCTGGCCTTGGTGCTTCAGGAGATTCACCGAGATCGGGATGACTTCGTACTCGTCGTGAATGGACTCCCATGTGGCTCGTAGCGAAGACAATTCCCGTCCTTCAGCCAACTGGCTCCAGATTTCCTCTCGCCGGCGGAGCCACTCGCTGTCCATCAGGCCGCGAAGCACGCTGAGGAGATGACTCTTCCCGCTGCCGTAGTAGCCGTAGAGCCAGTAGTTTGCGCCCGACCGCATGTCTTCCGACCGACCGAGCAACCGCGCGAAGAAGTCCGACATGAAGTCCTCAGCCTCGTCGGTCACGTGGTAGGTAGTGATGGACTCCAGCCGGTGATCACGCCCGTCTTCTTCGCGGTCGATCCGTACGGACTCCTCGAAGTCGGATCCGACGTCGGCGGCGAACCAGGACTCGTCGGTCATGCGTTGCCCTCCATCGGTTCGGCCCAGCCGTACGTGTCGCCAACGGGTTGGAGACGCAGGTTGCCATGGAGACCACTCGCTTCCCAACTCGGGTGTCCACTGAGGCGTTCAGCCAGTGAGTCCCAGTACTGCTCGGGCTGGAAGAGATAAAGCCAGCCCGTGGGCTGAGAGAACCAATCGTCCCCGTTGGTTTCCCACGAGTACCCCGAAGCGACGAGCAATGGAGCTGTACCGATATTTGGAATCTTGCCCTCTAGGGTCTGTTGTGTTTCAAGAACACCAATATTGCGCATCACTGACCGAAGTCCCTCACCCCATCGGCGTGTTGTCGATTCGGCATAGTCAAACTCATCTCCATCCTCATAATGGAACTCAGTCAAGATCCGTTCTACTGATTCTTGAGTGAAATCGAGGCCAGCAACGCCATTACGGACTATCCGGTTCGCATATCGATGAATAGTATATCGAACGAGTGGGTCATCCTCAATCAAATAGAAGTACAGGACTTGTGCCTTGTCTCGATCGGTTTCACATTTTTCGAAAATGGACGGAAGCGTTGATATTGACGGAAGAGCGGAAGACGCTGTTTTGAAGCGAGAACTCAAGACTCGATATATTTTGCGTGAGCTCCCGCGCGTACTGCGTCCGTCCCGTTTCTCGTTGAACCAAATTTCTTCAACAGTCGTCCAATCTCGATGAGTAGCATACAACCGGGCCATCTCTTCGGCTTTCTCGACGAGAAGTCCACACATTGTGAGATCCATAGAAACCTCCTCGCGAGAGTATGCTGAATCGAGGGAAGGAAGAGTAGTTCCTCCATCACAAGCATAACTGTTCATGGATGTAGCAAATTAAGCGAGAGCACTTATCATGTGGTGGTGCAGTAGCCCCTTGCTAAATCAACGTAGTAATTCAAATCAGTGGCCCATTTTCGAGACGGAGTCGAGAAACTCGTCCTTGGAGAACTTCGTACCGAAAGCGGAGTCAACAGAGTCAGCTCCGGCCTTAAGACACAGGCAGTCGATCTCCGATTGAAACAGATATTGAGTGGGACTAATCGCCACGGTCCCTCTCTGAATTGTCAACGACTGCACCGATGATATTGAAGTGCGTTTGTGAATAGCAAATTCCGTCTCCCCTATCATGCTCAGAACAGTCATGGACCGTATGCGGAAAATTATGCGGCTCTCAGGAATATATTGATTTTGGGTGATCGCCCCTTCTAAGAAGACACAAAATCAGATCACAAGACTCGGTGCGATTGCAAGTAGTCCCCCTGCCACGATTGCGGGCCATTCAGTCCTTGCGTTCCAATCACGGATCTCTACGTGAATTAGTACAATCCCAAGCAGGATTACTGCACCTGTTGTCTGAATAATAAGAAATTCAGTTACCGCTCTAAGTACGGTCGGAACGACCACTGTTATGATACCAGATACGACGGTCATTATCCCGACCCGGAATAGAAGTGTACGGTCTTTTGACCCGAACAGATCGTTAAGGACCTTGGCATACCCGTCTCCTTGCTCGTAAAAGAATTCCGCGACAAATCCGATAAGAACGCCTTGAATCCCCAAAATAGCTATCCAGTCCAACGGTGAGAGATAGGACTCGAGATTCCAGAGGAATGAGTGAATCATTCCGATGTCGAAGTAGAGGCTGACAGCAGCCAGGACAGATACCCCTAGGAAATATATCTGCCATGACTTGTAGTTACTCGCTTTAACCCGACGATGTATATCGATTAGTTCCATGTGTCTGTCTGGGTATCGACGGGATTATTTGGTCCGTGACTGGCCATACGCAGGGCCCCATAAGGATCCATCTGAAGGTGACTGGTTGGAGTGACCGATCTCTTCTGAGAAGTGGATCCTGTCGGTTTTGCTTTCAATAGCCCCTCACAGTCACTGTATTTTCTAAACTGGGATCCGAATTTCACCCCGTCTCCTGACTCGGATAGGGTTGATTTGGATCGATCGCTGAGTTTTTGGAACACAGATCGTCATTCCTGCTCTCGGATGATATACAGCCCGTCAAGTGGCCAGTTGGCGACCACCAATTGCTGGTTGCCATCCGATAATTCATGGCGATCTTCAAGGGAACCGTGGACTAAGACATCGAACGAATCATGACTGAGTCCGAACTTCCGGATTTCATTGAACGGGATGTCCTTCGTGATATCTCCTCGGTAACTGTACCAGATGAAGCAATACTCCGGTGCTTCGTGCAAGCGAACAAACCGTTCCTGAGCAAATCAGCTGTGGCCGATATGACCGATCTCAGCGATGAAGCAGCTCGGAAACGGCTCAATTCCCTCGTTAACCGAGGAGTGTTATTGTATGCGGATGCTGGGAAACAGACAAAGATCTACTGGCTGAACCACCCTGAGTCACGGTGGCCTGTTCCGGACGATTTAGCCAGCGTTCCATCAGGAAACACGAATTCGAGAAAGGAAATTGTGACTAAAATCAATCGACTAACCACGTTTACGATTTTCTTTGGAAGTATTTTCGTCGTATTCTATATTCTAGATTGGGTGAGTGCGCTTGAGGTGACTGACGGAGCTTTCGAAGCATCGATAAATCCAGGAGTAATGCCAGCACTTGCGCTCGTGTTGTTCGGGGTTATCTTCTATATTGCTCTCCAAACCTCATTACTGGTCGAAAACGACGATATTGGATGGCCAACTATTCGTCGAGTGTATCGCCTTCTATCAAGTCGCGTCAATTGAACTCCTCCTAATGGTCGGTATTTTCCTATCCGATTCCCTCTATCAATCCGACGCCGTCTGGAACCGTTCTCGGAGTGCTTCTTCACGTTCCTCGAACTGTTCAACGTTGTTCTGCAGGTCTTCACTGACGTGTTCGATACTTGCGAGTGCGCGCTCACCATCGAGTGACGTCTGTGACTCTCCGCCACTCCCGGCGTCCAACTGATCCTCGTACTCCTGATGGACGCGCTCAACCGTCCGTTCGGGATTGAACAGAATGTCATTTGCAATGCGGACGTACTGATCGAGAGATCCGCCTTCTTTCCCCTTGAAGAAATGAGTGAGTGCGTACGCCGCTCCAGAATGGAGCGTCCACATGTCGATCTCGAACGGACTCGGTGCATTGGCTTCGGCATCGCCCGCTGCCCGTTCCGCGAGATACTCCGGGACGCCGAGGAGCGTGTAGAACTCCGTCGTGGTGAACGGGAGATCGGAGAAATCGAGATCGATCTCCTGGGCGTCCCGGATGAACTCGAAGAGGTCGTTCGCGACGAGTTTGACCTGTTCGAGGATGCCCTTCCACCACGTCCGGAAGTTTCCCACGTCGCCGACGTGCTTGACGACCTCCTTGTCGGTAAGCGAGCGCATCGTATTCGAACAGTAGCTATCCTGCACGTACCCTTCCACGTAGACTGCATTTTCATCGAAGAAATCGACCTTGACGTCACTTCCATTTTGACCGGATCGGCGCAGTCCCGGGGTAAAGTGAGTGAAAACTGCTGCTAATCGAGTTCTCCGTATCCGTCTCCTCTCATGAGCTCTGCAACGTCCTCCACGTTGTCGAATGCCGCGAGAAGCGCATACTCTCGAGCGTCTGTCTTCGCGACATCATCAGTCCCGAGCTTCGAAGCAAGCTGATTTCGAAACTTCGCTTCTCGAGAGACGACCTCGTCGCGAGCGAACAGTTCGAGGCGATTGTCTCGTTCGTCCCCAACGTTACTCCGTCGCACGAAGTACGGGTATTGATGGCTACCTGTCTGGTGTGATCCGCTACCACTGGTCGTCGTGTTCTCTTCGGTGGCACTCTTTGTATCCTGTGTCTCTTGGGAGTCTTGGTGTTTTTCCTCTTCATCAGAAGTGGTCTCCTCAGCTTCCTGATCATCCGCCTCCTCGCTGTCGCCGAAGTTGAGGTTCCCTGATCCAGATTTGAATGAATCGCCCCCCATCAGTCAGCCACCTCCGGTTCAGCTGTGAGGTCGAACCGTACTGTCTCGGTTCCGTAGTCGTCGATGTCCAACACGAGTTCATCGTCGACGTTGACATCGAACGTCTTGGTTGCGATGAACCCTGCCAGTTGCCAGAGCTTCTCCAGCGTTTCAAGCTCACGGTCAGGCACTCTACGCGCCCCTTTCTCCGAGATCATCTCGCCGTCTTTTTCGTAGGTCTTCCACCGCTCCTCGACTACTTTGAATGCAGAACCACGTGCTTCCCACATGGCATCCATAAGACTCTCGCGTGATCCGATAGAGACCGGCGTTGCGAAGGCGTCCGTATTTTCGAACTGATCGCGATACTGTTGGTGGGCGTTCGTCTGCCCGACTCCGGACGGGACGACGCATGAAAGTCCGATCTCGATGTCCAGCGTAGTCTCCATGTTTCCGACCATTTCCTCGAGACCATCGAGGCTGAGACTTCCTTTCCCAGCCGGCTTGACCGGCGCCACGAGTGTTCGAAGCGCGTAAATGGCGTTGTAGAGGAGATCTTCAGCGCGTGCGTTGGGGTCGATGAGAACCGCGTCGTACTTCTTGTTCAATTCTTCTCGTTCCCAGAGGAGATTGTATAGGAGTTCAAAGCGGGGGTACTCCTCCCGAGAGATGCCCTTCATTCCCGTTTCGTAGGAGATCTTCTGCTCGAGATTCGAGGTGAAGTCCCCCAACATATCGTGGCTCGGGATCACGTCAATGCCCTCTTCGGAGGTCTCGATGAGGTCGTCGAAGTCGCCTTCCGGCATCTCGAGAATGTGCTTTACGAGATTGTCTGCATCCGGGTCCCCACGATTCTCTCCGACGTCGAAGAGTGAGGTGAGGTTGCCTGTCTGAGGATCCAGGTCGATCACGAGGACGTCAAGCCCCATTCGCTTGAGCGCGACGGCGAGATTCGCCGTCATGGTCGTTTTGTATGTCCCCCCAGACTCAGCGTAGATGACAGTCGTTATCATACACTTCCCCATTTGGCTGCCTGTTACATATATCTGTGTCAGACACTCGGGGCAGTAGTCTGTAACAGCTATCTGTATTAGTCATCTGTAATTAGTAGCGGAATCGTAGGGAACCAGACGGTTCAGATGCTGAAGCGGGATTTTAGTAGTATGAGAGTGCATCAAATACGATCTGTAATAGTTGTCTGTAATATTAGTCTATCCCGTTTGTCTGGAATTAAAAACTGTACTGAATGGGTCTCAATCTGGAGTTATCCATATAGTCGGTCGGGCTAATTATCTGTAACAGACATCTATAGCATACACCTGTAACAGCTATCTGGAACAGCCGTCCGGGACAGGTATTCGTCTGGAGTTGCTATAGGTAGGATTCAGATTGGCCAAAAATCAGATATCTGTTACAGACATGTATTACAGTCTTCTGTCTGGAATCGATGTGGGGTTGACGTCTGCAAGGTAGCGAATGGGAATCCAGACTCCAGATGGTCGGCCCAGACAGTAGTTACAGGTGTGCGTTACAGATATCTGGAACAGAGATAGGCCCTCTGAAAGGATGCAGAGCATATGGCCTGCATTGTCCCCGAGACGTCACTGTCCTACCTAGTTCTACTTGGTCTTGGGGGCGGGCGGCGTTGATCGTGGTCTTTTCGATGGGGTCAACGCTTTGGATGAGCTCGCAGTATTGGTCGTTATTCCGCGTTTGGGGTGTCGTTGCGAATGCAATCCTGTAGAGGTCTATGCCCTTGCCTCCAAGGAATCGCTGGATAGGCTGGGTGGAATTCGCTATCGATCATCCACGCCTGAGATTTTGTATAGCGAAATATAGTATATGGATATCCTAGTGTACGGTAATCAGTCATCTGAGGGCCCTAAACCCTGAATTCTACCGATTCCTCTGCAGTTCCAAGTGGTCATGATTACTCCAATAATCACGACCAGTTTGAAGTACCCCGCCGCCGTCGGTGAAGCACGAATGCTGCAATCGGCTCAGAAAGACGCTTCCCCCGGGGTAGAGCCGCCAATAACGCGGTTCGAGGTCTCTCTGGGTCGCCTCAGCCGTGTCCGTGGGGATGGTGAGGGATTCCTCGTGAGAGACCAGATGCCTGTGACCCATTCTCCGCACGTCCGTTGCTGCCAGGTGAATATTTAGTCTATTCCGATTCACATATAATATTTTTATAGTAGTGGTCCGTGATACGGCATATGGACCACGAGACGGATAGTACGAATTCGTCTGGGGCAGCTATTTCTCTTTCAATACCACCTTCAGATCCGACTTTATTCAAACACAAGGCGACGAGTGACGTCCTTCTCTTTTTAACAAACCACCGATTCAGTGACTTCTCACTGCGAGAACTCGCGACACAGATCGATCACTCACACCAGTCCGTCCGACGGGCAGTAAACGTTCTCAGCGCGAACGACTTGGTCGTCGAATCGCCCGAAAGCAACAAGCGACTCGTCCAGATCAATAGACAGCGCCTGTCGATTCCAGACGATCCGATCCTCCGGATTCCCCAACCAGAGTACCACCAACCCATCAAAGCTGCAGTTACGGAGCTCCGTGAGAACATCGACAACGTCGTCGGCATCATCCTCTATGGGAGTGTGGCTCGGGGCGAGGCTGACCGACGGAGCGATATCGATCTCTGGGTACTAACCCGGTCTGGGCGGGCCGAAAGCCAACGAGAAGCGAACGCCATTGCCCGTGACCTCCAAGACACGGAATTCGATGGTGACCGATACGCCTACGATATCGATGTCGAGGCCGTCCAGGCGATCCCGGCGTACACCGAAGACATCCGAGAGATCGTCGTTTCAGGGATTCCGGTCTACAAGACGAGCGACTTCGAAACCGTCGAAAACCTCCTCTTGGAGGAAGGAGATGACGATGAGTAACGGCTCGGACCCGGCTGCTGTGCTCGCAGCACTCGACCGCGCACAGGATGCCTTCGAGATAGTCGGACGCGGTCGAACAGCGTTCGAGGACGGAATTAGTGCCGATGAAGACTGGAAGACACAGTTGACGAAAGCGTGCCGCCTCCTTGAGGTCGTTGACACCCTCCAGTCACAGGATGGGTACTATACGGCCGTCATTGAGGTCTGTTTCGGCGCGATCGAACGATCGATCGAGGCATACGCGCTCGCGATGACGAACGATACGCTTCAGGACTTTCAGGACCACCAGTTCAGCTACGAGCGTGCCTACCAGATGGGACTGTTTGAGCGGGAGACTGCAGAGGCGATGAAGGACCTCTACAGCGAGAACCGGACAGAGAGTTATTACGGCGGCGGGCGTCCAACCCAAGAACAGGCGGAAGCAATGACTGACCTCGCCAGCGCTGTTCATCAGTTCGCAGTAAGCCAGATCCGGGAAGGCGGCGTCTGTCTGTGTGACTGACTACGTTCAACAGTTCAGGAGAGCACTATGGACCGAAATACACCGACGGAACGGGCCCAGGGGACCTCACTTTCCGAGTCGTTCGAGCGTTACCTTCAGGACAAGGGGAAAGGCCGCGGGGGCGACGGCGGGAACTATCGACGGAACGCAGCCCGCGAGCTCGAGCGGTTCGCCGAGTGGGCCGCCGGCGATCGGGGTAAAGACGCCTGGACCGGGATCGTCCCCGACGACGTCGACCGCGATCCCACCTTTGAGGATCTCAACGAACGCGTCTTTCGGGAATACGCTCGGCATCTCAGCGGAGATCGAGGACTCAAGCAGAACACGGTACAAACCTATTATCGCTATATCTCTGCGTGGTGTGGATGGTGTGTCAACGAAGGCTATCTCGATGCGCACTACGCGCAACGGGCGAGTGCGATGGCCCCGCTCCCAGAAGACGACGGCCGGAAGCCTGGTGACCAGCAGGCCTGGACGTCCGAACAACGCCACGCCCTTACCCGCCACGTCGACGAGCGGGCCCGCGACGCCATCGAGGCGTACACGACACTCCCGGAGGATACTGAACACCTCGACAAACAGCGAGCGCGTTACGCGGCTCTGAGGGCGGCTCGTGACCGCGCTCTAGTGTTCGTCCTCGCGTATACTGCCGTTCGGGTCGGGGAACTCCTCCGGGACCCGAACGATCCGCGTCGACGCGGCGTCCGGTGGGAGGACATCTCCCTCGACGACGGGAGTATGGACGTCTACCGGAAGAAACAGCAGTGGGACGCCGCGAGTCTCCCTGACCCGGTGATCTCGCCGTTGCGGAGTTACCGCCAGTTGATGGATCCGCCGACGGAGCGCTGGCCGGTGTTTCCGACGTTTGACCAACGGACGCTCGCGGAACTCGTCCAGGATGAGCTTGCTGACCGAGGAGAACGCCCGGAGTCAATCACTGAGCGTCGTGAGGAGTATGCTCGAGATATTCTCCTAGCGCTCGATGAGGATATTCGGCCGCCGTCGATTACGACAGACGGCGCACGGTCGATTCTCCAGCGACTCTCAGAGGCCGCAGAGATCGACATTGACCATCCGAAACACGACTATCTCGCGCCCCACGGTGGCCGGCGTGGGATGGGTGAGGTCCTCGTTCGTGCGTTCGGGTATACAGTCGCTGCCAGATATCTGGATAACTCCGAAGAGATGGTTCGCGAGCGGTACTCCCATATCGAGGCCGGCGAATTGGGCGATGTCGCTACAGAAGCACTCAACGAAATCGATTCAATGTGAGCCCAGCTAATGCAGGTGGCAAATCTCACTAGCAAAGATTCAGTATCTATGACTCGTATCACACGGTATGCCCTACTGTCCGAATTGCGGGAGTCGGATTGAAGCGAATTACCACTACTGCGCATCCTGTGGACAGACATTATCCGCGATTGCAGAGTCAGAGAGCGATCCTCCGATGGCAATCAATCGGGATGGATTCCTATCACTGCGTTCGCTTTCATACGCCAGTAAGCTGTTAAAGGGGGAACAAGAACTGGATCATGATTCGGTTTCCTACAAACAGTTATCACAAGAGGTTCAGGCTGCATTCGCGGATTTCGCTCATCTCGCGATGGTCAACGATCTCAACCTTCTCCACCTCTGGGCAGCTGGTTCGAATACAGATGCACTGAGTAGACCCGTTGACGACATGAGCAACGATCAGTTCCGAGACTTCCTTGCTGTGATTGGGCTGGGGCGAACTCTTCAGATGTACGATGACGCGCTCTGCACTGAGTTCGAGGACGAATTCAATAATCGACTGCAGAAAATAAGCGAGTTTGGGAACGAAGAACTCAGCGACGAAGATATCTCTAGGTAGGGGGCCACCGCTGATTGGCTAGTCTATCTTCTTCAGAGAAGGCAGGTTTGAGATCGACATCAGCTTCTCCAGAGATCTACTCAATGACGTCATACAGGATCTGAGGAGCTCGAATCACCACTCAAGGTGTGCGATATCTTCTGCGGACCGCTGGATTTTCGAGAGTAGATTTGCATCAGATCTTTGCGTTACGGAGACCGGGTTCAGGAGGTCACTCAGATTCGGCGAGCAGTTTCTCCCGAGCCGCGTAGATATTTGATCGAACCGCGTCTTCAGTCACATCCCGAATATCGGCCCACTGGTCGACAGTGTACCGTTCTGCTTCCTCAACGACGACCCAGTCGACAGCCTCGTGGAGCGAGAGGTCGCCGGCGATGAGTTCGGTAACTCGTTCGAGAAAGTCCTGATCGTCCCACGCGAGATCGATATTTTCGAACTGATGGTTCTCCGGGTCGTACGAGGCGACCATCTGAGTAGCGCCGTTCTGTTCCAGCTCTGCTCGAACGTGAGCAGGAAGAGAATCCAGTGCAGTTTGTGGTAAGGGATAGGCTGGAACATCGTGGAGCGTTGCGACGTCGAAGGGTGTGAGACCGCGGTGTGACTCGTCTCCGAATTTCATCAGATAGCTCGTTTCCGCGGTGAGCTGTGTCCGTCCCTCGAGAAGTGAATCTGTGAGTTCGGGATACTCACTTCGATCCACAGAGCCGGTCTTGAAGATTGTGACGAAGTCGCGACCACTGCCAGTTCCGGGTTGATCTACCATCGAATACCTCCGTTGATGACTTGGATTCGTCGTCGAATGTTATCAGTTTACCTCTGATCTCACTCTCCAGTATCGAGACCACCCTCTATCCCGCGTAGCGAGGCTGCTCGTTTAGCAAGCATTCGGAGGACCCAACGCCGTCTCCCGTGCTGGTTTTCGTAGGCCACGTAGTGCTGAACTGTTGGAATATCATGCATGCAGGCGACTCCCCCTCGTATCAACCCTTGTTGATCGGTTTCTAGGAGCTTTTCTGGAGGAAGTGCCTCCGTGATCGGCGAGGCTACTAGCCGTCTCATTTCACACCCTCGCTGAAATGGGATAGCCGCGGACTCTAGAAACCCCTTCGAAAGTGGTTACCCCACAAACTATATCGTACCAAATTTGTGGGGTAACTTCGACAATGTCTGTCGAGACGACCTGACCAGGACGGCGAAAGTTTGGGGCCGTGTTCCAAGGCATGGATTCCACAGCGGGTTTATCAATAGCTACCATTCCACTACTGAATATCACCGGGAGGGAGACTGTTCGCTTCAGGGTGAGACACCTGTTTTGTCGAACTATTTCGTTCCGCGTTTCTTGATCGGTTGTCATGGCTTTCTGAAGGAGCCAGACTCTATCGGTCTCCTCCACACCGTTCAGAGTCGATAAACCAGCGCTGGTACGGACTCTAATTCATTCCTCTGGGCACAGGATCGGTCAGAGATATTGTCGAGTATAGGCACCACCACGGGGTCCATCGCCTTCGATAAACTCCCCTTCCAGATGGACTTCCAACGCATCAGGACGACCGCTGTCGAAGCGCCCTGTCACCGTAAATGGAGCGAGCCACGGACCGAAGCCATCTTTGTTCTCGTTGGTGCGGCACGCATCGTTCTCGACAGGTTCAAGATAGATCTTTCCCACTCGTCCGTCCACGAAGACGTGTTTCAGGCGGAAGACGTCGCATTCCCACTCGAGATGGGCATTTCCTTCGACAATGAATCGATCACCATCCACAGACAGCGCTAATGTGTCGTCTTCTGCGATGAGATAATCTCGAACCCACTCTGAGCCCATGTGAACGGTCACGTCGGCCAGCCGTAGATCGTCCTCTGGATCATCGATCCAGGGATGTTCGTTTGTCAACGGACTATCGACAGGTCCCCCGACAATTTCATCCCCCGGTGTTGTTTCCGATGATCCAAATGTATTACCGCTTTCTGGCTCGAATTCGGGGACTTCTTCACTGCCTCTTGGGTCCGATATCTTGTTCCTTCCTGTCTCTCGACTTGGCGAAGTACCCGTCTCTCGTTCAGTGGATGAATCCTGTCCAGTTGGGTTGAGGAAGCTGAGACAGCCGGAGAGAGACGTTAGTACAGTAACTGTACTGGCTGAGAGAACCCGACGTCGGCACCAACCGCCTCCTTCATAGTAGTGGGATGAGTGGGCTTCGTCATCTTGAGACCGACTATTGGGAACTAGCATGGCATCAATTGATAGAAGGAACAATGGCACCCTGCAAATAGACTCAGTAGATGCGGAATACGCAACTGTGCGTCTCTGTTCAGTGGATTATCGACCAGAGTTACCCCACTAACTGGTGATTTTCTCTGAAGTGTGGGGTAATTCAGAGGATCACTAAGTCATGTTAAATGCGCCGCCAATTATCGATTGAGTAGTTCAAAAGCCAACAAGAAGGCTCGCGAATTGATCGAGTCGGTCATCCAGCTGGTCTCCATCGTAGATTGTTGCTTCCCGTTCGTAATTCGCGGCGAGCCCTGAAGCATCAGCCGAAAGGGTCCCTGTCGAAGTATCAGTAGCAATCGTAAGGGAACAGATCGGCGCGGGGGAGGTTCGAATCTGGTCGATGACGTCGTCGACACTACTGGGCTCTCCGTCTGTGACAGCGACGATGAGGGGTTCATCGCGATGACCCTCGACGAGTTGGCCTGCAAGTTCAAGGGCGTCCGACAGTGGTGTTCCCCCGCTACAGTCCATATCGAGCAACGTCGACTGGATATGTCGAGTCTCGACTGAGAACGGCTTCACGAGGCGGGCGTGACCGTCGACGAAATCAACGATCGCCACCTCAATTCCCAATCCTTCGGCGGCAACGGCGAACCGAGCCAGTGCTTTCGTCGCGACCTCGATCTTCGAAGGCTCGCCATGTCGCATCGATCCGGATCGGTCGAGAACCAGCACTAAGGCATATCGTTTCTCCCGCCCTAGTGTGTCGACCCTGCAGACTCGGGGGTCACCGATCACGAGCCGATGTCCAGCAGTAGTGTCGTACCCCCCAGCCGTCAAGCCCCGTCGGACACCGCGCTGACGGTCGAGACGGAGCTGTTTTTCTAACGTTCCAGCGACCTGCGCAGCGCCCTCTTCGATGTCGGCCCACAATCCTGGCGGTGCAGGGTCGTCAGTAATTGGAACGAGATCCAGTTCGTCGAGCTGTCCTGGTCCCCCGGCGTTACCGCCAGCAGCTTGATCGTCTGAATCAGTCCGATCGATTCGGTGGGAAAGGTCCTCAAGTTCACGCTCCAGGGCATCGGTGTCAATACCTTCTTGATCGGCCTCGTCATGGGCTGCCGTCCGGTCAGTTTCGAGTGCCTCCTCGTATGTGTCCGTCTCAACGACAGGGTCTCGATCGAGTACTTCGGCGTGTGCTGGATCGGGTTCGGCTGAGGACCTCGTTCTGACGACAGTAGAGTTACTCGTGTCGAGGGACTCGTTTCCGACTGGGTCCGGATCTTGTTTCGCATAGGAGTCGTCTTTCTCTCCCCCCGACTGGTCGCCATGAAATGCTTCCCCAGCGTCGTAGTCTCCGATAGTTGACTGACGTGCGTTTCCAGAGTCGTTATCTTCTCCCTCATCACTAGAGGCGTGTCCATCGAGCGGGGGATTGGAATGTACACCAGGACGCTGGAGGGATCGAGCAAGCTCCCTCGCTCTGGAGCCGTGGACGTTCGAAGCCGGCGACAGCTGCTCCTCATCACTATCCGTCGATGCTAGGGGATTGTCGGAATCAGAAGATGACGTATTGGCGTCGGTAGAATTCGAGGCTTCGGGAGCGAGTGTCTCTTCGAAATCTTTGTCGAGCGAATCCGGAGTGATCGAGGGTTGAGCGAGGACGTCCTGAAATGGGTCATCGGTTGCACTCCGTTCGAGTTGAAGACGCTCATCAGGATCCCTGCTAGGCCGATTGTTGCTCGGCTCTGTTGGATTAGATTTGGAATCTGCTGTTTCCGAGGATTCTGATCCCGATGAAGAGACGGGATCTGTATTTGGTCTCCCAGTATCGCCCTGATCTAATCGCTGTGTCGATGCTTCGGAATGTTCCTCGAGGACAGGAAGAATTACCGATTGCCACGTCTCGACGACTAACTGTGCTCGCCGAACAGATGCGGTCTTGTCATGGCTGTGGGTGATGTCGTCGCGCTCAGCGCTCCGGATTGCGAGAGCATCCCGGGCTAACGTCTGGAGTGCCTCCTGAACAGCATCAAAACCTGTAGCATCTGCCATTGACGCGAAGACTATCCGCTCGTCGTCTGCGTCGAGGAGTACCTCTGTGATACCAGTGGGATAGATCGCCCATTCGTAGAGGGCGCTCGTCACTGCATCCCAGAAAGAGAACCGGACCTGCCCACCGTCGGGGATGTCATCGGGAACTTGCGAGTGGATTCGACGGGTGAGTTCGAGGCGTATCTCGGCGTTATCGCTGAAGTTTGCTCCCTCAATCGCTTCCTGTTCGATGGCACCGTCCTCGATGATATTGATAAGATCGTGTACCTGTTGGTAATGATTGGGCTCAATCTCGGATTCGAGAAGTTCTGAGATGGAACCGATAGCCGTCTTGAGAATATGAAGCAATTCGTGGAAGGCCAATCCGAACTGGTGAGCGTGGTCCGCTGTCAGCTGATCGTTCACCGGGATTCTATCTATCGGTGCTGGGTCTGTCGTCACTAAGATGAGGAACTCAGCGTCGACGCTTTCGAGCAACTGTGCGGCCTGCTGTCGTTCGATGTCGGTCGCGTCGCTGCTCACGAGCGCTTCGATATTGGCAGAGAGAACCGCCGCGGTTTGAACAGCTGGGGTGAGAACGACCTCAACATCGATCTCCGCTGGGAGATGACTATTAACGAATGCACGGAGTCGTTCTGTTCGTCTCAATGATGTCCGAGCTTTTGCGGCTACGTCGGAGGCGTATTTCTGTACGGTGGGTCCGCTGGACGAATCGTTATTGATCATGATTATGATATTGGGGTATTGAGTTCCCCTCATCCATTTTCGGAGTGATAAATCCCACTAAGGTTTGTTAGGCTACAAGATCAAGACCCCTCGTGGGGTGGATATTAGGCTATTTTACAGTATGATCGACTGATGATGACAGATACTCATTCCTCAGTTGCATTACCTTTCCCCAATCGTGGGTAATTGACATTCTCATTCTCTCCAGAGGAACAGATATTCGATCTGGATAGGTACTGGCGAAAAGCTCTCTCGATGTATGCTGGAAAGAACAAACCACTGTACGAACTTCGCTCAGGCAGTCCTACAGCGTACAGAACGGGACCACCTGCTCGGAAGTCAGGGGGCAACGAAACAAGAGTTCATCAGATTTCTCGAGGACTCCCTCGTCGAACGAGACTTCAGAGAGATATGCTACTCAGTCGCGAAGCTCTGCGACTGACTGACCGACCTCGCGAACGTGTTCACTCCGCTCGAGGTCGAGTTCCTCGGCGAGGTAGTCGACTGTCTCTTCGAGGCTCATACTGGAATAGGGTCCATCGAGCAGTATAAACCTAGTCCTGGGTCTTGGAACAAAGAATAGTGACGCGCGTACCCGTTACGGCTAATCCCACAATGTCTCGATGCGCTCCTCGAGATAATCAAGGACGAGGCGACACACGTCACGATGATCATTCGGCCAGTCGGCGTCCTGGGCTTCAGTACGACTTGCTGCCGGCGGCGGGTGGAAATGATCCCGCGAATTGTGCACGTTCGGATGGCGGTCCCAACGACACTGCCACGTCTCCTCGTCGCGCTCTTCTTGATAGTGGATGTTGAAATCGTCGTTGCGATACCACCGGATCTCAAAGCGAGCCGAGACCTCGTTCGGGTAGTAGTCATTAGACAGTTCGACCCGCAAGTGTCGCTTTCCGTCCTCGATAATCCGGGCGGCGTCAGTCTGACGACTGCCGGCGAACCGGGACCGCATCTGTCGCAGGACTGCCCGATCGATCGGCGCGGGACTCGCGCCGTCGTCCACCGGCACCATCGTCAGCTGTGTGAGGGCACCGTCGAGTCGGTGGCCGTTCGCCGGGCTCGCTCGTGCAGGCGGCGCTCCTCGACGACGGTGGCCCACTCGCTGAGGTCCGCGTACACGTCATCCACCTGTTCGGCCTCGAATTCGAGTACCCCGACGTCAGCAGGTGAGTCGGCGTCGTACTCGTCGCGGTACGTTTCGATCCGATCGGTGAGTTCGGAGACGCGGGCCTGGAGCTCGTCGACGGTGTGTTCCCGTGCGAGTTCGTTCACCCGTCTCCATTCGAAGTAATCGTCGTTGCGCTCGTACCGGGCCGGACGGCCCTCGTGCTGGATGACGATACCAAGATCGGCGTAGAAGGAAAGATGCGACCGCGCGGCATCCTCCGAGCAGTCCGCCCGATCGGCGATCTCCGCTGCAGTCAATGGGTCGCGTGCGTGGAGGACCGCCCCGTAGACGCGCTGTTTCGTGTCCTCGTTTTCGAAGGGGCGATCGAACGGAGGCGGACCGTCACGATGAGAGCTATCGACCATACACTGTTCAACGGATTTAGCGTATATATTTCTTTCTCTGGCCGAAATATCCACTCTACCCTGGGTCTCCGTCAGTCGTTCTCCAGGAATTCGCTGTGTTCCTCGATGTTCGACAGGGTCCTCTCTGCTGCCACTGCGATCACTGTCCCAATACTTCCGGGGACGGGCAATCCGTCATTTGCACGGACCTTCGGCGCACGAGCGACATCGGAGGTGTCGCAATCATCCAGACTGGCGAATACGCGAGCAATACCGCGCCGGTGTGCCCCTCGTAATGTATGATTGCTCAGACCGATGCATTGATCTCTGTCGTCGCGAGCATCCGTGCAAGCAAGGACAGGCCCTCGCAATAGTCGAGATGCTCAAGCCAGCGATCAGGGAGGAGTCGCTCGTTCGCCTTCCGGTCGGTGATGTCCCGAACGAATGCGAGCACGCGGTCGCTACCGGCGATCGTCGCCGGCTTGAGACTGACTTCGACTCAGATGGCGTCCCCGTCGGCGGTCCGATCGAGCCATTCGAACGTCTGGGCTCCGTCCTCGACGGCCTGCAGGATGCGTTCGCGAGCTGCCGCCTCCGTGTACTTGTCTGTCTCGGCGACGACGTCGGAGAGGGAGAGGGACTCGCGCGTCTCCGGATCGTACCCCAAGAGACGATAGAGACGTCGGTTCGCGTCGAGAATCTCGCCCGAGTCTGGGTCGTGGACGGCGATGCCGTCGGTGGCCTGCTCGAAGATCTGGTGGTACGTATCGCGCTCGATGCGCCTTCCCTCGCTCTCATCGCCCGGTTGAATTTGACGAAGTGTACGTCCCGGCCGGGAAGAAAGGCCGCGAGCGCGATCCTGGTATGGCGGATGTCGAGAACTCGTCTTGATGTGTGTAGTTCACAACATCAACCAGGCAGTGAAACAGTGAAATCAAGCTACGTCTGTCGATTCACCACGGCCTTCGAAAGTAAATTTAGAAGACGAGGAGAGATCTCTGAGTTCAGATACAATCACAGATAGTCGTCAAGCGTCTCGTAGGTGTCTTCTGGATACTGATTCGGTTCAGAGACTGCCCACACCTCGTTCTTGACCGCCGCCTTCGGCGAAGCACCGTCTTCGATATGCTCACAGAGAATCGTCAGATTCCGCGTCGAAAGGGTTGGCCAGTTCTCGTTCTGTCGAGTCTGGTGCGCAAACTGAACGATCTTCCTAAGCGTTAGTCGATCCACCACTTCGTACCTGCTGTTCACCTGCGCATCCAGCGTCGTGATCTCCTCATCGACGTCTTGGATGTAGGGCTGTTCGAGCGCCCGGAACCGACCACGGGTAGCTGAGTTCATCGGCTCGGAATCCCGGTATTCCCGAGTTGGCGGGTTCATCGTGATCACAATCCGCGCCGACGGATGGGGTTCGATCAGTTCGCCATGAGCTTTCACGAGAAGTTTTCCTTCGTTAAGCAAGCGATGCAACGACATCGCAGCACCAGCCCGCATGACGGGAAACTCATTGAGTACGAGCACCGACCCGTTCAGTAACGCCTGCTTGGCCGGACCGTTTCGGGGAGCGATCAGCCCCTCTTCGGTTGGGGTAAGCGGCCCGAAAAGGTCCTCGGTGTGGGTGGCTTCATCGCAGTCCACCGAGACATAGCCACGATTCGTCCGATGACAGAGGTACTTGATAAGATAGTTCTTCCCAGAACCACGGGGACCAACGAGTCGAACCGGAACCAGCCCGCGAGCTAGTTTCTTCGCGAGCAGTTCGTCTAGCGGAAGTTGAAGCCGTGGTTCGGTTGGAATCGCTGGTGGAACCACGCTTCCCGATGCATTGACCGGCAAGGCGTCGTCACCTGCTTCAGGATGTATCGCCGCTTTCGGAACGTCGGGATGGTCAGGATTGTCGAGGATATGCAGGCCTGTCGACACTGGATCCTGTTTGTTCCGTCCGATATTTGAGACGTACTGGGCCTCGACAGCATCCGGCTCGAGCCCCTCGGATCGATAGTGAGGTTCGCCCACCGGCTCAGTGGCAGTCGTGACGTCGAGTATCCGAGCCGTCCCTCGGCCCTTTGTCTCATCGACCCGACGACCGTATCTGTCGTCAGCTCTCCGTGCGAGCCACACGGCAACTGGAACATGTCCCGGTGCTGCCTGAATGATTGCCTCCGCACGGCTCTCGGTCAGTGTCCCGGTCAGTCCAGCGAGGTCATCGATATCTGCTTCAGCGAGATCGGTGAACGTCGCGTAGCCGGCGTCACGGAGTACAGTCGCAATACTTTCGGTGACGACTTCGAGGTCCTGAAAGTCGGCAGTACCAATAGCGTCAGCAGAAGCCCCAAAGGCCTCCGTGATCACGGTGGGCTCTGGTCCCTGTGGCGAGACTCCAATAATGATCGTACTCCCGCTAGACGTCCGGTCGAGAGTGAAAATCCCTTCGGCAGCACCTGAATCGATGAGGTCTGCAGCTTCCTGGTCACCGATGTCGACATGGTCACTGACCTGAAGAGTCGCTCGTTCGAGCGGAACGCTGCCACCCTCTCGCTTGAGCAAGCGATGGACGAGGTGCGAGAGAACGACGAGTGGTTCTGGCCGGTCGGCAGCTGGATCTAGTTCGGATGTAGACATGGGTATGAGACAGGACCTCTATTGGATCCCGTCACCCGATTGTGGGTTGATAAATAGGGGAGTCAAGAAAATCCCTAGAGAACGACGTCTCAGACTCGGACAGTCCGTTCAAGGAAGTCGACGGTTTCGTGTCGCTCGAAGGTGACGAACAGATTCGTATCGATTACGTGCGCCTCAACATCTGGAAAGAGCTCATCCGACACGTCGACTCACTCCTCACTCCACTCGTCGACCGCCGCGTCCAGTTCGTCGATGTCAGGAGTCTCTTCGAAATCGGGATCGACATCCAAGAGCACGTCGCGTAGTTCCTGTAGAATCGTCTCGGCTTCGAGTACAGGAAAGTCCTGCTCGCGCGCCATAATTCGGGCATTCATTTGACCCCGAACGTAGTCATGGGCGTACTCGAGACCGCTCGCAAGTCCGCCGACCCCGTGCCGGTCGAGAAACAGCCGAATGTTTTCGTTCGTTTCGCGTCGGGCAAGCGCGACGAACAGCGATGGCGTGATCCGATATGAGTCGTCGTCGGTCTGGACACTGAGGTCAATCTGTCGAGCCTGGTATCGATGCGGCTGGGTGTCCGTAACGCGCTCGAGAATACCACTCTCGACGAGGTGTTTCACGTCCTCGTAGACGGTCGTCGTCGAACTATCAAGCCCTTCAGAGAGTTCCTCCACTGTCGGGGTATCAAGTGTGAGCACTCGGGCATAGATCTGCGCATACCGATGATTCGTCACGACATCGGAAATGGCAACCATCGCATCGAGTGGATGTGAATTCCGGGCAGCCGCGTTCGACATGTATTTTATTTTCCGCGGATTCTTTAACATCTGTCGCCAGACGATTCCGTCGAGAATCAATCCAGTTCGTTGAGCCGACGCTGAACGTTGTCGTAGAGTCGCTGTGCGCCTGCATCTGAAAGCTCGGCCTCGGTATCGACCTCGATGCCAGGAACGTCGATAATATCCCCCAGCGCGTCGCTGAGGGTTTGCTGATCGTCAGCGAGGACACGTTCGTCCGCCTCACTGACTTGGCGGTCGTGTTCTTTCTGTGCTAACTGGATCATCATCGCTGGCTTGCGCAGCAGTTCGCCAGCGACCTCAAGATACTCCTGATGGGTATCCGATGCCCAAGAACCGCTGTACCCATCGAGGAGCGCGATCAGCAAAGAGAGTTGAAGGTTGTAGACAGTCGGTCGCGACGAAGGAAACGCCAGCGTAGTGGCTCGGTCCGCAGCGGCCTCGGCGTACGTGTTGGCAATCCCCCAGTAGCGATAGCAGGTAACCGCATCGAACGGTAACTCGTCGAAGTCAAATGCGATAGCTCGGGTCCTCCGAATCGCAAGATCGACTTCGACTAAGCGGTCCGCGATATCGTCGTAGATCGCCCTCCACCATTCGTTGATCGGGACTCTATCGTTCGCCCGCTCGTGCGTGGCGTCAGTCGCCCAACCGTAGTGTCGGCGTGTGTAGCGCTTCCCCGTATCGGGAACGACGGTACCAGTCTCGGGAAAGTAGAGGATGGGTTTCGCCCACAGCGTCTGCGTTCCTCGGAAGTCGTAGCCAGTCTCAAACCCACTGTAGACGACGAGGTCCGACTCGTTTGCACCAGTGACAGTAGTGACACCCTCAGTGTCTTCGTCTCTTTCGGGATCTTCACTTGCCGTAATGGTATGTTTGAGACCGGGACAGACGACGAACATCTTGAGCAGCCCACCCCAGTCTCGGTAACTCGCCCAGCCGAACGCACTGGTCTCTCCACGCTGCTGGAGCGCACCGACAATTGGCAGGTACGCCTCCTGTGGATTGATGATCGAGTATCGATCTGACGCGATCTGCCAGCGAAACTTGACATCGTAGCCGAGCGCACACAGTGCCTTTCGACGTTTGTCAACGATGTCCTGGTGATCTCGAACGCGAACCAACGGGTCCGACGACGCGGCCGTGGCGATCTCCGAGAGCGATTGACCCGTCGCAGTCTCCAACGCATCTACATCTAATCCCTCGACGCTACGAAGAGCCTCAGGGTCAACCGCCCCATCGACATCGACAAACTCGTTAGTGGCCCACAGTTCACCGGAACTCGCTTGCGGGAGTATGGTCAAGATATCCTTAAGGGAGCGAGGATTCGGATCAAGACACCCCGTTTCTGGTGAAACAGCCTTTGGATACACTGCGTCGTCTGTCGGCGTCAGCCCAGCAAAGGAGTGCGTTGCTTCCTGATCAAGGAGATCAAATAGCGATAGAGACGCAGCGACTGGTTGGAAAGAATTCTCGCCAGTCCGAGAGTTCGATGTGGATTTCTCGCGCTTACGACTCGTTTCTGACTGTGTATCTGTGGACATAGTGACCAGATGGGAGACCATCGAGGAGCAGTGCACTGAATCCTCGACGAGTCTTTTCCCCTCACTCCATTGAGGACGATAAATGCCCGGTCATCAGCGATCGGATTAACCGCGTTAGGAGGGCTGTTCGGTAAGGAGTCCGCATAGGAGTCGAGGACATCATATGATGGCGAAGACTGGCCGAACAGACTCTCGAACTGATGGTCACGACACTATTATCGATGAAATCACGTGTCGCTATCGACCTGATCGTTCATGCGATCAAGCATCGGAAGGGCTGACTGGAAGGTTGCTTGACATCCTCCCCGCCCTGCTCGCGCCCATTCGGGCGCTCGCTGAGGACGGGGATTCCCGACCGCAGTTGGGATATTACGGTTCGCGGTTCGTGACCTGTTCTCGCGGGGCGAAACGGCCCTCGCTACGATCGAACAGGCGAACCGCTGGCTGTGCCAACCAGCCGTTATCCCTATCCTGTTGAGGATTCGGGAGTACCTTTTGTCGGATATTCTCGGCCCCGTTACTGTCAGCATTGGCGACCAACCCACACTCCTCGCAGACGTACAACCCGCGTTCAACACGCTGGCTATCGGCCGTTCGACCGCACGCCGAACACGACTTCGACGTGTCTCGCTCGGAGACGAGTTCGACTTCGATCCCCCGTTGTTCGGCCTTGTACGTGAGCATCGACGTGAGACGGTCGAACGCCCAGCCGTGCAAATCGAGATTGCCGTGGTCGCCCCAATTCGTCGGTTCCCCGGTGTCGTCGTCCTCCCGGATGCCCGCGAGGTCGCCCACGACGATCGTTCCAACGTCGCGTTCGACGCACTCCTCGACGATCGCTTTCGAGAGCGTGTGCAAGAAGTGCGTCCGGCGATCGGTGCGGCGCTGGTCGAGCCGTCGCGCTTCCCGTGACGTGCTCGTATCGCACTCGGCACGCTCCTTGGTGAAGTAGTATTCGTCCTCTTTGAGCGCGCCACCGGGGTACAGCAGAGATTCGTCGCCAAACGACACGGCGGCGACGTTGCAGATGCCCAGATCGATCCCAGCTACGGAGTCGCCAGTCGAGTCGGGCACGTCTATCTCGACGCGACAGACGACGTGCAGTCGCCACTCGCCGTGCTCGTACACGGCACGAACCTGTTGGACATTCTCGATGGCCGTCTCGGGCGGACCGATAACCTCGTACTCACAGAGAACGAAGTCTGCCCAGCTCTCTTTGAGGTTCTTGCCCTTCGAGAGCCTGATGCGGTTGTTCGCGGCATCGTGTTTGAAGCCTGCCTGCTTGAACGTGACCGTCGAGCGTGGGTGGTCGCCGTTGCGTTTGCGGTATCCGGGCGGGTTCGCTTTCGTGTCCCCGTTTTCGCGCTTTCTGACCCAACTGGTGAACGCCTCACCGAGTTCTTGAAGAACTCGTTGACTGGACTGAGAATGCAAGTCCGCATAGCGTTCGTGCTTTTTGAGGTAGGCCGTGAGCGCGTTAGCGCCGGGAATCTGGCCGCAAGCGTCCCAGACACGTTGGGCGGTCCAGCGACCAACGTTCCAGAGCTTGCTGGCGGCGAACCCGAGCGAATCGAGGTCGTCACGCACTTGCGAGTGATTGAGAATCCTCGCTCGATAGGTGCGTGTGACGACCGTATTCGCCATGCGTAATCTATGTTGTCTCACAAACAAAAGTATTTCCGTCTCGGTGGAATATCCGGTCAGACACAGTCCGAAGAACGCCAAAGCAAGCTGACGGCGCGTATCCCCACCCTACTCGCTTGTGCGTCCGATAAATCGGACGCCCGGCGCTCGTTGGGGGTGGGGCTTTGCGCCCGACTTTCTGGTAAGCATCTTTGTAAAGTTGAGGTCCGTTTCGTATAAATATGTTTTTGGATTTTTGTTTACGATAATTTAACTCAAACGAGAGAGTGTCTACTAGTGAAAGACCACGCAATCCAGTCCCGCGTCCTCTCGATGTCCCATCATGCCCGAAGTTTCTTCCACTGCATTCGGAGAGTTCCCGTGGAGACATCTGCAAGTTCAGCGAGAGCTACCTGAGTAATGTCTTCGTCGGCTCTGGTGAATCGCCATACGTCGCTTAATTTTGGTGGGTGACGGCTCGTTTGATGTTGTAGACGGAACACATCAGGACAATTT
>Ga0207771_100112_pt1 | contig 58768 bp, 62 predicted proteins | sample A23M2SouthBayCA_2_FD_187731 | JGI IMG/M metagenome (GOLD analysis project Ga0207771, IMG submission 187731) | Aerobic enrichment media microbial communities from Eden Landing Ponds, California, USA - A23 M2 (2) (SPAdes) | ecosystem: Environmental > Aquatic > Marine > Unclassified | place... | reverse complement strand
CGTTCTCGCGGCTTCCCTTCGTCAATTTCCTCTTTGAGATCGTAGAGTTCCTCAAGCGCAACCTCGTCGAGCCGACCCATTACCGGCTCTATTACGTCTATTGGTAAATAACTTCCTTAATCACTATCAGTCCGCCAGGGGAAATTTTGGTACACCGGCCGTCTCGGCACTGAATGGTCGGTAGCCGTCGCCACAGAACATATCCTGGCGGACTGGAAGGGCGAGGCGGGGTCGCGGGCCGAAGGCCGTAGTCGCCTGAGCGGGCCCTATCTGCGCGGGCGGTGCGGAGAGCGCGGATATCCCGCTCAGCGACCGCGAGCGCGCCGAGGGCTTCCATCTCACGACGATGACTGCGGTTTCGGGACCTGCGAGTGCGGTCGCGGCTGCTGTGCTGTCTCGAATCGTTACCTCTCTCACCTCTACCGAACAGTCGACACGAACCATCCAACCGAGATGGAGAGACGACGCCACCCCGTCGACGGCACTATGCAGCGGACACACGAAGATACAAGACCACCCGTCTCAAAGCCCGCGGCGATGGACGACGGCGACAGACAGATGCTGACGCGGGTGGCCGCCTACCAGTGGGGCGCGGACGCGACGGCGCTGTTCGACGGCGAGGACATCGACGTGACCCACACCAGTTCCGGCCGACCGCGCCAGGTCGTGGCGCCCGAGGGTCGACTGGCCACCTACGGGACCGACGGCCGGTTCACGCTGGGTATCGCCGGCGGCCGACGACTCGACGCGGCCCTCGACGCACCCGACTACCGGGTCGTCGTCGGCGACGAGAGCGAACCGTTCGTCCGCGATGGGCGCAACGCGTTCGCGAAGTTCGTCGACACGGCCGACCCCGGGATCCGACAGGGCGACGACGTACTCGTCGTCCACGAGGACGGTGCGGTGCTGGCAGTCGGCCGCGCCGAACTCGGTGGGCAGGCGATGCTCGACTTCGAGAGTGGGATGGCCGTGAAAGTCCGCGACAGCGCCGGTCCACGGGAACAGTAGTCGCCGCCAGCGACACGGGAGTCAGTCGAAATCGCCTTCGGACACAACCTACTCGAAGTCTCGGCCGGTGGCGGCGTCGGTGTCTCCGACTTCCTGTTCGTCGACGTCGAGGCCGAGCTGTTCGATCGCCTCGCGCATGTGCTCGCTCTCGACGAAGTCGGCGCCGTCGGCCTCGCGCAACTGCTGGGCGAGCGCCAGGACCGTCCCGCGCTGGTCGTCGGGCACGGGGAACTTGTCGGCGACCAGTTCGATCGTGAGGCCGTTGTTGTCCTCGGTGTACAGCGAGTGAAACGCCCCGCGGTCGTACTCGCTGACCGGATAGCCCGCGTCTTCGAGCCCTTCTTTGATCTCGGCGATGCGCTCGCCCTCGATACGGAAGGCCATGTGGTGGACCTGTCCCGGATCCGGGTCGGGCAGGTCCGCCGAGTCGCGCTCCTCGTCGACGAAGAAGGTGACCAGCCGGCCGTCACCCGCGTCGAAGAACAGGTGTGTGAGGTGGCGCCGGTCGAGATTCGGCTGGCGGAGCACGAGGGGCATCCCCAAGATGTCGCGGTAGTACTCGATCGTGTCCTCGGTGTTGGTCCCCTCCAGCGTGATGTGGTCGGTCCCGACCACGCCCACAGTGCTCTCCCGACGCGTCGCGTCCACCGGTGGCTCCGTCGATTCGGCGGGCGACTGTGAAGAATCGGACATAGTGACTCAGAGCAGGTCCTGGACGTCGACGAACTCGCCGTCCTCGTCGGGGTAGCCCTCGTCGTCGTACTCGTTCCAGAGGATCCCCTCGAAGACCGTCGGCGCGCCGACGATCAGCCAGACGACGTCCTCGTCGGTGTCGTTCCGGAGCGACCGTGGCGTCCTGACGCCTGGCTTGATGAACCCCCCCTCAGGAATCTCGACGCGCTCCTTGTCCTCACCGATGAGCATCTGTCCTGTGCCCTGTACCACGTAGAACAGCTCCTCTTGCTCCTCGTGGTAGTGATAGCTCAGTTTCTCTCCCGGTTCGACGCGCCACAGTCGCGGGCGCATCTCTTCCATCCCCAGTTCCTCGATGAGGTCGATGTTGACGCCCTCCTCGAACTCGATGTCGAACGCGTACGCGTCGTCCCAGTCCGGCGCGTAGATCTCGTAGTCGTTGGTCAGCTCGGACTCTGTCATGGTGCCATCCGTTGCCACGGATTGTGACGACTTATAATTAAAGTGACACCAGTGATAGCAGGTGACACCGACGTCACCGTCGCATACAGGAACTGTCACTGGTAGTCGTGTCGAGGGAGTCGAAGCGGACATCAAAGTCACGGCGAGAGTCGCCAGGAAAAGGGCAGAGAGACCGATTCGAGCCGGATTTCGACTCAGGTCTTCGTGACGCCGAGGATGTCGCGAGCCTGGTCGGGGGTGGCGATCTCGCGGCCGAGGACCTCACACATCTTGACGACCTTGCGGACGCAATCGATGTTGTGCTGGATGACCTCGTCGCGGTGGGGGTACATCCAGTAGTAGTCCTCGATACCGACGCGGACGTAGTCGACGCCGCGGGCGATTGCTTCCATGGTGATGGGGAGCCAGTTGCGCCCGCCGGAACAGACGCCGATGACGGTGTCGTCGGGGAACCGTTGCTTGGTGCCTTCGAGTGCGGAGATCATCTCGATGGGCATCCAGGGGTCCTGGTCGAGTGGCCAGCCGAAGGGATGGCCCATGTCGTGGAACACGCAGAGGGGATCCTCGTCTTCGAGGTAGTCCATCCGGTTGAGTTCGCGGTAGAGTTTGCGGGTGTTGTACTCGCTGCGGACCTTGTGGATCGGTTTGATGTCGTGCTCGCGGTAGAATTCGATGGCCTCGCTGACCTTCTCGTCGTAGCGGCCGGGGTAGGCGTCGAAGGGCGGCCAGAGCACGATGCTCGCCTGGATGTACTCGTTGCTCCCGTCGGCGGCCGCGAGTTTCTCCTTTGCCATCTCGACGTAGTCGATGCTCCCGTCGTCTGTGAGTTGCCAGGAGTGCTGGACGGTGACAGGATCAGCCTCGGCGAAGACGCGCTCGTAGATGTCCGCGAGCAGGCCGACATCGTCGGTCCCCAGGCAGTCCTCGGGGTCGCGGGGGTGGACGTGCGTCGTCGCACAGCCTTCCTCGATGGCGTCGATCAGGACCTGGGCCTGGCCTTCGATCGAGCAGGGGACCGCCGAGTAGCGCTTCTCGCCGGCCTCGGTGTAGTTCGGCGGGAGTTCGCCCTCCGGGTAGGCGTCCTCGGGCGGCCAGACGTCGGGTTGCCAGCCCGGGCTGGCGCACTCGATGATCACCGGCGAGTCGAGCGTGTCGATGCGCTCTTCGAGTTCGATGGGGTGGCGCCGCGCGATGGTCGAGACGATTTCGGATTTCTCCCGAGGGTCGTTCTCGGCTTTCAACACGCCGTACTCGTCGTCGACCGACTCGTCGTGTGAGTCATCGTCTGACATGCCTCAATAGGAGGTGTAGCTGTCCTTAACTGTTCAGTTCGGTGATCCCCGTGTCACCTGGTTCGCCGAGCGGGCCGGAAACACAGTCTACTCTCCGGCACGCGAGCGGAAACCCGAAGAGCCAACACCGGCAGGGGCGATGAGGGCGATATGGCGTGGCACGTGATGGACGAGTTCGGCACCTACGAGGACGCCCGGGAGGGCTTCGAGTGGGAGTTGCCGGAGGACTACAATCCCGCCGTCGACTGCCTCCGCAAACACGAGTCGCCGGGACCCGGAGAGCGGACGGCGCTGGTCGACGCCGCCACCGACGAGACCTACACCTACGCGGATATCGACGAGGCCTCGGGTCGCCTCGCGAACGCACTCGAAACACAGGGCGTCGAGCCGGGCGACCGGGTCGGCGTCGTCGCCGGCCAGCGCGTCGAGACGCCGCTCGCCCACCTCGCCTGCTGGAAACTCGGCGCCGTCTCGGTCCCGATGACCACCCTCTACGGCGAGGACGCCCTCTCCTATCGACTCGACGATGCCGGCGCTCGCGCCGTGGTCTTCGACCCGAGCGTGCGCGAATCGCTGGCGAATGCGAGCCACGACTGCCCCGCACTCGCCTTCGCGGTCGAACTCGACGCGCGACCGTGGTACGTGGGCGAGCGCGAGGACCGAGGGGACGAAGCGACAGCCACCGGCGAAGCCGACTTCGACTGCGAGGTCGTCGACTACGACGCGCTGGTCGCGGACCGCTCGCCCGACCACGAACCACACGACGCGACACCGTCGACGGATTCGGTGGTGATGTACACCTCCGGGTCGACGGGGCCGCCCAAGGGCGTCCGACACGGCCACGCGATGTGGGCGGGACGGGCGGCGGCGGCGTACAACTTCTTCGACGGGACGTTTGGGGCCGACGCCGTCACCTGGACGCCGGCGGACTGGGCGTGGGGGTCGGCGCTGGGCGCGCTCCTGTTCGGGACGTGGCACTACGGCGGGACAGTCGTCGCCGCGCCCATGCAGGGATTCGACCCCGCGGCGGCCTTCGAGTTACTCGAAACCCACGACGTGACCGGCGCGCTGGTCGCCCCCACGGGACTCCGGATGATGATGGGGGAGAACCCCGACGCCTACGACCTCGCGCTTGACGTGGTGGCCACGGCGGGCGAACCGCTCACCCCCGAGATCCTCGACTGGGCCGACGAGGCGCTCGACGGCGTCCCGGTCAACGAGTACTACGGCCAGACGGAACTCAATCTCGTCGTCGCCAACGCCGCACGCTGGTTCGACGTTCGGCCCGGGAGCATGGGAAAACCGCTGCCGGGGTACGACATGACAGTCCTCGACCCCGACACGCGCGAGGAACTACCGCCCGGCGATATCGGGGAGATCGCGGTGCGACCACACGACGAGCGGGTCGTGTTCACGGAGTACCTCAATCGGCCGGAAGCGACGGCCGACAAGCGCGAGGGCGAGTGGTACCTGACCGGCGACCTGGCCCACCGCGACGCCGACGGGTACCTCTGGTTCGAGTCACGAGCCGACGACGTGATCCTCACGAGCGGCTACCGCGTGGGGCCACTCGAAGTCGAGGAGACGTTACTGGAACACGACGACGTCGAGCAGGTGGGTGTCATCGGCGTCCCCGACGAGACCCGGGGCGAGCGAATCAAGGCGTTCGTCGAACCGGTCGACGAGGTGTCTGGAGACGACGACCTCCGTGCGGAACTGCGCGAGCGCGCACGGGACCGGCTCGCGGCCTACGAGTACCCCCGCGAGATCGAGTTCGCCGAGGACCTCCCGATGACTTCCTCGGGGAAGATCCGGCGGGTAGAACTGCGCGAACGCGAAGGTGCGGAGTGAGAGCGGGAGCGGCATGCGGTAGCGGCGGCGGTTAGCAAAAAACGTCCGCGCGCCGGCGGCGCGCGGTTCACGCGAGCGAAGCGAGCGCCTTTTTCGCCCACGTTTTTGCCGCGAGTGGTGCCCGCAGGCCGCCGAAGGCGGCCGAGGACACCCGAGCGGGAAAAAGGTGGTTGGGAAGCCTTTAGGGTCAGGGAGGCGCAGTTGGGGGTATGTTCCCAGGCGGCGGCGGTATGAACGACCGCAAGATGCAGCAGATGATGAAGCAGATGGGCATCGACATGCAGGAACTCGATGCCGAGGAAGTCGTCATCAAGACGCCCGAGGAGGAACTCGTCTTCACGGACGCGGACGTCCAGCGCATGGACGCCCAGGGTCAGCAGACCTACACCATCGTCGGCGAACCCGAGAGCCGACCGCGTGGTGAGGGAGGGAGTTCGAGTACCGAGGCCATCGACGCCGGCGGTGACGAGGAGAGCGAACCGGTCATCGAGGCAAGCGAGGGCGACGGCGAGGCCGCGATTCCGGAAGAAGACGTCGAACTCGTCGCCAGCCAGGCAGGCGTCAGCAAGAGCGAGGCACGCGAGGCACTGGAAGACGCCAACGGTGAGCCGGCAGCGGCCATCAGCAGTCTGAAGTGAGCTTCCTGTTCGTCCGCGAGGACCGCGAGTACCTGCTCGCGCCCGGCGACACGCTGGAAACGGACCTCGGCGTACTCGAAGTGCCCGAAGACGTCGAAGCAGGTGACACCGTCGAGACGCATCTTGGCGAGCAGTTCACCGCGCGGGCGCTCCGTGGCCCCGATCTCTTCAACCACTTCGAGCGGACGGGCGCGCCGATGATGCCCAGGGATATCGGCCTCGTTATCGGTCACACGGGCGTCGGCGGGGGCGACCGGGTCCTCGACGCCGGGACGGGGACGGGCGTGCTCGCGGCGTATCTGGGGCGGTGTGGCGCGGCCGTTACCACCTACGAGCGCGACGCGGAGTTCGCCGAAGTGGCTCGCGAGAACATGCGGCTGGCGGGCGTCGCCGACCGCGTCGAGATACGGACGGGTGACGTCACCGACGAACTGGACGCGCTGGTCGGCGACGGGAGCGTCGGCGGGGACGGCGACGTCGGCGGGGGTGGCGACGAGGACGACCCCGAAACGCCGGACCAGTTCGACGTGCTGACGCTGGACACCCAGGACGCCCCGGCGGCCGTCGCTCGGGCCCCCGAGTTGCTGGCCGACGGCGGGTACGTCGCCGTCTACTCGCCGTTCGTCGAACAGACGCGGGACGTCGTCGAGGCGGCCCGCGAGGCCGGACTCGGGAACATCGAGTCCCTGGAGACGATCCAGCGCGAGATGGACTTCGACGACCGCGGCTCCCGACCGTCCACGGCGGGCGTCGGCCACACCGGCTATCTCACGTTCGCACGGCTCGTCTGATATCGGCGCTTTTTCCGCCGTCGCGGCTGCGCTCGACTAGTCGCCGCTTACGGCCTGCAGGAGTTCCAGTAGGTCGTCCCGGGCGGCGGACGAGGAAAGCGCGAGTCGGTCGTCGTCGACGTCGAACGCCCGGGCGAGCGAGGTCCGGGGATAGGCACCGCCGGCGACGAGGAAGTCGCCGTCGTACCAGACGCCGACCCACCCCTCGATGGGGATCGGCTCGTCGGATCCAGCCGACGCGTCCGGACGAGGTATCTCGCCGGTCACCTGCCGGAGACGGGCGCGCTTGCCGCTGTCGGTGCGGACCCGCTCTCGGCGGCCGCGTTCGACGGCGTCGACGCCGCGGTCTTCCAGGTCGCGACGGAACGCCCGGACCGCCTCCGAGCGGACTGTCGGGAGGATCGCGACGTGGGCGCCGGGCGATAGGGGCGGGCGAAAGCGCAGTCGCGTCGCGAAGAAAAAGCGCCAGGACTGGTCGAGCGACCCGTCAGTCGCGTCGCGGACGCCCTCGCGGAGTCGGCGGTCCTCGTAGACGAGAGTGTGGCCCCTGACGTCGGCGCCCTCGACGCCGTAGAGGCGCTCGACGGTCGCCTCTGTTCGCGTCCAGTCGGCGAGTCGGTCGGTCGGGACGCCCGGCGGTGGCACGTCCGGATCCGTAGGCCTCTCAACACCAACCGGGGACTCCGCGTCCGGCGGGGACTCGGCGTTCGGCGGGGACTCCGCGTCCGGCGGGGACTCCGCGTCCGGCGGGGACTCGGCGTTCGGCGAGTCGTCCGAGTCGCCGTCACCGCCGGAGTCGGGGACCATCGCCTCAGTGGTCGTCCTCGCGCCACTTGTGTTCGCACTCGGTGCAGGTGAAAAACCGGGTCTCGCTCTCGTCGGCGGCGCGGATCTGTTTCATCTCCCAGAACGCGCGGTCGTTGCCACACTCGGGACACCGTGTCTCGGTGGTCGCGCCCATCTCCTCGGCGTCGACGTCGGAGGTGTCGACGATCTCGGTCTCTTCCTGCCCCTGCGTCGTCACTGCCTGAGCGGCTTCTTTCTCCTCGTTGCGAAGTTTCTCGGCGCCACAGCTGCCACAGACCCAGGCGTCCCCCTCGGTTTTCATCATCGAGCCGCACTCGTCGCAAAATTCCATGTGGGCCGAGTTGCGCCCGTTCAGTCATAAGTCCCCGGATCCGTATCGAAACCGACCGATAGTCAATCGGCGACCGGGAGCTTCACCGTGACGACGCTACCCCGGGGGTCGTTCTCCGCGAAGGAGACGTCACCGTCGGAGAGTCGGACGACCCAGTAGACGAAGACCAGTCCCAGCCCCTTCCCGTGGTCGAGCGGGGAGATGTCGCGGTCGACGAGGAGGTGAGTGCGCTGGGATTCGGGGATCCCGGGGCCGGTATCCGCGACACGGATGACCGCGTGGTCGTCGTCCCGGGCCGTCTCGACGCGGATCTGGGGTGAGTCCTCGTCGCTGTGTCGGACCGCGTTCTCGACGAGTTCCCCGATCGCATCGCCGATCTCCGGGATCGCCGTCGCGGAGAGGTCCCCAGCAAGTGCCAGTTCGATGTCGGCGTCAGGGTTGTCGCGTCGGACCGACGCCACGCCACGTTCGACGGCGCCCGAGAGGTCGGTCTCGACCGGATCGGGCGGATCCGAGAGGAGTGTGATAACGGCGCGTTCGTGGTTGGCCTGGTCGACGAGTTTGCCGGCGTGTTCCTGGATCCGGCGGGCCGCAGTGGTGACGTCGTCGACCGCACCGCGCTCGATCTGTTCGGCCATCCCGTGGATGACCGTGACCTCGTTGCGGATGTTGTGCCGGAGCCACTGTTCGAGGACCTGTAACTGTCTGTCGCGTTCTTTCTGGTCGGTCACGTCGACGATGATCGCCTGTCCGATGTCCATCCCGAGATACTCCCCGACGGCGGTCGACACCTGGATGTATCGCACGTCGCCGCTCGCGGTCCGGAGCCGCATCGGGGTCGGACCCGTCGACTCCTTGTTCTCGATGACGCTCGCGAGTTCCGCTCGCGCCCGGTCGTGGTCGTCCGGGTGGACGAACTCGAAGAGGGAGTGCCCGATGAGGTCGCCCAGGCCGTCGAGGTCGAGCAAGTCGACGACGGCCTCGTTACCCCAGATCGATTCGCCCGTCTCGTCGAAGACGTTGATCGGCGCGGGCGACATCTCGATGACGTGCCGGTATCGGTGGACGCTCTCGTCGGCACCCCGCTGGTTCGCCTGGAAGGTGTCTTGCAGTCGCGACACGACCGTGTCCGGGTCCCCGTCGCCCGGGACGTACCCGCTCACGCCCGCGGCAATCGCGTCGCCCGCGACCGATTCCGACCCCGCCTCCGGGGCCAGGACGAACGGGAGGGAGGGGTACGAGACGCGGACGGACCTGAGGAGTCTGACGCCGTCGAGGTCCGGGAGGTCGTACTCGCTGACGATACCGTCGACGTCCCCGCGCCTGACCCGGCGGAGACACTCACTCGCCGACCCGACGGACTCGACCGCGTACCCGGCCGTGGCGAACGCGGACCCAAGTCGTCGCTCGAGTCCTCCGGCCGCCTCGACGAGGAGGATCAGGTAGTTCCCGCCGTCGGGACGTGGCATGTGCTATCCAGCAAATCGGGTCAGCACACACTTGTAGTTACTGGCCAGAATTTCGCTCGTATCCGGGGATCAGCCCGACGCTGGCTGTAGACCGGCCTGACGTGGCCACACACCAGTTCGGCACTCGCTGTGAACCGGTCAGACGCCGGTCTCGACTCACCGGCACCGCGAACCCCCAAGTATTCATGTCAGTGGAACACAGCCCGCGTGATGGACCGCTCGACCGACGTGGACGGTTCCGGGGAGTCACGCGACTCCGCCGACCACGGCGCTCTCGAGGTCCTCGACGATGGGCCCTCACGACGTGGCGCCAGAGTCGTCCTCGCGGCCGGCGTCCTCGCGGGACTCGTCTATCTGGTCCACAAGCTGTCGACGGAGGCCTGGATGATCGGCGTCGACTTCAGAGTCTATCGTGCCGCGGCCGAGCTGTTCTTCTCGACTGGGCAGGTGTACGGCCCCTCCCAGATCGGGATCCCGGGGCTGAGCTACCGGTATCCGCCGGTCGTGCTCCTCGGGTTTGCCCCGTCGATTCTGGTGCCCTGGCGCCTCGGGTACGCCCTCCACACCCTCGTCGTGCTGGCGGCGAGTCTCGCCCTCGCACGGGTGCTCGTCCGGTACGTGAGCGCCAGGGGCGTCGAGTTGACTCGACTGGACGAGGTGCTGGTCGCCGCGTTCGTGGTCGGGTCGGCCCACGCGCTGCCGTCGGTCGTCTACGGACAGGTCAACCACTTCGTCGCGCTCGGTCTCGCCGCCGGATTCGTCTGGCTCGACCGCGGCCGTGAGACGCGAGCGGGGGTTGCCTTCGCGCTGGCGGCCCTGCCGAAGGTGTTCCCCGCTGCGGTCGGCATCTGGCTGCTCCGCCGGCGGGCCTATCGAGCTGTGACTGCGGCGCTCGCGACCGGGTTCGGACTCCTCGAGCTAGGTCTCGTAGTGTTCGGGCCGGACGTGAGCCGGCGGTGGCTGACCGAAGAGTTACTGGTACGTCTGCGACCGGAGGTGTTCGCGGGCGGCCTCCCGGCGTCGTCACACTTGCTCACCGTCCGGCGTCCGCTCTCGGTGCTGTTCCCCTCAGCCGACCCCTCTCTGTACAGCCTCGGCGCCCTGGCGCTGCTCGCGCCGGTCGTCGGCTATCTGTTGCTCGACGTCGGTGGGGAGCCGGACACCGAGAGGGGGTTCCGGGCCGAACCGGACTCCGGAGCCGAGACTGACTCCGGAGCCGAGACTGAAGCCGAAGTCGACACCGGACTCGCCCGTCCCATCGGAGTCTTCGGGATACTGGCGTGTATCCTCCTGCTGTTCCCGACATCGAAGATCTACGTCGTCTATCTGTATTTCCCGCTCGTCCCGCTGTTGTATCTCTTCGACGGCCCAGGTCGATGGTCGTTTCTCGCGGGTGCCTTCCTGTTGAACTTCCCTGCCCACAGAGACGACCTCGTGATGCTACTGTCTGAGACACCGCCCGGGGGTGTGGTCGACGACGCAATCCTCGCCGTGTTCGGTCCGATGTTCACGCTCGGATCACCGATGTTGTACGGCTTCGTGCTGATGCTCACTGGCTGTACCTACTGGCGATACCGGACTCGTTGATGTGGTTGGCATTGTGTAGTGACATTCTGGATGACACGTTCCCTCCGAACTCTGCTTCGGAACAGCCACTGAGTGCGTTGAGCAAATCGGATTGTTGTGGTTACCGCAACCGCACTCACAGTAGTGAGATGGAAGCCCTCGGCGGGCTCGCGGTCGCTGAGCGGGATATTCTCGCTCGAACAGCCGCACCGCGCCGCACTCGCGAGAATAGGGCCCGCTCAGGCGACTCCGGCCTCCGGCCCGCGACCCCACCTCGCCCTTCCAGTCCGCCAGGAGACATATTCTGTGGAGTCGGCCACCGACCATTCAACGTCGATTCAGCCTGTGAAACCAGATGTATCCTGGCGGACTGAAAGGGCGAGGGCCGCTGGCGGCGACTATTGGGAGCGGAGTCGCCTCAGCGACCTCTATCCGCGCGAGTGCGGCGCAGTGCTGTTGTTCGAGCTCGGATATGTCGCTGAGCGACCGCGAGCGGCCCGAAGGCTTTCAACGCTCACTGACGAGTGCGGTGCTGTCCGCAACATATCTTTCTTCCACGACACTTCAACACGAAACGAGCTTCATAATCACTCCCTGAACATCTCACCCGACGGTACCAGCGTGCCGTAGATCGGCAAACGAAAGCCACAATCCAGAACTGGCCGACGGCGAAGCGTGAAAGAAGAGAATCGAACCGGTTCAGCTCGACTCGGTCCACTCCGAGCAGGCGTCCATGTCCTCCATGAGTTCCTCGTGGAGGGCACAGTAGGGGGTGATCTTCTCGTCGACTTTGACGTACTCGAAGTGCGTGCAGTTGCCACAGTAGGCGTCGGGCTGACCACGGGGTTGGGTTTGCGGGTCACCGAGCACCTCGGCGCCGCCGGAGTTGTCGTCGATGGTGGCACCGCCGTCGGCCGTCGCCTGCTGGGCCGGGTGCGTGACGTCGTCGTAGGAGGCGTGGTCGCGGTTCAGGATCTCGGCGTCGTCCTCGGCTCCGTCCTGAACCTGCGCAGAATAGCGATTGACGCCGGCGTTGCTGCTCCCGGTGCTGGCCGAGGACGCGCCCGTGCCGACGACCGTCGTGTCTTCGACGACGCGGACGGCACCCTCCTCGGTGATCTCCATGCGAGCGGTCCCGCCGGGGTCAGTTCGGGTCTTGAACGTCGCGAGGCCGGCGAACAGACAGAACAGCGTCGTGACGCCGCCGGCGAAGTAGACCGCGACGGTCACGACGGCCAGCGGGTCGCCGGCGGCGAACCACTGCCCCGGATAGGCGACGCCGAACAGCGCGACGCCGAACGCGCTCACACTGGCACCGATCACGGCGGCAGCCCGGGTGGTCGCCCCCGAGGGTAACACGGCGAAGACGCCGAGAAACGCCAGCGGGAGGCCCAGTCCCGCGAGGATACCTGCGACGCGACGCGCCTCGACCACGTTCAACCCGGCCGTCTCGCCCAGCCCGGTCGTCGCGACGAGAATGCCACAGACGACCATCGCGGCGCCGACGGCGAACCCGCTCGCCCCGGCGTAGCGCCGTCGCGGCGTCGTCACGGTCCGGACGTGCCCCTCGTAAACGTCCGTGAGACTTGCCATATCCGTGATTTTCGGGCCACGACCAAAACTACCCGTCAGACGGGCGTCAGACGCGCCGGTATGCGACGCCGAGCGTCGCGTAGCGTCGCGACACGGGAGTTTCACCGGCTATAGGGTGACGGCGAAACAGCCGCCACACCGGTACTGTGGACTCCGGGAACGGACTGGCCCTCGTCACCACTTATCAGTGTGTGTGTGGGTTACCGGGCTGTGAGAACTCGCTGGCCGATTTATAGGGTCCGGAAACCCATTCACAGATATCCGAGCGCCCAGCAGCCGTACCACTCACACCGACCTGGTGTGAACCGAACCCGGCCCCGGTCGACCACCCGATCCCGATGTTCGATATCGTCACCGCCGTCGTCTTCGCGAAAGCCATCGTCCTGCCGCTGGGCGTCGGTATCACGTTCTTCGCCTACCGGGCCTACCGGCGCAGCGGCGCGCCAGCGATGCGGTCGTTCGCGGTCGGGTTCGCCGTCGTCACGCTCGGGTCCGTCTTCGGTGGCGGCCTCGACCAGCTCGCCGGGATCACCCTGGAGGTCGGTCTCCTCGCCGACAGCCTCCTCACCGCGGTCGGGTTCGTGATACTCGCCCGCTCGCTGTACGTGACCGACTCACGTCTGGACGCCGATTCCTCGTCCGCCTCGGAGCGATGACCGGCGCGGCATCCACCCCGGAGCGATGACCGGGTACGGGAGTCAGTCTCGCCCCGTATGGAGCCGAAAATCCCTTCTCAACCCCTGGGAATCCCGGGACAGCTTTATTGAACGTCTCGGTCAACTTCGAGACGTGAGCTAACGATGGGAACGAGACAACTGGAATCCAAGATGTTCGGATCGGAGGTCAATTTCACGTACTCGGAGACGTGGATCGGCTACTCTCTGTTCGCTCTGCGCCTGATCATGGGCTGGACGTTCTTCTACGCCGGGATCACGAAGGTGATAAACCCCGACTGGAGCGTCCGTCCGTTCCTGCTCTACGGGATCCCGGACGGCAACCCGTTCACCGACCTGTGGACGGTGATGGCCAACGACTGGGCCTGGCTGTTGACGCCGCTCAACCAGGTCGGACTGACCCTCGTCGGAGTCGCACTGATACTCGGACTGTTCTTCCGGTTCAGCGCGTTCTGGGGCGGCGTGATGATGTTGTTCTACTGGGTCGCGTCGTACCCGTTCGACAACTCGTTCCTCGTCGACTACCACCTGGTGTACGTCTTCCTCCTGTTCGGACTCGGCGCGTTCGGTGCCGGCCGCATCCTCGGCCTCGACGCCCGGATCGAACGACTCGACGTGGTCAAGCGATACCCCAGGCTCACGATCCTGCTCGGCTGATCCACCCGGGTACCCCTGAACGCCGAAACTATGATGGATACCCTTAACAACATACGACTTTCATAGAATATTCAATAAAATACTGAATCCTGATCTCGACTTACAGCCCGAATTTAGTCGCATCGGTCGTTTTCATACATACACTCTGGATAAAATATAATATATGTATGAATTAATCACTTCTTATATTTTCGACAGATATTTCCGCCGGGATGTCGTAGATCGAGGTATGGACGACGACTCACAGGGCTCTTCGCTACGCGAGCGGATCAGAGGGCGACTCGGCGGCGACGATTCGCCAGTGCTGGTGTCGAGCGAGGAGCAGGGGTACGTCGGGGACACGGTCACGTTCCACGGCCGGAGGTTCGAACCCAGTGACGTCTACGAGATCGTCTGGCACACACAGGAGGGAGACTGGGCGGTGCGAGCGGCCGCCGAGATCGTCGGTCCACAGTACCGGCCACGTCGCGAGCGGGTCGCGACCGTCACCGCCGACGAGGACGGCGAGTTCGACGAGGAGTGGGAGGTTCCCGAGGACTTCGGCGGCACACACCGCGTCGAGGTACAGGACGCCGACGGCGAGACGGTGGCCGACACGACCTACGAGATCACGCCGTGGTTCGAACTCGAACGGACGGCGGCCCCGCTGGGGGAGTCGTTTACGATCAGAGGCTACGGGATCGGGCCGAACGTCGTCACGAGCAACTACCAGGTCACGTGGGACAACAGCCCCGTCGGGTTTCTGACGGGCGTGATGCGCCGCGGGACTGCCACGGCCGAGATCCGCGCGGTCGGGCCGCCTGGCGAGCACGTCGTCCAGGTCTGGCGCAACGCCGAGGGGGTGCCCTACCTCCAGAACAACACGCAATCGCCGTACGGTCCGGTGGCGGGCGGTCGTCAGTCGGCCTGGACCGTCGAGGTGACCGACCCCGACGGCGACCCGCGGCGGTCGTGGGTCGACCCCCTGCTCGACGAGCAGCCGATGGCTGCCCACTACCCCGAGATCGACGCGGACGGCGACGCACAGATCGAGGTCTCGCCGACCTCGGGGCAACCGGGTACGACCGTCTTCCTCACCGGTGAGGGGTTCCCGCCCGAGACCGACGTCGACCTGCGCTGGTATCGCCACGAGGGCCACCGCGGCGAGGGTGTCACGGTCACGCCCGAACCCGATCCCGACGTGCTCCCGACGGTGACGACCGACGAGGACGGCCGCTTCCAGACCGAGGTCGCTATCCCGCGCGACCAGGGGTCGACCCGCCCGATCACGGCGGCGGTCGACGGCCGTGAGGTCGCCGTCACCGGGTTCGTGATGCAACCCGCTATCGAGACGTTCGTCCCCGCGCGGGGGCCGGTCGGCACCACCATCGAGATCGAACTCACCGGGGTCGGCTGGACGGACTACGAGAACCAGCTCTATTTCGTCTACGACAACAAGCCCGTCGGCTACGCGGTCGGTACCACCGGCGCCGACGAACCCGGCACCGTCAGGGTCGAACTGCAAGCGACCGGCGAACCGGGCTGGCACTTCGTCGACGTCTACCCCAGCCTCCTCGAGCTGGAGGAGGACACGCCGACGTTCGACACCGCGCCACACCTCTCGTACGTCGACAACCACCCGATGCGCCCGGTGCCGGCAGTCCACTTCGCGTTCGAAGTCACCGAGTCGTAGCGCTCCTGGCAGTTCCCGAAACTGGGCACCCGTTGTCAACCTCCGGGAACGGACGGCAACTATAATGGCGTACGTGCACCACCATCCGGTATGGACGACGACGTGTCAGTTTCGGCGGGTCTCGAGGACAAACTCCGGGAACACCGCCGCGGCAGCGGCGGGCCGAGCGGGACGCTGGTGTTGAGCGACGCGGAGGGGTTCGTCGGCGATACGATCACCTTCCAGGGGCGCAACTTCCCCGCGAACCAGCAGTTCGAGATCCAGTGGCACTCCACGAACGGTCGCTGGGGCGTCCTCCAGGCCAACGAGATCGTCGGCCCGCAGTACGAACCGCGGACGGACACGATAGCGACCGTGCGGACGGACGACTCGGGCACGTTCGACGAGGAGTGGACGATCCCCCAGGACTACGGCGGGTCCCACGCCGTCGAGGTCGTCACCGACGACGGCGAGACCGTCGACCGCGCCGAGTTCGAGATCCAGCCGTGGTTCGAACTCGAGAACACGACGGCCGAACTCGGAGACAGCTTCACGATCAGGGGCTACGGGATCGGCCCGAACGTCATCACGAACAACTACCAGGTCACGTGGGACAACGGCTTCGTCGGGTTCATGACCGGCGTGATGAACCGCGGGACCGCCACCGCCGAGATCCGCGCGGTCGGCCCGCCGGGCAAACACGTCATCCAGATGTGGCGCAACTACCGCGGTGTGCCCTACCTCCAGAACAACACCCAGTCCCCGTTCGGCCCCGTCGGCCAGGGTCGCCAGTCCCGGTGGGCCGTCGAGGTCACCGAACCGTCCGAACCGCCCCGCACTGCGTGGGTCGACCGGCAACTGGACGAACAGCCCATCGAACTGCACTACCCGGACATCGACGAGGACACCGACGCCCAGTTGGATATCACCCCGACCTCCGGGCAGGCGGGGACGACCGCGTTCGTCACCGGCGAGAACTTCCCGCCGAACGAGGAAGTCGACCTCGTCTGGTACCGCCACGAGGGCCACCGTCCGAAGGGGATCCAGATCACGCCCGTGGCCAAACCCGACCGCCTCCCGACGGTGACGACCGACGACGAGGGGAGCTTCCAGCAGGAGATCGAGATCGAGGTCGACGAGGGGTCGACCCGCCCGATCACCGCGAGAGTCGACGGCCGCGAGGTGGCGGTGACCGGGTTCGTCCTGCAGCCCTCGATCGAGAAATTCGAACCCACGAGCGGCCCGGTCGACACGACCATCGAGATCGAACTCTCCGGGATCGGCTGGGCGATCTACGAGAACGCGCCCTATCTCGTCTACGACAACAAACCCCTCGGCTACACCTGCGGGCTCTCCAACGACGACGAGAAGCGCGTCCTCGAGATCGAGATCCCCGCCACCGGCGAACCGGGCTGGCACTTCATCGACGCCTACCCGACGCTGTTCGAGATGCGCGACGACGAACTCGAGTTCGCGATCCGCCCGCACCTCTCGTATCTCGACAACCACCCGGTGCGCCCGCTTCCGGCGCTTCACTTCGCCTTCGAGGTCACCGAGGAGTGACGGGCACGCCGTTCTCGTCCCACCCGACTCCGCTCCAGTCGCGGAGTGGGCCTGCCAACGTCCGACGCCACGTCACGGAGTGAGCCTGCCGATATCCGACCCCACGTCACGGAGTGAACCTGCCAATGTCCGACCCAATCCTGGAGGCCGACGACCTCTCGAAGTCCTTCGAGGGCGTCACCGCGAACGACGGTCTCACGCTCTCGGTCGACCGCGGGGAGTGTCACGGCATCATCGGCCCAAACGGGTCGGGCAAGACAACGTTCTTCGACCTCGTCACCGGCGTCACCGACCCCGACAGCGGCACAGTGCGATTCGACGGTGCGGACGTCACCGGGCTGTCCACGGACAGACTGGCCCGGCAAGGACTCGTGCGGACGTTCCAGGTGGCCTCGCCGTTCGGCGGGCTGACCGTCCGGGAGAACCTCCTCGCGACTTACGCGGGTGGGCTCCGGTCCGGGGGGCGTGTCTCGCAGGCTCGCCGCGAGCGGGCGGCGGCAGTGCTGGATCGTCTCGACCTCGCTGGGGTCGCCGACCGCCCAGCGAGCGAGATCTCGGGCGGCCAGCAACAGCTCCTGGAACTGGGCCGGGTCCTGTTGCTCGACCCGACGTGCGTGTTGCTCGACGAGCCGACGGCGGGAGTCAACCCGACTGTCCAGGAACAGGTACTCACGGTGCTCCGTGAACTGAACGCCGACGGGACGACGGTCGTCGTCATCGAACACGACATGAGCGTCGTCGAGGACCTCGCCGACCGGGTCACGGTGCTCGACGAGGGACGCGTACTCACGCAGGGGACGTTCGCCGACGTCACCGGCGACGAGCGGGTACAGGACGCGTACTTCGGCCCCGGGACGGGAGCGAAGCGCGACCCCGCGGCGACGCCCGATATCGGATCCGAGCGCGACACGACGCCGTCGTCCGAGACTGGGACCGAGACTGACTCGACACCGGCGTCCGAGACCGGGAATGAGCCGCCCAACGGCAGAACGCCCCCGGAGCAGGCGATCGACCTCGACGCCGGCACCGAGGTAGCGTCGACGTTCACCGAGGACACCGACGCCGGCGAGGCCCGACTGGTCGCCCGGGACGTCGTCGCCGGGTACGGTAACCAGGTCGTCGTCGACGGCGTCTCGCTCAGGAGTCGCGACGGCGTGACCTGTGTCTTCGGCCCCAACGGGTCGGGGAAATCGACGCTGCTGAAAGCGCTGGCCGGCGTCGTTCCGGTTCGGTCCGGGACGGTCGAGTACGGCGGCCGGTCGATCACCCACCTGGCACCACACGAGGTCGTCGAACGAGGCGTCACGACGGTCCCCCAGAGCGAGCGGGTGTTCCGGGGCCTGTCGGTCCGGGAGAACCTGCAACTCGGAGCCACGACCGTCACCGACGACGCCGTCGCCGAGGCGCGACTGGCGGAGGTGCTCGACCTGTTCCCGCCACTGGCGGCGTCGCTGTCGGAGTCCGCGGGGTCGCTGTCGGGCGGTCAGCAGGTGATGCTGGCAGTCGCCCGCGGGATGATGACCGGCGCCGACGTCTACCTGCTCGACGAGCCACTCGCCGGACTCGCTCCCGCCATCGTCGAGGACGTGTTCGAGGTAGTCGAGACGCTCGTCGACGCCGGCACGCAGGTCGTGCTGGTCGAACAGCAGGTCCGGGCCGCACTCGAGGTCGCCGACTACGTCTACGTCCTCTCGCAGGGTGAGACCCAGTTCGAGGGCGAACCGGCCGAGATCCGGGACGAGGACGAACTCCTGGACCTGTATCTCGGGATCGCCTGATGGTGATTACTGTAGATTACGAGACGAATTGTCCAGCCCAGACCGGTGGCACTCGACAGGCAATCGATACCCGCGAACCGAGAATCGACACCACATATATCAGTCGTTTGGATGTACACTCGACCATGGACGAGAGCGACCTATCCTCCGACCTCCGAGAAAAGATGGAGCGACATCGAGAGGGAACTACAGGCGCGAGTGGGACTCTCGTGCCGAGTTCTCGGGAGGGGTACGTCGGGGACACGATCACGTTACAGGGCCGGGACTTCGCGCCGGAGTGTGACTACGAACTCCTCTGGCACAGCACCGACGGGTCGTGGGGTGTGCTCAGAGCCCACGAGATCGTCGGCCCGCAGTACCGGCCCCGGACCGAGGTGATCACGACCGTCACGACCGACGAGTCGGGAGCCTTCGACGAGGAGTGGACGGTCCCGGAGGACTACGGCGGCGGCCACCGCATCGAACTGCGCCGGGACGGGGAGACCGTCGCCGACGCCGACTTCGAGATCGTCCCGTGGTTCGAGATAGACCGCACCGAGGCGCCGCTGGGCGAGGGGTTCGTCGTCACCGGGTACGGACTCGGCCCGAACGTGTCGACGAACAACTACCAGATAGCCTGGGACAACGGCTACGTCGGGTTCGTGACGGGCGTGAAAAACCGCGGCACGGCGACCGCCGAAGTCAGGGCAGTCGGGCCGCCGGGCGACCACGTCCTCCAGGTGTGGCGCAACTACCGCGGGGTTCCCTACGTCACGAACAACACGCAGTCGCCGCTGGGCCCGGTCGCGGGCGGTCGCCAGTCGGTCTGGACGGTCGAAGTGACCGAACCGGAGACCCCGCCCGAGACCGCCTGGGTGGACCGGCTCTTCGAGGAACACCCCATCGAAGCCCACTACCCGGACATAGACGAGGACACCGACGCAGAACTCGATATCAGCCCCGAGTACGGCCAGGCGGGGACCGACGCGATCGTCACGGGCGAGGGGTTCCCGGCGAACACCGAAGTCGACCTGCTGTGGTACCAGCACGTCGGCGAGGGGATCCGGGGGACCGACGTCGTCCCGCGGCCCAAACGCGACGTGTTACCGACGGTGACGACCGACGGACGGGGTCGTTTCCAGGTCGACGTCGAGGTCCCAGTCGCGGAGGGATCCACCCGACCGATCGTCGCCGAGGTCGACGGTCGCGAGGTCGCCGTCACCGGGTTCATGATGCAACCATCGATCGAGACGTTCGAACCCACGAGCGGGCCCGTCGGGACCGAAATCGAGATCGAACTCTCGGGTATCGGATGGACGAACTACGAGAATTCGCCGTTTTTCGTCTACGACAACCAGTTGCTCGGGTACGGCTGTGGGACCAGCGACGACTACCACAGCACCACCGTCCGGACGGTGTTGCGTGCGGCGGGCGAACCCGGCTACCACTGTATCGACGTCTACCCGTCGCTGTTCCGGATGAAAGAGGACGAACCCGAGTTCGAGGTCAAACCCCACCTCTCGTATCACGACAACCACCCCGTGCGCCCGCTCCCGGCCTGTCACATGGTCTTCGAGGTTACCGAGTGAGGCCCCTGCCGACTGGGGACCACCAGTAGGGGCCCCACCGACCGGGGGACCACCAGCAGGGGTCCCACCGACTGGGAAGGCACCCTCGCTTTTTTCATTCGGTTCGGCGTACCGTCGAAATATGGCAGAAGAATCCATCTACAACAAACACCTGGACGTGTTCCTGCTGTGGGCGTGTCGGGAGACAGGTATCCTCGAGGAGTTGCTGGACGGGCCCGTGACGGCGTCGGACGTCGCCGGGGGCGCCGGTGTCACCGACCGTGCGGCGACCGTCTCGCTGGCGGCGCTCGCCGAGATGGGCTACGCCGACCGCTCCGAGGACGGCTACGAGGCGACGGCAGAACTCGACGGCTTCCGGTCGGAGACGGACGTACTCGACCGGGGCATCCTCCCCCACCGCATCGACTCGCTGGACCACTACACGGACCTGCCCGAACTGATGGAGACGGGCGAGGCTCCGGAACACACCGAGGCGGGACTCCGGCGGTACATGGCCGCGATGGCGACCATCGACGAGACGACGGTTCGCAGCATCGTCACGACCGCGGAGCACGCCCATCCCCGCCCCGGGCGCGTCCTCGACGTCGGCGGTGGCCACGGCAAGATCTCCGAGGAGTTCGCACGGCGCGGCGCGGACGTGACCACGCTCGACATCCGGCCGGTCGTGGACCTCCTCGAATCACAGCACGCCGAGGCCGGGCTCGACGTGGTGGCGGGTGACGCCCGCGAGTCGCTCCCCGGGGGGTTCGACCTCGTGGTCAGTGCGCGGATGATACTCTCTTTTTCCCCCGAGGAACTCGGGGCGTACTTCGAGAACGCGTTCGACGCACTCGAACCTGGCGGCACGTTCATGTGTACCGAACGGGTCTGGGACCGCTCGGAGATCGCCACCAACTTCGCGGTCCACATGCTGACGGTCTCGCCGAACGGCCACATGTACACCGAGACCGAGTACGAAGAGGCACTCGAAGCCGCCGGGTTCGTCGACACCGACGTCCGGGAGGTCCCCGACACGCCGTTCCAGGGGATCGGCGGTCACAAACCCGAGTGAAACGCGGCGAGGACGCCGATCACGACGACACGGGACGAGACGAGACGAGACGAGACGAGACGTGGGACGCGGGACAGAAGGGGCGTCAGTCGTCTTCCGTCCGGGAGGGGTCCCGGTCCCACACGGACCTCGTCTCGCCGGTGACCCGGTCGACCAGGGCCGCCACCTTGCCCGGTAGCGAGACCAGTCCGCCGGGGCTCTTGAGGACGACGAGGAGGAGCACGACGCCGCCGACGATATCCTGGAGTTCGGGGAAGTCGACCGCCTGTCGGCCGAGTTCGCTGACGATCTCCAGGGTGAAGGCCCCGACGATCGGGCCGGCGACCGTCCCGATCCCGCCGATCGCGGCCGGGAGGACGATGTCGATGTTGACGAGGACGCCAAAGACCACACGGGGGCGGATCGACGGGAAGTACATCGCCCAGAAGGCCCCTGCCCACGCGGTGAAAAACGCGCTCAGGGCGAGTGCGAACAGCTTGTACCGGACGGTCGGGATACCGACGGCCCGGGCGGCGTCCTCGTCGTCGCGGATCGCCCGGAGATAGAGCCCGGTCTGAGAGCGCTGTACCAGGAGCGCGACGAGCGTGACCACCGCCAGAAAGGCGAGGACGACGTAGTAGTAGGGCAGGCGCTCTCTGAACTGGAAGGCGACGAGACCGAAGGCCGTACCGTAGGCGTCCGGGAGCGGTTTGACGACGCCACTCGCGCCGCCGACGGCGTCGACGTTGACGAACAGGTAGAGCAACAGTTCGGCGAACGCGAGCGTGACGAGGACGAAGTAACTCCCGCGGATGTCGTACCGGAAGGTCAGGCCCCCGAGACAGCAGGCGTAGGCGACGGCGACCGCGCTACCGGCGAGCATGCCGAGCCACGGCGAGACGCCGAACTCGCGGGCCAGGACGAGCGGAGTGTAGGCCCCGAGCCCGAAGAAGGCGGCGTGCCCGAGCGAGAACTGGCCGGCGAACCCCGAGACGAGGTTCCAGCTCTGGGCGGCCGTCGCCCACAGGAGCGCGAGTATCAGCGCCTGCAGCGACAGGATGCTCCCGAGGCCGACCCCGAACACCCGCACGTCGAGCGCCTGTGGGAGCACCGCAAGCAGGGCGAACGCGCCGACGGTCAGGACGGGCGTCGCGTACCACCGCTCACCTGCCGTCCGGAGCGACGCGACGACGGCCCCGAGCAGTCGGCCGACCCGGTTCGACGGCCCCTCGCGGTCACTCATCGACCGACCCTCCGAACAGCCCGGTCGGACGGAACACCAGCAACGCGACGAAGACCACCAGTATCAGGACCTTGTAGTACGTCCCCGGCAGGAAGTACGACCCGAAGACGTGGAGCAAGCCGACGACGAGGCCGCCGACGACCGTCCCGGGGATCGACCCGAGCCCGCCGAGCACTACGACCACGAACGCGATCGTCAGGTAGGTGTTCCCGAGATAGGGGTCGAACGGCTGGACGAACGTGACGAGCGCGCCGGCGAGGCCGGCGAGACCGGCACCGAGACCGAACGTGATCGCGTCGATCCGTTCGACGTCGATACCGGCGTAGGCGGCGCTCGTCCTGTTGTCCGCCGTCCCGCGGATCGCCCGACCGGTGTGTGTCCGGTGGAGGAAGACCCAGACGGCCGCGAACGTGACGGCGGCGACGACGAGCGCGTACAACTGGCTCCTGATGACGTAGACCCCGCCCAGTTCTATCGACCCGAGGTCGAGGTCGAGATTGCGAGGTGTCGGGCCGAACGTCGCCTCTATCGCGGCGACGATGACGATCGAGAACGCGATGGTGACGAGCAGGCGACTCGACTGGCGTTCCTCGACGAGCGGCGCGATCGCCGAACGCTGGATCGCCACCCCGAGGACGAACAGGAGCACGCCCGCGACCGGGACGCCGAGAAACGGTGACAGCCCGCGCTGGGCGACCATCCAGACGGTGTACATCCCGAGGGCGACGAACGCACTGTGTGCGATATTGACGACGTCCATGACGCCGAAGATGATAGTGAGTCCGACCGAGACGATCGCGTAAATGGCGCCGAGCAAGACGCCCAGCACGACGAGCTGGACGAGGATCGTCGGGTCGATGAACAGCGCGTTCGGGATCGTATCTACCTCCGTTCACCTGCCGCGGTGACAGTATCGCCGGCGCGGCCCGTAGTGTCTCCGGATCAGTTCGACACCAGCGTCCCGGTGTCGATCTCCGACGCCGCGAACTGCTCGGGGTAGACGGTGGCGACCTCGAGGTCCTGGACCTGTGCGGTCGTCGCCAGCGCGTTCGCGTTCTCCCCGTCTTCGCGGAAGGTGATAGGCGGCATCGCCATCACGTGGTCGCTGACCGTCAACTCCTCCAGCGCCGTGTTCAACGCCTCGGGGTCCGTGCTCCCGGCCTGCTCGAAGGCGGCGATCATCACCTGGGCGGTCGCGTAGGACATCCCCTGGTTGGACGCCATCGGCGCGGTGTCGTAGGTCTCCGCGAACCGCTGGCTGAGCTGGCGGACACGGTCCGTCGAGCGGTCGATCCGGAACCCCGTCGAGAGTGACCCCTCGATCGGGTCGCCGATCTCCTGGAAGTTCTCGGCCGTGAATCCCGCACTGGCCGCACCCGAGAACACCGGAGGCCAGTAGTCCTGGTCCTGCATCGCCCCGATCATGCCCATGAACTGCTGGGGGAAGACGGTGGGAAAGAGGATGTCGGGGTCGGCCTCGCGGAGCGACGTCACCTGCGTGTCCGCGGTCTCGCCGAACCCGATCGTCTCCTCGGCGACGACGCGCAGCCCCGCCTCCTCGGCGGCGGTGCGCAGGCCCTCGCTGATCGACTGGCCATACGTCGTGTCGATGTAGAAGAGCCCGACCGTCTCGGGTTCGAACCCCGCCGCCTGGGTGCCGGCCAGCGTGTGGGTGACCGTGTTCCCGGCCATCTCCCGGGAGTTTGGCTGGGTCCGGTAGACGTAGTCGAACTCCCGTTCCTGGAGGATCGACGCGGCCGTCGAGACGTCGATGACGAACGGTATCCCCTCGCGCTCGGCCGCCGTCGCCGCGGCACTGGTCACACCCGACGAGTACGTCCCCGTCAGGATATCAGCCCCCTCCTCGGCGAGTTCGCGAACTGCCTCACCCGCTCGCGACGGGTCGTTTGCGTGGTCGCGACTGAGTACCGTCACCTCGGCGCCACCCATCGACTCGACCCCGCCGTTCTCGGTCGCGACCGTCGCCGCCAGGTCGATGGCCTGGGAACACCGCGTTCCGGTGTAGGAGGTGCTCCCGGTCAGCGGGTGTATCGCCCCGATGACGACCTCGTCGTGAGCGTCCCCCGTCGTCGCCGTCGTTCCCGCACCCGTTCCCGTCCTGCCGCCCTGCGTGGCGGTGTCGGCGTTTCCGTCGCCGTTCCCGTTTCCGTCCCCGCCACCGTCGGCGGTGTTCTGATCGCCGGATCCACCGAGACAGCCGACGAGCGATGCCGCCGTAACCGTGGCACCGGTCGCGAGGAAGCCCCGTCGCGACGTCGAACCGCTCCCTCGTTCCCGATACCCGTCGTCCCGACCGGATCCCCGGTCGCTGCCCGTCTCAGGATCTGACATATGTGGACGTTCAGCCCGAGTATATAAACCAGTTCCGTCTATTTTTACGTGGAGAGAACCCTGTTGTGCGAATATTCACGTGATTTCGGGGGACGTCTTATGCGAATGATAACGTGATATTGTAGAGCGAATGTTAACGTGAATACTTAACATCCGGGCGTTCGAACGCCGGGTATGCGGGGCCCAGCGGAGAAGGAACTCGACCCGGCCGTGTCGACGCTGTTCGTCAGCGCGATCCACGAGGAACTCCGACAGTACGACGGCCAGCGGGTCGGCGACCCACGTCCCTGTCTGAACTGCGGGAGCGACGAGCGCCGCAAGAACGGCTACCAGAACGCTCCGAAGACGGTCGCGCGACTCGTCACCGCCGACGGTATCGCGGACGTCGGGGTCAGGGTCCAGCAGTACGAGTGTACCGCCTGCGGGCGGTCCTATCAGGGGGACCTCTCGGAGCTGTTCTACGAGGGGTGTGACTACGCGAAACCGGTCGTCGATTGCTGTCGGTTCCACGCCCGGGAGGACACGCCGACCGCCTGCGAGCGACTGCTCCGGCGGCGGTACGGCCTGCAGGTCAACCGCGACACCGTCGCCCGGTACGCCGACCGCTTCGACGACGACCGCGACTGGCACGCCGTCGAGATCGCCGGCTACACGTACTCGCTCGAGTTCCTCTCGGTTCTCTTCGGCGAGGGAGACGGCGGCGAACCCGCGTTCGTCATCAGGCGCTCCCGGGCGATCTGGTGACCGGGACTCGCAGTCGTCGCCGGGAGGTCCCGCGGTCGTCGTCCACGAACCCGGTTCAATCGAGGACCTGCTCGCGAATGTCTTCGGGGAGCGTGTCGACGACGTCGTCGCCGGGGAACCGGTCGATCGCCTCGGCGGTCAGTTCCGCGTAGTAGCGGTACTTCGTGTCGGTCTCGTCCTCGCCCCAGTCGCTACCCATGTACGCCAGCGGGTTCGCGTCGGGTGAGAGGAGCCGCCCGTCGAGGCCGTCTCTCGTGACGTAGGCGTGTTCGACGTTTCCGAAGTAGTAGGTACACCCCTCGAACTCGAAGGAGTCCATGACGGTACACTCGATGTTCCCGGTCGCGTTCGCGAGCAGCGGCACGTCGACGGACTGTCCGGGCACCGTCTCGACGCCGAGGTGGTCGATCTTGTCGATGTCGCGCCCGCTGACCATCCCCGACAGGATCAGCGCGTCGACGAGTTCGACGGAGGGCGCGGCCAGGACGAACTCGCCGCTCTCCTCGATGAGTTCGTGAGTGTAGGTCTTGTGACTGACCGCGAGCAGGTACCGGAAGGGGTTGTACCCGGCCAGCATGTACCACGACGCAGTCATGAGGTTCGGCCCCTTCTCCGCGCTGTTGCTCACGACCAGTGAGACGACCTTCGGCTTGAAGATGGCCTTCGAGTCGTACTCGCCGATCTCGTCGAACGCCGCTCGCGGGTCGGTCTCCGCCGGTTCGTCGTGCTCGCCCATATCCCCCGATCACTGGACACTCCCGTAAGGATTCCTGTTCGGCGAAAAACGGCCGCAGTTCCCGTGCGTCGTCGCTACGTGTCGCCTTCGACCGCTGTCCGGACGTTCTCGAAGTAGGCGTCGATATCGCGCTTGACGATCGGCCGGAGGACGCGGTTGCTGATGTTCGCGACGCCCCCGGTGTAGGTCACCTCCGCGGTGTAGACCAGCTGTGCGACACCGTCGTCGGTCTCCTGTATCTCCATGGCTGCGAGGATGTCGAAGTCGCTGCCGGTCTTGGAGTCGAAGGCGCTGGCCCGCGTGACGACGTAGTCCGGCGGATTCATCTCGACGAACTCCGCCTCGCCCGACAGCGAGACGGTGAGGTGGCTCACCCCGCGCGTGATCTCGACCGTGTACTTCCGTTCGGAGACGCGGTCGATGGATTCGGCGCCCGGCACGCAGTTCGTCAGCGTGTCCGGGTCGGAGATGGTCTCCCAGAGTTCCTCGCGGCCGGCGTCGACCCTGACCGCGTCCGAGAACTCCAGTTCGCTCGCGTCCTCGTCGTCGGTCGGCGTGTCCTGCGCTCGCTGCTGGCCCTGCGTGTCGGGTGCCGAGGTCTCGTCTTCTGTGGGTGTCATGTGTGCTGAATAGCGGGGGTGAAGCAGGGGCGACTATCCCGTCGCTAGTTGCTCGGGACCTCGATGATCGAGAACTGCGCGGACGCGATCCCGACGTCGAAGCGGTCCCTGCTCTCGTCGGAGATCCGGACCTCGTAGGGGTAGCTGCCGGGCGAGAGGTTCTCCGTCTCGAGGGTGGCGTTCCACTGGGGCGTCGTGTTCTCGTCGTCGCGACCGTGGACCCACTGCAGGGAGATGTCCTCGAAGGCCCCGTCGGGCGAGACGACCGTCACCGAGTCCAGCGCCATGTCGCCGCTGTCTTCGATCTGCTCGCCGGAGCTCGGGTCGACGAGTCCGTTGGCGCCGACTACGTTCCCCGAGAGGCTGTCGTAGATGCCGATGACGAACGTGATGTCCATCTCCGGCGTGAACTCCCGTTCGGGGGCACACGCGCCGACGAAGCCGTTGGTGTAGTCGGGCGTGTCGCCCGGCCCGCCGCTCCAGTGGGTCGCCGCGTCGACGATGTAGTTCGACGGGTCGTCGTACTCGATGACCTCGAAGGAGTCTTCGAGGATGCCGACCGTGCGGAAGTCGCCGTCCCCGCCGGAGATCTCGACCGTGTAGGTGTAGCTCCCCGTCGACATATCGCTGGCGAGGACGGTCGAGCCGCCCCATTCCTCTGCGGGGTTTTCCTCGTCGTCGCCCGCCCAGCCCAGTTCCACTTCGGGACCGCCGTCGACGTTGACCACGACACCGTCCAGGTCCTCATCGGTGAGTTGTTCGCCCGTGTCGGGGTCGTAGATCCCGACGTAGAAGATGATCTGCATCCCGGGCACGAACCGGCGCGACGCCGAACAGGCGGAGACGAACCCCGCGTTCCCGGGGACGCCCTCGGACCCGGCGGCAGTTTCGGCCGTCACGACGTAGTTCTCCGGCTGCGGTACCGGCGTCGCAGTGTCGGTCGGTTCCGCGGTGTCGGCCGGCGTCGCGGTCGGCGTGTTCTCCTGTGCCGGCGTGTCCGTAGCGGTGTCTCCGCCCGGACATCCAGCGAGTCCGACCGTGGCCCAGCTCGCCGCACCGCCCGCGAGCAGGCGACGACGACTCGTCCCACTGTCCGACTGTTGATTACTATCCTGACTCATTGTACGTCCGAGTATTCCTGACGGACGGATAAAGCTACCCGCCACCGTTCCAGACTTCTGAGAACCCCGACTCCAGTTTTTATAAAGCCAGGTCCGAACGTGCTAGTAAGATGGATGAAAACACCCCTGGAGCCGACGACGGACGTGTCGACGAGGCAGACGACCGACAGAGCCAGTCAGACGCGGTCACTCGCCGACGGCTCGTCGCGTCCGGGGCGGCGGCCTGGGCGACGGTGAGTCTCACGGGGTGTCAGTACATCACCGACCCGGGCGTCGACACCCCGACGGCGAGCCCGACGGTCACGACCGAGACGACCACGACCGACACCCCGACGCCGACGCCCGACCCCAACGCCACGCCGACGCCGACCCCCGACCCCGACGCCACGCCGACGGAGACGCCCACCCCCAGTCCGACCCCGACGCCCAGTCCGACCCCGACGGCGCCCGCCACGACAACCGCCTGCTCCAGTATCGACGAGTTCGTCCCCGGCATGGAGGTCGGACTGCACGTCGGCGTCTACGACAGCGAGACCGGTGAAGCGCTCGGCGAGGACGACATAGACGCCGTCACCGTGGCGTTCCCCGGCGCCGACTACGACGAACGAGAACTGAACTGGCGCGGCCCCCACGAGGCCTACGACGAACGGACCTGGGGTACGAAGGTCGTCACCCACCCCGAGGCCGAGTCCGGCGTCTACGACTACGAGGTCACGGTCGCGAGTGACGACAGGGACCTGCAGGCGACTGTCACCGACCGGTTCGTCCTCGTCGGCTGACGCGGCGACCGTCTCACGTGCCGTGTCACGCCACCGACCGTCTCATAGTGATTATTGTAGCGATTTACCGGTATGCGCCGCCCCCGGGGTCGGCGCTATCCGGAAATAATCTACAATAATCACTATCACGCTTTTTCCGTACCAGGCGCCTGCGGGGGTCGCGGTTTCCCACCGAATGATAATCAACGGACAGCTTATCAGGAGTGGCGAGGTAGTGTCACACATGACCGTCGACGAACTCGGTGAGGTCGGGATCGAGCGCATGGACGACCGCGAGATCCGCGAGTTTCTGACGAGTCGGGGGGTGGGAGTACTGGGCCTCCCGGCGGAAGACGGGCCGTACCTGGTCCCGATGTCGTTCGGGTTCGACGGCGACGCGGCGCTGTATTTCACGTTCCTCGTGGGGGCGAGCAGCCGGAAAGCCGACCTCGCCGACCGCGCCGAGACTGCGCGGTTTCTCGTCTACAGCGCGGCGTCGGCGTTCACCTGGCAGAGCGTGGTTCTCACGGGCGAAATCGACGAGCTCTCCCCCGAGGAGTTCGAGGCGGTCGCCGAGACGATGCACAACGCCTGGCGACCGGCCCTGTTCGAGGACGCCGAGTTGACCCGCGGCGTCAGCGTCTATCGGTTCACGATCACCGACCGCGTCGGGTTCAAACACACCGGCCTCCCGCCGGGATTCGCGAGCGAGCGGGCCGTCGACGCCGAGGGAAGCTGAACGGAGATCGGCTGTCGACGCCGAGGGAAGCCGAACGGACAGCCGACGTCTGCGAGAACTGAACGGACGACCGAGGTCTGTGGAGCCCGACGGGGCGCCGGTCTCAGAGTCGCCGTTCCATCTCGACGTCCGTCGCGCTCAGCCCACCCTGGTCGCCGGCCCGGTCGAACCCCGCCGACTCGTAGAGCCGTCGCGCGACGGTATTTCGGGGCTGGACGACCAGCCAGACGCGCTCGACCCCGTGGCCCGCGCCCTGGCCGAGCAGACACCGGAGGAGTCGCGTCCCGATACCGGCGTGCTGGTAGTCACCCACGACGAAGATCGCGAGTTCGTGTCGGGCGTCCCGCGTCGGCACCAGACAGGCGTGCCCGACGGCCCGCTCGTCGTGCCACGCGACGGTGTGGACGCCCGTCTCGCAGATATCCGCCAGCCAGGACTCGACGCCCGCCCGCGTCCCGGGCGGCAATCCCTGTGCGCGGTCGGCCGGGTCGAACGCGTCGTACAGATCCACGAGCGCCGACCGGTCGCCGTCGACCAGTCCGCGGATCTCGACGGGGCGCCCCTCCGCGTCGGCGAACGCCGTGGGTGGTCGTGGAAATTCGTCGGCGCCGCCTGCCGGGTCGTCACACCGCCCGACGTCCGAATCGTCGCCGGTCTGCGTCGCGGGGTCGCTCATCAGTAGGGCGGTGACTCCGACTGGATGACGTCGGCCACGCTGTCGAACTCGCCCGACAGCAGGACCACGAAGTCGTCGAGCGTGACGATCCCGTACAGTTCGTCGCCGTCGACGACCGGCAGCCGGCGCACGTTGGCCGCCTCGGCGGTCTGGAGCGCGTCGTAGATCCCCGTCTCCGCGTCGACTGTCACGAGGTCCGTGGTCATGATCTCGGCCGCGGTCACGCTCGCGGGCTCGTCGTGTGCCCAGACGCCGACACCGATGTCACGGTCGGTCACCAGCCCGGTCGGCGTCCCCGCTTCGGTGACCACTACACTCCCGACACCCTCGTCTCGCATCGTCGCTGCCAGGTCCACCACGGGTGTGTCCGGGTCGGCCGTCACCACGTCTCGCCGTGAAATCTGTCTGATCGTCATGACGTGTTCACCACACCCGGTGATACGTGAGACCCGGCGAAAAGGCCGACCCGGATTCCCAACTTCCGGAAACGGGGGTATCGACAGCGCTCACGGCCACTCGTCGCCGGCGAACGGTCTATCGCTCGTCGTCGGTGGCCAGCCTATCGCTCGTCGACCGGCGTCCACTCCTGGCTCTCGGGGCCCGTGTAGCGGGCGCGGGGCCGGATCAATCTGTTGTCCGCGACGTATTCGAGGACGTGCGCGAGCCAGCCGCCGACCCGGCTCATCGCGAAGATGGGGGTGTAGAGGTCGATCGGGATGCCCAGCTGGTAGTAGACCGACCCCGAGTAGAAGTCGACGTTGGGCGCGATGTCCTGTTCGGGGAGTGCCAGTTCCTCGGTGAGATAGCGCTCGATGGCGGTCGTGTACTCGTACCACTTGCGCTCGCCCGTCGACTCGGCCAGGGCCTCGCTGCGGGCTTCGAGGATCGTCGCCCGCGGGTCCGTGACGTCGTAGACGCGGTGACCCCACCCCGGGATGCGACGACCCTCGTCGAGCGCTTCCGTCACCCACTCGACGGGGTCCCGGCCACTCTCGTCGAGTTCCATCAGCGTCCGCATGACGTCCTGGTTGGCGCCGCCATGCCACGGTCCCGACAGCGCCGCGATCCCGCCCGTGACGGCGTTGTACACGTCGGCGTACGTACTCGCGATGACGAGCGTCGTGAACGTCGAGGCGTTGAGTCCGTGGTCGGCGTGGAGGGTCAGCGCCGTGTCGAACGTCTCGACCGCCGTCTCGTCGGGCTCTTCGCCGGTGAGCATGTACAGGAAGTTCGCCGCGTGACCGAGGTCCTCGCGGGGGGCGACGGGGTCCTCGCCGCGCCGGGCGCGGTCGAACGCCGCCAGCGCCGTCGGGAGTTTCGCGGTCACGCGCCGGCCCATCCGAAGGGTGGCGTCCGTGTCCTCGGGATCGGCGTCGCGTTCGTGTTCGTAGGCCGAGAGCATCGACACGAGCGTCCGCAACGCGGCCATGGGCTCCTCGTCGACGGCCGCGAGCTCGCCGGCCGCCTCCGCGACGCCGGCCGGGACCGCACGCTCGTCGGCCAGGGTGGCCGCGAAGTCGTCGAGTTCGTCCCGGTCGGGGAGGTCACCGTGCCAGAGGAGATAGAGCGTCTCCTCGAAGGTCGCCTCGCTCGCGAGGTCCTCGATGGCGTACCCGCGATAGACGAGTCGGCCGACGCTCCCGTCGATGTGACTGATCCCCGACTCGTCGACGACGACCTCCTCGAGCCCGCGGTGCAGGTCCGGTCGTGTTATCTCCTGAAGCAGGTTCACCATACCGACGACTACGACAGAGCGCCTCAAAACCGGTGGCAGGATTCCCAAGAGGTGAAAAACCGGCTGCTCGGAACTGGCGGTCCGCGACCGGCTACTCGGAACCGGCGAACTGCCGTCCCAGCTCAGACCAGCGAGGAGCCGTCGAACTGGCTGCGCTCGTAGTCGATCTCCATCAGGTCGAGGATCGTGGGGGCGATGTCGTAGAGGTCGACGTCGCCGATGCGGGCGTCCGCGTCGTCGATCGCGAGGGTTGCGTTGTCGAAACTGTGCATACCGTTGCGGGCCCCGAACTCGACGAAGGGATTCTTGTTGCCCTTGAACCCGGATTTGAGGTCGAAGCCGTGGTTCGGGACGACGACGAGGTCGGGCGCGATGTCGGCGTGGTCGCCGCGGAAGGCGTCTTCTTTCGTGACGACCTGACTGGCGACCGGTTCGCCGTCGGGCCCTTCCATGTTCTGGAGTTTCTCTTTCAGTTCCGACCGGACGGCCTCGTACTCGTCTTCGGGGACGCTCCCGCGGGGTTCCCGGTCTTCGAGGTTGATGTAGACGCGACCGGGGATGAGCGAGTAGGCCGTCGCCTCGTCGGCGATGTCGCCGAGTTCGGTGTGAGTGTACTGGAGGACGTCGGTCTCGGGGTCGGGGTCGTCGCCCAGCGCGGTCTCGGCTGTCGGCGACACGGCGACGTGGTAGGCCCCACCTTCCTCGGTGACGGTCAGATCCTCGACGAGCGGGGTCGTATCGGAGCGGTCGACGCCGATCGAGGCCGGCGTCGCGCCTTCGAGGCGGTCGACGACGTCCTCGCGCGCCGCGTCGGTGAGCGCGACGACGGTCCCGCCGTCGACGTAGGCTTCGCCCTCCAGGCGGGTCAGGTCTGCGCTCACGTGGTACTGTTCGGTCGTCTCGACGTCCTCGTCGTCGGCCTCGACGACACGGGTGTCGATCTCGACGGAGTCGAGCGCGACGACGGTCGCGCTGTCGCCGTCTTCGTCGACGACTGTCGGGGCGGCGTCCTCGACGGCGTCGACGGCCTCGTCGCGGGCGTCGTCGGAGTCGGCGACGAGCGCGCCGTCCTCGAAGTCGATATCCAGTTTGGCGGGGTCGACGAGTTCGTCGATATCGCCGGCGTAGTCGGGGTCGACGTCGACGTGGCCGGCCTCGCGGAGCCACGCCGTCAGCTGGAAGGTGTAGTCCGTCTCGTCGGCATACGAGAGGTAGTCCTGCTCGCGGAGCCAGGCGTTGAGGTTGACCTCGTAGTCCAGCGAGGTGAAACCGTGGTCCGAGGCGACGATCATCGTCACGTCGTCGGCCAGGGCCTCGCGGAGTTCGCCGATGTAGCGGTCGACCTTCCGGTAGAACTCGAGGAACTCCTCTTTGTGCTCGCCGTCTTCCTCGTAATCCCGGAAGAGGAAGTGGTTGACGCGGTCGGTGGCCATGAAGACGCCGAAAAAGAGGTCCCAGTCGTCCTCGTCGATGTAGTGGAGAAAGGCCTCCTGGCGCTGGTCTAAGGTCTCGTGGGCGTCGTCCATGAACGCCGACTTGTCCTCGTGGCCGAGGCTTGCGTTGGTGTCCATCCGCCAGTCGATGCCCTGGAGGTAGTCCCGGAACTCGTCGGGGTAGGCGGACTTGTCGACGCCGGGCGAGAGAAAGCCCGACACCATCCGCTGGACGTCGCGCTGGGGCGGGAACGTGGTGACGACGTTCATCACCGTCGCGTTCCGACCCTCGCTCTGGACGCGGTCCCAGACGCGGGTGGCCTGGAAGTCCCGGCGCATCGGGACGTACGTGTCGTAGGAGCCGACCTCGCGGTCCTGGAAGCCGTATATCCCCGTCTCGCCGGGGTTGACTCCGGAGGTGAGCGCCGGCCAGCAGGCGCTGGATTCGGGCGGGACGATGCTGTCGATGGCCCCCCCGGTCCCCTCGTCGATCAGTGCAGTGAGATTCTCGAACTCGTCGGGGTTGTCCGCGATCAGACTGTAGGGAACCCCGTCGATCCCGAAAAACGCCACCCGCGGGTCGTCGCCGCCGCGGATCCGGTCGAACAGTCCCATACCCCTTCTTCCCATGTGGGGCACAAGAAGCTTCTTTTCGCGGACAGACTGCGACGGCGTCGGTGACGGCGGGGAATCCGACCGGATCGGACGATACAGGGTCGTTCCTGCCGATATCCCTCCTCGGCAGTCGAGCTGGCTACGGACTGTCGAGCGCAACCGCGGCCGAAGACAATCGGGGATCCCGCGGTCGTCGAGGTCCGCCTCGCGACTCACTCCTCGTCGCGTTCGCGGTCCTCGTCGTCCGGCGGCTCGAAGTTCTCCGGGACGACCGTGAGGTGGTCGATCCCCGTCGTGAGTCGTTTCGTCGCCATACTTCCCCTTGGCCCGCCACGTTCAAATAATTACTCATGCTCATAATTCATGCGAGTCCGGGGATCCATGAGCCCGGTGAATATTGCCGCTGGTTCGGCCCACGGTTCGGCGGGTCGGTGACGACTCCGTAGTGGGGGGGGACGAACGGTGTTGGAAGTTGGAGGGAATGACGTGGTGGGAAGTAGAACGGAGTGGTTGCTGAGGGGGTGGAACGGGGTGGTTGCTGAGGGGGTGGAACGGGGTGGTTGCTGAGGGGGTGGAACGGGGTGGTTGCTGAGGGGGTGAGGGCGTCACCGCATGGCTTCGCGGTCGCAGACGGTGTCCGAGAGGATCCATCGCTCGGAGTCGTCCTCGTCGAAGACGACGACAGAGTCGCCGAGCTCGAACGCGGCGAACCGCTCGGAGACCGGGGACACTTCGGCGCGCAGTTCTTCGGGCGAGACGTCGGGGGTGTCGTGCATTGGGGGACCTCCTTTGGGCACTCTTCGATAAGAGCCACGGGACCAAATAGGGGGTCGACGCTATCGATCAATTCAGACGGATTCAGGACGTTTCACCACTGTTTACGGCCGGTATGGGTTTTCGGGAGTGCGTATTCGTGAAAGCCGGTGAAACGATACCCGTGTAAACAGTTTATCCGCCTTCGTGTCGCTGAACGGTCGACACATTCAAGAGTGTGGATCAGTCCGAGGTGGGTCAATCCGAGGTGACGACAGGGCCGGTCCCAAATCGGCGCTGCCCGGACAGTCGGTCACTGCGGAGTGTGCGTTGAGCGATTGTGGTAAATACAGCTGCCGCAACCGCAGTCACGGTCGTCTTGACCGCGCTCGTGCTGGTGCGATGGAAGCCCTCGGCGGGCTCGCGGTCGCTGAGCGGGATATCCGCGCTCTCAGCACTGCCCGCGCGGATAGGGCCCGCGCAGCGACACTCCTCGCTTCGCTCGGCGCGAGCCCGCCTCGCCCTTCCAGTCCACCAGGGGGATGTTTTGTGGAGCCAGCTACCGACCATTCAACGTCGAGACAGCCTGTGAAACCAGATCTTCCCTGGCGGACTGAAAGGGCGAGGGCCGGTGGCGCGCAGTTCAGTCGCCTGAGCGGGCCCTATTCTCGCGAGTGCGGTGCTGTGCTGTTGTTCGAGCGAGAATATCCCGCTCAGCGACCGCCAGCGGCCCGAGGGCTTTCATCGCACGATGTCGAGTGCGGTGCGGTCTCCGGATCGGCTTTCTTCCAGGCCACCACTGTTTGAAACCGATGATAACGCGACTCCCTATACATTCCGTCCCGGACGACCGTGCGGGGGCGGAGTTCGCGAACGGCCCTGCAACCCATAGATCACCAGCTAGCTACAACTGTTCACACGGCTACGGGGGCGAAGTGACCGAAAAGAACCGAGACAGTTCGACCGCGCTACGCGAAGTGTTCGTCGTAGAGGTCCTGTGCGTGCTCGATAGCGTCGTAGGCAGCCTGTTTGTCCTCCCAGCCCTGGGTCTCGACTTCCTTGCCCGCTTCGAGGTTCTTGTAGGTCGCGAAGAACTCGTCGATCTCGTCGAGTTGCTGCTGCGGGATGTCTTCGAGGTCCTCGATGTGGTCGTACCGAGGGTCCTCGCTGGGGACGGCGATGACCTTGTCGTCCTGTTCGCCGTCGTCGTCCATCTTCATGAGCGCGACGGGGCGGGCCTCGATGACACAGCCGGGGAAGGTCTGGTCCTCGACGAGGACGAGCACGTCGAAGGGGTCCTCGTCGTCGTAGTACGACTGCGGGATGAACCCGTAGTCGGAGGGGTAGTGGACGTTCGAGTGGAGCACCCGGTCGAGGACGACGCCGGGGACGTCCTTGTCGTACTCGTACTTGTTGCGCTCGCCTTTCAGACACTCGACGACAGCGTAGATCTCCTCGGGCGGGTTCGGCCCCGTCTCGAGGTCTTCCCACAGGTTCACCATCACCCGCGACTCCATCTGGCGACGGCAAAGGCCTTTCGACCTGTCGGTACGCCAGAGGCTCGTGTTCCCCGCGTCCCCGATGTCGGCGGTCACAGACCGTCACCGACGCGACGGCGTGTCGACAGCCGGTGAGTTCACAGCGCGTGACAAACCCGCATCTCGACGAGACCGAGAGTCGGACACTGTCTGTCGAATTACCACCCCGTGTTATTACCGGCAGAAGACCTCAGACGGGGACATTTCGGCGGATCACGGCGGGGAGTTGACAAGCGTTAAATAGCCTGATGACATTTAACCAACCATGTCAGAGGCACAATCGGTGACTGACACACCCGGAATCGCACGCGAACTGACCGCGTTTCAGCAGAACATCCTCGTCATCCTCGGGGAAGAGCCCCGATACGGTCTCGCTATCAAGCGCGAACTCGAATCGTACTACGACGACGAAGTCAACCACGGTCGCCTGTACCCCAACCTCGACGACCTCGTCGAGATGGGGCTCGTCGAGAAGAGCGAACTCGACAAGCGGACCAACCAGTACGCCCTGACCGAAGAGGGCTACGAGACGGTCAAGAGCCAGCTCGCCTGGGAGTTCTCGAAGCTCGTCACCGACGAGAGTCGCGGCGACGACCTGCGAGAGCTCATCGACGGCGCCAACTAGGACAGCGCTCGTCGGCGACGTCGAACGCCAATTCGACCGATTTTGTCACGACGTCACGCTGCTCGTCAGTCGGCCACGCGTTCCGTCTGAAATACTCCTCGACGAACTCCCGGAGTTCTGCGGCCGCCAGTTCGGTGACCGGCTTGGCGTAGTGATTGCCCGCGAAATCGGCCAGCGCCGCGGCGTTTTCGGCGTGGGTCTCGCCGTGTTCCTCGCGAACGTTCTCGACTACCGCGCGGTTGTACGCGTCGATCTCCGCCCAGTCGTCGCTCGCGCCTGGGCCCGACAGCGACACCTCGATGCCGCGGGAGACGTCCTCGATCCGATCGGTCCTGATCGTATCGTCCTCGACCCACTCGTCGGGGTGGAGCACGAGCACGTCACCGGTGTCGTCCTCGCGGATCCGGGCCGTGTACTCCTGCGTCGCGAGGAGTTCCGCACGGTGGTCGAGGTACGCGTCGTGTTCGTCCTCGACAGTCGCCTCGCGTGCCAGTCGCGTGAGTCGCTCGGCCTCGTCGACCACGTCTTCCGGGAGCGTATCGGGACGGCCGATGGCGTCGTCGGCGAGGACCGACGCGGGGTCCGTCGGTGCCTCGGCCGGGCGGTCGCCGTCGTCGTTCGTCCGGACGCTGGGGCCGGCGGGCAGTTCGTCGTCGGTGGGTTCGGGGGTCTCGTCAGGCATCGTCGAGCGCGTCGTTGGCCAGTTCGTCGGCGCGGTCGTTTATCTCGCGCGGTACGTGTTCGAGCGACCAGGCGTCGAAGTTCGCGAGCAGTTCGCGGACGGTCACCCGGTGTTCGCGCAGCGTCGGGTCGTTGGCGTCGTACTCGCCACGGACCTGTTTGACTATCAGCTCGGAGTCGCCGCGGGCGTCGACCTCGTCGAAGCCGTAGTCGCGGGCGACTTCGAGCGCACGCGTCAGCGCCTGGTACTCGGCCTGGTTGTTGGTCGCGCGACCGATCCGTTCGCCGCCCTCGGCGACGATCCCGTCGCTCGTGACGACGACGTACCCGACTGCGGCCGGTCCGGGATTCCCGCGGGCGGCGCCGTCGAAGTAGACGTGGGCCCGACCGCCACCGTCTCGAAGTAGCGCCTCGATATCGGTTGGATTCGAGCCCTGGATCACCACCTTGTCGTCGTAGGCGACGGCGGTGGCGCCACCACGCTGGGCCCGCCAGCGCTCGTGGTCGGTGTTGCCCGCCCCGACCTCGACGCCGGCCGCCTCCAGGCGTTCGCGGGCCTCCTCGACGTCACACTCGACTGTCGGCATTGCCAGATGGTCGCCGCCGCGGGCGGTTAGCCCTTGCGAACCATCTTTTTCCGCGCGGGGTTTCCTCGGTCGCCTGCGGCGACCTGCGGGAACCCCGCACGCAAAAACATGGGTGAAAAAGCCGGACTCCCTTCGGTCGTCCGGTGAAACGGCTCGCTCCGCTCGCCGTACGTTCGACGCAGCGATCCACCGATCGCTCGTCTGCACCACTCCGTACCAAGCGGTTTAGACTGCACTGAGAAGCGATCAGTTCCCCTCGGGTTTCTCTGACCCGCTTGCTCGCTGGAATCGGAACCTTGGACTGGTACCGGTCCCGAGACCCGTCATGACCGACACCGAGACCGAGATGACCGACGACGGGATCACGGCGCGCTACGAGGAGACCGACACCGAGCGACTGGTGGTCTTCGAGCGCGAGGGGCAGACGGCCGCCATCGCCCAGAACACGGAGGGGTACGCCATGCTGAAGGTCAGACCGACGGCCGACGGCGACGAACTCGAACGCTACTACGGGTTCGACATGGCGCTCGACCACGCCGCGGAGTTGCTGGGCGTCGCCCGCCACGACCTGCCCGTCCCCGAGGCGGCCGAAGACATGGGAATGTAACGGAACCCGCCGCGGTCCCGGGGTCGTACCGACGTGTTCGGGGCGTACTTCGCTGGCAGGTTCACGCGTGAACGCACGCTTTTTACCGTCTGGAAACCGTACTGATACCCGATGACTCAACCGCGCGTGGCGGGCGTCGGGCTGACGCCGTTCGGGAAACACTCCGAGCGGACGGGCCGGGACCTGTTCGCCGAGGCCGGCCTCGCGGCACTCGACGACGCCGGTGTCGACCCCGACGACGTCGAGGCGCTCAACTACGGCAACTTCATGGGCGAACTGGCCGAACACCAGGGCCACCAGGCCCCGCTGATGGCCGAGGCCGTCGGTCTGGACGTCCCCGCGACACGCTACGAGGCCGCCTGTGCCTCCAGTGGTGCCGCGGTCCGCGAGGCCGTCCGGGCACTCCGCTCGGGCGAAGCGGACGTGATCCTCGTCGGTGGCGCCGAGCGCATGACTAACATCGGTACCGCCGGCGCGACAGACGCCCTTTCGATCGCCGCCGACGACCTCTACGAGATCCGCGCCGGGATGACCTTCCCCGGCGCCTACGCGTTGATGGCCCGCTCGTACTTCCGTGAGTACGGCGGGAGCCGGGAGGATCTCGCCCACATTGCGGTCAAGAACCACGACCACGCCCTGCCCAACGAGTACGCGCAACTGCGCAAGGAGATCACCGTCGACGACGTACTTGGGGCCCCCACCGTGGCCGACCCGCTGGGACTGTACGACGCCTGCCCGATCACGGACGGGGCCAGCGCCGCGGTACTGGTCAGCGCCGACTACGCCGAGCGCCACGACCTCGACGCGCCGGTCGCGGTCACAGGCACCGGCCAGGGTGGCGACCGGATGGCGCTGGCCGATCGCGAGTACTTCGCTCGAACCCCGGCGGCCGACGACGCCGCCGACGAGGCCTACGACGACGCCGGGATCGGTCCCGACGACGTCGACATCGCCGAGGTCCACGACTGTTTCACCATCGCCGAGGTGCTCGCCCTCGAATCGCTGGGCTTCTACGACCCCGGCGAGGCCGTCGGGGCCGCCCGCAGGGGCGAGACCCACGCCACGGGCGAGTTACCGGTGAACCTCTCGGGCGGTCTGAAAGCTAAGGGCCACCCCGTCGGCGCGACCGGCGTCGCGCAGGTCGTCTCGCTGACGAAGGTTCTGCAGGGCGAGACGGCGTGGGCCGACGAGGTCGGTGACGCGACGGTCGGCGTCGCCCACAACGCCGGTGGCACCGTGGCGAGTGCGACCGTCCACGTCCTGGAGGTGGTCTCGTGAGCGACACCGCACCGGACGGCGCCTACGACGCGCTGCTCGACGCTATCGAAGACGGGGAAGGGCACTACATGGAGTGTGCGAACGGCCACGGCTGGCTCCCACCTCGTCGAGTCTGTCCCGACTGCGGAAGTCGCGACCTCGAAGCGACGCCACTGCCCGACGCCGGCGAGGTCGTGACCTACACCACGGTCGCGGTCGCGACGCCGCAGTTCAGCGAGGACGCCCCCTACGTCACCGCCATCGTCGACTTCGGTGCCGTGCAGGTGACCGGCCTCCTCAGAGGGGTCGAACCCGAGGACGTCGAGGTCGGGATGTCCGTCGGCGTCGAAGTGGGCGAACGCGAGACCACCGGCGACCGCGCTATCGTCTTCCGGCCGCGGTAGCAGTCAACGGCACAGAATGGCGACCACCCTCAGAGAGCAGCCAGGGCCGATAGGAGCCTAGCACAGGTCACCCACAGCAAGAGCGTGTAGGTGAGTGCAACGACGAGGTTCCGTTTCGGTGCGTCGGCCGACATTTCCGGAACGAATGCGACGAAGGTCGTGACAAGTGTATCTGTCGCATAATTGTCGTACATTATATAACTCAATCCACTTTCATCGGCGTTCAGTGAGATTCATCGGTAAACGGTCCATTCCCCGTCGAACTCGCAGACGACATCGAAGGGACTCTTGAGCGTGGCGACCGTCTCCTCGTCGTGAGCGGCCGCGTCCAGATGGCAGTGGACGGTCGCATCGTCCATCGCGTCGTGTGCCGTGAAGACGTGCAAAAACCTGAAGGCCCGATCGACGGATACGTACTGGAGTAACGTCGTCAGGGAGTGGAAACAGACGACGGTCTGTCGGTTTGGATACTCCTGATGCCACGCTTCGAGTCGCTCGACGATACGGACGCCGAGTTCGGTCAGGTTCTCCGGCGAGGAAACCGTGTCGACAGTCACCTGCTCGGGTACGTTCGTGGCGCCTCGGCGATCGATCGGGTTCTCACTGCCGACCGACGGGGTGTCGGCCTCGACGGAGACGATGCTGGCACCTGCTGGCTGACCGTCCACGTGTCGACTCCACGTCTCGAACCGGTCGTTCGGTGACTGTGTGAACGCGACCGAGAGCACGTTCGTCTGTTTCGGATCGGTGAGGGTCAACAGGTCGATGCACGCTTCGGACTCCTCCTCGGTGAATGACGGACACGTCAGAAGAACGTCGTCGCCGACTTCGATCAGATCCACCGCTTCTGCCGGGAGCGTTCGCATCGACGGCGAGTGTTCGATCTCCTCTTCGAATCGGTCGGTTTCGTTCTTACTCATTGTGAACCTTCTCTGTCCGCTGTGACTGGCGTTCGATTCGAAATCGGTTCTTTCTGCGTCACGGCCGGACGCTCTGGATAGAATAGTACCGATCGGTCCGGATATACCGAAACAGGTTCATCGACCCGGTGGGTCCGAAGATGGATGTTCGAGATCATCTCTGATACGTCTACTCCTCCGTCTCCCTCGATTCCGGTGTCGAGGTCGGCATCGGAGTTGGGGTCGGTGTCGGATCGAGACAGGAGACACTCACGGACTGTTCTTTCGTGAACGAGATATCATCACCTGTTCCCCCGATCGTGACGGTCACAGATTCCGTGGCCCCGTCGGTGGAGTCAGTACACTCGACCTCGACGGTCCCGTCTATCGAAGCTGAGACGATCGAGATGGGTGCGCTATTCGGGACAGAGACATCGTCGAGCGACGCACTCTGGTTAGAAACGTCGGTCAGGTCCAGCAGGGCGAACGCGGCACCACCAACTGCCCCTCGCGTGTCATCGACGGGAGTGACGACGACCGACTCACAGTGGACGTCGAACGTCACTTCTCGTTCTTCTGTCGTGTGTGCGTGAACGTCGTCACCGTTCGCGGCGACGTCGAAGGAAATCGTCGCGGAATGAACGCCCGGCGACTGACAGGTTACCCCGGTGTCGACGGCGAGTTCGTTCCCAGGTTCGACGGGTTCGTCGTCGAGGGCCCCAGGTTCGACCGAGAGGTCGTCGTCGGCTGTCACGTCGACACTCGTGAGCGACGCGCCGACATCCACTTGGAAGTTATTGCCGATAGTCAGGAAGGTTCGGTCGGGGTACCGGTCGGAGCCAGTCAGTTCGATCGGTTCCTCGCTGTACGCCAGCGCCATGTACGCCTGACTGTCACCGACGACGCTGACTGTAGTGTCACGCTCGGCGTTGGATACACTGAAACTGCCGGTCCCGAACACGGCCGCCGGTACGACGGCCACGATGACCGCGATCAGTAACACCTGACGGTGCCGCATCTCAACCACCCCTCAGTTCGGGCGGCCTCTCCTCGTCTCCGATCAGACTCCTGTGCTGGTTGTAGTAGTGTGCCAGCGCGGAAACAAGCACCGAGACCGCGAGGAACACGCCGACAGCCCCGTCAGAAAAGGCTGCGAACGGACCGAGATCGAGTCCGGTGACGACGAGGGCTGCCAGACCCACAGCCCCGATCCCGAGGTAATATTCGCTCCACGGGATGTCCGCTTCGGGGACAACTTCGAGGTAGATGTCCAGTTTATCGGCCTCCTCGGTCAACGCGACCTCGCCGCGTTCCTCCTCGACGAAGTCGTTTTCCGTCAGGTTCGGGATGTGTGTCTGTTTGAGCGAATTGTACACGCGTCTGCGCTGTTTCGAAGTCACCTGGTCGACTGGGACTTCGTTTTCCCACGCGGCGATCTGCGTCGCGAGGTCTCCGATATCGATCGGTTCGGAGCTATACTTCAGATGATGTATCGCGTAGCGGCGCCGCTGGTTGCGCAGCACGTGAAACATCTCGTCTCGATCCGGTTCGGTTCCGTCGCCGTCATCGGAGACCGTCGGACTGACTGTACTATCGGCCGGCTGCTGTGATGTCGTTCCCATCTCTTCCACCCACGGAAGACGCTTCTGCACTGCCGAGGCGGCGGCCTCGGTGCTTCGAGCGATCGAGACTATACACCCTCTACCTCGAGACACGTGAACAACCCCCCACTACTGAGTTGTCACGAACTACCGCTCGTACCCGATGACCGACTAGCGTCTATACTATAATAAAATCGTAGCATGATTAGTGTGAACTGATAGGTATTAATGCAGTTATTCTGGTGGCAGCCGTCCGTGATGGCACCCGTTGATCCAGGATCAATCACTGCTTGCACGAGCCACAAGCGAACCGGTACAGGTCTTCTGGGGCGACGACACGATTCACAAGCGGTCCCGAAACCCCACTCAAGCGACTCATGTAAAGGTGTGTCTGTCCCCTCGTGTCTGATACCCCCGAATGGGGGGTGGGTTGCAGACCAATGAAACGACGCAAGTTCATCATCGGAACCGGAGCACTGTTCGCTGGAAGCGCGGCCGCGATGGGTACTGGTGCGGTCACTTCAGTCAACGCCAACAATCGACAGATCGTCCTCGACGAGGACGACGACTCCGAGGCCGCGCTGGTCCTCGAAGGGTCGGACGATCCGAACGGCGCGTACGTGACGACCGAGGAGCGCAACGGCGACGAAGTCGTGCTGTTCGACTTCACGCTAGGTGGCGAGGTGGGGTTCAACGAGGACGCGACCTACTACGTCGACAACGCCCTGGTGGTCGGTCTCGACAAGGACCTTCCCGGGGATTCCTACCGCCTCCGCATCGAAGACAACGCGGCCGGGATCAGACCGTACACGGGCGAGACCGACGGCGACGACCGGCCCTTCCAGTCTCCTGACGGTGGTCGGACCCTCAGTAACCAGATCGACGGCGACATGGCGCCCGGCGAGCGCGTCCACGTCGGCTTCAAGATCGAGACCGACAAGGCCGAGAACTGGGATGGCGCGTCTATGCGGTTTTTCGCCCAGCGCAACGACTGACTACCGAACGGGGAAAACCCTGCGTTTTTACCCGTTCGTGCCGACGAAAACACATGAATATCCGACGACTCTCCGTGCAGGCGCTCGAGGTCGTCGCGGTATTCGTTCTCGTGTCGCTGATCCTCGGCCAACTGTTCGGCCAGCCGCTCTTGCTCGGATTCGTCGAGACGGACAGCATGTCGCCCACTCTCGAACCGGGCGCGGGCTTCGTCGCCGTGCCGACGGCCGTCGCAGGCCCGATCGAGGAGGGTGACGTCGTATCGTTCAGAGCACAGAATATCGGGGGTGGCGAGATCACGACACACCGCGTCGTCGGCCGGAGCGAGGCCGGGTTCATCACTCGCGGGGACGCGAACTCCTTTACCGACCAGCAAGGGGTAGAGCCGCCCGTTCCACGGGACCGTGTCGTCGCCGTCGCACTACAGGTAAACGGGGAGGTCGTCGTCGTCCCGGGACTCGGCGTCGCAGTTGGGTGGTCACAGGACCTCATCGTCTCGGCAGTCGGTCTCGCGGGCATCGACACGAACCCGCAGCGACTCGCGGTGGTCCTGCTGGCGGTGACCATCGCGGCCCTGTTTCTCGACGAACACCTCGACGCCGGGGACGAGCGGACGCGTCACAGGTCGACAGACAGGGCCGCCGGCTACGACACGCGACCGTTTCTGGTCGCTGGAGTCGCGTTCGTAATAGTCGTCGCGACGCTGTCGATGGTGCTCGCGAGCGGTGCTGCGACGTTCGAATTCGATAGCGTCTCTCCGGACGAGGCCGCCGAGGGTGGGGTGGTCGCGGGAACGACGACGACGACGGACGTCCGGGTATCGAACGGCGGTCTGCTCCCGGCGGTCGTCTTCCTCGAAGCGTCCGGGGACCCGTCGAGTGCCACAGACGGGCCCCTCGTGTTAGGTCCCCACGACAACGTCACGGTCAACGTGAGCGTCACCGCTCCAATCGAGCCGGGCCGGTACGAGCAGACGGTCGTGCAACGGCGCTACATCGGAGTCCTCCCGGTGTCGACGATAGCAGCACTCCACGAGGTCGACCCGTGGCTCGCGATCGCTGCGATCGACGCACTACTACTCGCAGTCCTCGGTTCGGTTGGGCGCGTTCTCGTCGGTCGTGGGCGAGTCAGGACCGGGCGCGGGCGAACACTCCCGGTCGACGTGACGGTTCGACGATTCGTTCGGCGACTGTATCGATGAGAACAACCTCGAAATTAAAGTGTGAGACAGAACAAATGAAAGACCATGTCTGAGGGTGGGTCCCTGCGGGTGCAGGCACTGCTAGATAGATGGTTCGTTGCGGCCATCGTCGGTTGTCTGGCGGTCGCTACGATCGGTGGCGTCCTCGTTCACGGCGCGTACATCGACCCAGGAACACATCAGGAACAACGTGAGGTCGACGAGTGGCGAGCGAACGGGTCGTTCACGCACCACTCCGTCGTTCGGAACGTCTCGTTCGACACCCCGTTCGAACCCGGGACGACCGTTCGAGACAGAGATATCTACTTCCAGCGCGTCATGCCCGTCTTGACTGGCGAATTCGTGTTTGCCACGACAGGTACGGAGAATCCAGTCAATCTCACGGTCGACCGGCGTCTCGTCGTCGAGAGCGTCGAAGAAACGTCGTTCGACAGTAGCGAGGAGTCGACGGTATTCTGGCAGGAAACGCAGACTCTGGGAATCAATCGGACGGTACACCAGCCGGATAGCGTGACCACTGTTCCGTTCGACGTGAACGTCACACGCACGTTCGAAGAAGCGAACAACGTGAGTGACCGACTCGACTCACCGGGAGAGACCCGGAGCGAGATCCTGGTGACTGTCGTGGCAACGAGACAGAGTGACGACGCGACGCCGCGACGACTGACGTTCTCGCTCCCGATCACCTCGGATTCCGGGATCTATCGGGTGGCAGGAACGCCGCGTACGGAACCGTTCACCGAGACGACCACAGTCACCGTCCAGAACGAGCCGAGTACGCTCGGCCAAGTCGGCGGTCCGCTGCTGGCAGCGGTCGGGGTACTCGGTGCTCTCGGACTCGCGGGCGCCCGCTACCGCGGGGCACTCTCGCTCACTGAGCAAGAACGCGAGTGGCTCGCCTACAGAGACGACCGGACCGATTTCGACGAGTGGATTTCGACCGTCCGGTTACCCGACGATGTCGAGAACTTACCGGTTGCCGAGGCCGAGACGCTCGCCGACCTCGTGGACGTCGCGATCGACAGCGATAACCCGGTGCTCGAGAGCGCCGCTGGTGAGGAGTACTACGTCGTCCACGACGGCTACCGATACGCGTTCGAAGCACCGCCGAAACCGGAGCGGGACGACCTACATTCGCCCGACACATCGGACAGTTCGTCTGACGACGAACCGGCAGTAACCGCGAACGGTGGCGGGGACCCGCTCGACGAGTTCGAGGCCTGACTCGCGGAGGTCACCGGCTCCGCCCGACCCGATCCCAGCCCCGGGGTCACTCGTCGCTCGGCGTGGCGGTCGAATCCTCGGCCGACTGGGTCGTCTCCAGGGATTCCCACGGCACCTCGCCGGCGTCGACGATATTCTCGGCTTGGAGCGCCGGGTCGGTGAGCGTCACTCTGGCCAGCCCCACGGGTCCGACGCGGGGTTCGGGGAGCGCCGCGGGGTCCTCGGTCTCGAAGGCCGTCTCTGTCTCCTCGCCGACGACGACCCGCATCGCCATGCCGTAGGTCTCGTGGGGCGAACAGAGGAGGTCGTAGACGCCGGGCGTCGCGAACGCGACCAGCCAACTGTCGGGAACCGGCCCTTCGCCCGCGGACTCGCCCGCTCCCGCAGGCGCCTCCGTCCCGGCGGGGGTGTCGGTCGCTGCAGGTGTGTCGGTCCCAGCGGCTGTGTCGGTCGCTGTTCCGGTCCCCTCCTCACCCATCTCGCCGCCCTCGATACCGGGTTCGGCCGGCGGTTCGACCTGGTCGCCCGGGATCGAGTCGGGCCGCCAGCCGAGCAGCGGCGACGAGAACGCGCTCACGCCCGTCGGACCGCGCCGTCGCATGCCGAAGGCCGGGTGGTAGTGGACGATGTTGTGGTCGGGCGTCGCGAAGACGAACCGGACCACGTCGCCGACGCCGACGCTGAGGCCGGTCGGCTGGTAGAAGAAATCCGCCGGTCGCTCCGGGTTCGTCGACGGTCCGATCATCGTCTGCACGGTGTAGACACTCCCCGTCTCGGCCCCCTCCTGGGTGGTCTGGGCGATACGATTCTCCGCCGAGCCGTCACTCATCGCGGCGGCGCCGGCGCCACCGACGACTGTCAGCGTAGCGCCAGCGCCGAGCGCTTTCATCACATCTCGTCGTGACGTGCCATCATCTGGCATGCGTGACGTTGCGACGTCGCTACACTTCGTTAATCGCAAAACTCGCGCCCATCGAACGAGTCACGCAGCCGTTACCACAGAGAGAGGAACAGCTTCACCCGCTGAACTGACTTGTCAACACTGATGACTGACGGTGGTTCTATCACCCCATCCCTGTACAGTATCGCTCGCGAACTCTCGATACGAATCGCCTATCGTCTCCCGGAGCGACTGGTCGCTCCCCGACGAAGTGCGAGCGGGTTCTGTCACGGCCGGTGACGGCAGGCTACCGGAAACCGGGGGCCAGAACCACTTCCGCTGGGCCTGTGGCGCAGCTGCCGAACAGACGACCGGTCACACCCGAACAACATACCGACCAAACGGTCGTCCTACACGTCGATCCCACGACTGCGGGGTCGTGGATCTGACAGACAGCGGGTTCAGAGGTCTGCCGAATAGAGGGTGCGGTTTCCACTGGCATGCTAGCGTATAACAAAACCCGAAGAGAGCGTGTAGATCGCCGTGGCGAACGCCGTCACAGACGAAGTGACTACTATGGCAACCCAAGCAGCGGACCAGGACTACGACGCGACCGTCGACGACATCGAAGCGTCTCTCGGTATCATGCCGGGGTATTTCGAGGCACTCAACGACCAGGACCTGGTCAACGAGTGGCCGAACTTCAAGCGCTACGAACTGGAGGAGACCGAGATCCCCGCGAAGTACAAGGAACTCATCGGACTGGCGATCGCGGCCAACATCAAGTGCCCCTACTGCCAGCTCTTTCACCGCGAAGCGGCGAAGATGCACGGCGCGACCGAGGAAGAACTCGCCGAGGCCGCCTTCCTCGCGAGCTGGACGGCGCGCTACAGCAGCCTGATCCACGCCCAGAACTACGATATGGACACCTTCACGAAGGAGTTCGGCCAGATCGCCGACCACCTCCAGAGCCAGATAGCCGCTGACGACTGACCGGCGTTTGCTGACTGTGACCCGCCGTCGCCGTCGGCCGCTACGCACCGTCGCCGTCGGTTGCTACGCGTCAGCGTCGCCAGCGTGCTGTCGCTCACCAGCCGCTTCGAGCACCACGTCGACGAACTCGCGGGGTCGCTCGGCGTAGGGGACGAGCGCGGACTCGCCGATGGAGACGAGTCGGACGTCGGCGTCTTCGGCGAGGTCGCGGCCGGTCGATAGCGGCGGCATCTCGGCTTCCTGGCCCCAGACGAGCGTGACCGGAACGTCGATATCGGCGAATGTGGCAGCGAGGTCGACGTCGCTGTCGAGATGGCCGCTGAGGAACGAGGCAGGGGCGAACCGTGCGCCGGGCTGGTGGCCCGTCTGCCACTCGTAGTCGACGGTTTCGTCGTCGAGATTCGCCATATCGTGGTAGCCGTGGTCGTCGTGGAAATAGCGGATGGAGGGTTCGCTGACGACGAGGTTGAAGAGTGCTTCACCGACGACGGGTGAGCGGGCGACCGTCCGAAGCCAGACCCGTTCGCCGGGGATCGTCGTCGCCGTCGGACAGACGAGGACGTACCCACTGACGTCGACATCGTCGGCGACGCCCGCGACGTAGGCCGCCGTCAGCGACGCCGCGACGACCACGGGGTCCTCGACCACGTCGTCGAGGAAGTCACGGACGAACGTCTCGTACAGTGCCGCCGAGTAGGTCAGCGGCGGTCGGTCCGACCGTCCGAATCCCGGCAGGTCGGGCGCGACGACGTGATACTCCTCGGCCAGCGGCTCGACGACCTTCTTCCACTCGTGGCTCGACCCTGCGGCGTTGATGCCGTGCAGGAGGACCAGATCCGGATTATCGGGGTCGCCCGCCTCCGTGTAGGCGACGTCGAACCCGCGCCAGCGGTAGGTCCGTGCCTCGCCGGGAAGCGGCGACGGCAGGTCCCCCGCTCGCCGCGAGAGCAGTTCGTTCGCGACCGCGGCCGCCCCGAACGCGCCGACCGCCGCTCCCGCTACGTTTCGGAGTCGCATACCTGACACTAGCGGCCTCGCGTGTTTATAGGCTACGACGAGACGTCACGAACGAGCGCTCACTCCTCGTCGTGGCGCTCGCGCACGCAGTCCGCCACGGGCGCGATCACCTCGTCGGCGACCGTGTATGGGTCGGTCTCCCGGGCGACGATCCGGTCGACAGCGGCGTCGAGGCCGCCCCGTCGCTCTATCTCCTCGGCGAGCAGTTCGTGGACGTCCTCGCGCAGGAGCGTCCGGACTGCGGCGGCGTAGCGGTCGCGAGCCTGCCGGTCGAGTTCCCCCGACTCGACGAGGTACGCGCGGTGGTCGTCCAGCGCTGTGAGGAGGTCCGCGACCCCCTCGCCCGTGTTCGCGACCGTCTCGACGATACGGGGCTCCCAGTCGGCCGGTTCGGCCTCGTCTCCGTCCCGTGTGCCCGCCTCGGACGCCCGTTCTCCGTTCGACCCAGCGACGTTCGTACTGGGGCCGTGGTGGCCCGCGGACCCGCCGGCACCGTGGTGGCCGCCTGTCGACGTGTTGCTCCCCATGTGGAGCATCTCGCGCAACTCCTGGACTGTGCGGTCGGCACCCTCCAGGTCGGCCTTGTTGACGACGAGCAGGTCGGCGATCTCCAGAATCCCCGCCTTGAGCATCTGGACGTCGTCGCCGCTCCCCGGCGGGACGAGGACGACGACGGTGTCGGCGGTCCGGACGATGTCGACTTCGTTCTGCCCGGCACCGACGGTTTCGACGAGGACCTTGTCCTTGCCGAAGGCGTCGAGTGCGGTGACGGCGTCGGTCGTCGCCGTCGAGAGGCCGCCGAGGGTACCACGAGCGGACATCGACCGGAAGAAGACGTCCATGTCGCCGACGTTCGAGGCCATACGGATGCGGTCGCCCAGCACCGCACCGCCCGTGTAGGGCGAGGCGGGGTCGATGGCGATCACACCGACGGTGAGGCCCTGGTCGCGGTAGGCCTTCGCGAGTTTGTCGACTAGCGTGGACTTGCCGGCACCGGGACTGCCCGTGATCCCGACGACGTCCGCGTCGCCGGTGTGGGGGTGGAGCGCGGCGACGAGGTCGCGATAGCCCGGTGCGCGGTTCTCGATTTTCGTGATCGTCCGGGCCAGCGCCCGGTGTTCGCCCGCGAGGACGCCCTCGACGAGACGGTCGATCTCCGTCTGTTCCGCGGACTCCCCGGTTTCGGCGGGTGCGGACGCCGCGTCTCGCTCCCCGCCGGTCATCGGTCGGGGGCGTTCGCGCGGACGTACTCGATCATCTCCGACATGGAGGCGCCGGGGCCGAATATCTCGGCGACGCCCTCGTCTTTGAGGGTGGCTTTGTCGTCGTCGGGGACGATCCCGCCGACGAGGACGAGCGTGTCCTCCAGCGCGCCGTATTCGCGGAGCCCGTCCATGATCTTCGGGACGAGCGTGTTGTGCGCGCCAGAGAGAATGGAGATGCCGAGCACGTCGACGTCCTCCTGGACGGCCGCCTGGACGACCTCGTCGGGCGAGCGGTGGAGCCCGGAGTAGATGACCTCGAACCCGGCGTCGCGAAAGGCCCGAGAGATGACGTGGGCACCCCGGTCGTGTCCGTCGAGTCCGACTTTCGCGACGAGACACCGGATCTGGCGGTCCTGGGGGTCCCGTTCCTGTTCCGTGCTCATGGGTTACGGTTCTCGCGCTGGCGGTTTCACAGTTGCGGTGAAATTGGCGCCGACCGCGGTGGTCGCCGACGGATAGCGGCGTCGAACCCGACGGCCGAACGGCGGGGTGACCGGCTACTCCTCGTCGCCGTCCCGGTATCGGTCCCACCCGGCGCGGAGCGCACCGGCGCCGAGGACGCTCCCGAGTGCGGTCGCGAGAGAGAGACTCCCGTCGCCCGTCGTCGTCCCGTCCGCCCTGGAGTCGCCGTCTCCGCCCACCGTCAGATCGATACGTTCGGTGGACGTGTCGATATCCTCGGACGTCGCCGTCCGGGTCGGTGACACTGTCGGCGAGGGTGTCGCCGTCGGCGTTCCGGTCGGGGATGGTGTCGCAGTCGGGACCGGGAGTCCCGCGACGCGCTCGGTAATCGTGAACGCACGGACGCTCTCCCCGGCCGTGACGTAGACCGAATCACCGGCCACCGCGACCGGTCGGCCCTCCATCTGCGCAAGAGCGCGGGTATCGCCCGTCGAGGGGTCGACCGCGGTCAGCGCTCCGTCGAGAGTGGCGTACAGCGCATCGGTGGTCCCGACCGGTTGGTCCACGCGGTCCTCCGTCGCGAGTTCCCACTCGACATCGCCGGTTTCGCCATGGAGGGCGTACAGCCCCTCTGTCCCGCCCAGATACACCGTTCCGTCGTGGACTGCGGGAGGTGTCGACGTCCCTTCACCGCCGTCGAACGTGAACCGCTGGCTCCCGTCGGCGGTCGCCAGGGCGTGTAATGTTCCGTCGTAATCGACCACGTACGCGGTCCCGGCGCTGACCGCCGGCGTACACGTCGCCCGCAGAGGTCCAAGGTCGTATCGCCACCGTTCCTCACCGGTCGTCGCGTCGAGTGCGTGGACCGTCGACGGCCCGTCAGTCCCTACCCCACCGTTGTCGCCGGTCACGTAGACGGTCCCGTCCACGACGGCGGGCGGATACCAGATCCGATTCCCGAGGGTCCGCTCCCACTGCTGAGCACCGTCTCCGGCGGCCATCGCGACGACCGTCCCGTCGATCTCTCCGACGTAGACGGTCCCGTCGACGACCGTCAGCGAGACGACGCTCTCGCTTCCCAGCCCCTCGGACCACTCCCTGCTCCCGTCGCTCCTGTCCAGTCTGAACACTCGACCCTCACCGGCACCGTTCGAGAGCACGTAGACGGCATCGGTCGTAGCTACCGGCATCGACTGCATCCAGCGGTCCGTCTCGAACGTCCACTGTCCCTCGCCGGTTCCGGCGTCCAACGCCCGGACTGCGCCCTCGTAGGGGTCGGACTGGCCGTTGTCTGTAGAGAGATAGACCGTCCCGCCGCGGACAGAGAGATAGTTCACGTCGAGGGCCGGTTCGACGGACCATCGCTCCTCGACGACCGCGGCGACTCCCGCATTCCCGGAGCGCCACCCAGTGTTGGCAGCGTCCCCCCGGTAGGTAGGCCAGTCCTCGCCCGACCCCTGCCCGGACGCTGGAGCACCCAGCGCGAGTCCCAACCCCGCGACGCCGACCGTCCGCAGCACTGTTCGCCTCGAAATAGCCCGTCGCTGTCCCGTCGAGTGACCGTGTCTCATCGGAGTCCCTCTGACTCTCGGACCGTACTCGGCCGGCTATTTGAAGACCACGATACGCGAGTGAGAAGGCACGCGTGCGCTCCGTTCCGAAGGCGGTATACTGCCGCGGTCCTGACTGTCACACATGGCAGTCGCCGACAATCTGCAATCACGGGCCAAGGCCAACCCCCGGCGGGTCACGGCGGTGCTCTCGGCCATCGGGTACGTGCTGGTGCTCGGGGCCTTTACACCCTACGCGCCGTTCCCGTCGATCAGCAGGGACGCGACGATCTTCCTGGGAGACGCCATCGCGGTCGTCAACACGCTCGCGCTGGTGTCGATCCTCGCCGGGGTCCGGTTCATCAAGCGCGGCGACGTCCGCAGACACCGCGCGGCGATGCTGACCGCCTTCTCGCTCATCATGGTCTTTCTCGTCATGTACCTGCTCAAGGTCGGCGGCGGGTTCGAGAAGGCCATCGTCGCGTCCGGCGTCGTCTACTACGCGTACCTCGCGATGCTCGCCGTCCACATCCTCCTGTCGGCGCTGGCGGTCCCGGTCGTCCTCCACGCCGTCGTCCTCGGTCTCACCCACTCGCCCGCCGAGTTGCGCGAGACGAGTCACGCCCGGGTGGGCAAGATCGCCGCCGCCGCGTGGTCGCTCTCGCTCTTTCTCGGCATCGTCACCTACCTCATGCTCAACCACGTCTACAGCTGGGAGGCGCGGGGCCACGGCGCGCTCTTGGTCCTGGCGGCCGGTCCGGCCTGGCGACAGCTCCGCGATCTGTGGTGAGTCCGAGGCACCATCGCGGGGCCACCCCTCTCGGTCGTCCACCGGACGTGACATACCGCCCGCAACGTTTTCCCCTCGGCTGTGCTACGTGTCAGCATGGCAGACCAGTCAGACGAGCGGACGACTATCCCGGTGGGGGACGGAGTGTCGACCGACGAGGAGGGGGACGAGTCCGGCACAGGGGCCGGAGGCGAGGACGGCCAGCGATGTGACTACTGTCGACTCCCGGTTCCAGGGACGGCGGTGACCGCCGAATACGGTGGCGAGACGTACGCGTTCTGTTCGGCGGGCTGTCGCGACGCGCTGGCGGACTCGGAGAAGGTATTCACGCAGTATCACGGCTTCCGGCGGACGCCCACCGGCGTCGCACCCATCGACGAGAGCCTCCCGCAGGGAGTCCCGCGTAACTCCTTCGTCATGCTGACCGAAGTGGCGGGCACCCGGAGCGAATCCGTCAGGGCGGAACTCGTCTGGCGAGCGCTCGAGCGCGGCGAGTCGGTCGTCGTCGTCACGTTCCTCGAACCGCCCGTCTCGGTCGTCCAGAGTTTCGTCACGCTCGCGTGGAACGTCCTGCCCTATCTAGAAGCCGGCCGGTTGCGCTTCGTCGACGCCTTCACCTATCGGATGGAGGACCGCGAGCGCATGGCCGAGCGACTCGACGACTGGAACACCCACCTCGCGAGTTTCTGTGAGCCCGCCACCTCGCGGGTTCGAGACCCCTCGGACGTCGAGGAACTCTCGAACCGGATCGACGACGCGCTCGAACGCCTCGACATGGAAGACCAGGGGATCGTCGTCCTCGACTCCCTCGACGAGTTCGGCTCGGGCGTCCAGCCCGTCCAGGCCTACCGCTTCGTCAAGGACCTGCGCGCGACGGTCCCCAAGAGCCGGTTCGTCCCCGTCTACGCGGGTGCGACGGTCTCGAACGGCGACGAGGGGTTCCCTCACGACCTCGAATATATGATCGACGGTATCGTCGACCTGCGCCTGAACGACGACCTCGTCGAGGGGTCGCTCATGAAACAACTGCGCGTCCGCAAGATGAGCGGCGTCCTCGCACTCCCCAAGTGGGTGCTCTACGAGTACACCGCCGGCGAGGGTATCGTCACGATCGACCCCCGCGAGGGACCGCCCGGCGACGCTGACGATGACGGAAGCGGCGACGAGAGTGACGGTGGCGGCGGTTCTGTCGGTGATGACGCCGGCGAGTGACGGTCAGTCCGTCTGTTGGAAACTCAATCCGTCCGTGGGAGCGACCAAGCGCCAAGCGCGACGAAGACGGCCGTGAGCGCCAGGAGGACGAGCAGGAACGTCGGCGTGGAGTCGACCGGGCCGAGCGAGGGAGGCGTGTAGCCGGTCGCCGCGCGGACGCCACGGGAGAAGTACGTCAGCGGCGAGAGCCACATCACGGGCTCGAACCACGCCGGCAGCATCGACGGCGGGACGAACGTATCCGAGAGAAAGAGCAGCGGGAGCGCGATGGAGTTGCTCGCGGCGATGACGCCGTCCTGTGACCCGGCGGTCGAGCCGATGAGCGCGCCCAGCCCGCAAAAGAGCGCGACGCCGAGGACGACGTAGGCGACGAGCGCGGCCACGGTCGCCGGCCCGAACGCGAGGTCGGCACCCGTCAGGAGTGCGACCAGCGCGAGCAGGAGCAATGCGGCGAGGCCGATGACGACCACGTTGACGAGCGTCTGGGCGAGCAGCCACTCGCTCCGGGAGAGTGGCGTCGTCGCGAGTTTCTCGAAGCGGTTGCCTTCGCGATGCCTCGCGACCTCGCTCCCCACCCGGGAGAGAGGGGTGAACAGCACGACTACGGCCAGATAGCCCGGCACGTAGTAGGCCGGTTCCTCGGCGAACAGTCCCCCGGTCGCGTCGGTCTGGACCAGCGCGCCGAAGATGACGACGATGATCAGCGGGAAGAAAAACGTGAAGAAGACGGCCGTCCGCCGGCGCAGAAACGAGTGCCAGTCGGCGCGAAAGGACGCGGCGATGCGACTGGTGCGGGTCATCGCTGCCCCTCCACGCTCTCGGCGCTCCGGCCTTCCTGGACCGCCGCCGTCAGCGAGTCGCGTCCGAGCGTCGCGTCTGTCTCGGCCGCGCCGGTGAGTTCGAGATAGACGTCTTCGAGGTCGGGGTCCGTCCACGCGAGCGAGTCGTAACTCGCCCCCGCGGCGTCGAGTGCGTCGACCACGGCGCCGATGTCCTGGGGTTCGATGCCGTAGACCGTCAGCGTGCCGTCGTCGTGGTCGACGCGCTGGCCGGCGCCGAGTGTCGCCGAGAGGTCCAGTGACTCGGGGTCGGCGTCGGTCTCGACGACCAGTCGCGGGTCGCCGCCGTGTTCGCGCACGAGCGCGTCGGGGTCGTCGACGGCGACGAGACGGCCGTCCGCGAGCAGTCCGACGCGGTCGCCCAGTCGGTGGGCCTCTTCCATGTAGTGAGTCGTCAGGACGATAGTCGTCCCGCCGTCGGCGAGACCTTCGAGGAGGTTCCAGAGCGCGCGGCGACCGGCGGGGTCGATCCCCGTGGTGGGTTCGTCGAGAACGAGCAGGTCGGGGTCGTTGACGAGCGTCGCGCCGACGCAGGTCCGGCGCTGTTGCCCGCCCGAGAGGTTCTCGTACCAGGTGTCGGCGTCGTCTGCCATCCCGACGTCGGCGAGCACGCTCTCGGTGTCGCGGGCGTCGTCGTAGAGGCCGCGGTAGTAGTCGACGAGTTCGCGGGCGGTGAGTCGCTCGGGCGGGTCGAAGTCCTGGGGGAGGAGGCCGATCCGCTCCGGGTCGACGGCTTCGGGGTCCGTCCCGAAGACCTCGACCGTGCCCTGAGCGTCGGTCGTGCCGGTGAGCGCGCGGACGAGCGTGGTCTTTCCCGCGCCGTTGGGGCCGACCAGGGCGAACACCTCGCCCTCGGCGACCGAGAGGGAGACGCCGTCGAGCGCGACCGTCTCGCCGTAGGCCCGGCGGACGTCCTCGGCGACGAGCGTCGCTGTCATACTCGAATCGAGCGGCCCTGACCGCAAAGACCGTTCGGTTCGTGGTCGCCACGGGCCGCTGTCGGGTGAAAATCGACCGCAGTCGAGAGACGACGGGGGAAGACCTGACAGGGCGGAACCGAAGCGCCAGCGGGGAAAGGAGGGGAGACCGGGACGGACTGGGCGAAACCGAATCGCCAGCGGGGATGAGTGGGGCGGAACTGAGGCGTCAGCGGGGGTCGGAGAGTGGGGAGCGGGACGAACTCAGGCGGCGGGGGGTGCAGGTTCGCCCTCGGTCGGTTCGAGTTCGGTACCGCCGGACCGGCCGCGCCACCGGTCGGCGGCAGCAAGCGCGAACGCGCCGAGGCCGACGACGAGGACGGCGAGTTTGAGGAGGCCGCCGAGCAGGGGGACCAGCGAGAGCGCTTCGATAGCCACGACACCCAGCACGAGCGCGGCCCAGCGGTTGGGCCACCCGGCAGCGCCGAGCACCTGCCGGCCGACCAGATACTCGCCGTAGACGAGACTCGCCCACAGCGCGAGCGCGAAGACGGCCCCGCCGGCCAGCGCGACCGGGATACCGACGACGGTCAACAGGAACGTGACGAGCGCCAGCGGGACGGCCACGAGCGCCACGATACCGGTCCCGACACTCCGGATTGGGTCTTCGCTCGCACGCGTCGCGACCTGTGCCGAAAAGCGGGGGAACAGTCCGAGGAGGGCGGCGCCGATGAACAGCGCGACCACCGCCCAGTAGACCGGCGTCAGTCCGCTCGGGACGAACCCTGGGACGAAGGAGACGACGGGCACCCCGGGTTCGATCTGGATCTCGGGGCCGGAGGGTTGCCAGTTCTCGGAGCGCTCGGTGATCGTGCCGTCGACCCGGGCGCCGTCGGCCCGGTCGAAGGTCTCGCGGTAGGTGACGTCGCCCTGGACGACGGCCGACGACCCGAGAATCACCGACTGGCCGCTGGCGACGTCGCCCTCGACGGTGCCGTTGACCTCGGCGTCGCCGCCACCGGCCGCGACGTCACCCTCGACGAGTGCACCCGCGGGCACGACGACCGAGCCCGCACCGGCGCTCACGTCGCCGCCGATCGTCGCATCGGCCGCGAGTTCGATCGACCCGCCACCGCTGGAGACGCCACCGTCGATGGTGCCCCCCGGCCCGACCGTGACCGAGCCCGCGGCCGCGCTCACGTCGCCGGTGACTGTGCCGGTCACTCTGACGGACCCGGAGACCGACGTCACGTCGCCGTCGACGGTGCCACGAACCACGACGTCGCCGGTCATCGCCGTCACGTCGTCGTCGACCGTCTCGTTCGGCCCGATGGTCGTCTCGACTGCGTCGCTCGTGTCGGCGACGCCGTCCGGTTCGACGATGGCCGGCATCTCGGCCGCGGGGGCGGGGGCGCTGGAGGGGGACGCCGCGGCGGCGGGCGGTGCGGAGGACATCGCCGCCGTCGCGCCGGGAAGGGCGACGAGCGCGACGACGAGCGCCGTTGCGAGCAATATCGCCCGCGTGGGTGAGAGTCGCTTCATGCACGTCGACCTACAACCCCGTCCCCATTATATACCGGTCGCCGGCTTCTACCCCGACAGCCCGGGACAACGTTTAAGTAGGAGTTTCGTCGGTCAGCAGGGTGTGTCGGCAGATCAGGGATCCACCGTGGCGCGCGCTGTCGCGCTCTTTCATGAGCGCGCGGAGTCGTGCGAGGGATGAGCACCGGAGCGAGCGGAGCGAAGCGAGGAGCGCAAGAGGCTGGGGAGGTGTGAGGCCGTCTGTGGTGCTGTGCGGGGCTGTCGCGGTTGCGGTGCTGTGGCGGTTGCAGGGCGGTCCCTGGTGGACTGAAAGGGCGAGGCGCGCTCGCGACGAAGTGGAGTCGCCTGAGCGGGCTCTATTCTCGCGGGCGGTGCGGAGAGCGAGAATATCCCGCTCAGCGACCGCGAGCGTGTCGAGGGCTTTCATCCCTTCTTCCGAGTAGCGTTGCTGTCGTCTCGTGGCGAGCGTGTCGAGGGTGTTCAACGCGCAGGCATACCTGTGGCCCCGCCACCGGTCACGCAACCCCGTCGACCAGAATCAGAGGTGTTCGCGAACGACGCGGACGACCTCGTCGACGTCGTAGTTGTCGTCGTCTTTGTCGTAGACTGTCTCGCCGTCGACGCTGACGGTGAACACACCGTGGTCGCCCATCAGGAGGGTACAGCTGTCGTACGTGTTTAGCCCCGGCTGATTTCGTCAGTATCTCGTAGGAGCCGATCCACGGTGGCGATATGCTTCGTCGGCAGAGGTCAGTTGCACCTCCAAAGGGATGGTCTCCGCTGCTCGGAGACCATCC
>Ga0207771_100111_pt1 | contig 59010 bp, 43 predicted proteins | sample A23M2SouthBayCA_2_FD_187731 | JGI IMG/M metagenome (GOLD analysis project Ga0207771, IMG submission 187731) | Aerobic enrichment media microbial communities from Eden Landing Ponds, California, USA - A23 M2 (2) (SPAdes) | ecosystem: Environmental > Aquatic > Marine > Unclassified | place... | reverse complement strand
CACCTGCGAGAACCGCCACAGCTTCCTTCGCCAGTGGCTGGCGAAGTTCAGAGGCGTCTCGAAGCATCACCTCCAGAAATACCTCGGGTTTCTCGCACTAAAACTCAACTCACCGAACGACTGGTTCGAGAAACTGCTGTGTTACAATGTATCGGGATGAGCGAGGTTGACACACCAGTGAGCGGGGAGTGGCAAATGGAACATGAGCGCCACAACCCCGCAGAATCATCCTTCGTTCGAAGAGCTATTCAAAGACCTGGATACGGTGCCGTTGGCGTTGTTCGAGCATCTTGACCTCTCGTTCTTGGAGGAGTTCCCCGTGTTCGCCCCCGATCCGTGGGGGCGAACACGGGAACACGAAGCACCAGAACTGTTCAAGGGAGTGCTCTACTGCTTCAGCCGAGACATCTACGGCGTCAAAGCAGTCACCAGAGAACTCCACGATGAGCTGATCTGGCGACAGTGTGGGTTCGACAGTGCGCCGTCCTACCAGTCGATTCATCGGTTTTTCACGGACTTCGCCTTGGTCGCCGAGGACGCATTCAACAAGCTCGTCGAGCAGGTCGCCGCCGCGACCTGCTCGACAACACCTTCCGAATCGATTCGACAGATGTGCGGGCACACCCCGACGATGACGACGCTACGTGGAACTACGACCCAACGGCTGGATCAGACGACACAGAGAACGAAGATGACGAAGACGAAGACAAGGAAAATGACGAAGATGCGGACAGCTACTACTACGGCTACGGCTGTTTGATCGTTTCGACAGGGCCGAAACTGCCGATTGCAGCGGCCTTTACACAGCGAAAACAGGTCGATGAGGAGACGGCGAAGCGCGTCACCTGTGACGCGCTCGCCGTCGAAACACCGATCTGGATGCTCGGTGACGGGGGCTTTGACATTCTTGAGTGGCACGACGACCTCGTTGACGAGGCCGTCGTGCCGGTGGCTCCGTACAATCCGAGAAACACTGACGATCCACTCGACATCGAGTACAGGATCGAAGACCGTATCGAGAACCACACTGACGACGTTCACCTGAAACAATCAGTGTTAGAAGAGACGTACAATCGCCGAACACAGGTCGAACGGACGATTGGTGCAAGCAAAGACTGCGGCCTCGGGACGCCGCGCGTCCACGTGAAGACACACGTGTTTCTGGCTCTCTGCTTGCGGTTGGCAATCGCCATCGCCAATTACGAACGAGGTGCCAACCCCGGAAAGACTTCAGTCGAGGTGTGACAATGATTCTGTGACGCCCTCATTCGAAATGAGCAACTATTTCTAAGTTCAAGATCTCCTATAGCAGATCCGAACTGAGGGGTCCCCATTCTATTGTCCGGTGTTAGATATCTCATGGACTGTTACTGATATTGTCCGTTTTGACTGCCACCAGCGGTGGACCTAATACGGCAGCCGTTGAATGACCGCCTATGCCCGAGAGCCAGCCGAATATCATCTTTATCACCACCGATCAACAGCGCCTTGATACGATCAATGCACTCGGAGCCTCACACATGGACACGCCGAACCTAGACCGGCTGGTCTCTGAAGGCGTCTCATTCACCGACTGTCACGTCACGGCACCTTCGTGCGCCCCCTCCCGAGCCTCACTCTTCACGGGGTACTACCCGCACACCACAGGTATCTACCGCAACGGTGACCGCTGGACGCACTCATGGGTCGAAAACCTCTCCGAGGCGGGCTACTACACCCTGAACGTCGGGAAGATGCATACAGCGCCTTACGACGCGCCGACGGGCTTCGACGAGCGCTACGAGGTCGAGAACAAGGACCGCTATCTCGCACCAGTACCTGGGGGTGAACCGCCGCTTCCCGGAGAAAAGTACTACCTCGACGCTTGGGACCGGGCGCTGATGGCCAAAGGCCTGCACAAACAGCAGCGAGAGTTCTACCGCGAATGGGACGACTACGAGGAACGCTTGGGAGCGTTCGAGTGGGAACTCCCGAAGGAGGCCCATCCGGACGTATTTGTCGGCGAGTTCACGACGCAGTGGCTCGACCGCATGCCGAAACTCGACCGGCCGTTATTCGCTGCAGTCGGCTTCCCTGGGCCGCATCCGCCCTTCGATCCCACGCCCGAGTTCGCCGAGGAGTACCTGGAACGTGACCTGCCTCTCCCCGAGGTTAGCGACGCGGACCTTGAGAGCCAACCGCCGCCACTGAAGGCCCTGCGCGAGCACAACGAGGCGGTGGACCACGACTCGGTCACTCACGATATTGACGCGAATGAGGAGCAGTTGCACCGCCAGCGCGCGTACTACTACGCCAACGTCGCGATGATCGACGAGCAGGTCGGCGAGATTCTGGATGCGCTAGAACGGAACGGCTACGACGACACCGTGGTGGTGTTTACCTCGGACCACGGCGAGATGATCGGCGACCACGGCCACGTCCAGAAGTGGACGATGTACGAGGAAGTCACGAATGTTCCCGCCATCGTCTGGTCGCCCGGTCGCCTCGATTCGATGGAAATTGACAACCTCGTTTCGCTGTTCGATCTCGGTCCCACAGTTCTGGAGCTGGCGGGCGTCGAAACTGACGACTTCCTCGAAGCGAAGTCGCTCGTGCCGGCGCTTGAGGGAGACGATGGCTGGTCCGGACGAGACGCGGTCTACGCCGAGCACCGTCGCGACGGCATCCTCAGAGAGACGGAGTTCATGACAATGGTGCGGACAGACGACTGGAAACTCGTCCATTTCGTCGACTACGAGAAGGGGCAACTCTTTGATTTGAACGCCGACCCGGACGAGGAGGAGAACCTGTGGGACGACCCCGACGAACAGGGGAAAAAGCGGGAGTTGCTCGACCGACTACTGGAGTGGCGTATCCAGAGCGGCGTCAACACCGCCGACTGGGCTGCTGACTTTCGCTGACTGTCATGGGACGAGTTAACCGAGGTTACCGCCGCCGTAGCCTATTTGGTTGGTCGATGATATCAAAGAGGTATGTCTAACCCGAGCGTTGACCGGAGTTTCAGTGAACCGCACATTCGTCTCCAATGTCGATGTGGTTGGAAAGGTCACGATGACGATATCCGGCGGTGGGATGTTCAACGCGATACAGACAGGGTGGTTCGGGTGTGTCCGGATTGTGCAGAATCCATTCCGGAGTGGGGGACGATCCGGCCGATCGATGCAGCGACTGGGATCGCTCGCGGCCCACTCAAGACCTCTCTCATCGAAGCGAGTATCATTGACGGATAGCCGAACCTGTCATCACCAGCCGATTGTCTTGTCCGATAGATCCTGATTGGCACGCCAGCGAACAGTCTTAACCGGAATTTTTTGAGTTTTTTCAGTTCTTTCCTGGGGCCCGACCGTTTCCAAGACCATTCCAACGAGCAGAACAGCAGTCAGTAGACCTGAGGCTCTGGCAAGCAGGGAACCCGACCCAGCGATAACAACTTTGCATCGTTGTCCCCACTGTACGATGCCACGACGGCACTTGGCAAGGGAATCGAACATATCGCACAACCGAATGTGCTGCGCGAGCTTAGTCGTCGGAATCCACCGGACTCGGCGAAAGTGCACCAGATTCGACCATCTCTTCGAGGGGGTTATCTTCAATGTCTACCGGAAGGTCGACCCGGCCTCTACGTCTGACGGATTCATACCCACCAAAGAGTATTTCGGCCGTTTGGAGTCCGATACGTCCGCTAAGCTGGGACTCCTCACCGCTTTGGAGCGCGTGGACGATGTCTTCGATCGCACGATCATGGAAGCAGGACCCGAGTCGATCACCGTCTTCGGGAGTTCCGTGCATTGTCTCGCCGCCGACGTTGATTTCTTTGCGAACGCCGTCCCGTTCGAGTTCGAGCATTGGCCCGTCTTCTCTATCGATTCGGATCGTCCCCTCCGTACCCCGCAAGAGCATCGCAGCGTCGATCAGCGAGGAGCCCTCGCCGGTGGCCATAACCCCGTAGACGCCGTTGTCGTAGCGCCACTGCGCCCAGATCTGGTTCTCCTGATGGGCGCCGAACCTGATGTCCTCGTCCCGGTAGTCTAACTGCGCGATGACCCATTCGGCAGGTCGGTCCCCGGCGAACATTCCAGCCAGATCGACGGTGTGTGCGCCAGTGTCGAAAAAATCGCCCCAGGAGATCTCGACCCGCCGGAGACTGCCGATCTCGCCGTCATCGAGGTGGCGTTTCGCCTCCGTGAACGGGCGACCGAACCGACGCTGTCGATTGAACGTCAGCTTGACGCCCTCCTCGCCACACACCTCAACCATCCGGCGGGCGCTTGCTAACGTATCCGCCATTGGCTTCTCACAGTGGACGGCTTTGACGACACCGCTCCGCGCGCAACCGACGACGATATCTTCATGGACCGCAGGTGGGACAGTTACGCTAACGATGTCGGGCTCAACCGTAGCGAGCATCTCCTCGTAGTCCTCAAAGACACCTTCGTCGCCAATGTCGAACTCCCGGGCAAACGCGTCGGCGTTCTCCGGGATAATGTCGGCGCAGGCGTCAACACGGCAGTGGTCGCTGTTTCGATACGCTTCAGCGTGGCGGTACCCCATGGCGAACCCATCGACCGTTGGATTCGTTGGATCCGGACCAGTTCCGATAATAGCAACTGTGTACTGACTCATCTGCTGGTAAGCATTATTCCGACTACCCGAATAGTGGTTTCGATCGGCTCCGCTCGTTGGAGCGGGTGTCTGAAAGTAAAGTCTCGTGAAGCCGTGTCCAAGCAGACGTCGATCGTGAGAGACGGGATGTCTATTTTCATTCGGCTACGTCGATAACACAACGAAATCCGATATTGCCGGTCGAACTGTCAGGGGTGTTGTTTGAGCGGGCAGCCACCCGATAGCGGTTGCACCACGACTCGTGACAGAGATACGAACCGCCGCGCATCACCCGCTGGTCGCCGTCGCCGGGTCCGAGCGGATTGTCATAGTCGTAGGCGTCGGTGGTGTGGTAGTCAGCACTGAACCAGTCGCGACACCACTCCCAGACGTTCCCCGAGACATTATAGAGGCCGTGACCATTCTGCTCGAATTCGTTGACGGGTGCTGGTCCGAGATAGCCGTCCTCGCCGGTGTTGTACTCGGGAAACTCCCCTTGCCAGATGTTACAGCGGTGCTCCCCGCTGGGTGTGAGTTCGTCACCCCACGGATAGGTTCGCTGGTGTAATCCACCGCGAGCAGCATACTCCCATTCAGCTTCTGTCGGGAGGCGTTTCCCGGCCCATTCGGCGTAGGCTGTGGCGTCGCGCCAGGAGACGTGCGTGACCGGCTCTCTTAAGCGGTCTTCATCGAGGACGTTCGAACTGGGGCCCTCCGGTCGCAGCCAGGTCGCGTCTTCGACGGCCACCCACCACGGCGCCGCCTGGACACGCTCCATCACGTGTGTGCGGTCGCTGTCGGCGACAAAATCCTCAAACACGAACGACCAGCCAAACTGTTCAGCATCAGTGGTGTATCCCGTCTCTTGAACGAATTCCGCGAACTGCGCGTTCGTTACGGCGAACTTGTCAATATATAAGGGGTCGACAGTCACCTCGCGGGCGGGACCTTCCCCGTCCTGAGGGAACCCGACATCCGAGTCGGTGCCCATCGTGAACGTACCGCCAACAAGGTGGACCATCCCGGTCGTGCGGTCATCCGCCGGAGTTGCCGGTTCTGTCGTCAATCGGTCGGTGGATGCAGTCGCTCTGGTCTGGTCTCGTGATGGCCGTTCGTCTGCCACTCGGTCCGGCCCACAACAGGACTGATCGTCCCTCGTCATGAGTTGTTATCCGTCGTAACCAACATGGTTTACTTAACTCATCTGGCCAAATAAATCATCGCTATTGGATCATCTCACGACCGCCGTAGTGGGTTCAGGCGCCATCAGCACGTATCTCTCCGACAGCGGGTCTAAATCGGACTTCCCTATACGGGTTCGGTCTCACCCCACTGTCGGTCTTACCTGGTCTCGACGAGCGCGATACTCGCTCGTACGACAGACTGAATGGGGTGCCAGTCCGTCGTAGAGTGAACGGTCACCCAGCGTTCGATCTCGGGGTGTCGATGGATGTACTGCCGTGCCTGGCCACCTGGAGGGTATCACTGGGATTCAAATCTCGGTGATACGCCGGTAGTCGTCGTCAAGCGCCTGTGCGTCCTCGGGCAGCAACGCGACGACGACATATTCTGCGTAGTCGGCGACGTAATCGACGAGTCCGGCGATCCGATCCGAATCGATCGCTTCGATAGAGTCGAACAGCAGGAACGGACAGGTCTCGTAGACGTCGTGGGTGAGATAGCCTGCCAGCGCGAACACGAGACCGGTCACCTCACGCTCGCTCTCGCTGAGGTGGTCGACCGTATCCTCGTAGGTCGTCCCGTCTGTGGTGCGGCGGACGACGTGCACGTCGAAGACAGACTCTTTGCTGGTGCGACGGTTCTGTGAGACAGTCTGTTCCTTGCGCTCGATCCAGATACGCTCCAAGTTTTTGTAGTCGAGAATCTCCAGTACAGTCTCCATGTGATCGTTGAACTGCTCGACAGCCTCGCGCTCGGTCCGCTCGATACGCGTCCGCAGTTCGGTGATCTCGTCATTTATCTCCTCACGACGCGCCTTCAGGTCATCTCTCCCCTCGAGTTCTGACTCAACGCGCTCGATCTCGGTGGTGACACCCTCGAGGTCATCCTTGAGTTGCCCGAGTTCGAATTCGATTTCGTTGGCCTCGCGGTGTAAATCGAGAAGTTCGCTCCGGGTTTCGTCCCGGCTGTCCTCGACTTCGCTTTCTAGGTCTTCGAGACGCTCTTCCAGTCGCTCGCGTTCGTCAGTCAGTTCTTCGATCCGTTCGCGCCGCTGTTCGAGTTCGCTTCTCGCGCGGTCGAGTTGCGTCTGGACTTGTGAACGCTGGCGTTTTCGCTCCTGCTGGGTCGCCTTTTCCGTCTTCAGGTCGTCGAGGTTCGATCGCAGAGCACGGCGCTCCTGCAGTTTTTCTTGACGGAGGTCACGCAACCGGTCGAGCGTTTCCTCGATCGATTCACTGTCGACATCGCTTCCACAGGTCCAACAGACGACGGTATCGTCGACGAGCTGGTCGGTGACCGAATCCCGATCGTCATCCCGAAGTGCCGCGACGATTTCGGCACTCGTGTCGTCGAGCATCTCCTCGTTGAACTGAATGACCGTCTGGAGCTCGTTGACTGTCTCGTCAAGTGCTTCCCGCTGAGACCGCAGCTCGCCGATCTCCGATTCGACGTCATCGACCTCTGTAGCCCGGATTTCGGGTAACTCATCGAGTTCGCTTTTGAGGATCGGGAGTTCGTCTTCAAGCGCTGAGACACTCTCCCGCTCGGTTTCGAGGTTGTAGCGGACGTCTTCGAGATCCGAGCGCGCGTCGCGGAACTGTTCGATCGTGTCGTCGAGGTCGTCTTTTTCATCGCGAGTCGTCGATATCTCCTGGTCAGCGGCTTCGATCGTCTGCTCGGCTTCGTTGAGCTCCGCTTTTTTCTTGGTGATCTCGTCTTTGAGTTCCTGCCGGCGGCTTTCGAGTTGCGGAAGTTGCGCCTGCATCGATTGGAGATTGTCGAGGCGGCGTTCGATGTCGTCGCCTTCGGTCTGTAGTTCCTCGAGCTCGGCTTCGATGGCGTCGGTGTCGACCGGCCGCATGAGCACCTCTCGCAGGTCACCCGTCAGCTCGACGGCACGACGCGCCTCGTTAGACTCTAGGAGAAATGCGAACAGCTCTGCGAGTGCTGGGTCATCGAGGTAGGTCCGTCCATTGCCAGTGATGTCTCCGTTCACGTGAGTGAGCGTCCGCGTATATGCCTCGTCGCCGACGCTCAACTCGACAGTGGCGCTATCAGCGTCGCCTTTGATCGAGACGTCGGTGCTGCCCAGTCCTGCCATCAGTCCCTGCAAGAGCGAGGTACGATTCGTCGCGTTTCGTCCCGTCAGTATCGTCACACCCGGCGAAAACGAGACCGACGTTTTGTCGATCCCGCCAATACTCTCGACCGTAGCAGTCAATGATTCATCCGGGGACTCAAGCGTAGCCATACACCTCGTTCGTCGTCTGGATATATATTATTGGACGTTTCGAACAGTGTGTCTAGAGCACCCCCACCGACTAGTTTCTGTATACGGTAGCTGGTGAGAAGGCGTGTTTCAAAGGTGCCCGATCGCAACCCCGTCGAATGTCCTACTCGGTTCCAGCAGGGTTCGCTTTGTCCTTGCGGAGACAGACGATATACCGTCAGAAGACGTACGAGTCGGCGTCAGGAGCCGCGACTTGGGCGAAAAGCACCTTCGTATCTTCGCTAGCTCGGCGTGACGTGCGTGTTCGTCAGCCACGCCAACATCGACGAGTTCAACAGCTCCATTCCATCGGATCCGGTGGCGGTCTGAGCCGGAACGATCCCATCGGTGGCCGAACTCGAAGACGGACACTCACTCGAGCAACGCCACCCAGCGATTGTCCCCGGGCGTCCGGAGTTCGGCCGTCGGCCCATCGACCGAATCGGTCTCCGTTACCGCTTTCTTGCTGATATCGTACCACCGACAGCTGTCGACGCCGTTCACTTCGATCGTGGCGCTACCGCCCGCCGGGAAGTACACGGCGTACTCCGATCCGGGATCGACGAGCGGGTACACCGTGTCGAGTGTCGTGTCCGAGACGCTATCGACATCCGGCTCGCAGGCAAACAGATCAAATTCCTCGGTTACGTTGCGGGCCGCTTCAATTTGGTGAGCTGCCTTGTCTGAGAGTCCAAGTCCCGTCGGGGGCCGATGAAAGCGCGTGGCTGCTACCCCGGAAAAGATGGCCTGCCAGAATCTGTCGATCGCCACCTCGGCGCCGACGGCCCAGTCCGGGCTGTCGTCGTTGTCGCTTCCGTAGACCTTCACGCTGGTGAGCGGTCGGGGCGGATCCAGTAACCGATAGGCTGTGCGGGCGTCTCCGAGGGACTGGGAGATATCCCAGTAGGTGTACGTCTCAGGGTGGTCGGAGACGAATGACTGTTTGGGGTGGCGGACGTTCGGCATCCAGTACATTTGTGTGAGCTCAACGGTCCGCCCCTGCCTGTGTGCATGCTGACGGAGATAGTCCGCCCAGTACGTTCCCCAGCGATGGTCTGTGTGCGTCTCGTTGTCGATGCAGTACAGGATATGTGGATAGTCGAGCGTGTAGGAGAGGAGCTTGTCAACGTATTGCTGCTGGTATTCGAGAACCTCCGTGTGGTCGCCCAGTTCCGGCACCGACCAAAAGAAGGAGTTGTCCGCGTAGGAGGGATTATTCGAGGGCCGGTGACGGAGCAGTTCCGCGTCGTCGCTACGGTAGTTCCGGTTGTTCGCGGGATTGAACGGATTCGCACGCCACGAGGCCTCATCGACGCTGTCATTGAGATAGAAATCGAACTGTGCCCACACCTCGATCTGGACGATGATATCACGGTCCCGCGTCGCTTCGAGGAACCGTTCGAAGCGAGCCCAGTACTCCTGGTTCCAAGACTCGAGATCGTAGACCCCGTCGCCGACTTCCTCGAACGGCCAGAGCGCGAAGTCCTCCCGCGAACTCATTGTGCAGCGAACGTAGTTGCCGCCGACATCCACGAGACGGTCGAGTTCCGCCTCGACATCGGCCACCTGAAACAGGTTGTCCTCGCTCGATCCCCCGAGTAGCAGCGTCAGTTCGCCGTCGTACTCCCAGTAGCGAGGCCGGTCTGACGAGATCTGGATAGGGGCCATGATACGTCCTATTCGACTCGGGATATATATTTTATGGGGCCATCACCCGGCATCGTTAACTTGGCGGTGCGGGTCAGACCGCGTGCTCCCGTTCGGGTAACGGATCCTCGGCGTGGATCAATGCCTCGACGAGATAGGGGAACATCTCGTACCGTAGATCCTCGTCTTCGAACCACAGGTTTTCCAGCTCGTGGGGGTCAGTCGCGTGGTTAAACAGTTCTCCCCATTCCCTGTTCGCACCAGTTACGTACGAGAATCGACACTTGTTGGCGTACACCGTCTTTACGTAGATATCCTCGTCGCCCCAGTTGATCAGGTTGTCCTGAGCCGCCTGCATTTCCGGGACACCACCATCGTCGTCGCATTTTACGAGTGGATGGTCGTCGCGGTATGCCTCGTGACGGTGTTCGACGAATGCAAATGGACGGAGCCGGTCAGTTTTGTCCGACAGGACGGGTCGAAGCGACTCGCCTTGGATGCCGTAGGGTGTCTCGATACCGGCGGCGTCTAGGATCGTCGGAGCGAGATCGACCTGGCTGGTTGGGGCTGCGATCCGGCGCCCTGCTTCTGTGACGCCGGGCCAGCGCACCACCCACGGAACTCTCGTGAGTTCGCGTGTATGGGGAATCCCCTTCTGGAAGAGGCCGTGGTCCCCCAGCCAATCGCCGTGGTCAGACGTGAACACGACGACGGTCTCGTCGGCGATGTGTGCTGCTTTGAGGACGTCTAATATGCGACCGACCTGATCGTCAAGCAGGTCGACCATCGCCCAGTAGTTGGCGATGATCTCACGCTGTTTGGCTTCGGGGATCTCGCGCCAGTCGGTGCCGTACTTCTCTTCGAGATGGTACTCGACGTACTTCGGTGGGTCCTCGCCCCAGACGCTGCCCTCGGGGTCAACAGGCAGGTCAACCTCGCTCGGGTGGTAACGGCTAGCGTACTCCGCGGGCGGATCGTACGGAAAGTGTGGGTCGGGGATACCGACCCAGGCGAAGAACGGTCGTTCACCGGCGTGACTCTCGATAAACTCGATGGTCCGGTCCGCGACCCACTTCGAGGAATGCAGCTCGACGGGAGCGGCTGACTGCCAGCTATTGTACTCGGGGTCCGTACCGTCGACTGCAGCGTCCTGGGAGAAGAGCTTTCCCTTGTCAGTGTGCTTCTCGTTGAGCCATAACCCGTAGTGTCCGCCGTCGAGCGTCTGGGTCCCGTGTGCAAGCGTAAGTTGGACGTGGTCGAACCCGTAGTAGGGACCGTCAAACGTGTCCCAGAATTCCCACACGTCCGTTTCTTCCCAGTCACAGCCACGATGAACGCTTTCGGGGTGCTTCTCGGGGTCTCCGTAGTACGGCGTGAAGTGTGCCTTCCCGAGCACTCCCGTCGCGTAACCCACCTCGCGTAGTAATTCGGGGACAGTAATCTCCTCGCTGGAGAGAGGGATACCGTTACGCCAGAGACCGTGTGTACTCGGATAGCGTCCGGTGAGTAGCGTCCCACGAGACGGTGAGCACAGCGGGTGCGTACAGTGCCCCTCCTCGAATGTGGCGCCCTCGGCAGCAAGTTGGTCGATATTGGGTGTGTCGACGATGTCGTTGCCGTAACAACCGAGCGTGTCCGCACGCTGTTCGTCGGTGTGGATGAAGAGGACGTTCGGTCGATCCGACATACGTGAGGGGACTTCGCCACGACACCGTTTATACTTTCCTAGCAGTCCCACAGTTACTGCGTGATACGAGTCCAATCCTGGCCCAGTCAACGGACGCCTCACGAGGTGCCACCGTGAGTGCGAGAACCGAGATACGATGTTTCGGACCGCGATACTCTCGTAGCCCACAGCATCAATAGATTCTTAGCTTGTTGAACCGATAGCACGGGTATGGTCGGTCATACGACGTACGATTACAGTGGCGAATCAGCAATCGTGACGGGTTCGACGAAGGGGATCGGTCGCGGTATTGCCGAGGGACTCGCGACCGCTGGCGCGAACGTCGTCGTTAATTCACGAACCGAAGCGGACGTCACTACCGTAGCGGAGGACCTGAACGAGTTAGGTGACGGTGAAGTCGTCGGAGTCACCGCGGATATGGCCGAGCCTGCGGACATCGAACGCCTCGTCGAGACTGCAGTCGACACGTTTGCCGAGATTGACCTTCTGGTCAACAACGCGGCGGTCTGGCCGCGGGAGCATTCGCTCGTTGACGCGTCGCTTGAGGACTGGGATTTTGCGATGGACGTCAACGTGCGCGCCCAGTTTTATGCTTCGAAACTTGTCGCCGCCCATATGATCGAACACGACATCGAAGGCAACATTGTCAACCACACGAGCCAAACGGGTGACCGGCGAACCGGTGACCGGGGACTGTACGGCATCTCAAAGACGTCGATAAATGGCCTCACCTGGCGAATGGCAGTCGAACTCGCGGAACACGGTATCCGTGTCAACGCCGTCTCGACAGACGTGACCGAAACATACCAACTGCGCTCTGAGGCGGAGCGAGCGGTCGAAGACGATCCCGACCGGTCACCCGAGGACGTGCTTCGAGAGTGGGGTAACGCGCAGCCAATCGGCCGCCTGGGTCAACCAGCTGATCTCGCTAATGCGGTGCTGTATCTCGCCAGCGACAAGGCTTCTTACGTCGTCGGAACCGTCCTCCGGGTCAGCGGTGGCGGGAACTTACAGTGAAGGTCTAATCGAGCACGATACTCTAAAACAGGTCGTCTGTCGCTTGGTATATGAGTACAATACGAAGCGCGTCGTTCCCGTCCAGCGGAATCGACCCGACGACCAGCTGATCAGGAACAGTTGAAAGCGTCAGTTCCCTTGGATCGATTTTTCGGCAGTACGGACCCGTTCGACGGTCTTCTCGACGGCGGGCGTCGGATTCTCGGGGTCTTCCTCGTATTCGATGACCAGTGGCTGCTGAAGATCGGTATGCCTGTCCAGCAACTGGAGTAATTCCACGACATCCAGTTGACCGTCGCCGACAACGACTTCTTCGTTCTCGGTAGTGAAATCCTTCAGGTGTATCGCATGCGTCCGTTCGTTGATGGCCTGAATCGCGTCGGCAGGGGTAACACCGCTCCGCAGGAAATGCCCCGTATCGACACATGCGCCGAGACAACCCGGCATGTCATCCAGGACTTCCAGAACGTCTTCGAGTGAGTCGTGGATGTGTCCCGGGCCGTGGTTGTGGACTCCCAAGAAGAGATCGTACGATTCGGCGACCGCACACAGTTCCTCGAGCACGTCGCGTTGCGGCGGATCGACGTGGACCGAGACGTATTCTGCATCGAGGCGATCGGCCGCGAACGACAGTACCGACGAAACCTCTTCGACCCCCTCAAAATTGTGGACTCCGAACCCGCAGACATCAACGTCGGCATCCTCGTACAGATCGCGAACGTGGTCACCGGTTTCCGGTTCAAACGGATCGACGTGGACATCACACAACTCAATTGCTTCCACGGCTGTCCCGTCCAGTTCGTCGCGAATCTCTTGGTTGGTGAAGGTGCGGTACGTGTAGCTCTGCACACCGACTTTACGCGCCATTACTATTTCCCACGGGGTCCACCTATATTTTCTTTCCCTTCCTCGCGTTGTGAGTGTAGGGAAGAACAGATCCTCTCGTCTGTCTCGTCTCGTCGGATCCGCATCTGCTCGTGCCGCTTCCGAGAGGGTCTTCTAGTCGATGAGTCACTGCTGAATCGGATCAGCTGCAAACCGAACCCGTGGAGGATGACCTCGCTATTGAAGGAGATCAATGTCCTGAAGTGCGATTCCTCGACACTTCTCGACTATCCCGGCCCAGTGTTCTCGGTCGGTTGTACGGAGCCGATCGATATCGATTTTCAACTGTCCACGAGAGTGGAAGAGACCAGCTTTCATCTGGCACTGCAGGCGCACAACCGACAGATATGGTCAGAGATACGACCGGATACGATCGACGATGTACGTCGCTTCATCGTCAGTTAGACACATCGGGTTTACTGTGAAGGCATCGTCGTGGAGGTGGTCTGGACCGACGAAGACCCGGGGTCGCTCGTTGCGGAGTTTTCGGACGAGTTTTGTGACGTCGATACCGGCGGTTTCAGCGTCAACCTCGACGTACACCTCTGGAGAGACCATCAGTTTCTGTCCTGCCGTGACAGTGGGCGAGAGCCCCGTGGCGTCCGCGAGACCATTGGAGATGCGTTCGGCTCTCTCGGTCCACTCGGCCTGGAGCGTGTCCTGGTCTTCCTCACAGAACAGTTGCAGGGCACGAATGAGCCCCGCGAGTTCTTCCTTGCCAACCTTGAGTTGGCGACCGATGCCCTGGCGGGGAACGCCGTCGAGTTGGTCGCGGTCGATGAGTTCTGCCGGCGGCTCCCACACCTCTTCGGCGACGTGCATGTCGAGGTGCTGGCAGGCGACAGACTGGATGAGGTCCTGTCGACCGGCGAGGATACCCGTCGTCTGGGGACCGCGAATTGCTTTTCCCCCGCTGAAAGCGACGAGATCCGCGCCTGCCTCGATGAATCGCTCGAAGTTCCCGGTCGGTGGCAGTTCCGCGGCCGCGTCCACGATGACGGCCACTTCGTGGTCGTGAGCGACATCGACGACGTCCTCCAGCGGCGGTTCGGAGTACGACTTCTGCATATATGCGACGGCGACAGTCTCTTCTCCGATGGCGTCGGCGATTTCCCAGAGTTCTGTGTCCTTCGAACCAGTCCCGAGTGCGTTGTCGCTGTTGCCGACGTCGACGATACGTGCACCGGCAGCCCGAAGAGCGTGGTCGTACCCGTTCCGATGGGCTCGCGGCATGACGATCTCGTTAGGAACCTCCTCTGTGTGGGGCAACTGATCCATCACGCCGACGTCGTTGCCGGCGATACAGGCCGCCGCGCTGAGCGTGAGACAGGCCGCGGCGCCGCTGGCGACGTATCCTGCTTCTGCACCGGTCACCTCCGAAATCAACTCGCTCGCCCGTGCCTGCATGTCCGAGAGTCGGACGAACGACCCAGCGGCGTCGGTCATCGCCTCGACTGCCCCCTCGCGGATGAGGCTCCCGCCGATTCTCGTCTTGGTGCTGGCTGCGTTGATAACGGTGGGTACGTCGAGCTCTTCGTAGATTGACGGAACGTCTGGCATGTCCCGAGGGACCGGGGCAGAAATAATAAATCATGGGATCAGCAGCCGACCACCGGTGGCGTGACCGGCTGGTCACTCGACTCATCGCATCGCCGGTCAGAACGGGAAGAGTACCTGCCGGTTCTCGGTCGTCAGTTTACCGCCGTATTCACAGTGTTCGAATGCCTCGGCGTACTGCACGTCACCCCCATGCTTCCGGCCGTACTCCTCGAAGAGCTTATCGCGAAAGCGGTCCGCCAGTGCCGCGAAGTCCGGGAGCCGCTGTTCAGCCAGCCACTCGCGACGTTCATCGGTATCGTCCGGCACGTCGTCCAGTGTCCCGACATTGTACGGGAGCCACTCGTACATCTGTGACTCGTGGCAGTGGAGCATATCGAGTTTGGTCTCGACGACGTCATCGATCGGGACCACGATATCCGGTTCGAGCGGCGTCGGTTTACGGAAGTCGTCGGGAAGATACATCATCACTGGGTTGTAGTCGAGGTGGGGTGTGTCGCGGCAGATCGCCGGGACGGTGACCATGTACGCCGAATCCTGGACGAGGTCGGACGTGTAGCGGTGGTCGGGATGGTAGTCGTTTGGCCGGTGGGTGAACACGATGTCGGGTTCGACCTCGCGGATGAGCCGGATGACTTTGTTCCGGTTCTCGATGGTCGGCCGGAGTTCCCCCTCGTGAGCGTCGAGAAACTCGTAATCGACGTCGGCTACCTCAGCGGCAGCACGTGCTTCGGCCCGTCGCCGACGTGTGAGTTCGAGACCGCCGATCTCGTGGTGACCGGCCTCGCCGTTCGTCATCGAGACGAAGGTGACGTCGTGACCCTGCCGGGTATATTCAAGGGCAGTGCCGCCGAAGGTTATCTCGCAGTCGTCTATGTGTGCCCCGATGACCAGTACCGACAGCGGTCCCTCGGGCACCTCCGTATCGAAGGTTGGCATCGCCGTAGTATCGACGAGGCGAGGCAAGAAGGTTTCGCCGGCCCGATGAACGGGTTCTCCTCTTGGAACCGGGCGACCAGACCAGTGACCCGTGACCGGGAACACACGCGAACAATCTGGCCGCCGGGCACATCTCTTCCCGATCAACGTTCGTAGCGGCCACGGGACCGCCAGTCGGAGGGCGGTGTCGACAGGACGGTGTAGCTGTGTCCCGGCGGAGCAATCGGGTCCGAAGCCTGTCCGTTTCCGTAGCCCGCTCATTCGTAGTTGACCGAGACGGGTTCCCCCCTGTCAGCGGACTCGTAGGCGGCGTCGACGACGCGGACCTCACGCACTCCGTCCGTTCCGGTGACGGCCGGTGGCCGGTTGTTCGCCACGGCGTCGACGAAGTCGCCCACGAGTCCCTTGTTGATGTCCGTTCCCCAGTACACCGAGTCGATACCGGGGTCGTCGCCACTATCCCGCGTCCGGGTGAGCGTCTGGTCGAAACAGTCCACCTCGACGACGCCGTCGGTTCCGATCAGGCGCAACGTCACGTCACCCCAGAAATCCCACTCCTCGGGTTGGCGCCAGGACCCGTCGTGGGTAAATATCGTCCCGTCGTCGAGTTCCATCGAGAGCACGTCGATGTCCTCGACCTCGATGTCGGTGAAGCGCGTGCCGGTTTCGGTGTACACCTCCGCGACCTCTTGGCCAGTGATCCACCGTGAAAGGTCGATAATATGAACCGAGTGGTCCAGTATCGCGCCGCCACCGCTCAGGTCCGGGTCCGTGAACCAGGTGCCGGCTGCCATCTTCTGAAGGATATTCGTGCCGACGATGGCTTTGAGGTCACCGACCGCTCCCTCGTCGACGGCCGCCTTGGCCTGTCGGATGGGTTCGCTGAACCGAACCGGCATCGCGACGCCGAGGGCGACGCCGGCGGACTCACACACGCGAACAAGTTCGGCCGCCTGGTCCCCCGCCGGTGCCAGTGGTTTCTCACAGAGGATGTCGATACCCGCCGCGGCCGCTTCGCGGATCCACGTCCCGTGGTTGACGTTCGCGGCACAGACGATTGCGGCGTCGACCCGTTCGAGTACGTCGTCGGCCGGCTGGTAGTCGATACCGTGTGAATCGGCGAACGACTGGCCGCGGTCGTCGTCTTCGTCCGCGACTGCCACGATCTCCGCGTCGTCACGGGATTCGAGTGCGGCAGCGTACAAGTCGGCGTGGTGGTGCGCAGTCGAGAGGACGCCGAGTCGCACCGTCATCGTCGCACCTCCTGGGGAGAGACCGGGACACCACAGTCTGCGGACTTGATGGCCGCGAGCGAAACCGCCATTGACTGCAGTCCGTCTTCGACAGTCACCGATGGCTCTTTTCCGTCGCGGACGCAGTCGACGAACCGTTCGAGCTGTCGGTCGTACCCGTCACGCGCGAGCGGGAGGGCGTCGCCGACCGGGTCTCGCGGGGACTCGACACTGTCGTGGCCAAACTGCCTGAGTGGCTGTACCTCGTCGACGTCGTACTCGAGGTGCCCGTCGTCGCCGGCGACTTCCAGGGCTTCGGTGAACGGAACGGTCGGGACCTCGACCCACCACGCCTCGACGTGGCCGACAGCGCCGCTTTCGAACCGCACTACGGAGAGTGAGACGTCGCTGCGCCCGTCGCGGTCCCAACCGGTTCGTCGAGTGAACACCCGTTTGACGTCGCCGAGAAGCCACCGGAGGTAATCGAAGTCGTGGACGGCCAAGTCGAGGAGGACGCCGCCGCTCCGGGCGTCGTCGTCAAACCAGCCGCGGCTCCCTTCGAAGCCGAACGCCCGTTTCGTACGTGCGACGCCGGGTGTCCCGATGTCGCCCGCGTCGACGCGTTCTTTCGCCTCCGCGTACGCGGGGAAAAACCGGGTGACGTGTGCGGTCATGAACGTGATCCCCGAGCGCTCTACGGCGTCCCGGATCTCGCGAGCGCCGTCCATCGTTCGTGCGAGTGGTTTCTCGCAGATGACGTCGAGTTCACGCTCGGCCGCGGCAATTACGACTTCGCTGTGGGTGTGCGTGGGGGTCAGGATAGCGGCCGCATCAAGGGACTCGCCGTCGAAGAGTTCCTCGTAGTCGGCGTAAGCGGTCGCCGACGGGACGGTATCCCGAACGAACGCCTCTGCGGAGTGGGGCGACGCGACGGCACTAACAGTCGCCCCCTCGATCCTCTCAATACTGTTCGCGTATACGCCGGCCATCCCGCCGCTACCGACGAGTCCAATCCGTACCATGGTAGCTACGTTCAGCCCGGTATTGCAAGTGTTTTGCCCTCAACCGGGGCAGTACGTGGCAGCAAACAGAACCCAACTGACGGGCGTTCACTCTTGTCTCGACGTTACTCGTCCAGGGGATGGGGGGTGGCCCCCATCGTCAGTAGTACAGTTCGATTCGTACGATCTAGACGACGTGATTCATTCGAGGTAGTCGATTGCCGTGTCGTGGTGTTGCTGGAACCCTTCAGCGAATTCGACGCCAGTTTTCCTCCCGAGGACGCGTCCTTCTGCTCGAATACCTTCGACGAGACTATCGAACTCGGCGTCGATGCCGCCGTGTTCTTCGAGGAATTCGACCTGTGACTCGTGCTGGAGGAATGCCGCCTCCTTGGTTTCCTGGTAGCCCGTGATGTCGACCGTTACGTCCGGTTCGAACGACGAGGTCGGTTTTCCGAAGAAATAGACGTTCTCGGGGTCATAAGGGTCGCCCTCGGTCTCGACCAGCGGGAGCGAGGCCATGTAATACGCGTCCGAGACGAGTCGGGACGTGGTCCGATGGTCGGGGTGCATGTCGTCACTGTAGTGCGTGAGTATAAGATTCGGCGTGTGTTCGCGGATGGCCTCCACAATTCGGAGACGGTTCTCCATCGTGTAAGTTATCCGGCCATCGAGAAAACCCAAGAAGACTGCGTCGGCGTCGAGGGTGTCAGCCGCAGCCAGGGCTTCTTCCTCTCTGACTGCAGCGACCTCGGCTTCAGTTGCGTCAAATCCACCGTACTCGCCTCGTGTCATGTAGGCGACTGTCACGTCGTCGCCGCGGTCCGAGTGCTTTGCGAGCGTTCCGCCACAGAAGATATCCGCGTCATCCGGATGGGCCACGATGGCCAGTATCTGCATGCATGATCCTCAATAGTTTCGCGCTTATATTCTTCGGTCGTCGGTCCGTATGATTGCCGTTACAGTCGAAACCCAGTGGTATACATCGTCTACTGGCTCCAAGTCAGGCATCGATCCGAGACATACAACCACTACGGTAGTGTACTGAACAGGGACGTTGTCACCGAAGTGTTTGACAGCTCCGATAATCCGCGGACTGTAACCGACAACAGAGGGGACGGAGTAGACTAGTGATGGCGCTACCGTCTCAACGTGTGTATCTTGGAGAGGAGGAGACCCGCTGGAACCCACTCGTAGAACAAATCAGGATGGCTCCCGGGCAACCGTTCGAAGTTGTTCTCCCCTTTCTCATCGCATCACGGCCCTCATTGATGAGATAGATCCGATCACCCCGAAACCATCACCGATGGCGCGCTTCCGGGTACCGTGCTCGGTGTTTCGGTCCGGATACGAGTGGGACACGCTTGTCCAGGACCACCTGAGAGACCGAAAACGAAACGCTTGACCGGCGAATCTCGGCGTTTGCGGTACCACAGGAACAATCGGGGCTGAGGTGGACCCTTCTACGAGCGATAGGGCAGAAGCACGATGTGGATAAAACATATGTACGTCCACGAACAATCGAGAGACGAGTTAGTATGGAAGCAATAGAGACAGACGACGCTCCCGCAGCTATCGGACCGTATTCACAGGGGGTCGTTGATGGTGAACGGATCTTCGTCTCCGGCCAGGGGCCTGTCGACCCCGTCAGCGGCGACATCGTGAGCGGGGACATCTCCGAACAGACCGCTCGCACGCTCGAGAACGTCGCTGCAGTGCTCGAGGCGGTCAATGCCTCACTCGCTGACGTCGTCAAATCGACCGTCTTCCTGACCGACATGGCGAACTACGACGCTGCGAACGAAGTGTACGCGGAGTACATGACTGACCCCTTTCCGGCTCGAAGTGCAGTGGCGGTAGCGGACCTGCCGATCGATATCGGCGTCGAAATTGAGGTAGTAGCGAGCCGATGAGTCTCGAAGATGCGACCCACGGGACAGACGACCGCCAGCAGGCCATCGTCACCGACGGCACGGGCGCGGCGTGGTCGGAAGAACGTGAAATCCCGAATCCCGACCCCGGCGAGGTACTCGTTCGCGTGAACGCGATCGGCATCTGCGGGAGCGACCTCGGGCTCATCGAAGGCGAAGGTCCCCCCTGGACCGATTACCCGATCGTTCTGGGTCACGAGGTCGCAGCCGAGGTCGTCGAATTGGGCGAGGGGGTCGACGACCTCGAAGTCGGTCAACGCGTTGCACTCCACGGGTTCGTCTACTGTGGAACGTGCACGCCGTGTCGCGACGGCAGGTATTACCAGTGCGACGACCTCAGCGAGATTGGGTTCACCATCGACGGTGGCTACCGCAAGTACGCGACGTGGCCGGCGTACACGCTCACACCCTTGCCGGACGACGTCTCCGACCTCGAGGCCAGCCAGATAGACTCGGCAGCCTGCACGCTCCACGGCGTGCAGCGGGTCGAGACGTCGTTCACGGATACGGCGGTGGTACTCGGTCCCGGCTCGCTCGGTCTCTACGGCGTACAGTTGCTCCAAGCACAGGGGGTCGACGACATCGTCCTGACCGGGACGCGCGACGAGCGACTCGCGGTCGGGGAGGACCTCGGGGCGGATCTGACGGTGAATGTCCGCGAAGAGGACCCTGTCGAGGCGATCATGGACTACACCGGCGGCGAGGGCGTGGACCTTTGTGTCGAGGCAGCGGGAGCGGGCGACGTCCTGAACACCTGTCTCAAGATCACGAAGAAACACGGGGACGTCGTGTTGACCGGTGTGTTTGGCGATACCAAAGAGGTCGACCCCAACGACATCGTCGCGAAGGAACTGACGGTCGTCGGCGGGGTCACCGCCTCTCACGCCGTCAAGGAGGTCATCGACCTGTTCAGACGGGACGAGCTGACTATCGACGGGGTTGTCACCCACGAATTCGACCTCGCCGATTACGAGACCGCGTTGGAAACGATCCGCGAGCGACGCGAGGGCGTGATCAAGGGCGTTTTCCGGCCGTAACCATTCGAGGCGAGCGAAATCGCCGCTCCAGACCGGCGGAGGTATCTTCAAGAGTGGGCGCCTCGTTGGTCGTCGTATGGCAACCGCCTGTTATCGAGGGGTACCTGTGACTCCGTCGCTGTCGCATCGCAATGTGAGGGGCTCCGCACGCGATCTCCGTTCCGTCTCGGAACCACCCACACCGGTCGGACGGGGTACCGATGCCGGCGTGGAACGGAAGTTCCGGACAGAGGGGCCAAGAGGTCGGCGAGAACGGGGGCTAGATGTGTGAGTTCCGACCGACCGGACCCCTCGAACAGCACCGGGGCCTACCGCCACCCACAGTTCCTCCGGGCGGCGTTCAGGAACGTCCTCTCGTTTTACTACCCGACCTGTATCGACGACGTGTACGGCGGGTACGTCGCACAGATAGACGAACGCGAAGGGTACGTGTACGACGGCGCGACGAAGAACCTGAGCGCGACCACGCGGGCCGTCCACAACTTCAGTCTCGCCTGTCAGCTGGACGGGCCGACGTGGTGTCGCCCGGCGGCGGAACACGGCCTCCAGTTCCTGGATACCGCCCACTACGACGCCGAACACGACGGCTACGACTGGCAGCTGTCGGGCCGCGAGACGGAGGACGCGACGCGGTCGTGCTACGGCCACGCGTTCGTCCTTCTCGCGACTGCCCGGGCCGCCGAGGCAGGACTGGTCGACGACGAGGCTATCGAGCGTCACGCCTCGCTCATCGACGACCGCTTCCGCGACGACGAGTACGGGCTGTACGCGCCGGAAGCGACACCGGACTGGAGTTCCGTCGACGAGTACCGGGGCCAGAACGCGAACTTGCACACTTGTGAGGCGTACATCGCGGCCTACGAGGCCACGGAAACGGCCAGGTTCCTCGACCGCGCCGCCGAACTCGCGGATGCGGTCACGCGCTCGCTGGCGCGGGATTCGAGCGGGCTCATCTGGGAACACTACACGAGAGACTGGGACCCGGACATGGAGTACAACCGCGACGACCTCCACCATCCGTTCCGGCCGTGGGGGTACCAGCCTGGCCACCAGATGGAGTGGGCGAAACTGCTTGGGTTGATCGACCGCCACCACGAGGCCGACTGGTTCGTCGACCGAGCGATGGAACTGTTCGACAGCGGAATCGACATCGGCTGGGACGACGAGTTCGGCGGACTCTACTACACAGTCGCTCCCGACGGGGACCCGCTTGTCGAGGACAAGTACGGCTGGCCTATCACCGAAGCGATCGGCGCATCAGCCCTGCTCGGGGAGCACTACCGGAAATACTGGGACTGGTATGACCGGCTCTGGGAGCACGCGTACGAGCACTTCATCAATCCGCGCTTCGGCAACTGGTACGAGCAGTTGACGCGCTCCCACGAGCGCGACGGACCGAACCACGGAGTCGGAATCGAACCCGGATACCACCCCGTCAACAACATCGCCATCGCGCTCTCCGTGTTTGACTCCTGAGCGTCCACCATCACAGTTCGAGAGGGGATATCGGCGCAAGCCGTACCCGTGCTCGTCTACTGAGAACTTCAACAGGGGACGGACTGATCCTCTCCTGGGGCGCTACTTCACCGGTGGCGACGTGAACTCGCCATCAGTAAATTCGATGGGGGCGGGCTCTTTGACGACGCGGAGGTCGTCACGTTCCCGTGCCTCTTCGACGAGGGCAGTCGACGCATAGAGCCTGTGGAGATGCATCGTATCGGCGGCCCGGAGGACGCGGACGGTACCGGGATCGACGACGCCGATCGTCGAAAGAGCGGCGACGAGTCCGGCCCGGTCCGTTTCGACGACTGGCGGTAGTTTGACGCCGCGTATCGTGCTCGCAGTGAGCGCGTTGATAAGTGTCGTCGACGCGTCGAGTTCGCTGGCGACGTCCTCGTGGACGATGTCGGCGGACCCGACTCCCATCGCATTTCCGTGTGTGGCCTCGGTCAACCCTCGGGTATAGATGCGCTTGATCGTCGGTTCGTCTGGCGGAGGCTCGTTGATAGCGAATGGGCGTCGACCGATGACGTTCGTGTCCATCCCCTGGCCGCTGATATCTTTTCCCTGCCTGTCAAAAACCACGACGTCGATATCCCCGAAAGGCAGTTTCGGCATTATTTCGTACGCTTTCTGGAGGAGGTCTCGCTCTCGGTCGAGAAACCCGCTCGGAGGGACGCCTTCGACGAGCGCCGTCTCGTCGTGTTGGTCCTCGACGATGGCGATACCACCGATGACGGGGAGCGAGGCGAGAAGTTGCTCGGTGATCTCGGGGATCATGTTTCGAAACGACCAGTCGACGGCCCATTCGTGGGCGATCTTCGCTCCCCGCTGTTTCCCCAACCCGATGACGAGCATCTTCGAGAGGCCGCTTTCGACAGACCCATCGAAGTCCGTGTGTGGCTTGACGCGGTTGATCGGGACGATCGCGTCCGCCTCCGCGGCGTTCGCGTCGGTGACGACCGGGACGTCTCGGTCCTGAGTCCGCCCGACTTCCACGGTCGCCATACTCGAACGGATCTCACAGCCGATAGACGACTCCGCCACGCCGAGCTCTTCGAGCATTGCCCGTTGACCGTCACCCGTGGCACCACCGTGACTCCCCATTGCAGGGACGACGAACGGGGTGTAGCCACCGTCGGAAACGGCGTCGACGACCCCCGAAACTATCCTCGGGAGGTTCGCGATACCGCGGCTCCCGACGGCAAGCGCTACCTCTCCTCCCGCCTCGACGTCGTCGAAGGACAGCGACTCTGTTGCTCGTACAGCGTGACCGGCGACGGATCCACTCGGGATCGGTTCAGTGTCCCAGATCTGTTCGATAACTCCCATCTCCGGCAACGTCGGGTCGCCACAGGCGTCGAGGATCGTTCGCTCCGGAACCGAAAGCGTCGCTGCGGCGTCGTCCATATCCATACTGTACAGGTGAGCGGTGCGAGTGATAAACTTGGCCTTCGATACGCTCGCGACACATGGCCGGCCATCGGTCACTGCTGGGAACCTGTCGGTGGGAAACTATCCACTGTCGGTGACCAGCGCGAGCGCGCCCCAGTGCGTTATCGTTTCGTCACCGCGACTCGAGCGCGAACGACTCGAGTGACCGGTCCAGTGTATCCGGTCCTGCGGCTCCTCGATCCGGTTCGAACAGCCACGACCGTTCCCACTTGTCCTCTGACCGAATCCGACCGTGTCATATCGGCTCTCTAGGAGCACTGCAATCGCTGCCGTTCCTGTCCGTTTCAGTCAGTCTGAACGGTCGCCCGTTTCGACCGAGTCCGCGAGCGTCGGTCCAGTTATTCTGAATCGGTTAGATTACAATAGTAATACTGTAATTCTAGCCGTAGTGGCGACCTCAAACACGTATCTGGCTGTGTCCACATTCGTGCTCTTTTAGAATAACTAAAACCGCGAACGCCACGCGGGTCGATTCCGGTCCTTGACGGAGAGTAACGGGTATTTGATAGATAACCGACTGATTGATAGCCGGTCGCGGTTCACAGCGGTGGTCAAGACTTATCTGCCAGTTGTCCGTCTCTCCGGTATGTCGAACGATGGATCAGACGAACTCGAACGTATCGTCATGGTACAGCGCCTGAAGCCCGACGCAGTGGACGCCTACGTCGCGGCCCACGACGACGTTCCCAGTTCCGTCGTGGAATCTATGCGTGAGGGCGGTGTCGAAGAGTACGAACTCTACGTTCACGGGAACATCGCGGTCAGTATCATGGACGTGGCCGACCTTGACGAGTTTGAAGCGGTATACGGGAGTGAGCCTGACAATCGGGCCTGGGAAGAACGTGTTGGAGAATACAAACGATCGGGCGTGGATCCTGACGAGATGGAAATGCCCGTGATGGAACGCATCTGGTCGCTCGGCGAGCATTCCGATTGAATCGTCATTTCGTGGTGTGTTCCCGGGTACACCATTCCGTGTGGTCGGACGCGGTATCAAACGGTGGCAATCGGAAGTCGAACGCGGCCGGGGTGAAATACGTTCGGACAACGATGGCACTGTGACCGAGTCCGTATTGCACGCCCCCGGACGAAGTCGGCCACTCTCAGGTGCTCGCCTTCCGGTTCAGAGACGCTCCGTCGGGGTAGCCGTTGGTGAGGGAATACCGCAGTGATCTATTCGTAGGTGTGGACGCTCCCGGTGGCGCGCGCTTCGATCTCGTCCCAGTCGTAGGAGACGCCGAGTCCCGGTCCCTCGGGCACTTCGACACAGCCCTCGTCGTCGACGGTGTCGAGCATGTCGGAGTAGTCGCCCTCGTAGACCGGCGGCTGGGTGTTGGGCGCCTCGGGGTGCACCAGGGCGAGTTCGTAGTAGTTCGTGTTGCGCGTGGCGGCGATGCAGTGTCGCTGGGCGGGGCCGGGCGCGTGGAACTCGACGTCGAGGCCGTGACCCTCGGCGACCCGGGCGCGCTTGATCGCGCCGGTGATACCGCCGTCGTACTCGGGGTCGGCGCGGACGAAGTCCGTGGACTCGGCGTCGATGAAGTCCGTGTAGGGTTCCAGCCCGCGGACGTGTTCGGTCTGGAGGATGGGCGTCTCCAGTTGCTGGCGGAGTTTGCGGTGGGCGTGCTGGGAGATGCCGCCGTCGCGGTAGGGGTCCTCGTACCAGAAGAATCCTTCCTCGTCGAGCGCGCGGCCGAGTTTCAGCGCCTCGCCGAACGTCTCCAGTTCGCAGGCGGGGTCACACATCAGGTCCATCTCGTCGCCGACCGCCTCGCCGACGGCGTGGATGGTGTCTACCTCACGCTGGAAGTCCCGGGAGCCCTCGCTGCCGCCCCAGCCGTGGATCTTGAAGGCGGGATAGCCCATCTCGCGACACTCGGTGGCGAACTCGGCGAAGGCCTCCGGGCTGTCCAGCCCGCCGTTCTCGTCGCCGTGATACGTCGAGGCGTAGGCCGGGAACCGCGTCTGGTAGGTGCCCAGCAACTCGTGGATCGGCGCGTCGTAGTACTTCCCCGCAAAATCCCACAGCGCGATGTCGACAGGGCCGATGCCCATGCGGTCGTACTTCCGGAGCGCACGCTTGATCTCCGACCAGTGGCGCTCGCGCTCCAGGGGGTTCTTGCCGACGAGGTAGTCGGCGAACATGTTGACCTGGGCGGCGCCGGGAGAGTTGCCGCCGACGTACTCGCCGGTGATGCCCTCGTCGGTGTGGATCTTCACCGCGAAGAGTTTGCGCTCGACGGACTCGCCGGGCGTGTAGACGAGGTTGAACCCGTGCTGGTCGGTCCCCATGTCGGGGATCTCGTAGCCGAACTCGATGCTCTCTATTTTCGTGATCTCTGGGGCCATAGGTGGAGATCCGGATCCGACTTCTTAAAACTACTGTTCCTCTTCCGCGTGACTGATGTGTGTAATCCCTGGAATCGATAGGGTGGATAACCGCGAAATGTGGGAGAGTCGCCGTTCGGAGCGGGCCCGATGTTGTCGAGCACAAGCCCGTAAATACACTCGTCGAAAAAGCGATCGGACCCTGCCTGGTATCGGGGATCAGAGAGCGAAACTCCGAGAGCAGTGTTGGCCGGCAGTCAGACGCGCTAATTCGTCAGTTCTGCGCCTCCGTAGCGAAATGCGGCTGTGCGATTGATTTATACCACGAGGAGCAGGAGTCTACGCATGGCAGATAGCGACGACCTCGGTAATGATCCCGAACGCGTCGAGTGGTTCCGAGATCGAGGCCTCGGATTGTTCCTCCACTGGAGCGTCGACGCGCAACTGGGCGCGGTGATCAGTCACTCGATGGTCGGCGCCTCACCGGCGTATCTGGACCGGTATATCGAGGAACTTCCCGAAACCTTCGATCCGACGAACTTCGACCCCGACGCGTGGGCCCGCCTCGCGAAAGTGAGCGGGTTCCAGTACGTGGTCTTCGCGACCAAACACCACAACGGCTTCGCGATGTGGGATACCGATACGACCGATTTCAACGTCACGAATACGCCGTACGGCGAAGATATCGTAGCGGAGGTCGTCGACGCGTTTCGACGGGTAAACATCCCGATCGGGTTCTACTTCTCTCCCGACGATTTCTGGCTCCTCCACCGCCAGGGGACTCCAGTCAGCCGCGACCGGGAGGAAGCGCTCCCGACGAACAACCCGGAACTCATGGAGCACAACTTGGCACAGATAGAGGAACTGTTCACTGAATACGGTGATGTCGACCTCCTCTTCATCGATGGTGAGCCCGAAGAAATCAGAACTCTCGCGTGGAATCTCCAGCCCGATGTCGTCGTTACGCGAGGCGCCATGGAGACGCCAGAACAGGAGATACGCACCGAGCCGCTCGACCAGGCCTGGGAGGCGAATCTCACGATCGGATCCCAGTGGAGCTACAAGGCGGGGAACGAGACGTACAAGTCCGGACGGGAGTTGATCGAAACATTTGCCGAGACGAGGGCGAAAGGCGGAAACTTGCTCCTCAACGTCGGTCCGCGACCCGACGGATCGATTCCGACCGCACAGGAAGATCGGGTGCGCGAGCTCGGACTGTGGAACTTCGTCAACCGAGAGGCTGTTCTGGACGTTCGACCCTGCCCGCACATCCGCGAGGGGAACGTCTGGTTCACAAGGGAAGAGACCGGAGAACCGACGACGATCTACGCCTTCGTAACCGGAGACCGGTGGAGGACGCACACGGGCAGCCAAACGCTCATGTTCGAATCGATTCGAGCGACGGCGGACACGGATGTCGAAATTCTCGGACAGTCCGGAGAGGTATTCGAATACCGTCCCGACGTACGTCCGAAAGGTAGCTGGGAACAGAGTGAAGACGGCCTCCAGGTCCGGGTGACGAGGGCCCAGCGACTCTACAACGCAGACGCCTACAGTGACACAACCGATGCCGTCAAGTGGTCTAACCCTCCAGTTATCCGGATCACAAACGCGAGAACCGTTCGAGAGCCGTGAGCCGGTTGACCGCAGTCGACGTTGCGTACGGTAGAGTGGCCGTGATAACGGTTCGAGCGTCACTCGCTGGGTAAGGGATCAGCGGGTCGCGTCCCGCCGCGCCACGAGTTCGGGATACCGTTCGTCGGTGTCGCCGAGGTCCCGCTTTTTCTCGTCGAGTTTCGATATCAATCGCTCGCGGACCCGTTCGTAGGACAGGTCGTCGTAGACGTTCCGGAGTTCGTGTGGGTCGCGTTTCAGGTCGTAGAGTTCCCAACCGGGCTCGGTCGGTTCGTCGATCGCTCCGGACGCGTCGAGAGGCAACGCGTAGTAGAACACCAGTTTGTACCGCTCCGTCCGGAGCCCATAGTGGGCGGGAACGTCGTGGTGGGCCTTGTGCATCCAGTATCGGTAGTACACTGAATCCCGCCACTCCTCGAGAGTTTGCCCTTTTAGGATGTCGCGGATACTCCAACCGTCCATACTGTTCGGACGCTCGATACCAGCGTAATCGAGGAACGTTGGGGCGAAATCGATGTTTGCCACCAGGTCGTCGACGAAACTGTCCGGTGGTATCTCGTCCGGGTATCGCGCCAGGAAAGGCATCCGAGCGGATTCCTCGAAGAACCATCGCTTGTCGATGTAGTCGTGTTCGCCGAGGAACATTCCCTGGTCAGACGTGTACACGACGAGTGTCTCATCGGCGATACCTGCCTCGTCGAGGAATTCCAGTAACCGACCGACGTTCTCGTCGATGGCCATGATAGTTCGGAGATAATCTTTCAGATATCGCTGATACGCCGTCCGGGTCGCCTCGACATCGCTCATCCCAGTAGTGTCGATGTTGCCGGTCGGCCAGTCCCACTCTTCGAGCATTTCGACCATACTCCGAAAGTCGTTCGCAGCCGAGAGTGTCGACCCGTGCGCTCGCGTCGCTGAAGATCGGTGTGACTTGTCCTCGAAGAGCGTCGACGGTTCGGGGATACGAATGTCCTCGAGGCGGTCAGCGAACCGGTCCGGGTACTCCCACGGTTCGTGCGGGGCTTTGAAATGGCACTGCAGAAAGAACGGTCGGTCGTCCGTCCGACCGAGCCATTCGAGCGCTTGGTTCGTGATCACGTCAGCCGAATAGCCCTCGTGTTCGGTCCCGCCTTCGGCTCCCGGTTGCCACTCCCCACCCGATTCTTTGAGGAGCGGGTCGTGGTATCGCCCCTGGTTCGGGAGGACGTTGTAGTAATCGAATCCCTGTGGTTCGGTGCCGAGGTGCCACTTGCCGACTACCCCGGTTCGATAGCCGGCATCCTGCAGACGATGTGCGACGTGACGACGGTCCGGGTCGAGGTCGTCAGCGAGCGTCCGGACGTCGTTGTGGTGGCTGTGCTGTCCGGTCAGGATCGACGCCCGACTCGGCGTGCAGATCGCATTGGTACAGAGACAGTTGTCGACGCGCACTCCCTCGTGGGCGATGCGATCGATGTTGTCTGTCGGCGCGACAGGCGACAGGTGGGCCCCGTACGTCCGGATGGCGTTGGCGGCGTGGTCATCGGCCATCACGAAGAGGATATTCGGCTGGCTCCCCTCGCTGGTAGAACTCATGGTTACCGCATGGACCAGGGGCTGCACAATAAGAATATCGGCGTTCCGGTCCGGCGTCAAGCGCCGCTAACTCGGCAGCCGACACACGGGGCGCATCGCGTCTTCGGTCGTCCGTTGTCGGCCGATACCGTCCGATCACGACGACGCTAGTGTATTCCACCGCACCCGATGAGCCGGTTACGTTAGTAGCGTCCCGTCAGCGGACGCCGCTCTCTCGGTCAGGCGTATCGAGCGATTCGAGTTCGAACCTGTACTCCCCGCTACCGATGTCTACGGCGACGTTCTCCGCACCCCGAGCGACGCGGTCGATGCCCTCTCGCGCAAACGTGGTCGTCCGGTCCCCGTCCCAGATAGTCTCGCCGCCCTCGGACAGGCGGACGTGTTCGGCACCGAGCGTCGGTACCATGATAGACGCCGTCGTATTGCCCGGTATCGACACGTTGAGCGAGAGTCGGTCTCCGCTCGTGGCGACGGAACCACACGAGTCGCGCTCCCAACGTGATTCGACGATCCCCCTGACAGTATCGACGCTGGCGTCAACCCACTGGAGGTCAGCCACCGGACGCGGTGCGATGTTCACGTGTCGGAAGCCAGGCTCTGCGGCGGTGATACCGGCGAGATACTTGTGAAACCACTCGTCGACCGATCCGAAAAAGTGGTGATTGACCGAGCGAGCGTCGAGCGACCACGACTCCAGGAGCGAGGTGTGCCCATTCGCGATCCAGTGGCCCCAGCTCGGTTCGGTAGTCTGCGTCGCAACCTGATAGGCCACGTCGTGATAACCGTGCTCCGAGAGGACGGGGAGGAGATACTTCGTCCCGAAGACGTTCGTCGAGAGATGTCCGTCGCGCGTTTCGACGATATCGGTGACCAGCCTCTCGACGGTCGAGTCCGCGTACTCCGCCGGTACCATGTCGAACGCGAGTGGAAGGCAGTTGGATGTCTGACGGTAGGTGTCGGTCTCGCCGGTTCGATAGTGACCCGCTGTCTCGTCGTAGAACTCGCGGGTGAACGCGTCGGCGATGTCGTCGGCGAGGGTCTCGAATCGGCTCGTCTCGCTCCCGCTTCCGACGAGTGAGGCCACCTCGGAGAGGATCGACGCGCCCCGGTAGTAGTACGCGGTCGAGACGATCGCTGGCCCTTCGACGGGGTCCGGCCAGTCGCCGAGTCCGGTCCGCAGGACGTGACCGTCGGCGTGGTCAGAGAGGCGCTGCAGATACCGTGTCATACCGTCGTACTGCCGTTCCAGAACCCGTGTGTCTCCGGCGTACCGATAGAGCCACCACGGAACGAGTATCGACGCGATCCCCGTCTCCGGGGTGATGCCTCTGACAACGTCCCAGCTGCAGTCGGTATCGCTGTACCCCCAGTCGCTCGTCGGGATTATCGGCGGAAGTTCCCCACTTTCCCGCTGTGCGTCTCTGAAGTCGCGGAGCCACTTCGTATAGAACCGTTCCATCGAGTAATTGAACAACCCCGTCTCGGCGGTCACTTGGGCGTCTCCGGTCCAGCCGTTCTTCTCGTACTTCGGTGTATCAGTCGGGATACTGTGATGATTGTTCAGGAACGCCCATTCCGTGTTCTCGTGGATCTGTGTGAGCAGGTCGTTCGAACACGAGAACTGCCCCCCGTCGTTCGCATCGATCGCGGTGTGCGCGACTTTTGCGGTGACGGCGTCAGCGGTCGGTTCCCCCGGAAACCCCTCGACCTGGACGTAGCGGAACCCTTTGTAGCTGAATCGCGGCTCCCACGTCTCCGCTCCGTCGCCGCGGAGAACGTACTGATCGGTCTGGATCGGTCCCACAGTAGATCTGGTCGACACGTCCACGGTCCCGTCGTCGTGTCGTTTCTCGCCGAGCGTCAGCGTCACTACAGTGCCTTCGTCCCCTTCGACAGCGAGTTCGGCCCACCCCGTGATCACCTGCCCGAAGTCGTATACGTAGACTCCGGGCTCCGGTTCTTCGATCGTCGTCGGATCGAGCGTGTCGCTCACTGTGATCGGTGGTGTCCGCTGGGGGATCAGTTCGCCGTCGGGAGGCGAGACGACCGACGCATCGAGCCACTCCTCGTCGTCGTACCCGGATTTCGTCCATTCGTCTCGTTCCATCTGCGCGTCGTACACTTCGCCTCCGAACAGCGAATCGAATCTAGTCGGCCCGTCCGTGACCTTCCAGGTCCCGTCGGTGACGACGGTTGCATCGGTCCCGTCGCTGTATTCGATATCGAACTGCACGAGCAACCGCGGGTCGCCCCACCAGGGAGCGTCGTCCCAGTACCACACGTTCGGGACAAGTTCACCGTATCGTCCACGGCCGAGTGTGACACCGATCGCGTTTTCACCTGCCTTGAGGAGGGCTGTGACATCGAACGTCGAATAGAGGATGGTCTCCTCGTAATCCGTCTGTCCCGGTTCGAGCACGCGGTCACCGACCCGCTCGCCGTTGAGAGCGAGCTCGTAGAATCCGAGACCGGCGACGTGAAGCCGCGCACGCTCGACGTCTTTCGGTACTTCGAACTCGTGCCGGAGGAGCGGCGCCGGTCGGTCGAATTTGTTCGAGTGCAGAATGATGTCGGATGGATCGTTCGCCCCGTCGATAGTGAGCGTTCCGTCGCTGACGACACCGCCGTTGAAACTGGTCCCGGGAACCGCTTCGAACGGGTCGTCAAGGAGGGTTCGGCCGTTCCGGCCGACGACCTGTGCGTCGTGGATCTGCACGCGGTCGGTCCCCCGGTGGCAGAACCCGACAGTCCCGGCGGCGTGGGTTCCGTTCCGGCGCCTGTCGACTTCCGCCCCGTCGAAGGAAGTGGTGATAGTTTTCCCGTCGACATTGATCGAGATCCGATGGACCTCAACTGGCTCACAGGGGGCGTCGAGTTCGATCTCGTCGAGGCATCGCCAGTCATCGTCTTCCCGAACGAGAAGACCAAGTTCCGCTGTTCTGTCGTCCGATACCGACACTTCCCAGGCGTACAGGTCGGCTGTAGACCCGGCACGGAACACGAATCCAGCAGTGCCGGTCTCGATTGCGAACGTCACCGTGAACGTGTAATCGGTCCATTCTCGGCCGACCAGACCCGGAGCGTCGTAGTCCGGCCCGATCCACGACCCTTGCCAGTACTCGCTACCACCCGGAATCGCCGTCGAGAACGTAGCGGGCTCGCTCCACTCGCTCGCGGCGTCGTCATCGTACACCCGCACGTGCCACTGGTAGGTCTGATTCGGTTCCAGTGGCGGGCCATCGTATTCCACGTTGACGGAGCGAGTGGAAGCAACGACCCCGCTGTCCCACAGCGGTTGAGGGCCTCTTGGAGACCCGGATACTTCGTCGACGACGATGCGGTACGCCGACTGCTCCGAACCACGAGGCCCGGAAACTCCCCACGAGAATCTCGGAGTGGAGGAGAGCCGACCGGTCCGGTCACCCGGCGCCGTCACACGGACGTTCTCCGGTTCTCGTTCGTACTCGACGCGGAGGGCCGTAGGTCGCAACGCGGTGTCGCCGGTCCTCGGACTGGTGTCCGAAGGATTCGTTCCCATACTGTGGGGTATTAGAGAAGTCGCTAAAAATGTAGCGGTGCGAGTGAACGCTCGTTCCGTGCGGTTCCGCGATGCCAGACGGTTATATCTATCCGGCACATCGGGGGCTTCAATCGAACTACGTCCAGAAGTCAGGGGGAGTGTGCGAGCAATGAAAAGAGCCGTTCAGACGGCGGCGGCCGGACGGGAGTTCGTCGGGACTGACTTGGCGGTCTGGAGCCGATTACTCCGGCGCCCCCTCTCCTTCCTCGACCGTCTTCGCGTGTTTGGCCCGGATACGCGGGTTCGCGACCCGGTCCAAGCTCTGTGAGAGGAGGATCAGGCCCATCGAGAAGAGGATTATCGCGAGCATTGGCATGATCAGCCAGTGGGCACGACCCGGCCTGAAGATAGCGCCGTTGTCGTAGGCGAGGTTCAACACGACCCCCCAATTCTGCGTCGTAATCGGGAGGAACCCGAGGAAATACAGGCCGACGGCGCTGAAGATGACCCGGCGTCCGGCCTGAACGAGATTGATGAGGATATACGGCCAGAGGTTCGGGAGGATGTCCTGCCAGAGGATCGACGGCGTGTACATCCCCATCGACCGCGAGGCCTCGATGTACGGGGAGTCCCGGATACTGAGGACTTCCGAGCGGATGGATCGTGCCAGTCCGCCCCAGGCGTTGATCGAGATGATGATACCGACGACGAACGGGTTCTGCGGTTCCAGGATCACGGCGATGACGATCACCAGCGGGAGACCCGGGAGCGTCATCGCGATGTCCGACAGCGTCATCAGAACCCTGTCTCCGTTGCCGCCGACGAACCCCGCGTACGTACCGATGATGACACCAACGGCGGCAGTGAACACACCGCCTGCAATGACCATCTTCACGATCGGGTCGGTCCCGTAGACCATGAGACTGAGGAGGTCTTGACCCAGCATGTCCGTTCCCAGTGGATAGCTCCAGTCCTGAAACGGTTGGAGTAGGATCGGTGCGGGTTCGTGTGGTGGTGCGACGAAGTTGCGACCGAAGGCCGCAGTCAGCAGGAAGGCACCTGTGATGAAGATGCCTAACTTGCCGCGGTAGTCGGACCAGACGATCCTGCCCGGGGAAAGAAACGTCCGGTCGAAGCGTTCGTAGTAGATGGTTCCGCGGGAGATATCAGCACTTGAGGTCGGTTCGTCACCCAGCCAGTCGAGGCGCTGCCCACCGTCGTACTCGACGTTTTTGCCCGACCGGCCGAACTTCTGGGCCAACATCCGTCGCAGTTGGGTCGTGAGTGGGACACCCCCCACCTTCGAGAAGGTTTCGCGGCTGCCTTCGCCCTTCGCTCGTGGGTCGATCTTTCCGTACGTTATATCGGCGATGATCATCGCGATGACGACGGCGATCGTGATGAGAATGAACCCTCCCATCATCAGCGGGTAATCCTTGGATTCGACGGCTTTGAACGTATACCAGCCGATCCCGCGGTAGTTGAAGATCTCCTCCAGGATGATCGAACCGCCGAACATGAAGCCGATGCTGAGCAGCAACCCGGTGTACATGGGCAGGATAGCGTTTCGCATCACGTACCGAAGCGAGATGTGAGACGGGGAGAGGCCGCGCAACCTAGCGACCCGGACGTAGTCTTCCCCGAGGACGCTGATCCCGTTCCCCCGCATCGTCAGGCTGACCCCTGCGAAGCCGGTGATGATCATGGAGGTTATCGGGAGTGCGGCGTGGTACAGAGCGCCACCGATGAACTCGACGGTAAGTCCCGGTTCTACCCCGCTCGGATACCGCCCACCGGTCGGGAACCAACCGGCGTTGTACGCCAGGACGAACGCAAGCAGGATGGCAGCGACGTAGTAGGGGATCGAGTTCTGGACCGTCGAGAAGACGGTCATACCCAAGTCGAACTTCCCGCCTTCGTAGTAAGACATCACCGCTCCGATGACGATACCAGTGACGAACGTCACAACAAGTGCGACGGACATCACCAGTAGCGTCCACGGGAGCCCTTGCGCCAGTATGTCTGTGACCGGGGCATCTCGCCACATCGAACGGCCCAAGTCCCCCATCGCCAGGGAACTCATGTAATCGATATACTGAACCCACATCGGCTGTTCCGGGTTGAGCCCGGTGTACAGTTCGACCATTCGGTCCGCCCGAGCCATGCTGCCCGGGTTCTGGGGGTCGTAATACTGTTGTCTGATGTAATCAGCAGGACCACCCGGTATGAGCCGAGTAAGTACGAACGAGAGGTTCGCCACGGCAAATACCGTAAACAGCGACTGCGCCAGCCGTTTGGTTACCCAGTTTGCCATTGTTACACGTTAGATAGTCGTTCCGACGAAACGTCACTCGCTCTGTTTCGCGGCCTCGATGAGCCAGCTATCTCGGTACTCGATGGGACGGGGCCGTCCAGACGCATGATACTACTTGGCAAACTGTGTCGCATACGAATAGAACAACCGCAGGGACATAAATAAGTTGTGAGTGGATTCGATCGGTGTTGGTTCGGCGCAGAAGGAGACAGACCGGAACTCTGGTATCCCACCGGGACTGAACCATCGTCGAAACCGAGCCCTCAGGTCTCTGATTTCGGGGTCATTCGGTGAATATCTTCAGCGTGTAGGCGTGCTCACACGGTTTTTCGTTCGGCATCGTCACGTGCAACCCGCCAGCGTCGCGATACCACGACGGAGATGGCTGCGACCCGAGCAGGTCGACAGTTTCGATCCCTTCGGAGAGAAATCCCCTGTCTTCGGCGAGTGTCATTACCCGCACTTCCGGCGCCCAGCCCAAGACAATCGCGTACAGAGCGTCATCGCCTCGGGTGAATCTGATGTCCTCGGGGGTGAACTGAACGTCGGAGGACTCGGTGTGTTGACCCTCCGCCGGGTTCGTCGGACCCTCACCGTAAGTCCACCACGTACGTGTTCCGTAGATGGCTTCGCCGTTCGTCTCGAGCCATTTTCCGATCCCGCGTAGGAGGTCCACCTCCCGTGACGGGAGCGTCCCGTCCGGTTTGGGCCCGACGTTGAGTAACAGGTTCCCGTTCTTGCTGACGACGTCCACAAGCGTCTGGACGAGTTCGGTGACGGTCTTGTACTCGTGGTCCTCGACGTACCCCCAGGCAGTGTTACTCACGGACGTATCTGTTTGCCAGTACTCCCGGCGGAGTTCGGCCATTCCGCCACGTTCGATGTCGTTGACTGCAGTGCCCGCCGGAAACTTGTCACGGGTGTAATCGAGATGCGGGCCCCGGTCTCCCTGTATCAGGTTTGTGAGGAGTCCGTGTTTGTGATTGAGAACGCCGCCGTCTCCCCATTCGCTGGCGCGGTTGTAATAGTACGCGGCGATCTCCGGGCGGTGAGAGGCGAACTCTTCGTAGTGCCATCCGAAGTCGAACCAGAGGACCGCCGGGTGGTAGTCGTCGATCAATTGTTTCGTGCGGCCGGCCCACTCTTTGAGAAACTCCTCGTCAGCGGGTTCGTCGGGGTCGTGGGGGCGACAGTAGAGGCCGGCGTTCTCTGGGTCGACCGTATCGAACTCGTCGTCGTAGGTGTAATACCGCCAGTTCCAGGCGTAGTGTGACGAGAGCCCGTACCGGAGGCCCGCATCCCGGACTGCTGCTCCGAGGTCACCGATAACGTCGCGTTCCGGACCCATCTCGACCGCGTTCCACTCGGTGTAGTCGCTGTCGTACATCGCGAACCCGTCGTGGTGTTCCGCGACCGGTATCACGTACTCCGCGCCGCTCTCGACGAACAGGTCGACCCACTGTTTGGGGTCCCAGTTCTCCCCGCGGAATCGAGGGATGAAATCCTTGAACCCGAACGACTCGTGGTCCCCCCACTCCTCAAGATGATGCTCGTACTCCGGGGACCCCTCCTGGTACATGTTTCGGGGGTACCACTCGCTCTCGAAAGCGGGCACTGCGTACGGTCCCCAGTGGACGAAGATCCCGAATTTCGCGTCCATAAACCATTCCGGGACACTGTATCCCCGAAGGGACTCCCAGCTGTCGGTAAACGCTTCGGCCATAGGGGAAAGACTCGATCCCCGATATTGGGCCTTTCGGTCGGTGTCTCGACAAGGGGTCGACCGGACAGGTTGCCAGCGACCGGCGCGTTCACCCCCACGGTCACCGACCGTTCGAGAACCGATTCGTTCGCGGGCACTTTCCCTCGGGAAGACACGCTGTGGCTATCGTGCCGTCTATCGGATCAAACGGAACTCCCGGAGACGGACGCGGCGCCGATCCCGCTCGGAGCATTCGCGTCCGCGGCCCGAATCACGGACGAATCTATTATTGAGGTCACTCGCCTTCTCATTGACTACGTCAGCCGGTACAACGGGGTCCCCGAGACTGCGCCCCTTCTGGCCGGCACTTCGCTGATCCGCCCCGACGGACTACACCTGCGAGCTGGCGACAGGATCGTCATCCACATCGAGGGTATCGGGGCATTCAAGATTCGACGGGACTCAGAGGGGTCGGCGGTTCGGTCCCAGTCGCTTTCAGAACTGCACGCTACTGGGCCCCTGCGGCGTTCACGGTCTCGAGGTAGGCCCGGACGGCAGGCCGTGGCGCGGCGGGGTTCGTCTCGTATTCGATCATCGGTGTGCGGTCGAACGACGTCTGGTTCGCGAGGTCCGTGAGGAATCCGACCAGGTCCATGTCCGGCACGGGGTTCGCGTCGTCGTCGAAAAAGGCCTTGAGATGGACGGCCTGGATCCGGTCCGCGAACGTCGAGACAGCCTCACCGACGTCGTCGCCGGCGTCGACGAAGTTGCCCGTGTCGAGGCAGACACCGAACAGGTCGTCCTCGTAGGTCGCGAGCAACGATTCGACCTCTTCGACGGTCGCGAACGTCCCTGCAGGCGTGTTGTGGACCGCGACCGGGAGGTCGTACGCCTGCGCTCTGTCGATCACCGGTTCGACGAGTTGTGCGTCGGCGGACGCGAGACCCACAGAGACGTACTCGCACTCCAGATCGTCGGCGAGCGCAAAGATCTCCTCGACCTCGGTTCCGCCGTCGATAGAGTAGACGCCGATACCACTGCAATCGACGTCGACTGCACGGAGACGCTCTCGCGCTGTCCGGCGTTCCGCAGGTGTCGACTCAGGTCCAAGGTGTCCCGAGTACAGTTCGACTGCCGGGATGTCGACCGCCTCGAGTTCGTCGCAGAACTCCTCGAAACTCGAGTTCTGGTATGTGTAACTCTGCACACCGATGTTAGGGTTCATCCAGACCGATATTCGTCATCGGGGATAATAAAGGAATTGTGTAGCGGCGCCACCCGACCTCCTGGTCGGGAGGCGGCCAATTCCTCATCCGGTTCGACATCGCTTCGTACATACGGTGTGGGGGTAGTGGTAGTTTCGTCCCTCTCAACGTTCGGGGCACTGTCGGACTTCGGGCGCGTCGTGCTCGACACACACACTGTCGTACACCACGGTCGTAGGCGGTTACAGCGAACCGTATCTGGTCGCTCGGCCCCCAGTCTACCACGGTGCGTAGTCGGGGTTGTTGAAACGTCGAGTCTCCTCGATCCCGTCGATAGCCCGGACGTCTTCGTCGTCGAGGTCGAGGGATCGGCTGTCGAAGTTGTCGCGGATGTGGTCCTCGCTCGTCGCTTTCGGTATCGGCGTGACGCCTTTCTCCCGGAGCCACGCCAGACTGACCTGAAACGGGCTCACCCGGTGTTTCTCCGCGACGCTGCGGACTTCAGGTACTTCGCTCACGTGCCCGCGCGCCAGCGGCGAGTACGCAACGACCTCGACGCCGTGGTCGGCACAGACCCCGCGGAGTTCCTCCTGGGGGAGGAGCGGATGCATCTCGACCTGGTTCGCGAACGGACCGTCATCCAGTATGTCGACGGCCTCGGTGACGTGTCTCGACTCGAAGTTACTGACACCGATGCGGTCGATCGCGCCCTCGTCTCGCAACTGCTGGAACGCCGAGAGCGTCTCCTCGGGGTCGTACCCGTGGACCGGCCAGTGGACGTACATCAGATCGACCGAGTCCACGCCGAGTCGCTCCAGACTTTCCTCGGTCGAGGACAGGACAGTCTCGAAGTCGTAGTTCATGCGCCGGACCTTCGATGCGAGGAAGACGTCCTCGCGGGGAACGTCGGCGCTCCGGACGCCGTCGCCGACGGCAGCCTCGTTCTCGTACACCTGTGCAGTATCGACGTGTCGATACCCTATCTCGAGCGCTGTCCGGACGCTCGTGGCACACTGCTCGGGGTCGTCGTTCTGCCAGGTCCCGAATCCGAGACTGGGCATATCGTGTTGCTGACGACCGGCGTCGCTGGTCTCCTGAACCATACCCTACGGTGCCGACGCTCGTAGTTATCTTTTGTGGCACGGGCGCGGAGACCCGTCACATCGATGGGGTGACTCGCGTGATTGCGAACTTCGACAGTTCGTATCGGTCCGGGCAGACGCGGTCACTGTCCGCTGTCGCGAGGGCTCGAAATCCCGGGTCTGTCTGTGACCCCTCGGTCGTGGCCATGTCGATACCGTCGGCCACCGCCGCGGACGATTTTGATTCGACGCCCGGATTCAGAGCAGGCACGATTGGATGCCTGGCGAGTTACAGGGTGTCGAGGTGTGGACGATGACCCGGCGCGTCAACTGCCGGCAGGTAGTGGTCGCCGTTTCGACCCGAGAGACTGGACTGACGTACGCGACACCCGAATCGAGAACCTGCTACAGACCAGATCGACCGACCTCGTCGGCCCGGTGTCACCAACGGTGCCGGGCGTCGTCTCGAACTCCGTCCGGGCCGCAGTCCACCTACGTTGCGCCTTTGGACCGGTCGTCCTCTCGTTTCTGAACGCCTTCCAGGAAATCGCTAACTGATGCCGTCCACCCGACCCGGAGTTCGATGTCCCGGATCGCAGCCCTCTCCTGGCGCGTGTCACGGACCGTCTCGTATGCTTCGACCGCGCAGGGACACTCCCTGAGAAGGACGACGTTGTATCCCTTGTCGCGCATCGCCCGTATTCCCTACGTCCGGTGCTGTAAACACCAGTTCGTATGGAAGCCCACCTACACGAGGTGACGGATACCACGGTCACTGAGCAGCCGGTGTAGTTCTTCTCCATCCGCGACAACGGGTTCTCCCGCGGCCGGTTCCAGCGCCCCGTCGATGCCGTCGGGCGGCCAGTCGAAATCGGCGGCTGCCATCGCTTGCTCGTCCTCGTACCGGGCGAAGACGCGAGCGTCGCCGGTCCTGTCTCTGAATGAGTCAGGGGGCCACTCGCTCGCAGATGGGTTCGGCGCCCCGTCCCGGCTCACGTCGTCAGACGCGCCGGGCACGCGAAACTCGGAATACATGGCCGCGACAGCAGGCCCCGGGCAGTGGACGACAGTCAGTGGACTATCACGTGCTGCGTGCAGTGCCGGGACGATCTGGTCGTCGATAACTGGCCGCATGCGGTCCGCGAGACCCGCGATATGGTGCTCACACCAGCAATCCACCAAGACGAGCGCAGTGTCCGCCGCCGGCAGCGGGAGCACGCGGTCTTCGCAATGGAGGTTCGCTTCCGTGTTCTCGATGCCGGGGTCAACGGTGTGCCGGTAGTAGCGGGCCGGTAATTCGAGCATCTCGTCCGAGAACACTCACCGTCATCTTGTGGTCCTTGTCCCCGCCGGACCCGGACATTCTCATGCGGTCGCGGATTCTGGTGCCGCGTGCGATACCGAAGAGCGAGTGTCTCTTCGGTCAAGCAGTCGCCCGTCGGTAGAAAACCGTTCAACAGGTGTCGGACCGTGATCCGGGATTTGAGTATCACGGCAACAACTTCGGGCCTTGCAGCGCGCGACTGGCTCTCCCGGTCCGTTCGGCGACTCTAATCGGCGGCTTGTGGCGAACTCACCGAGCACCCGCTCTCACCAAGAGGTGATCGAAACGTCTCGCATCGATTCGTCGAGGGGGAGCGACACCGTGCCATGCGTGTGGTGGGAGAGGTAGAACCCGACGATAACTGCGAGCGAGAGCGTGGCGTCGGTTCCCGGCGAGAGGTTTTCAGTCCCGTTCGCCACCAAGTCCGCGGTGTGTTGTGCCGCCCTGGGGAACGCCGATTCGTAGTCGTCCTCCCAGGTCCACGCCCCCTCGATACCCGGCAGGTCGGTTTCGTAGTGTTCGCCGTCCTCGAGCCGCCAGTATCGCCAGTCGCCGTCGTCGTTGTTGAGATACAGTTTCCCCCTGTCGCCGATGATGTTGAACGTCATCGAGGACTGCTCTCGCGGAACGGTACAGTCGATAGATGCGAACGTCCCGTCCTCCATTACGACCTGCCCGCCACCACCAGCATCGCTCACCTGAACGTCGGTTTCCAGCGCCTCGACGGCTTCGTTCTGTCCGTTGATGTATCCGTGAACGATAGACGGTTCCACGTTCAGGAGATAGACCAGCGTGTCCAAGACATGAGTGGAATTTCGCATCAGTTCCATGCGGTACTGGGCGCTAACGGACTGGACATCGCCGATAATGTTCTGTTCTTCGACGAGCCTCTGGAGCGTCTGGATCTTATCGCAGAACCTGAACGAGTGGTTGATGACGAGGTCGACATCCGCGTCCCGACACGCAGTACACATCTCCTCGGCCTCGCCGACAGAGGAGGCGATCGGTTTTTCGCACCAGATCACGTCCGGATTCCCGATCTCAACCGCGTCGATGACGTGATCGTGGTGATGCAGTGTTGGCGTACAGACGGAGACGACGTCCAGATCCTCGGTCCGCAGCATCTTCTCGTGTGATTTGTACCGACGCTCGGACGGGATATCCCACGCGTCGCCGAAAGTGTATAGCGTATCGACATCGAGGTCAGTCGCCGCGACAAGTTCGATGTCGTCCGATTCCGAGTATCCACCCGCGTGGCTTGCTCGAACTTTCTTGTTCCCGATGTCCTCGGCGTCGTGCATACCGAGTATTCCCATTCCAGCGATTCCGCCGGTGCCGATTATTCCAGCTTTATATACCATTGTTGCTCCCGCTCGGGCGCTCCGCACTTACTGGACTGACTCTATTACTAATATTAAATCTTTTGGAAGCGAAGAGATGGGAACCGAGTGGCGCCGCCTCAACCGGCGACAATCAGGGGGGTCGCAGCCTTCGCCGACAGTTTCACTGTCGCTGGGAGCGATACACCGTCCCTAGGACGAACGTGGAATAGACCGTAACACCGCCTGCGGTCGCTCGTCTGTCGGCTTTCCTCCCGGCAGTGGTAGGGCGCCGTCTTCCGGCTCCGTCTGCGTCGATATACGGCACCGACAGTTACGTCCGTTTCACCGTCGCGTAGTAGGCGCCTCGTTCAGTGCCGTCAGACTCGGTGAACCGGGTCTGGAGCTTCGCCGGACCGGCCGGGAGATCTACCTCGAACGAGACCGCCTCCGCGCCGGGTGGGACAGGTCGCGAGCGTTCGACGTCACCGATTTCGAGCGTCGCTCGCTCCGGATCGATCGCTACTCCCTCGCCGGACCAGTGCTCCTCGGCACCGTAGTCGACCCGTTCGAAACCGTCCGGGATAGCACGGATCGCTGCACCGCACTCTTCGGGCCACCGCCGGAGTTCGATAGCGTACGTCCCGGCGTTTTCCACGTCGACCGCCCAGAACCCGTTCGATTCCTCTGCCTCGGTGATCTTCACCTGGTTCCAGGGAACGGAACCAGTCTTGTGCCAGTCGTGGGCGGTCAGTGTCGCGGGGTTCTCCGCCTCAGTTCCGAGAACTATCCGACAGTACGAATCGAACCGGTCCGACACGTCCTCCCACCACTCGTCGTAGCGGTCACGGAGGTCCGCGACGACATCCAAATGGTCGTCAGAGACGTCGCGTCGCTGTCCGGGGTCCGCCTCAATGTCGTAGAGTTCCTTGCCGTCGACCAGCCGCCAGCGGTCGGTCATGACCGTACACCGGCGCCACTTCTCCGGTCGTTCGACCCGTTGAGTGTCGACGACCATCGTCCGGTCGGGCCACGGTGCCTCACCGTCGTCAAGCAGCGGGCGAAGGCTTCGACCGTCCAACTCTACCGCCGGGAGGTCGAGTCCGCAGTAGTCGGCGAACGTCGGCAAGAGGTCGTAGTGACGGGTCAGCTGCGTGACGTCTGTGTCCTCGATCTGGTCCGGCCAGTGAACGAACCCGTGGACCCTGTGGCCACCATCGTACTGGTCGCCTTTGGCGCCTCGCATCCCTGCGTTGTAGTGGTCCGCTGCCGGCGGAATTGTACCGTTGTCGCCCATGAAGACGACTATCGTCTCCCGTGAGATGTCCAGTTCCCGCAGTCTCCGGCGGAAGCGACCAAGGTTATCGTCGATGTTGGTGATCATCCCGAAATAGCGGGCCAGGCGTTCCGAAACCCCGTCTTCGTACCGTTCACGATACTCGTCCGGGACCTGTGTCGGGCCGTGTGGCGCGTTCGTGGGGAGATAACAGAAGAACGGTCGGTCCTCGTCGGTATTGCGTTCGACGAACTGGATGGCCTCGTCGAACCAGACGTCCGTACAGTAGCCGTTCACCGATTCGGGCACCTCGCCGCCGCGGAAGTAGGTGTCGTCGAAGTAGTTGTTCCCCCAGTAGTCGGGCGTCTGGACGACGCCGCCGCCGCCGTGGACGAACACCTCGTCGAAGCCGCGGTCCTGTGGACGGTACGGGTAGTTGTCCCCGAGGTGCCACTTGCCGAAGATGCCGGTTCGATAGCCCTCGTCCGCAAAGACGTCTGCCATGGTGACCTCCTCGCGATGGAGCAGTGACCGACCGTTAACCGTGTGCCAGACACCTGTCCGGAGTTTGTGCCGGCCGGTCATGACCGAGGCACGCGTCGGGGCACAGGTCGTGCCGACGTGGAAGTCCTCCAGTCTCGCGGCGCTGTTCCGGAGGCGGTCCATGTTTGGGGTCTCGACGGTCGGGTTCCCGTGACACGAGAGGTCACCGTACCCCTGGTCGTCGGTGACGATCAGGACGACGTTCGGACGGTCAGACGGTGCTTCGGGAGGCATGCGGTTACCCACGCTCCTGTGTCAATTATAGGTTCCGGCACGTCGACCTGTCGGGCTTCGCCAAAACTCTCCGAGACGACACCCACGCGAACAGAGAGAGACCGACAGAATCTGCCAGAAGAGGAAGAAAGCGGGTCGGCGACTACTCTTCTGCTTCCATCAGTCCCCACTGCGCCAGCAGATACGTCGGGTGGGGAATGGTCCAGACGCGGTGGTCTTCGTCCGGGTAGTTCCAGCCGTCCGTGTTGAAGTGGAACGTGTCCCCGTAGGTGTACACCTGGTACATCGGGAGGTACTGATTCCAGGCCCAGCCAAGTTCCCTGACGAGACGAGCGGCCTCTTCCCCCTCAGCTGTTCTAAGCTGACTTAGCTTCTCGTCGACGTTGATGGTCTCGAGGTCACCGTTCGGATCGCCTGGTGGCATCGGGACCTCCCATTCCGATTCGATGTTCCGGATCTCCTTGGCACGACCCTGCAGTGCGTTCCTGAAGTTGTCGTAGGGGATCGGAACGAACCATGAGAAGTACCAGAAGTCACGAGTCATCTGCCAGTCTCCCTCTTCGATCAGGCTGTCGTACGTCGATGATGACTCGACGCGGGCCTCCGCGTTGACGCCGAAGTTCTGGATAGCGTTGGCGACGAACTGCGCGGTCTGGGCGTCCCCTTCTTCGGCGACGTACTGCGGGGCGAACTCGTCACCGTCCGCGTCGTACCAGGTCCCGCCCTCCTGCGTGAAGCCAGCGGCCTGGAGGTGTTCCGCCGCGAGTTCGGCGTTTTGTTGCGAATAATCCGTGAGGCTATCCGCGACATCGCCCATCCGGTCCGCAGCGTACTCCCTGGCCATCCCGGTGTGGATGTCCATCGGGATCTCCTTGCCGCCCCTCACCGCCTGGTTGTAGCGTTCGTTGTCGATCATATACGAGACCGCTTTCCGGACGTCCCGGTCGCCAAACCAGTCGTCCCCGTGGTTGAAGGCGACGCCGATGCCGTTGAACACCGGCACGAAGCCCAGTTGCTCGTACTTCTCCGGTGCACCCGAGGGGTCCTGAGAGAACGCCGCGTCGACCGAACCCGAGAGGAACTCGGCTTCTTGGTCGCTCGTGACGGGGACCTCCCAAGTGCTGAAATTGATGCCATCGCTCGCCGGATCCTCGTCACGCGGGGTCAGGAGAATCCGGGTTTCGTCCGCGGACTCGAGGTCCCACGGCCCGTTGAAGATCCACTCGTCTTGCAGATCCCAACTCCCCTCAGTGAGGTCAGTCAGTACGGCGTCCGTCTCATCCTGTGTTTCGGCCTCCCGGAAGCCCTCAATGATGTCGCCGTAGACTTCCCGGGGCGTATCGATGTTGACGTTGCTCGAAAACAGGGTGTGGGCGATTATCGCCGGGTTCACCTCGGCGCTTTCATCGTTGAGCGTGATCTCGACCGTGGAGTCATCGACGGCCTCCGCAGATGTCGCGATGTCCCCGGTCTGGAACCCCGCCTCTATCTCGATCGTGTACTTGTCGGCGAAGTCCTGCGCGTCGACTTCGCGCCCGTTCGTCCACGTGTACCCGTCGGCGAGGTCGATCGTCACCACACCGTCGTCGATAGACCAGTCCTCGGCCAGGCCGGGAACCCACTCATTGCCCTCGACCGAGTAATAGAATGGCCGCCTGAAGAGGTGTTGCTTGCCCGCCCACCACTGAGACCAGGTCGTCGGCTGATACGAGTTCAGCGGCACTTCGGTCGGTGATTCGGCCGCGTTTCCTGCGCGGAACGTTCTGTCGAGGCGGTTCGGGCCGCTGTCGCCGTCACCGCCGTCACTGCCGTCGCCACCGTCACCGCCGTCACTGCCATCACTGCCATCACTGCCGTCGCCACCGTCACTGCCGTCGCCACCATCACCGCCGTCACTGCCATCACTGCCGTCGCCACCGTCACTGCCGTCGCCACCATCACCACCTGAACACCCCGCGAGGCCGGCTGCTCCCGCAGCCCCGATCATCGACATGAACTGCCGCCGGTTCCGGAGTACTCGATTCCGTCGGAGTTTCTCTCGAACGTCACTCTTCTCCGCAGAATCATCTGTATCTTGATCGCTGCCACTGGTCTCTCGAACCATAGAACTCCTTCCGATCCCCTCATATATTAATCTTTCTTAATATAACCATTAAATATCATGGATTCTATAGGTAGGATGGGGGACTGGTTTGTCCTTCAGTGAAGATGGACAGCGACGTCGTCGGTCCACGAGTCGATGTCGAGCGAAAGGGCACCGTTGAAAACACGGCGGTCGCGAGTCGAAACGAGTCCATCGGTCGGGTCAACGATATCGACGCTGTAGGACCCATCCGCAAGAGCGAGGCTCGAGAGACGTAGTTCAGACGCGGGATACGTCACGCCCTCCTCGGTCGACGGAGAGGAACAATACACGATGGCCTCCGTCTTCGATGAGAGCACGTACTGCTGGTCACCCGGTCCGTCGTCGACCGTACCGGCAAAGTCCAAGTTCGGATAGTCCTCCAGAGCGTCCCAGAACTCGCGAAGCACTACCGCGTCTGATTCGAACTGGTTCCAACCGTTCGGGTCGTAGCTATGAGGCTTCCCGGGCGGCTGTGTTACCCCAACGTTCGGGGACATGCCTTCCGTCCGCTCTTTCACGTACAGGTCGATCTGCTGGCACTTGGCGAACATGAACTTCCAGACGTACTTGCGGATATGGACGCGCTGGTTCGGTTCGCGGTAGCTGTACTTGTCTCCGGTATCGTCGATGCTCTCCTGTGGAATATACGGTTTCCCGTACTCCTCCCGCCAGGACCGTGCACGGTCCACCGAGTGTATCCGTCCGTAGATGGCGAGGTCAAGGAACTCTCGCGAGAGAACCCAGTCGACGTGTTCATCCGACATTTTGCTGGTATCCTGCCCGATGAGACACGGCCGGTCGGACACGAGTTCGTCCCAGTGGTTTCGCACTGCCCCGGCCATCTCCTCGATCCACGCACCGAGGTCGGACCATGTCTCCGTCCGGTCGTCCAGCCACAGGTTGGGATGGAGTTCGTGGACGAGGTCGTAGTACACGTTACCGAGTGAGGCCGTTTCCGCTACTGCCCTGCGCAGAAACCGTTTCTGCGCCGCAACCAGTTCAGAGTGGTCGTTCGCGACGGAGAAGTAGAAACCGTAGCGGTTCTCGGCCAGGTGGTCGGTAGCCGCGTTCACGTTGTTTTCGGGGTTGAAGAAGTGTCCACCCCAGTTTAGCGCGTCCGGGCTGGCGATGTGATTGGAGATATGCCAGCCGTTCACGAGGAGGAGATGAACGACAATCCCCTTTTCTGCGAGGTACGCGCACTGGTCGTGAAACCGGTCCCAGTACTCTTCGTTCAACCGCCCCAGGTCAAACGTTCGACTTCCGGGGCTAGTCTCTTCGTACGGGAACTGGACGGTATCGAGGTCTCCACCGTTCTCCTTGACGAAGTGTTCGATATAGCGCCAGCTCGTCGGGAGGTACGCCCGAACGTGGTTCATGCCGTGCGCCTCGGCCCAGTCCGCCCACTGAACGTAGTCATACGTTTCTCGTCCGGCGTAGAACGTGAAATCCGACATTCCGCCGAACGAGAGGAGGGGATCCCCGTCGTAAGTGAAATACACGGCAGGTGTTCCGGACCGTTCGAGGCCAAGACCCTCTTCGGGAGGAGTATCGACTGGCATAGTGGCATAGCCGCGAACAACCGATTTAAATTCATCGGTGATCCGTACAGACGGAATCCTCGTACACACGAACGAGAACACCGATACCGCTGCAGGTGAGTGACGCGGATCAATCCGACGGGGTCAGGTCACCGGATTCGACCATCGATTCCAGCGGGCTGTCGTCGATATCCAGCGGGAAATCTACCCGTCCGCGACGCCGTACAGACTCGTAGCCGCCAAAGAGGATTTCCGCCGTTTTGAGCCCGATTTGACCGCTAAGTTGTGATTCTGTCCCGCTCTCGAGCGACTCAATGACGGCTGCGATCGCACGGTCGTGAAGTACGGACCCGAAATGGTTGTCGCTCGATTTCCCTGAGTCGGACTTTTCGGTCACGTCCATCGGCTGCCTGCCACCATCGTTGGTCAGTACGAGCGCCGGCTGTTCACCGACGTTGATCTGGATCGTCCCCTCTGTCCCGCGGAGGAGGAACTCGCCGTCGATCATTGATGTCCCCTCTCCCGTGGACACTACGCCGTAGATACCGTTATCGTACCGCCACTGGGCCCACATCTGGTTCTCCTGGTGGAGCCCGAAACGAACGTCGGAGTCCCGGTAATCCAGTTGCCCGATGACCCACTCGGCCGGCCGTTCGTCGTTGAACATACCCGAAAGATCGACAGTGTGGGCGCCTGTATCGAAGAAATCCCCCCAGCTGATCTCGACACGAGTGAGGTCGCCGATGGCGCCGTCGTCCAACAGTCGTTTCGCTTCGGTATAGGTCCGGCTGAATCGACGCTGTCTGTTGAACGTCAGTTGAACGTTCCCCTCCTCGCAGGCCGCGACCATCCGTTTCGCCCCGGCGAACGTGTCCGCCATCGGTTTCTCGCAGTGGATGGCGTCAACCAGACCGGTTTTGGCGATGCTGACGACGATCTCCTCGTGTATCGACGGCGGGACGGTGACACTCACGATGTCGGGCTGCATCTCCTCAACCATAGCGGTGTACTCCTCGAAGAGGGCGTCAGCTTCGAGGTCGAACTCGGCCGCAAACGCTTCGGCGTTCGCTCGAACGACGTCTGCGCAGGCGACGACTCCGCAATTATCGTGATTTCGATATGCCTCGGCGTGGCGGTACCCCATCGCGAATCCGTCGACAGAGGGTGAGTCCGGGTCCGGTCCGGTACCGACGATCCCAACAGAATACTTGGACATCACCCGTATCTTTCTGTTCCAGATGATAAAAATACCGGTTCCGACGACCCGTACTGATATCCTGGCGACGCGATAAGGCGAGTGGACAGCCCTGAACCAGTATCCGGACGGGCCTTCTCGATTGGTCCAGTCGGCCCAGACGTCAGGGGCGACCGGCAAAGCAATTATGTCCTGTCGAACCGTTAAACGACCCAATGTCGAGTACAATGAGTACGAGTAGGCAACTCTGGTGGTCGCTGTTCGTGCTCGCCGTGGCGTTACTCCTGCCGCTTCTGTGGTCGTTACAGTTTCTGGAAGCCGGGTCAGCAACGTATAGTATCGCTCAGTTCAACGGGATCCTACTAATTGGTCTCGCGGTTGGTACCGCGATACTTCTCTACATCCAATGGGAGCCGTTCTGACCGACCACGGACGAGGTCGACATCAACTGGCCCGGACCCCCCATTGCTTCCCGATACCGCTATTCCGGCTGTCTGCCCTGCGACGCCCCTCGTCGTTGAGCCATCCAGGACGCATATTTCAGGAGAAGTAACGACGCGTGACCAACTACCCAGACGATAACTCCCAGAACTGCGTAGATGCCGAGAAATCCGGCCCACATGTCCCGTCCGAGGAGTGCGACTACCGGGGCCAGGACTGCCAGGACGCCAGCGAATGCCAGCACCCAGAACAACAGCGGATGCTCCGGTTCGAATCTATTTTGTAACATCTGTCTGCAAGTAAGTACCAAGACGAGGGTAATGAGTATTTCGGAGGGCGAAAGTCGAGCCTCCGACGTCGATCCCTGGCCCCGGTCAGTCAGAAATCGACTGGTATCCGTCCGCTGTTTCGTCCTCCAGTTCCGGACTGTTCCAGTACTCGTGGTCGTCATCTACCCGATAGCACGCAGCGACGTGGTTCCGGTTGTCCGGTGCGGGATAGAACTCCGGTAATTCCTGGGTACAGACCTCTCTTGCTTCCGGACATCGAGTGTGGAACCGACAGCCGGTCGGCGGGTTAGTCGCGTCCGGGATATCGATACCGCGCATTGGCGTATCCTCACGCATGGCCTCTGCGGCCTGTTCTGGGTCTAACACTGGTGTCGCCCACTTGAGGATCTTTGTGTACGGGTGTTGGGGGTTGCTGATAATCTCCTCCGCAGGACCGTACTCGACTATCCGTCCGAGGTACATGACTGCGATGGAGCCGTCGGCCTGCCCGGCCAGGTACCGTGCGTTAGACAGATTGTGCGAGACAAACACGTAGGACGTGTCGAACGATTCCTGAAGGTCGAGCATCAGGTCCATGATCTCGATCCGGAGGGAGACGTCGAGCGCAGAAACCGCTTCATCGGCCAGAATAACGTCCGGCTCGAGCATGAGAGCCCGGATGAGCGCAACACGTTGCTGTTCGCCGCCGCTAAGTTGGTGAGCGTACCTGTCGGCGTAGTCTTCTGCGGGTGTCAACCCGATGCGTTTGAGCAACCGAAGCACTCTGTCGCGGCGGTCCCGGAACGTGAGTTCGGGGTTCCACCGTTCCAGCGGGGACGAGAGATTTGCCTGCACCGTCCGGTTGGGGTTCAGGGCACTCCCGGGGTCCTGATGGATGATCTGGAGAGCCCGACGTATCTGTTCGAAGTCCATGTCGGCGTTCTCCTTCCCGTCGTACAGGTCCCAAATATCGTGTCCTTTGTACCGAATGGAACCGCTCGTCGGCCGCTGGAGGGCGACTGCCGCTTTTCCAAGGGTGGTCTTCCCGCATCCCGATTCGCCGACCAGGGCGACGACGTCGTTTTTGTCGATGTCGATGGAGACGTTATCCACGGCGTGGACAGTCTCGCTTTCCCCGTCGAATCCGAACCGCCGTTTGACGCTGTCGGGTACGATGTCGGTGAGCAGTGAATCCTCCCTGAAGTGGACCGAAACGTCATCGAGTTCGAGAACCGGACCGGACCCACTCATGCGTCTTCACTCCCAGACCCGAGGGAGAGCGGGATAGCGTCTGCCGACTTCTCCCAGTGGAAGCAGGCCGCCTGATGGGCCGCCGAAACACGATGGTAGTCCGGCACTTCATGACTACACTGTTCGTCTGCGATCGGACAACGCGGATGGTACGAGCAACCGGATGGATGGTTCACTGGATCCGGACTTTCACCCTCAATCGGGACCATCTCGTCGTACGGTGTCTCGAGATTGGGGGTCGACTTGAGCAGTGAACGGGTGTACGGATGGGCGGGGTCACGTAGCACCTCGCGTGCCGGCCCCGTTTCGACGAACTCGAAGGCGTACATGACGGCGAGTCTGTCTGCGAACCCCGAGACGATCGGCAGGTCGTGGCTAATGAACACGATCGTCAGGTCGTACTTGTCTTTGATGTTGTAGAGCAAGTTGAGAATCGATCGCTGCATGAGCAGGTCCAGCGCCGCCGTCGGTTCGTCCATCACCACCACCTCCGGTTCGAGGATCAAACTGAGTGCGATGAGTGCACGCTGTTTCTGCCCCCCGGACAGCTCGTGCGGGAACGAGCGGAGTATCCGACCTGGTTCGAGGTGGAGGTCCCTGAGCATCGTTTTCGCCCGAGATATCCCGTCGTCGACGTCGTAATCGTGGGCTTCCAGGGTCTCCTCGAAATGCTCTTCCATGTTCATCGTCGGATTGAACGCGCTCATCGCACCCTGGAACACCATCGAAACCTCCTCCCAGCGAACGCGCCGAAGTTCCGAGTCAGAGAGCGAGAGGAGGTCGATTGGTTCCCCGCTCCGGGGATAGTAGGTGATGTTCCCCGTCAGAACGCCCGGATCGACGACAGCGTCCAATAGCGCGGACGCGAACATCGACTTGCCGCTCCCCGATTCACCGACAATACCGAGCGTCTCGCCCCGGTAGATATCGAGCGAGACGTCGTGCAGTACGTTCGATTGACCCCGGCCCATCCCGAAGTTGACGTTCGCGCCCTCCACGCGGAAGACAACGTCTGAGTCGGGCCGCTCGGTTCCCACGTTGCTCTGGGTGCCCGGTGATTCTGCCATCTCTGTCACTCCGGGCGCACTCTCTGTGAATCCGCAGGCACTCCCCAGAAGTGAGACCTCCACTCAGACGAGGCAATCGTCCCGGTTCGACGACCCTCTGTCGGGTGAACTATCAGCGTGTCTCCCCTACGAACTCGAAACTGTCTGCCTGTCTTGTGCGACATTGGTATGTGAAACACTCTCCGGAACATAAAAAAGTTGTCCCTTCCGGCCGTCGCCTCGGACGAAACCAGAAGTCAATCTCGTACTGTGGGCTCCAAGCGGGTCGGCCTATTCCTGTTCGTCGCTCCAGTACGGCTCTGCGTACGTGGTGGTGACGGGCAAGTCCCGGCAGAACTCGTTGTACGTGTCCGACAGTCCCGCCGCTCGAAGGCTCTCAACGTCGGCTGCGTTGAGCGGGTAGGCCACCGTGAATTCCCGCTCGAATTTCGGATACTTCCTTCGAAGCCCCTCCTGCTGTTCGGGAACCAGGTCGTGTGCCTCTGCGTTGAACCCTTTCGCACCGATACCGAAATCTATCAGATCCATCAGCAACGTTCGTTCCACAGCGGCGTACTCAGATTCCCCTGCGAGGTTGTGCAGTTCATCTGGGTCGGATGTCCTGTCGTACAGTTCGCTCCATTCCGTGAAGGGATAGTAACTGTAGAGGTATCGCCCGTCGTACGCAGTTTTGATCGAGTCACAGAACTCGCTGAACACCACGTCCCGCGTTTCGTCGGCAGAAGCGTTAGCCTGCTCGATCAGCGACCGGGAGACACCGATACCGTCGTCCGCACCGGCGACGTGCAGACAGGTTCCCGGGATGTCGATCGTCCCGACGAGACTCCTCGACCGGGAACCGGCTTCGATCTCCGGATGATTTGCCACGATCAGTGGGACATCCAGTTGCCCGCGGTACGGAAACGGACCCTTCTCCCCAAGACCGAAATCACCGAGAAGATCGCCGTGATCAGATGCGAAGAGGATCGTTGTGTCCTCCTTGATACCCGCCGACTCTAGGGCATCGATGATCCGACCGATCTGACGGTCGATCTCGACCATGGTCTCGGCGTATGCGGTTCGCGTCTCCATCACTTCTCGACGACTCCCAAAATCGGTGCCACGTGCCTTCCGGTACCGAGCAACTGGGGCGAGGTCGTCTTCGGGGCGCTCAAGGGGGGCTGGCAGTGCGGTCGTATCGACAGTCCCTTTCACTTCCGAAGGCGGGTCGTAGGGCGTGTGCGGTCCCTGGAAAGAGACCCAGGCAAAAAGGGGGCCATCGTCCCGACGTCGTTCTATGAAATCGATCGCCCGCGTCGCGATCCAATGCTCGTAGTATTCCTCCTCGTCGAATCTGAATTCGTACCCGTCGTGGTTCCAGATCGACATGACGTCCGGGCGTCGATTTTTCAACCAGCGGAGGTACGGTTCCCTCGCACCGAGCCGACCTTCCTCTACGAGGACCGCCTCTCTGAACCCCTTGAGGTCGTCCGGAGGGTAATGGTGGAGTTTCCCGAACGCGCCTGTAACGTATCCTTCCTCGTTCATCCTCTCCGGGACGTACTCGAGGCCATCGCGGAACGGGACGTCGTTCGTCCAGACCCCGTGATCAGAGACGTAGCGTCCGGTCATCATCGTCGCACGTGACGGCGCACAGACCGTTGATTGCGTGATCGCGTCGTCGAACACGACACCGGTCTCTGCCAAATGGTCGAGATTCGGTGTCGGAACCGCCTCGCACCCGTACGTTGAGAGAAAATCTGGGCGGAGCTGGTCACACAGGAGCACGAGTACGTTTCGTTGTGGCATACCGGATCCTCTGTTCACTGCAGTATTTAAATTCCCCTAGTCCTGCCCAATATCGTGCTATCTGCTTCGGTTCCGGAGCAGGAACCAGATCAATTCAGGTGAAACAGTATTCGGTGAAAGTCGTCCCACCGTATCTGTTGACTGTCCAGTACTGATGGAGCGCCTCTTAGCATTTCTGTGGGAGGGTTTATAATAACAGACCTCCATTGGGTACTATGGCCGACCCTGAGAGTAAATCGACCGTGAAAACCGCGGAAACGACGTTCCGTATCCTCGAAAAACTAAATCAGCGGTCCGAGGCGACGGTCACCGAATTGACTGAGGAGTTCGAACTTTCAGTAAGCAGCATCCACAATTACCTCAAAACGCTCGAGCAAAAAGGGTACGTCATCAAAGAAGACGGAAAATATCGAATCGGACTGCGGTTTCTTGACTTGGGTGGTCGCGCACGTCACAATCACCGTCTCTATCAGATAGGAAAGGACGAGGTCACGAAGTTAGCCGATGAGACGGGAGAGATGGCAAACCTCCTCGTTGACGAGGCGGGCATGGGAGTCTATCTGCACCGTGCACACGGAGAACAAGCGGTTCAAACGGACTCCTATATCGGCCAGCGCGTTCATCTCCACAACACTGCGCTCGGACACGCAATACTTGCACATCTCCCTCGCCAGCGTGTCGACGAGATAATCGACGCCCACGGACTCCCGGCCTCGACAGATCAGACCATCACCGACAGGGAAGCACTTCACGAGGAACTCGACAAAGTTCGGGAACGAAACGTCGCCTACGATGACGAAGCGCGTCTCAAAGGACTCCGCTGTGTCGCTGTCCCCATACTCGACAACGATGGGGTGATTCAGGGGGCGATAAGCGTCTCCGGACCGACCAGCCGATTCGAAGGCGACAGGTTTCGGACCGAACTACCGGAGAAACTGAAGAATGCTGCCAACGTTATCGAACTAAACATAACGTACACTTGAATACGACTCTGGTCTCCCACACGATTCGGATCGCGAGCAGCCAGTGTCACAGAGTCCACTTCATAGTGATTATTGTAGCGATGTACCGGTATGCGCCGACCCCGGGGGTCGGCACCATCCGGAAATAATCTACAATAATCACTATCAGACGGCACCGAAACCGAAGTTAGTCACCTGACAAACGGATAAGGCCACTCAAAAATTGGAAACCTTACTAATCATGGCAACCCAGTCGTGAATTATACGAAAATACGCATTACTAATTTTGGCTCCTTTTCGTATATACTGGATTCTAAGTATCTCCGAACTCAGTTTCGAGTTCACACATCTCTGCTCCAGTATAGACAAAGTCTATTCGGGTAATAGTAGAAGATAAGTATGATTCAATAATATTGATTTTTAGGGTTCATACGATCATATATATCCGAATTAAATATGGATATTCATATAAGTACCTGTATCTTAACCGACTTCGAATTCTACAGCCCGATTCCTGGCCGACCCTATTCCAATGATTATAAGTGGTGCCAGAGAATGGCTCTCTTCGACTGTGCCGGCAACCGATCGTAGGCCGATTACCTTTGGTCGAGTCGATGGCGAGATACAGACACTAACGACAGGTCTGTAATTTTCAACTGTCTCTTCGTGTCACGTCGAGTCTCGGTGTCCAACCCATATTATCGTGTCCCTCGGTTGAGTCCATTGATGCTGGTTCCAGAGCCGGCCACCATGGACTAGTAGGGTTCGTAGTCGTTATCGTACTTACCGGGGCCCCATAACAACCATATTGTTGTTATTAGTGTCTCGTCCTGAATATCTCCGAGATACCTCGAACGATACCAGCTCCTGTTGGCGACTGGCCGTTCGTTCTGGGTCCGACCCCCGTGCTGGTAGAGTGTAGCCCAACGGAATATCGCGTAGGAGATCGCCGGCAATCGACGGGTGACCGGTTTGCAGACTGAAAATTTCGAGGGCTATAATGGCAGTGTCCCGCTGCCACGGAGGGGCGAACCAGCCTAACTCGTTCACGTTCAGAATCAAATATTTTATCTTGTTCAGGCATAGTCGGTGGATATGGATGAGAAAGCAGACACGACACAGCCAAAGGTCGCACGGCTGATTGAACAGTACGAGCTACATGGAACCGGTGACGAACTCGAAGACCGGTGGACCCGCAGAAAAGACCGCTGGAGTCTTCGCGACCTCGCCGAGTATTTCAACCGCCAACTGATACGAGCAGCACTCAATTCCGAAGGTAAACAGCTCCTCGACGGTGAAATAGACAACCTCTATCGACTGCTGACGGACGAGGATGTAACGAGTGGTGTCCGAGAGCAGGCACGTAACCGGCTCCAACGGGACGGTGTCGATCCGGCGAAACTGGAGGATGACTTCGTTACGTACCAGTCAATCCGGACCTACCTCAAGAACTACCGCGATGCCAGTACACCGACAACGGGAGAGTCCCCCGAGGACCGCATCGAACGCAAACGCTCGACCATCCAACGACTCAGCGCACGGCTTACGGACGTCACGGAACAGTCTCTTCGGGGACTCGCCAGCGCGTCAGTTATCACGCTCGGTAAATTCGACGTCATCGTGACTGTTCGCGTTCATTGTACCAGTTGTGGAACCCAACAGTCTGTGTCTCGCCTGCTCGATAATCAAGGCTGTGAGTGCAGTGAGTAACACCTGATGAGGCCCCTAACAATCATTCGAGTGTTAGACCAATAAAGGGGATCCCCTAACAACTATGTGATTGTTAGTGTCGCTTCCGATATGAGTAGAGTTATTATTAGTTACCCATAGCACCAGTATATGTCAAAACCAGTCGGTCTGGGCGAGACGGTTCAACTGGAGGTCGAGAATGTCGGTGGAATCGACGAGACGACAGTCGAATTTACGTCCGGTGTCACTATCTTGGCGGGACGTAATGCGACTAACCGGACGTCGCTTATCCGGGCTATTATGGCCGCTCTCGGGAGCGAGCGTGTCTCGCTGAAAGGTGATGCGGACAGCGGACGTGTCGAGCTCACAGTCGGTGAGAAGACCTACACCCGAACGCTCCACCGCGAGAACGGAACCATCGTCACCGGGGGCGACCCATATCTTGAGGACGCGACGCTTGCAGACCTGTTCGCGTTCCTGCTGGAGACGAACGATGCCAGACAGGCCTTGACTGGCGGTACCGATCTCCGGGACGTGATCATGCGCCCCGTCGATACCACCGAGATCGAGCGTGAAATTGATCGGCTTGAATCACGTCGAAACAATATCGATGACCAGATTGAAGAGATTCGGCGTATCAAACAGCAGCTTCCGGAAGCTGAAAGACAGCGTGTTGAATTACAGGACGAGATCTCCGCAAAGAAAGACGAATTGTCCGAAATAGAATATCAGATATCGAAAAAAGACCAAGATATCGATGAAAAGAAAGAACAGAAAGCGGAATTTGAGGGAAAGATAGGGGAGTTGAAAGACGTTCGGAGTGAGCTCGAATCAGTACGCAGACAAATCGACAGTCAGAAAGACAGTCTTGAAGCGCTGCGCGAAGAGCGCGACCAACTCCACAGTGAGCGAGAGGAGTACGACGAGATACAGGAAGGGCGCATCGACGGAATACAATCCGAGATTCAACGATTTCGGGACCGGAAATCGGACGTCGACGAGACGGTCGACGAACTTCAGACCGTCATCCAGTTCAATCAGAATCTGTTGGACGGGGAGTTAGATGTCTTCGCCGACCTGCACGACAACGAAGATGGTGCTGTTACCGACCAGTTGCTCGTGGAAGAGGAAGGCCTCGTCTGTTGGACCTGCGGAAGCGAAACCGACACCGCCCAGATCGAGTCGATGCTCGACGAACTCCGTGCGCTGCGAGACGAGTATGTCGAACAGCGTGGCGACCTGACCGACGAGATCGACGACCTCGCAGAGGAACGACGCACGCTCGAAGGAAAAAAGCGTCAGCGAAATCAGATCGATACGCGTTTCGAAACGATCGAAACAGAGATCACAGACCGCGAGGCAAAAATCGACGACCTCAAAGAACGTCGAAGCAGTCTTACCGAAGAGGTTGAGACCCTCGAAGCTGAGGTCGAAGCGCTCCAAATTGACGACGATCAAGACGAACTCTTGGATTTGCACAAGGAGGCCAACCGACTCGAAGTCGAGATCGACCGGTTAGAGTCGGACCTCGACGCGCTCGACGACAAGATCGACGAGATGGAATCCCGTGTCGACGATCAGAAAGACCTGAAGGCCCGTCGAGACGAGGTCCAGGCTGAAATCGAGGACCTCCGAACACGGGTCGGCCGTCTCGAGAAAGAGGCTGTCACACAATTCAACGACCACATGGAATCCGTCCTAGACATCCTCGACTACGAGAATATCGAGCGCGTCTGGATCGAACGTACCGAGAAACAGGTCCGGAACGGCCGACAGACCGTCACTCAAGGGCAATTCGACCTTCATGTCGTCCGGAGTACCGATTCAGGGACGGTCTACGAGGACACCGTCGACCATCTCTCGGAGAGTGAACGCGAAGTCACCGGACTCGTCTTCGCGTTAGCAGGCTATCTCGTCCACGACGTCCACGAAATAGTCCCGTTCATGCTGCTGGACTCGGTCGAAGCGATCGACGCACCGAGGATCGGTGATCTTGTCGAATACTTCGACCAATACGCGGATCACCTCGTCACCGCACTGCTCGAAGAAGACGCGACAGCTCTCGATACCGAGTACCAGCGTGTCACCGAGATCTAATCAGATAGACTGATAGATTATTTCAATATTATTATACTGGCTGATATAAGTAATCGGTTATCTATGGCGGGTTAATTTGGCGTAATGCGGTTGTCACAGCCGGCCCGAGTTCGTCGATCGAATCAAAGAAACGGTTGCCGAGAGCTCGCTTCAACTGGCTCCAGCACTCTTCAACAGGGTTGAGATCCGACGATCCCCGCGGAAAATACGTCACTTCGATTTATCCAGCAACATGTGGATTTTCTCCCCAAACTCGTCTTGGAGCGCTCGAAGAAATCTAATCGTCACGTCCCTGGTGAAGCCGTCTACAACTTCGGTTGCGAAAAATTCGCGTTTATCGGTGACGGCGCCGAGTAGCTTCGCACCCGTTGAACGCCGCCAGAACGGGAGGTTTACTCGGTGACCGCGCGGAAACCACGAACGGTAAAGGCCACAGCTGATCGTTTTTCGCGTTTGATCGACCCTGTACTTCTGCGGTTAAGCGGCGTCGCTAACTTCTTGCGCGACTTATAGAACTCATGAGTACCGTTTCCTACAGGAGTCATACGCCAAAAATCTCCATTCGTCGATTTCTCTCCCCTCTCAGG
>Ga0207771_100106_pt1 | contig 61006 bp, 49 predicted proteins | sample A23M2SouthBayCA_2_FD_187731 | JGI IMG/M metagenome (GOLD analysis project Ga0207771, IMG submission 187731) | Aerobic enrichment media microbial communities from Eden Landing Ponds, California, USA - A23 M2 (2) (SPAdes) | ecosystem: Environmental > Aquatic > Marine > Unclassified | place... | reverse complement strand
CGACCCCGGAGTAGTGGGGTCGGCGGGCCTCTCTGATATCGTCGGTCGGCCTGTCTCGGCGTCGTGTCTCAGCGCTTCGAGAACTGGAACTTCGCGCGAGCGCCTTTCTGACCGTACTTTTTGCGTTCTTTGACCCGGGCGTCCCGCGTCAAGAACCCTTCGGACTTCAAGGGGCCGCGAAGGTCGGGGTCCATGATCTGGAGGGCCCGCGCAATACCCAGGCGCAACGCGTCGGCCTGACCGCTCTTGCCGCCGCCCTGCACCGTCGCGATGATGTCGACCTGTCCCGACATCTCGACGTGCTCGAGCGGCTGGCGGAAACGGGCCTGCTGGGTGCGTCGGCCAAAGTAGTTCTCGGAATCTTTCGAATTCACCGTCACGTCACCGTCGCCGGGGCTCAAAAAGACCCGCGCGCTGGCTTCCTTCCGGCGTCCAATCGCGTGAAACTGTTGTGCGTCTGCCATGTTGACTCCCTTGTCGTGAACGGATTCACGGCGTGTCTACGCCGAACCGTCCTCGGCGGTTCACTGCTCGAGCTCGTAATCTTCCGGCTGCTGGGCTTCGTGCGGATGCTCCGACCCGGCATAGACCTTCAGTTTCTTGATGACCTGCTCGGAGAGCTTGTTGTTCGGCAGCATTCCCTTGACGGCAAACTCGAGAATCCTCTCCGGTTTGCGTTCCAGGAGTTCTTCGGCCGAAATCTCGTTGAGCCCTCCGGGGTATCCCGAATGACGTCGATACATCTTCTCTTCCCACTTGTTGCCCGTCATCTCGACCTTCTCGCAGTTGGTCACCACGACGTAGTCGCCGCAGTCGACGTGGGGCGAAAAGATCGGTTTATGCTTGCCGCGCAACAGCGTGGCGATTTGACTGGCGGCTCGTCCGAGGGTCTGCCCCTCCAAATCGATGTGCCACCAGTCGCGTTCGACATCTTCTTCTTTTGCGCTGTATGTCTTCGTCATGACGAATCACTCGCGTCTGTCGCCTCCCTGCCGGTGAGTCGCCGAGTCGCCGGATGACCGGCGATCCGCGCCCCTCCTGGCGAGGAGGACAAATGTAGACCAATCTAGAATCTGGAATGTCGGCTTCGTAGGGCGGGCAACGGCGAACACGGGGCAGACGACCGACGCCCGACCGGGAGAAGCGAGCGATGTGATATAATGACGGCCCCCACGGCTGTCAACCGGACTTCACCTGGAGGTCGTTGGCCTCGATCAACTTGCGCGCCTTGCGTGCGTAATCGGTGCCCGCGTGGAACTCCAGAAGGTCCTCGATTGCCGTCCGCGCCCCCTGCCGGTCGCCCATACCGATGTAGGAGCGGGCCAGCAGGTACAGCGCCTTCGGATCGAGCCCCAGGCCCGAGTAGTTGTTAAGCAGGTACTTCAACCGCATCGACGCCGCCCTGGCATTGTCCCGGTCCAGGTAAAACTCGGCGACGTACATCTCGTGATCCGCCAACAGGCGCCGGGACTTGCGAAGCAGCTTTTCGGCCTCGTCCGCGTATTTTGTATCGGCATGGCGCCGAAGAAACGACCGCAGCTCTTTGACCGCCGTCTTCGTGGCAGACAGATCTCGCTGGTGAACCGGCGGCATAAAGAACCAGTCGCTGGGCATTTTCTTGTAGACGGATTTCGCCGTCCGGAAGCGGGCGTAGGCGACCCGTTCGTTGTTCGGATGCAGCTTTACAAAGCTTCGGTACTGCTCGGCCGCGCTGGCGAACTGCTTTTGCTCGAAGTATGCATCGGCGATCTTTAACTCCGAAAGGGCCGCGAATCGACTGTAGGGAAAGTCGCTTCGCACGGTATCAAACGCGCTGATTGCCCCTTCGTAGTCCCCCCGCTGCAGGCGGGCGCGTCCGATGAGATAGGCCTTCTCCGCCGGAGAGGAAGCGGAGTCGACATCGACGGTCACCCGCGACCCGGTGGCACATCCAACCGCACCGATCGACAGGCAGAGGGCCAGCGTCGCCAGGATGGCGGCGAGGCTCGACCAGCGTTGAGTCGTCTGTGTGATCATGAGGTCCAGTCCGGTAGAACAAAAAACGGATGCTCGGGCGCACGGCACCATACGCAAATGCAGACAGCCGTGTAAATCGGTTTCACCGGGCGCCGGCACGAACTATGCTTTAACACTGTAGGGGCACGTTGGCGATACCACCGGGCCCCGCGCACTGAACGGACCATACGTACTCCGAGAGTGGTGTATGTCTACCCCTCTGCTCGATCCACACAGCCTGCTGAAGGCAACCGGCCTGGCGGCGCTGGCGGCCTTGATGGCGGCCTGCTCGTTCAATCTCAGCGGTGCGCCCTGCTCGGGCGACTCCGACTGCGCCGACCAGGCCATCTGTGCCGACGGATTCTGCGCGGCCACCTGCTCGAGTGATTCGGACTGCCAGGATCCGGAACGGACCTGCCAGCCGTACGTCCGTTCGGGGTCCGGAGAAACCGAAAACGTCTGCCTGGTCGACGACCCCTCCGATGTCGGCGTCGACGAGACCGGCCCTGACGGTTGCTCCACCGATCAGGAGTGCCGAGATCGTCTCGACGATCAACAGGCCGTCTGTGGCATCGGCGGGACCTGCATCATCCGGCCCGACAAACAATTCGCCGTGCTTCTTGTCGACACCACGGATGTGATGCCCCTTCCGCCCGATGGCGCACCGGGTGCAGATATCGCCGCCGCCTTTCTGACACCCCCGGACGGCTCCCACGAGTCGGCCGTCGCCTGGGGGAACACCCTGCTGTACGAACCGATCGGGGACATCACGCGGGACTCCCATCTCGACGGGTCGGCCCTGTCGTTTTCAGAAGACGATCAGTGCGTCACCGGTCCATTCGACTCGACGACTACGCCTCTCGGTGGACTCGGGGGGCGTCTCCTCCTTCGTTTCGTCGACACCGACGGCGACAGAGTCCCGATGGAGCCCGGCCACGAGATCCATATCGTCGAATGGGGGCCAAACTGCGACAGCGCCCTCGACGACGTCGACCAGTTTGAAGCCTACCTTTGCTCGACCCGCACCGACTCTCTCGATCCCGACGAAGATTGTCGACAACGTCTGGGAGAGGGAGGCGGCTACCAGAGGTTCACACCGACTCTCGGAGACTAATCTTGCCGGTTCAGCCTGGAGTTGATCCGATGGCCCCTGAACTCGATCCGTCACGGCTCTGCGCGGCGGTCTTCGTCACGCTCGTGGCAAGCATCACGTTCGGCGCCTGCAACGGCTATGAGTCCCCACGGTGTCTGACCGACGAGGATTGCGACGACGAGACCGTCTGCTGGACGGGGGGCGACACGCATGAGTGCGTGCAGAAGTGCACAGGCTCCCAGGCAGCGGAGGCCTGCACCCCCGAAGAGATCTGCACTCAGCCAAACAGCCTCAGCGAACAACGCGGGTGTGTGCCTCGGGCCGAGTACCGTTCGGATGCCGGCTACTTCGACTCCGGGGGCGACACGCGAGACGCCGGTGCCGACGCCCCGGATGGCGGCGGCGGATGAGCGTCTACGGACCCACCAGCTAGGAGAACAGGTCGGAGATCCGTTGGGTGAACCGGCGGCCCAGCGCCCGGACGTCACCGCGAAGAACATTCGCCCAGCCGTATACCCAGTCGATGCCCGGATTCCTGTCTCGTCGATCCAGCCGCCCCTCCACGAAGAGCCGACGGGCGATCGGCCGTCTCACATTTCCGCTCTTCGTCCTCGGGATCGAACGAGGTGAGACACACTCGACGACCTCCGGTTCCAGCTTGAGGTGTCTGTCGAGCATCTCCCGGACCGATTCCGCCACGTCGGCCCGGTTGGCGCCGGAGTGGACCTCGAGGGCCACGACGAGCCTCTCGCAGACCGGGATCGGTTCATCGGCCGTCGCTTCGTCTTCTCCGACACCGAATACGGCCGTGCGCCCGGCGTACACCCCATCGACCGCGTCGACGAATACCTCGACCTCTTCGGGAAAGATCGTCCGATCGTCTTCCCGCATTCGAACGACGCTCGAGAGCCTCGAGACGACATAGATCGACCCGTCGGCTCGATATCCGAGATCCCCGGTCATCAACCATCCATCGTGGATCGGTCGCCCACCCCGGTCGTCGGCGTACTGTGACTTCACCGACGGCCCGCGCACAGCGATCTCGCCGAGTTCCCGCGGACCGACCGAGACGACCTCCCCGTCGGCACTTCGCCGATCGACGGAGACGATCTCGACCTCATAGCCCGATAAGGGCTGACCGACGGAGACCAAGTGCATCCGCTCCGGCGGCGAAGAAGCCCCCTGTTCGGGAAGCGGCTGAGCCGTCCACGTCCGTTCGAGGACCCGCCGATTGATCGCATCCATCTCGACCGGTTCATCGGGCCGTTCCGAACAGACGCCGAGGGTCGCCTCGGAGAGGCCGTAGACTGGCGTCAAAATATCATCGTCGAGGCCGTAGGGCCCGAACCGCCGGGCAAAGGCATCCATATGCTGACCACGCACCGGCTCTCCCCCATTCATCGCGATCCGCCAACTCCCGAGATCGATGTCCTGGAGGTCCGATTCCCGACACCGGCGCGTGGTGTAGTCGAAGGCGAAATTTGGAGCCGGCGACAGCGTGCCGTCGTAGGTCGAGATCGCCTTCAGCCAACTCACCGGTCGCTGAAGAAAGCGCGCCGGGTCGATCAGGACGAGATCGAGCTGGTGAACCACTCCAAACAGCAGAACCCCGACCAGTCCGAGCGCGTTGTGAAGGGGGATCCAGGAGACCCCGACATCGTCGCGCCGGACGTCGAAGGCATGACCCATCGCCCGGATATTCGCCAGGATCTTCGCATCGGAGAGAGGCACCGCGCGTGGGCGCCCCGTCGTGCCTTCGGTCATCTGAAGATACGCCGTTTCATCGGGCGGGGTGGGGGCCGGCCGTTCCAGCGGATCCGCAGAGACCTCGCCCAGAAGTGCGTCGACGTCGGCGCGCCAGTCGAAGGGGTCCCGAATCCGTGGCGCCCGTCTCGAGGAGTGCGCACCCTCAGAATCCCGGATCAACCCGCAGGCCCCGACCTCGCGCCCCGTCTGGGCGCTCGGTTGCGACACCGAAAATCGGCGACCATGCGAGCGACCCGAGGTCGGTACAATGACCGGAACCGCGCCGACGGCCATCACGCCGAAGAATGCACTCAGGAACTCGAAACTCGTGGGCAGTGATATCACGATCCGGTCGCCGGCCTCGACATCGAGACGTTCGAGGGCCCCGGCTACGCGCAGGGCAGACGACAGAATCCGGCTCCAGCCGCGACTCTCACGCCCTCCTTCACGATCCAGAATCGTCACCCGTCGGCCGCGGTCTCCCTCGGCCGACGCAAGACGTTCCAGCGCATCCCAAAGAGTCGCGGCAACCGGTCGCCCCCCCTCGGTTGCGACATCCTCGGGTCTACTCGTCTTCAAGCGATTCGCGCTCCATCACCACGCGGTTGACGAATTCTGCCATCTGACGTCCCACATAGGAGAGCGCGTTCATCTCGTTGGTCGTGAAGGTCGACCCGCCTGTCTTGTTGACCAATTCCACGGCACCGTAGACCCGCCCCCGATACTGGATCGGCGAGCAGAGCAGGCTGTTGGTCGGATACCCGAGAGACTCGGAGATCTCTTCGTAAAACCGGGGATCCTCCTGAGCATCGCCGATCGCGAGGCTGACCCCTTCTCTGGAGCAAAACCCGACGATCCCCTCACCCATGGGCACCCGAAAGTCCATGATCTCGTCGGCCTTCGGGCCCCGTGCGGCGGCGAAATACAGCTCCTGACCGCTGACATCGGCGAATAAAATGCTCCCACTCTCGGCGTCGATCTTGTCCATCGACAGGTCCAGGACGAAGTTGACAGCCTCCTCCATGTCCATGTCTTCACTGTGGATCGGCTGGATCTCGAGGAACATGTCCTCGATGATCGATTCGGAGACCTTCTCTTCGGAACGCCCGATACTCTGGGCACGCGTCCGATCGGTCTTCTTGCGTTCCTCGCCGACGACCTTGGCCTGACTGTCCTCCGAGGCCTTCAGTTCCTGCTGGGTCTGCGAGCCGACCCGCATGCGGCCATCCTCGTCGGGCTCAACATCCGCGGTAACCTCCTCTTCGGATGCTTCGGGCTCGGAGGGCGTCTCCTGGACCTCGAGGTCGATCTCGTCCTCGGTCTCCGATGGAGCCTTTGCCACATCGTCGTCGTCGATGTCCTCGGGGCGCTGCTCACCGAGCTCCTCCAGGACGAAGACACGCTGGGTCGTCGCGTCGGTGACATGGATCGAATTGTCGTCCTTGATGTCACACATGACGTTTCGAACGGCATCGGCCCCCTCGCCGGTCCGTTCGAGCCCCGACTTCAGCGCCGACATCCAGTTCTCGGCCTCGACGGTGATCGTCGTATCGAACCCGTCTTCGTCCTCTGAGGGAATGTAAACCTCGTAGTACATTCAAAACTCCTCGCTCCGGCAGAAACCAATGGCCCGTACAACGTCGTCTGACGTCTCACCATAGCAGCAACCCGCCGGTTCGGTCGACCGACGCATTACTGCGCCCCGGCTCGGCCCAGCAGGCGTGCCGCATGCAGTAACATATGGTCAACCTCGGTTCGAAAGGCAAGGTCGTCGGTGAGCGCCTCTCTGACCACTCCGCCGATCGTTTCGCGCCGTTCGGCGGGGAGTCGCTCACTCCACGTCTCGTCGAAAATCTCGTCGATGACACTCGCACGGATCGCCCGAACATCGCCGTCGTACTCCCCGTTGAGCGCTTCTCGGGCGGTCTCCAACAGGCGCCGTTGGACCGGATCAGCGGCATCGACGCCGTCGACGCGTTCGAGCGAATCGAGATCGACTCGGTCGGCCGCCGGGGTCTTGTCGACGGAGGCTCCATCCACCGTCGCGGAGTCCGTCGCCTGAGCGTGAACCTCCCGCATTCGAGCGATGAGAGTCTCGCCCCTCATCGGTGCTGCACCTGCTTCATCAATCGTCATGATATCTCCTGAAGAAACCAACGTGTGCGACGCCCCTCAGATGGGCCCCACCGGCAATGATGTCACGGCGGGCGGATCATTGCTCATCCAGACCGCCTCCAGACTGTCGAACCAGAGCCGACACTCCTCGGAAGCTTCGTCGAGAACCCCGCGCGCCCGCTCCATCGCTCGGTGTCCCTGGCGGTGGCGTCCCGCCAGAAAACAAGCCTCGGCGAACTGAATATGCGGCATCGGCGCTGCCGGAAAACGGCGAACCGTGGCACGCAGCCGCTGAAGCCCCTCTCGCATCCGGCCCGCTCCCACCAAGAACCCGCCCGCCAGCGTCTGGGGGAGCGGATGCCCGCCTTCAAACGACTCGTCGACGCGTTCACACAACTCGAGGGCGGGATCGATGTGCCCCCAGCTCACCAGCAAATACGCCCGACTCAACGCCTCGCGGACGTCGAACTCCGGATTGCTTCGGCCTTCTTTGTTCATCGGTCGTCTCCGTCTCCTTTCGGTCGCGCTCAACAGCTATTTACGCTCGCATATTGTTGATCGCCGACTTCGCCGTATCGTGTCGGACCTTCATCAGATTCGACATCGCCTTGAATTGGCGATTGTCCTGCTGGGCCTGCTGCTGCAGTTCGAAGTACTGCAAGTTGTACATCTGATTCGATTCCTGCATCTGCTGCATCTGCTGGAGCGAATCGTCTCGAGCCCCCGACACCAATCCCTCGGGAGCCCTGTCACGAAGCTGGCCGAGACCGCCGGCCGCTGCCTCCACCAGTTTCCCGCCTGGAATGGCCGGTGCCACGAGCGACACCGCGGACAACGCGCCTCCGGCCACCCGGTCCATGAATTTCCCGAACTTCGTTTTGACGCGTTTCGTCGTCTGACCTGTCGTCTCACCGTTTTGATTGACCTGACCCGCCGGACCACCCGGGGGACCGTCGATTCGCTGCGTCATTGGTTCTCCTCATCCGCAAGTATGGTTGAATCCGGGGGAGTTCGCCGTCCATCCACTCCGCCCCTCTACAGGTTGTTTTCGACACGGATGCCCGATCTGTTGCGCACTTTTTTGGCGTGGCCGGACGCTGACGACCTCGACGACAGAAGACGAGAACTCGAAACCGGGGAAGACGCACCACCCTGGAACTGTTATCCTCAGCGTGTCACAACTCCGGCGGCTTCAACCGGGTCTGCTCGATCAGATTCGGCGGCGCCGCCCCTCGATGAAGTCCGAATCACCATGACGTCGGTCGAAATATCTGTCGGTCAAACCTGGAAGGAGAGTGTTCGGTATCTGCACGACATCCGGCACTCACGGCCCTCCGGCTGCGGCGTCGACCTGACTGAAATCCGAGACATCATCGACATCGTCGTCGACGGCCGGAACATCACCTCGTCGGTCGATGAAGACAATGTCTTCACCGTCGTCGACTCGATGGTCGCTGCGCTCCTGGCAATCGCCGAAGGACGTTCTCGAAAGGCAATCGTCGAATTCGCCCGCGAACCCTGGGAACTCGTCTTTCATCCTGCCGGCGACTGCGTCGAGGTGTCGCTGTACAGCGTCGGGCCGAGACGACACGTCGTCGCCCACCAGGTTGAAACGGCTCCCGAGACCCTGCACGACGCCGTCACCTCCACTGCGTCGGCGATGCTCGATGATCTCTACGGCATCTCGTCGCAATTCACTTCGGACGCCTTCGTCCGAGAGTTCAGCGAACGACTCGACCGGCTCTCATCCGCGCCCGCACACACTCTCGCCGGCACCGGCGAACCCGTCGATCCGGAGGTCGAGGGAGGCCTCAGACGCGGGAGCACCTCTTCTCAGCGCGGGCTCTCGATCGCGTACGCCTACGATGCCGATTACATCCCGCTGCGCCACTACGGCGGCGAGCATCCCTTTGATCTTCACGCTCTTCTGGCCCCGGGCCACGTCGAAGTCGAGTGGGCCGGGGAATCGGTCGAATTGTCCGAGACGTTTCCCGTTCTGACCTGCTGGCGACTGCTTTCGCACGCGCGAGAGCTTCTGGAGTATCTGGAGACCGACGGTGACCACCTCCAGCCGGGGCGGCCGGGACGATATTCCGCCATCGATATCGAGGCCGACGGGAGACGATGCCGGATCACCGTTGCCGCGCGCGACGCAGAGGGCCGGGACGATGCGCTGGAGGCGACGCTCCCGGTCAACGAAGCCGTCGACACCATGATCAGCGTCGCACGACTTTTCCTGGACGACCTCTCGGAGTGGAACCCACGCCTGGAACTAAATCACAGGCTCGACCAACTCCGTCGCGAGGCCGATGAGCTGGGAAGCTGGCTGGCAGAGATCTCCGAGGAAAACACCTACCTCGACGACCCCGAGCGACACATCGACGAACAGGGGGACATTCAGCCGGCGCCCCCGCCCCTTCCTCCCGAGGCCGGATTTCCTTTTCCGTTCCACGACACCTACCGCATCTTCGGGCGACCGCGCTGGACTCTCTTTCGCCCCCGGATCTCCGCCGAGGAGATCGAGGCCGGCTCCGAGGGTCTGACGATCCTCGGCGATGGAGCCATCGAGAGTTTCGACTGGGAGACCGGACAACGACAGTGGCGAGTCGCCCCGGAAGACTCGACATTCATCTCATTTGCTCTTCACGCGTCAGGATGGGCCGCCCTGGACACGGAGGGAACGCTGTCGACCGGGCAGCACGGCGACATCGGACGCCGGTATGCGCGCCTCTTCGACGGCAACGAAGGCTCGAACCGGCTGCTGAGCGCGTCTCATTTTCCGGCGGCCGATCGGTTGGTGGTCTGCACCCGAGAGGGTCACGCCGCGGGGGTTGGCCTCCAGGAGGATGCCCGCTGGACGTTCGATGCCGCCCACGGAGAATTCGCGGGTGCGGTTTGGAGCGGTGGACTCACGGCAATGCTGTCCGAAGAGGGATTCTTCTATGCCGTGTCTCCCGCCGATGGCGAACTCCTCTGGAAGGTGCGCCTCGGCGGGCTCGTCGACCGCTCCCCTCACCTTCATCAAGGCCGCATCTACGCGTTCACGCACGATCCCGCGCACCGTCATCTCAAGATTCACGCGTTTTTCCCGTACACGGGTCGGACCGTCTGGGACGTCAGAATAGAGGGGTTGCTGACCGGCCCCCCGACGTTTATCGACCGCTGGCTACTTCTCCCGGTCGAATCTCCCCAGTCGCCGGCGCTGCACGCCATCGACATCGAATCCCCGAAGCCCACGGTCGAGTGGACCACCGACCTGGCGACCGCCGGCATGGACGGCGTCAGCGCGGTCACGCCCCTCAGCATCGACGGCGTCGAACACGGCATCGTCCAGACGGATCGTGGGGATCTCCACTGCCTGAACCTGGCCGACGGCTCGATCCGATGGCACGTCGCCGGACACCACGAGTCGGCGCCTCGCCCCCCGCACCCCGGGCCTCGAGTCGTCGAAGACGGCCTCCTCGTCGTCGGACGCCAGATCGATATCCGGGATCCGGAGTCCGGCGTGCTCATGCATCGCGTCGACGCTCCGGTCCGACGTCCCCAGTTTGCCGAGGTGGTCGGTGAACTCATGCTGATCGTCGGCGACACCTCCCACGACGAAAGTGTCGACGACAGGGTTATCGGGTACGACCTCAATCACTTCCTGACCGAGGTCTGAGCCGTCCGCCCTCAGATCCCGAAGTACAGACGCTTGCCAAAGTCGCTGGATAACTCAGACTCGAAGATCCGACGGGCCGCAGTTCGGACGTCGTAGCCGACGCGTCGAAACTCGAAGGTGTCGGCCTCGGTGTCGTAGATTCCCCAGCAGGCTCGATTGTCGTTGTCCCTCGGCTGGCCCACGCTCCCGGCGGTGACGACGTACTTTTTGCCCTCTTCGAATTTCAGGGTGTCCCCGTCCAGTTCCCGGGCCCCCTCGTCCGGGTCGAGTTCGAAGGACTTGGTCAGGTGCGAGTGGCCGATAAAACTGACGTGCTCCAGGTCGTCCCAATGCTCCAGCAGGTTGTTGGCCTGTTCGAGCGTGAAGACGTACTCGAAGTCCTCTTCGTTGACCGGAGCACCGTGACAGTACGCGACACCGTCGATGTCGCGTCGATACGGAAGGGACTGAAGCCATTCATCATCCGCCTCCGTGATCTGCTCGGCGTGCCAGTCGAGCGCATCTCTCGCCTGCTGGTAGTAGAAACTGTAGTCCATCCGGCCGCAGACGGCGGCGTCGTGGTTTCCGACGATCGTAAATTCACACAGGTCGCGGATGATCTCGCAACACTCTCTCGGATTGGCCCCGTAGCCGACGACGTCACCCAGACAAAAATATCTGTCGATGCCCGGCTCGACCGACTCCGCATCCTCCAACACTCGTTCGAGGGCGGCGAGGTTGGCGTGAATGTCGCTCAAAATTCCGATTCGCATGTCTCCAATCCGTCTCAGTCTCGAAAAAGTGTGATCGGTCAGCTCGATGTCTCGTCCGAATCTGCGGCATGACGCTTCGCCCGTTCCAGTCGCGATTCCGCCAGTTCCAACACTTCGGTGTCCGGCGTCACCCCCACTTCTCGGGCGAACTGCACGAGCTTGTCCCAGTTGTCCCATTCATCCATCGGCTCCAGGTCATTCGACCGAAGCCCCGTACTCACTTCGGCAAAGTTGGCCAGAAGCATCTCGATCAATTCGACTTCGTCGGTCACCATACCCTCGTCGATCGCCCGACGACGGAGCGGTTCATTCAGATAGATCCCGGCCTCGAGAGCCGCTTCGATGACGCGGCGTTGGATCGCACGAAATCGCTCCAGGGGAAACGACCGATTCGCGACAAGGTACGAAAACGCCTCGTCCGAGGACCAGTATCCGATGATCCCAGTGGCGAGCAAGATCTCTGAGAGCCCATCGAAGTCACCCTCGACCTCCCGGCCAAACTCCAGACGCATTCGACCGAGCCTGGGAAAATCATCACTGAGATACTGTTCGGCAGCGCGGCGGGGTTCGCCGGCCGGAGAGTCGGGATCGGCCAGCGCGTCTTCCACCTGATTTCGTATCCACTCGACATTTGCTTCCAGCGGAGCATCGACGGCGTAAGCCGCCGAAAGACGGCCCTCCCCGTCATACAGCGCCAGATCGAGAGCCGTGTGCTCGGACAACCGACTCAACACCGTCCGATGCGTGTTCTTGGAGAGATCGAGGGGCCACCCCACGGTTTCGATCGGCTGGGCGTCGTCGTCGAGGGCCGCAAGCAACAACGCCGCGAGGGGCGTCTCCTCGATCCGATGGAGCTGCAGGAAGAACGCCGGCTCCCCTCGAGCCAGGGCCTCGCTCGTCTCAGCGTCGATCTGAGCCGCCGCGAGCACCCGCCCGTCGACGACGTCGACAAAACGGTCGTGGACCGCCCGATCCGAGTCGAATTCGTCGGGAAGATGAATACCCTCTATTGGCTCGACGACTACCCGACTCGGCCGACGTAACACATCAACACCCTCGGCACCCTCCTTTGGCCGGGCTGCAGGTGCCACCTCTGGCCGGTCCGCTTCTGTTCGCTCGACCGGCTCGGAAGTCACCGATACAAACTGATCCTCGGTGACCGTATGGGTCACTTCTTCTTCGATGGACCCATCATCATCGGCATCGGGGGTCTCGACTCGATGGTCCGCGACGCCGATCCTCGAGGTGAAGTCCCGAATATACGGAGGAATCGACTCGACGCGAGCCTCCAGATTCTGCATCAGCCGTCGGCGCCACTCCAGCTCGCGGTGGGCGAGACTTTTGGGTACGACGAGTGTGAACTCTTCGTCGGCCGGATGGTGATACACGACTGGACTCGCCAGCCGCCATCGATCACCACCGGGAGATTCCACCCAGTTGAGCTCACCCTCGTCGAGCTTCTCGACGAGTGAGGGATCCTGCTCGGCGTTGATCCGTGTAACAACCGACGCCTCGAAGACCCCACCCTCGGGATCCCGCAGCTCGAACGACACGCGAGATGTCTCGGCGAGCGGGCCCTCGAATATCCTGTCCGCACGGTGTGATAGTGTCATGGTCCTTTCGTATTAGCACGCGCTCAACCCTCCCTTCAACAATTCCATCTCGCGACTCGATGGCTCAGATATTTGAGTCTCGCCCTTCAAAGTGTTCGAGATTTCTGTGATCCTACCGGGGGTGGCGTGCCGGCACGCTCCTTGCACGATACTCTGACTGCGGCATCGGACCCACTACGACTCGGACACGACGTGATACCCTCACTGCTTCAGATTGTCACCAAGGGGGTCTTGGTCGCCACCCTCACCCTCCCCGGCCTCCTGGGATTGGTGGGCGGCGACGACATCCGCGATCTGCGCGACAGGTACGAGACCGTCTCGCAGCAACGCTCCGAGCTGCTGGATCGCATGAAATCACTGCGTGGTGAGTACCAGCGGCTCGTCGACAAGATCGATCGGCTCAAAACCTCGGCCTCCGGGGACAACTCTTCCCGGCAGTCCGTGCAACAACTCCTGAGCCAAAGTCAGCAGACTGCCCGGCAACTCGAGCAGCTCCAGACGCGCCTGCGCACCCTCGACGCCCGACTGCGTTCGATGCGCTCCGAGCTCGTCGCTACCATCGACTCTTCGGTCGCCACCATCGAAGACAAGTTGCGCAAAGCCGATGCCACCTCGCGTCAGAAATGGGTCGATCAACTCAACGAGCTCCGGGAGCTTCGACGAGAGTATCGGATTCCCCTGCCGGAGGCGCCCGACCTGGCCGAAATCAAAGCGACACTACGAATGGCTGAACGCGTCGAATCGGGACGCCCCGACCAGATTCAGGCCGCCGCCGACGAACTCGAGGATACAGAAGACCAGCTCCGCTCTCGCCTCAAGGCTGTGGAACAAAAACTCGCCCAACTCGAGCAGACCCGCACGCTCGCCCGCCGCTCAGAGAGTTTTCAGAGCGAAGAGCAATTTTTCGATGAGGCGTCCCGCCCCCGTTCGGTCGGGCACCACTCGTCGAGTGGCACCGATGGGGAAGGAACATCCGGCGACGAAGAGCGCCTCGGCGCCGGCGACGACCCGACGTTCGAAAACGGAGACAGCTTCCGCCCCCCTCCCACCAATCAGGGCCCCGACAACGGAGCCGGTCGAGGAGACGATTCGCCGAACCTGGTACTTGAGAACGAAGCCGATCCCGGCGAGGTCACCGGCGACGACTATTCCGAGGGTTCCGGACTCGAACAGAGAATCGACCGACTTCGACGAGAACGTCGGCAACTCGAGCGGCAGGCGGAACAACTGCGCGAGCGCGCCAAGTCCCTGCGCGACCGAGCCAAGCAACTCAAGTCCTTCGACCAATAACGCCTCGCTGCGAGCTTATCTATTGTCCCGCCGGGGGTATCTGTCTATATTGGGCGCCGCATTCTCATGTAAGAATGACCTCTGAAAGGTAGCCCGATGACCAACGAAGAAGAAGAGAAGTATTTTGAAGCCAAACAATCGGAATGGCGCTCGAATATCCGCCGCGAAAAACGCCTGGAGGCGATCCAGGAGAAGGAATTGGAAGGCGTCGCCGACGAGCTCAATACCAGCGAGGACGTGGCAGAAGAGGCGCTGAACCTCGGCTTCGATCAGGCCACCGCCCGGGTGCTTCCCCTGGTTCCACTGGTGGAGATGGCGTGGGCCGACGGGACCGTCTCGCGCGCCGAGCGCGACCGTGTCCGTGAGCTCGCCACGAACTTCGGCATCGAGTCCGACTCCGAAGCCTACGACTTCCTCGAGCTGATGCTCGCCGAGCAACCCTCCGACGCATTCTTCGACCGGGTCAATCGCGTCGTCGTCCATCTCGCTGACTCCGACCCGAATACGTGGAGTTCCGAGACGCTGGTCGAGTTGCTCGAGTCGGTTGCCGAAGCCTCCGGTGGATTCTTCGGACTGACAAACCCCATCAACGCCGACGAACGAGCCGTACTGCGCGACATTGCCGAATACTTTGAAGTCGAAAGCAGCCGCGCCAGGGATATCCTCCCCGACAAAGACTGAGCCGGAATGACGTCACGGTTGCGTCGGACCGTCAGACCCGGCCAACTGTTCCGGTTGAAAATCCGTCCGAGGACGCGTCGGTTTCGGCTGAAAGTCTCGGAGCTCCAGCCGGGTGTACCCGCCCGCCTTGGGTCGTATCGTCATCTCGGCGATGCGAGCATCGGAACCGCTCCCCGAAAACGACGTCAACTCGAGGGTCTTTTCGACCGAGTCGTCGCCGGATCGCAGGATACATTGGAGTGGCGCGCCGTCGGAAGCGCGTATCGACACCTCGGCACGGTCGTATTCGGTCTTATCCGCCTCGCCGGGCTCGACCCGCACGTCCGCTACCGCCTCCCCGTCGACCTCGCCGGTGCGGACCTCGTCGAATGACGCATCGGCCCACCGAACCCCGAAGACATCGCGGTACGTCAGATGCGAACGCAGAAATGACCCGTGCCGGCGCGTCCCTTCGATCTCTTTGGTGGTCTCGAACGCGGAGACATACATCCAGTATGCATCGGGCCCCTTCGGATGGCTGACGAACAGGAACGCACGACCAGCCAGGTCGGCGGGCGACACCACGTCGATCCGTCTCCTCAACGAACCCTTGATACGCCTCGCTTCGACCACGAACTCACGTTCGAAGCGTTTGCCATTCTGACCCTCGACCACCATCCGATACCGTCCGTGCCCCTCTCCCGAAAAAAACGGAAGCGCCGACAACAGCTCTCGGGCTCGATCCCGGGCCGCTTTCTCCGATAGATCGGCGGTCCACCCGCTGGCCGGAAGCAACAGCAGCAGGGACAGCACCAGTCCTGTTGTCGGGAGTCTCGAACCCATCACTGGCCTCCTCGACCATCCAGGTCATCGATGGCGTCCAGAAATTCCGCATCCAGCTCGTCTTGAAGTTCAGAACGCTCGAGCTTCTCGGCGAGCTCTTCGGGGCTGATGTCGAGCTCATTCTCGAGGGTATGGAGGCGTTTCGACAGCCGGTCGATCTGTTTGAGCAGGTCGGCGACGATCCGCTGAAAAGGGTCCGGAAGATCGGCGTGGTCCAGGTCCGGGGGGCCGAGCTGCGGAGAGTCCTCCTTTGAGACGACGCGGCCCGGGATCCCGACGGCCGTGCCCCCGGCCTCGACGTCCTTGATGACGACCGAGCCGCTGCCGATCCGGGCGCCATCACCGATCTCGACAGCCCCGAGAATACAGGCGTTGCTTCCCACGGTCACCCCTTTGCCGAGGGTGGGGTGGCGTTTGGTCCGTTCCGAGCTGGTCCCGCCCAACACCACTCCCTGATAGATCAGACAGTCATCGCCGATGTGTGCCGTCTCACCGATCACGACCCCCATCCCGTGGTCGATAAAGACCCGGCGACCGATCGTCGCCCCCGGGTGGATCTCGATGCCCGTGTAGTGGCGGGCGACGTGGCTCAGCATGCGGGCGAAGGTGTGCCATCCGGCTTTCCAGAGGCGATGGGCCAGCCGGTGCATCCAGATTGCGTGAAGCCCCGGATACGACGTGACCACCTCGGCCAGAGACCGGGCGGCCGGGTCCGACCGCAGCACGGCCCGGATATCCTCGATGGCATCCTGGAAGAAGCCGTCAATCCCCGGCGGATGGGGCGTCGGCGGCGTGACATCATTGCCCATCGGGTTGCCTGCGTCTCAAAGCTCTCGAAACAACGGGGTCGACAGGTAACGCTCTCCGGTATCGCAGAGCATCGTCACTATCTGGCTGTCATTGTACTCGGGACGTCGTCCCACTTCGAGGGCGCCGGCCACGTTGGCCCCGGCACTCGGACCGACCAGCATCCCCTCTTCTCGGGCGATGCGACGCGCCATCTCCATGGCGACCTCGTCGTCGACCTGGATCACTTCGTCGATCAGGTCGGTTCGGAGGTTCTCGGGCACGAAGTTCGCGCCGATCCCCTGAATTTTGTGCGGTCCCGCTTCGCCTCCCGACAACACGGGGCTGCTGGCCGGCTCGATGGCGACCGCTTTGAACTCCGGCTTGCGTTCCTTCAAGACCTCGGCGACGCCGGTAATGGTGCCGCCGGTCCCGACGCCGGTCACGATGGCATCGACGGAGCCATCGGTCGCCTCCCAGATTTCCTCGGCCGTCGTCTCGGCGTGGCTGGCAGGATTCGCGGGATTTTCAAATTGCTGGAACATGTACGCATTGTCGTGTTCCTCGACCAGGGTGCGGGCGCGATCTACGGCCCCCTGCATGCCCCGGGATCCCGGCGTCAGTTCGAGTTCGGCGCCCAGGGCCTTGAGCAGAGACCTCCGCTCCCGGCTCATCGTGTCCGGCATCGTCAGGATGAGCCGATACCCGCGGGCAGCCGCCATGAATGCCAGCGCAATACCCGTGTTGCCGCTGGTCGGTTCCACGAGCATCGTGTCGGGGTCGATCTTTTCGCTGGCCTCCGCCTCCTCGAACATGTGGCGTCCGATCCGGTCCTTCACACTTCCCAGCGGATTGAAGAACTCGGCCTTGCCGACGATGTCGGCTCCGCAGTCTTCGGTCACGGATTGGAGGCGAACGAGCGGGGTCTCCCCGACCAACTCAGTAATGCTGTCGTACACCGTCATAGATGGATCCCGTCCAGCGTGAGGGGCGTATTCAGGTTATCCGGCATCCGAGGGTGGCGCGCCGTAGCCCGGGATGCAATCCAGAATCTCGAGCGCCGCCTCGTACCGGCCGAAGGGCGGCATGAAATACGCGCCCACAACCCGGTCCTTGATGCCCATCAACGTCTCCTGCGCGATCTCGACGCCCTCCTGTCTGGCCTCGGGCCCGCTTCCGGCCTCGCGCATTCGGTCGCGGATCTCATCGGGCACGCCCATCCCCGGAACCTCGTTGTGCAAGAACTCCGCGTTGCGATGGCTCGCCAAGGGCAACAGGCCCACGAGAATCGGCATCTCCAAGTGTTCCGTGTCATCCAGGAACCGTTCCAGGACCTCGGGGTCGTAGACGGGCTGGGTCATCACGAAATTCGCGCCCGCTTCCTTCTTCTCCTCCAGCCTTCGGATCTCTCGGTCGTAGTCCTGGGCGGCCGGCTCGGCTCCGGTGGCGCAGAAAAAGTGAGTCTGCCCGTCGATCGACTTCCCGGCCGGGTCGATCCCGCTGTTCAGGTTCTCGACCATCCGAAGAATGCCGATGCTGTCCAGGTCGAAGACAGCCGTGGCGTGCGGATAGTCGCCGACCTTCGGAGGATCCCCGGTGATGACGCAGAGATTGTGCAGATCCAGGGCATGGGCTCCCAGAAGATGGGATTGCTGCCCCAGTAGATTCCGGTCTCGACCACAGACGTGGATAATGACTTCGTTGTCGACCGCCTCCGACATCCGTTTTCCGAAGGCCACGTTGTTCATCGCCGCCTTCGCTCTCGGCCCATCTGAAGTATTGAGCACGTCGACTCCACCGTCGACCAGCATCTGCGCCTTGCGCAATTGCTTGCTCGGGTCGAGCCCCGTCGGCGGGTTGACCTCCACGCTGGTCACGAATGTCTCCTGGGTGACCTCGGGGCGGCCGGCGGGTGCTGCCGTCACGCGATCTCGCCATACCCTCATGATCTTCTCAGCGAGTCCAGACCGCTCGTCGACCGGCACCGGCTCTTTGGCCTCCTCGTGTTCCTCATCCTGCCCGTTGGTCCCGTTTGCCTCGACCCGGACGCGGCCTCCACCCATCATTCGGGCTGCACCGGCCAACTGTTTGATGTGCTCGGGCCCCGTGCCGCAGCAGCCCCCCACCAGATCGCAGCCGAGCTTCAGAAACCGACGCCCGTAGACGCCGAAGTATTCGGGCGTCGCCATGTAGACGAGCCGATCTTCGACCTTCCGAGGATAGCCGGCATTGGGTTGGGCGCTGATCGGCACCCCTCGGCCCAGCATCTCTTCGACGACGTCGTAGATGATGCTCGGCCCCTCCATGCAGTTGGCGCCGACCACGTCGGCTCCCCACTCACTGAGGGTGTCGACGACGTGTTTCGGGCTCGACCCGTCGGCGGTCTCGCAGTCCGAATCAAAGGCCATCTGGGCTATGATGGGCACCTCCCCGACCTCGCGCACGGCCTTCAGAGCGAGCTCGATCTCGTCGATCTGGCGGAACGTCTCCAGTATGATCCCATCGACCCCCTCCTCGATCAGGATCTCGGCCTGTTCCCGAAATGCCTCCTCGATGGCTCGGACTTCGTCTTCGCCGGACACGGAGGGCGTCAGCCCCGACGGCCCGATCGACCCGACCACGTACGCCGACCCGTCGGCCACACGTCGGGCGATCTTGACACCCTCTCGGTTGATAGCCTCGACCTTGTCTTCGAGCCCGTGCCCCTCCAGCTTGATCCGGTTCGACCCGAAGGTGTTTGTCGTCAGAATGTCGGCGCCAGCCTCCAGATACTCTTCGTGGATCGACTCCACCAGGTCGGCGCTGCTGAGGTTGGCATCATCGAACGACTTGTTGATGTAGATGCCGCGTTCATACAGTTGGGTCCCCATCGCCCCATCCAGAACCAACGGTCCGTTTTCGATCGCTTCCAGTAGAGATACGTCCATGAGCCGTTCGTCAGATATGATAGATAAGGGTTGACGGGCGCAGGCGACCGTCGCATGCGATACCACGATCGGCGCTCGAGGTCTGTCATGCCCGGCGAGCGCTCATCCATAAATCGGGTCTCAAGAATTTGCAACGCCTCACACTCCGGATACGAGGAGTCCTCTAATGGAAGTCGAACTCACCCGAGATTTTCGATTTGAAGCCGCTCATCTCCTTCCGGAGGTACCCGAGGGCCACAAATGCCGTCGGCTCCACGGCCACTCCTACAAGATCACCGTCGAAGTCTCCGGGGACGTCGACCCCGAATCCGGTTGGCTGATGGACTTCGCCGATATCAAAGAAGCATGGAAACCCCTCCACAATCGACTCGACCACTACTATCTGAACGAAATCGACGGTCTCGAGAATCCGACATCGGAAAACCTGGCGCGATGGATCTGGGAGCGGCTCGAGGACCGGCTTCCACTCCTCAGTCGCGTCACCGTCCACGAGACCTGTACCTCGCGGTGTACCTACCGCGGCCCGGCATGACTCTCAGCCGAACAGCCGCCTACCGCATCGACCGAGCCATCCGACCCGTCCGATGACTCGGGGCCTGCCTCGAAGTCGCCCGGCGGCAGACCCCGCGGCCACTCACACCCGTCGAGACGAGTGGCCATCTCATGGACCTTCTCCTCGCTCCGAGCGCTCAACAACAATCCCACGGCCGTGCTGAAGGTCGTAATCCCGGCGGTACACAAAAACGCCAGCCCGAATCCGGAGACCGTCCCGGCGAGAACCGCGACAAAGCACGTGGCCGTCAATAGCACAGCGAGAAACGCCCACCTCAACCGCGAGCGAACCCCTCGTGCCGCCGAGTCCGGTCCGACCGAATCGGGAAGGTAGTCGCCTCCACGTTCGACATCCCGACGCCGGCGTCGACGCCGCTTCTGACGTGCCGGGACCGTCTCCCGTTTATCGCGCCATCTAAGTCGATTGTTGTCACTCATAGTACCTGCCCGGCCGACGGTCGCCTCACGTCCGAAGACAACGGTATCGTTGGGGTAACAGCGCGAAGACTTCTCGCATTTCAGACCCCGGCGTGCCTCCCTTCAAAAATCCGGCGAGGATTGCGTCGATTTCCGGTTGACAGACGATCTGGCGCGACATAAACAATCGCTCCGCGCCGAGCCGGAAAAACCGGCGGCGTCGACAATCGAAGAACGACACGCAACGGGCCGTTAGCTCAGCTTGGTAGAGCAGCAGACTTTTAATCTGCGGGTCGCAGGTTCGAATCCTGCACGGCTCATTGGCTGTCCCCGTCGTCTAGCCTGGCCCAGGACATCGGCTTTTCAAGCCGACGACGCGAGTTCGAATCTCGCCGGGGACGCCTTTTCTTTCGGTCGCCTTTCTGTCTGGGCCACTGCAACACTGCGGCCGAAAACCCTGTCCCCGTCGTCTAGCCTGGCCCAGGACATCGGCTTTTCAAGCCGACGACGCGAGTTCGAATCTCGCCGGGGACGCTGGGTAAACACACGACGAGGCGCGCCGATGGAAGTCGGCGCGCCTCGTTTTTTCTTGGTTCTGTTGGATCCGGATTCGGCCCGATGGCCGATCATTTGGGCCTTACCGGAATTTCACCAGGTGGTAGTTCTTCTTTCCCGAACGGGCCACGAGCATCGTCTCACCGGCGAGATCCTGCTCGGTGACCTCGTAGTTCCAGTCTTCAATTTTTTCGTTGTTCAGGTACGCACCGCCCTGTTTGATCAACCGCTTGGCGGCACCCCGTGAGTTTTGCAGGTCGGTCTCGTCAAACAGCGTGCGAATGTGGATCCCTTCTTCGAGGCGCTCGCGTTCCCACGTCGATGAGGGGACGTCGGCAAAGATCGCCTCCAACTCGGCATCGTCGAGCCCTTCGATGGATCCGCCGTACAGAACATCGCTCGCCTTGACGGCGAAGTCCGCCTCCTCTTCGCCATGGACCAGAGCGGTGACCTCCCAGGCCAGTTTCTCTTGGACTTCGCCCCGATTTTCATCGCGCTCGATGGTCTCGACGAGTGCGTCGATCTCCGCGCGCGGCAGAAACGTGAACATCTTCAGCAACTGCGGAACCTCCGCGTCGTCCCGACGAACCCAGTACTGATAGAACTCGTACGGGCTGGTCATGTCGGGATCCAGGTACACGGCCCCGTCGACCGATTTCCCCAGCTTCTTGCCACTCCTGTCGGTGACCAGTGGGGCGGTCAACCCGTGGGCCTCCTCGCCGGCGACGCGTCCGATGAGGTCGATTCCGGCGGTAATGTTGCCCCACTGATCCGAGCCGCCGACCTGAAGTTCGCAACCATGCTCTCGAAACAGGTGCAGGTAGTCGTAGGCCTGCAACACCATGTAACTGAATTCGGCGTAGCTGATCCCCTGCTCTCGATCCTCCAGCCGTGCGCGGACGCTCTCCTTGTTCATCATCTGATTGACCCGGAAGTGCTTTCCGACGTCCCGCAGAAATCCAATGAAGGTCTGCTCGGACATCCAATCCGCATTGTTCAGCAGCGGGATGCCGTCAGCGTGCGCGTCGGTCTCGACGAGTGTCTCAGAATGCATCTCGAGTGCCCGGTCGAGCACCCGGTCGATCTGGGCCGACTGCCCGGCGACATTGTCGGCGAGTTCCGCTTCGGTCATCAATTGACGCTCTTGGCTCTTGCCCGACGGGTCCCCGATGAGACCAGTCGCCCCACCGACCAGGGCCACCGGGTCGTGGCCGTGTCGCCTGAAATGGGCCAGCAGCATCAACGACACCAGATTGCCCACCTGCAGCGACCGCGCCGTCGGGTCGAATCCGCAGTAGAGCGTCACGGCCCCTGAAGCCAGACGTTCATCCAACGCCTCGCCGTCGGTCGACTGGTGAATGAACCCGCGCCATTCGAGTTCTTCGAGTATATCGCTCTGAAAGTCGGTCATCGTCCGTTCACGTTTTGGTCTGAAGTCGCTTGGTTCGAAGTCTCTTCGGATATATCGATCAATGTCTCACCGGTGACCACGATATCCATCGTCACATCGTGGGACTCGGTCGGGATGCGCTCGACGAGCTGAACGTCGTGACAGACGCCCACAAGAAGCGGCTCGGGCCCGTCGTATTCGAGTCGACGGGACAGGATACGGTCGTAGTAACCCCAGCCCATGCCCAGTCGCCGGCCCGCGGGGTCGAACCCCACACCCGGCACCAGAAAAAGTTCGAGATCTCCGAGATCCGACCGGTCCCCGGCCGGCTCGGGGATCCCGAAGGCCCCCTCCTCGAGATCGTCGAAATCCTGGACCGGGACGTAATGCATCCGGTTGTCATTTTCGACGCGAGGCAAACTCACCCGCACCCCCGTCTTCAACCGCTTGCGCAGCAGGGGCAGCAGGTCGACCTCTCCGTCGACTGCGACATAACCTGCGAGGTGATCGGCGTCCAGCAATCGCGACTCGTCGGCCAGAATCCGCCGAACCGCTTCCGAAGAGTCCTCGCGGGCCTGGCGGTCCAAATTGCGCCGCTTCTGGAGCAGCGACTCCCGAAGCTTCGACTTTTCGTCCGTTGAATCGGCCATCGACCACACTCCGCTTCAAATACGACGAGCCGCGTCCCGGGTGGGGAGGCGGCTCGTTGGTTGAGACAGGGTCCAAGTTCGGGGGATTTTAGCGCTCCCATTCATCGAGCAGTTCATCCATTGCCTCCGCCCGCTCCCTGAGCTTGCTTCGCAGCGCGCGGTTATCCCCTTTGGCCTCGAACAATTCCTCGCCGATGGTCATGATCGCCATCAACATCACCTTGTCCGTCGGAGCGTTTGGAACCTGACCGGAGATCGACTCAATCGTCTCGTCCACGTAGTCGGCCAGCTTCTCGACGAAGGCGGCGTCACGGTCGGTCCTCACCGAGAGGCGTTTGCCCTGAATGACGATCTCGACCGTCTCGTTGGTCGACGTGTCGGGATTCGTCGAAGTTGTAGTCGTCCGGGAAGCCGATGTCTCAGAACCCTGTGTGCCCAAGCCTTCCTCCGGAGTATGGCGGCGACGTTCGAAGCATCGATATGTTAGAAGCCGGGGCATCCTTTGTCCATGCGTTGGTCTCGCGATCGGTTCTGCGGTACCTATACGCACAGTGCTGATGATGGACGTCCCTCCGAATGACGCCGGCCATGTCCCAGACCTCCCAATCCGACGACGAAGCCGTCCGGCGAAACGAACACTGGACCGACGCGTTCACACTCCGTCGGATCGCCGGGTGTACGATCACTCTCTTGGTCGCCGTCGTCCTGCTTCCATACATTCAGCCCGACGATGATACGGCGCGAACGATGGCCGCCCGGCTGGCCCTGCGCGACAATCTCGCCTCGGTCGAAGAGGTCGCGAACGATCGCGGCGCGTCCGAAGAGAGTCCAAAGCCGCTCGATGTCGTCGTCGAGGGACTCGAGGCCGACGGCGCCGGGGCAGCCCCGCTGGCCGAGGCCCTGGACTCCGAGCTGCAACGCTCGTCGACCCTGTCACCCCGGCGAGACGCCCCGGATCGACTGCGCCTTGTGGTCGGCCCGGTCCAAGATCGTTCGATCTCGGTGAAGGCGCTCTGGACGACTCCCGAGAAGCCGCCGGTGACGGCCTTCGAGACGACGCGGCCCTCGGGGCACTGGACGGCCGTGTTGCCACCCGTCGTCGCCATCACGCTTGCGCTCTTTTTCCAGCGAATCATCCTTGCACTCGCCTCGGCCGTCTGGCTGGGCGCGGGCCTTCAGACGGGATTTGCCCCTCTCGAAGCCACCGGCATCTTCGTCACCGACTATGTGTGGCCGAGCATCTCATCGCCATTTCACCTGTACATCACGGGATTCACCGTCGCCCTGGTGGGGATGGTCCACGTGATCATTCGGATGGGCGGCATCGCGGGCATCCTGGAGAGCCTCGCATGGATGGCGGGGTCGGTCCGCTCCACTCGAATGGCTACCGCACTCATGGGGCTCGCGCTCTTCTTTGACGATTACGCAAATACCGTGGTCGTCGGCTCGACGATGCGACCGCTGACCGACGAAAAGAAGATCAGCCGGGAAAAACTCGCCTACATCGTCGACTCCACATCCGCTCCGATCGCCGGACTGGCCGTCGTCTCGACCTGGATCGGCTACGAAGTCGGGCTCTTCGACGAATTGAGCCGGCAGATCCAGCTCGGAATGTCCGGCTACGAGATATTTTTCCAGATCCTGCCGCTTCGGTTTTACTGCATCTTCGCCCTCGTCTTCGTCGGGCTCATCGCCTGGCGAGGGCTGGACTACGGGCCGATGTTCGAGGCCGAATACCGCGCCGCCACAACGGGTCGAGTCCGCCGCCGACACTCGCGTGCCGGCGACTCGATGGCCGGCGCCGACACCGAACCGAAACCGGGCATTCCTCACCGCTGGTACAACGCGGCGATCCCCGTCGCCGTCGTCGTCTTCGGAGCCATCTTCGGACTCTACTGGTCCGGCTGGCGAGGCCCCAACGGCGCCACTCTGCCCGGCCTGGGAGGCCTTCTGGCACTGAGCTTCTCACCGGCCGCGCTGCTGGGCACTCTGGGCGATGCTGTCTCTCAACTCACCGACTGGACCGTCTGGCGCGAAGCCCTCTCTCGCGCCGACAATGCCCGGGTCCTCTTCGGGACGTCGATGGCCGGGAGTCTGGTCGCTGTCGGCCTGGCCCTGGGCCAACGCCTGCTGAGCATCGGAGAATCGATCAAGGCATGGCTTCAGGCGATCCCGATGATGGCGTTCGCCATCGCCATTCTGGTTCTGGCCTGGGCGATTCAAGGGGTCTGCAGCGACCTCGGCACCAGCGCCTTTCTGACCGGAACCGTCCAAGGGCTGATCACCCCGCTCGCCTTGCCGCTTCTGATCTTCGGACTCGCCGCGGTCGTCGCGTTCGCCACGGGAACCTCCTGGGGAACCATGGGCATCCTGCTTCCAGCCATGATCCCGCTGGCCTACACCATGACGCAGCCGCTTGAATCCGGGTCGTTGCTCTTGATGATGTGTTTCGGGGCGGTCCTCGACGGCGCGATCTTCGGGGACCACTGCTCCCCGATTTCTGACACGACGGTCATGAGCTCCATCGCCTCGGGGGTCGACCACGTCGACCATGTGCGCACCCAGCTCCCCTACGCTCTGACGACCATGGGAATCAGCGTTCTGTTCGGCTACCTGGGCGTCGCCATCGGCCTGCCCCTGTGGGCCACCTTCGTGTTTGGCGGCCTGGGACTCTGGATCGTCCTGGAGCTTCTGGGACACGACCCGCGCGCCGTAGCTGACGAGTCCGTTTGACCCCGCGGTAACGGATTAGAATTTCATTTTACCTTGTGGTAGGATCCGTCGAAGTGAAAGGCCCCGCAGAACCCCCTCGACGACTCTTTTGACGGATCTGACAATGCGCCGCTCTGATATCCAGTTGCTCACGTTCCCCTTTCTGGTGTTGGCCTTCACCCTGATGGCCTCCTGCGGTGGGAGCACCGCGGGAGAGATGTGTCGAGCACCGGCCGATGATGATGACGCCGAGATGAAGGTCTGCTCGGGGGCCTGTGTCGACCTGCAATCCAACGTCAACCATTGCGGCGAATGCGGCAACTCCTGCGGGTCCGCGGCCGTCTGGTGCAAAGATGGCGCCTGTGAGTGCACGAGCTCCGAGGCCGAGCTCTGCGGCGACCGTTGCGTCAACAAGATGACCAGTCGCGATCATTGTGGCGATTGCGGAATCAGTTGCGATTCCGGCGAAACCTGCGACCAGGGGACCTGCCGCACGCGAACGGTCATCGAGTCGGTCATCCGACACACGAATATGGTCCGAAGCACCAGCACCGATTGCGAGCAGGGCCACCGCCCGGCCGTCCCTCCGCTGAGCGGCGACCCGGACCTCCATGAAGCCGCGCAGATGCACGCCGACCGGATGGCGAAAAAGGACTTTTTCGCTCACACCGATCCCCACAACAACACCAACTTTGCCGACCGAATCGGAATGACCTCGTTTTCGGGCGCTCCCGTCGGCGAAAACATCGCCTACGGCTACGGCGAGGCCGCCGCGGCTGTGGAAGGCTGGAGGACATCGAAGACCGGCCACTGCAGTATGATGATGACCGACCGGGCCGATGAAATCGGAATTGGCTACAAAGTAGCCGAGTCAGGGACCAATCAGGGAACGCCTTACTGGGTTCAGGTCTTCGGGGCCTCGGGCTCCGACCAGTAGAGGGATCTCCACCACGAGGCCACGGCGAAGCCGAGCGTGATGGGTAGAATCAGCGTGATCGAGAGCAGGTTTTGCTGATCAAACATCGGCAATGGCTTCAGACACACCAGCAGCACCCCGCTTGCGGCCGTGACCGTCCAGACCCACCGCAGCCATCGGTTCGCCGCAGAGACCCCCACCGCCAGCGCGATCCCCAGCGGCAGAGCGGCCGCGGTGACCGGGTGAGACAAATAGAGGTTCTCGTTCCAGTAGGTCACCTCGTGGTCTGTCAGCACCGACATCAAGAACAACACCAACCCGGGCATACCGACGAATAGGCCGATCCAGGCCGTGTAGAGGCCGTATCCCATGCGAGACCACGTCGACTCGGGTCGAATCGTCCGCCAGTGTCGTCCCGCCACCGCCGCGAGCCCCGCGAGCAGACCCAGCCCCAGAGTCCACGGCCAGTGGGTCGGCGGAGCATCCGGGATCGTCCGCCCTCCCGCGTCGTAGTAAATCCGCCGCTTTTCGACGAGCGGTACCTCCGGGCCGCCCGGGTGCTTTTGGTAGGTCAGCGACTGCACGTGACGCTCGAGCTCGTCGGGCAGGAACATGGCATCCCACTGCTGGATCGGTCGATCGATCGTGTCGTTCTCCAGGAACATCATCACCATCATCATCCAGAAGCTGTGGCCGGCGTATCGACGGGTGTGTCCCCGAAAGGTCCAATCCGACGGCTTGGATGTCGCCTCTTTGAGCGCCCCGTCGACCGACTCGTCGACGAGATCTCTCGGCCGGGTGGCACAATTATCCAGGTAATGGTTGTACACGTAGGTCCGGTTTTCCTTCTTGATTTTCCACTCCAGATGGGTGGCCATCTCCTCCTTGGCCTCGGCCGATAGATTCAGGACCTGGATCCGCACATCTCGACCCATGCGCTTGTAGAAGCGATACGTCGGCTCAACCGGCTGAGCGCCGACCCAGAAGACGAGTCGGCCGCGGGCAAACTTCCACAGAAACGCCCCGTCGAACGAGAACATCCCGTAGTTGTACAATCTGCTGCGTCCCGTGGGATCGTGTTTTACGACCAGACCGGTATGACCGAAGAAACTCGGGACGGCGTCGCCGGGCCCGAAGGTCACCAGTTTGACCGTCAGCTCCTGGCCGGGGACTCCCCCGTCGGCCCAGGGAGCCGGCTGCACCTGGGCTTCGGCCGTCGAGCCTGCCAGTGTGACAACCAGCGTGGCTACAACTCCAGTCAGAACCATCCACGACCCGGCACGCCGGACCGACCTCGCCACCGTCTGCGTCATGGGAATCTCCTCGGGATTGGTCGCAGTGCGGTCAAAATGTGTATCCGAGATGAAAGTGCAGGTTGCCGAAGCCTTCGCCCTGTTGTCGATCGAGGGCGATGCCCCAGTCGAACAGCAGCGGGATCTGGTCGCCGATCACGTATCGAATTCCCAGACCCGCCGACGCACGGATGTTGCTCAATGTCTCGCCGTCACCGAAGGCGTCTTCGTAGCAGTTGATGCGCTCCTGGCCGGTCTCGTCATCGAAACAATCGACGAGAAGCCCAGCATCGAAAAACGTAGCCCCCTGAATGTTCGCGCTCGGAATCAGCGGGTACCGGATCTCGAGGTTGTAATTCATGACGAACTCCCCGCCCGTCGGCTGATTATCCAAGGTCGGACCCAGCGAATTGTTCGGAAAGCCCCGCAGACTCCCGGCTCCGCCCAGAAAGTACCGTTCATCAGCCGGCACCCGAGTCGGCCGGGACGCCACCGGAACGATCTGCCCGAATCGCAGGCTCTGTGCCATGGTGAGCCGTTCGGACAACGGGATGAAGAGATCCCCTTTGAACGTCAGCCGGAAATACGAATCCTCGAAGGTGCTGATCTCTGCGGACAACGCATCCCCGGTCACGTACTCCGGGGTGAATTTCAGGAAAAACCCCTTCGTCGGATTCAGCGGATTGTCGCGCCGGTCCAGGGTCAACTCCGGGATCAACGTCCCGGTGGTTCGCCGCGGCGAAAAGATCCGCTCCCCGTCGACTCGCGGCCCGTTGATCGGAGCGGTCGCCGCCTGCTTCCCCTCGAACCCGAGGCTGACATACAGTCGGTCCACGAGCTCCGACAGATCCTTTCGTACCTCTAACCTCAGGCCCCATTCTTCGCGAACCAGCTGATCGTTGACCACCCCAAGCAGGTCGATCAGGTAAAACGGTGTCACGGTCAGAAAGAGTTTGTCGACGCCCGTCAGGCCCTTCAGAAATCGAGGATGCCGAAAGACAAGTTCGGCGCCGACAAGATAGTCGAGCGCGGGGCTCAGTCCCCCGGAACCCGACTGCGCCAGCCGCGTGACGTCCAGCAAATCAACCGCCGTAAAGACGTGGGGCGACAGTTGCAACGCCCGACCGCCGACGTTTCGATCGTTGTACTCGACTTCGGCCGTCGTCAGTAACTTCCGTTGATCGCTCAGCAGATCGCGCCCCTCCAGGCCGACCTTGAACTCCAGATACCGGTTTCGGCTCTCTTCGACGCTGACCAACAGCCCCGCCTCGTGCTCGCGGGACTCCGACGCCGCCTCGTCCAATCCGATCGCCTCGATACTGACCGAGTTGAAGATTCCGAGAGAACGCAGGTTGCTCTGGCCTCTCAAGATCTTGCGCACATCAAAGATGTCGCCCGATTCCAGGGGAAGCTCCCGGCGAATCACCCGGTCCTTTGTCCGAAAGTTTCCCTGCACCAGGATTTCTCCGGCCGACACAAACGGCCCCTCGTCGATCCGGTGGGTCACCCGGATCGTCTCCGCCTCGCCGACCCCCTCGGCAAACCCGCAACCTTCGGCCGTCTGAATTCGCTGACAACTCTTGCGGCCCCGGGATTCGTTCCACTCACAGTTGTTCTCGATCTCTTCGACCGCATTGGCCACACATTGGGAAGGCCGTCTGGGCGCCCGACAGGGCACATCGCTTCCGCCGAGCGTCTGACAGGACGTCTCGACATTCGCCATCGGGTAGCCCACCGACGAATACAACTGCACGACCCTCGAGTCGTCCGCCCGGATCTGCACCGGAACAAACGCGTCGCCGGCCCGTACCTTCACCGTCTTGCGAAGCCTGGGTCGCGACAGTGACCGGACGCCCTCGAACCGCATGTCCCGGGTCATGGTCCGGGTTCCTTCGTCGACGTACAGATGCACCTCCAGTTCACCGGCCTCTCGGTCGACCCGAAGCTCATATCGCCGGACCTCGGCACGGAGATACCCCCGTTCGGTGTAGCGTTGTTCGATGGTGCGGATGTCTCCCAGAAGCTGGGCCGTCTGCAAGAACCCGCCCCTCTCAAAGAGCGCATAGGCCCGGGTGCCCAGCTTCTCTGTGAGAACCTCATCCTTGACGGCCCGGTTCCCGTGGATCACCACATCGGCGATCTCGAAACGGCGCCCCTCTTCGACCTCGAAGATCAACTCGCGGTCGAGCCGATCGGTCCGTACCTCGCGGGCGGTCACCTCGGCGAAGGGATACCCGCGAGTCTGGTAGAGCTGCTCGATCGCCCGTCCGGCCCGCACCAGCTCCTCTCGATCGACATAGCCCGACTCGAAGAAGGGCATCTCCTGGCGCAGGGCGTCGTCATCGACGGCTTCATTCCCCCGAAAGGTCAACTTCCATCTGGGTCCCTCGTCGACGTCGACCAAGATCCGGACGCACCCCTCCTGCATGTTGCGGTCGACGGTCTCCTCGACAATCCGGGCCTGAAAATACCCACGCTGTCGGTACGCCTCGACCAACGCTTCGAGTCCCGCCTGATAGGAGTCGGTCGTGTAGCGCGGCGCCGTGAGCTCGATCCGGCTCTGGAAGAGCGGAAGATCGCTGAGCAGTTCTCGACGAGCCTCGGAGTGCGAAAAGACCCGGACCCCGCGAAACCCGACTTCACAGATCTCGAGTTGCTTTCCCTTGTCGACCTCAAAGACCAGGTCGACGAGTTTCCGGGCACCCTCGACCTCTCTGACTTCCATGGAAATATCGGTCCCGAAGAAACCGACCTCTTCGAACTCGTTTATCAAACTCTGGATCTGGGTCTCACGCCTGGACTTCTGGTCTCGAAACGCCTCGCCTTGCCGGTACAGCAACAGCTTTCGGAGGTCGGAGCGGAACGGGGGCGGCTTGACCCCGTTGAACTCGATCTTCCGGACGCGCACCGCACCCACTGCCTGGACGGTCAGCGCCACCTGCCCGGTGCTCGTCTGCCGGCGCTGAAAGTCGACCGACTCGAAGAGACTCGTCTTCAACAGACGAGACCGGGCGATCTCGAGGACCCGGGCCGTCAGCGGCCGTCCCGGGTAAAGCCCCGCCAGGTCGAGCCACTTTTCGACCTGAACCGGATCCGTACACCTCTCCAGGTCACAGTTCATCTCCACGCTGCCGATCGTCGGCGTCTCTGCAGCCGCCCCCGCCCGATCGCCCGGCTCGGCCTGCGCGTCGACCTCTACGGCCTGGACCGATATCAGGCCCACGATCACTGCGAGCCACACCCCCACCGAGGCAAGGATGCCAGGTCCCCGGTTTCGCCCGTTTTCAGCGTCGGTGAAGGCCATCAGTCGAGGGGCAATCGGTACTTCAGTTTCAGATCCAGCAGAAAGTTGTTCGTCTCGCCGCGGCTGCGCTCGCTCAATTCGGCCGACCATCGATCAGAGAGCTGATATTCCAGTTGATATCGCTGGCCGCCCGCCGTCTCGGAGAGACCCGTATCGAGCTGAAATCGCCACACGAGCCGACGGGTCAGTCGATCGCCGATGCGAACTTCCGTGCGTTCGATCCCCGGCATGATCGTGAACTCCGACAGTTTGACGACGTCTCGAACCTCCTTTTCGAGCCGGCCGAGCAGTGGACCGAGTGCGATCTCGAGGCCCGGCTGACTCGCATTCGACGCCGTCAGCGCGTCGACCGTGCATCCCGTCAGCATCAGACTCAATATGTCCCTCTGATCGGCGTATGGGTTGCTCTCCAACTGGATGTCCAGACTCTCTAACCGCCCCTGAACGTTCAAGAGGACGTGGTAGAGCTCCCGTTCGGTCTCCCCGAAATTACCCGAGAAACTGAACGTGTCGTCGAACTGCTGTGTCTCCACGGTTTCGGCGCAGCGATTCCGTATGTCGGCCCCTGCCGATATGCCGACCCGCGGGTTCGTGGCGCTGCCCAGATACTCGATCGTCCCGCTGCGAACCTCGAAGGTCTCCCCCTGGAATCGGACCTCCCCGTCGAGCACGTCAATCTCGCCGGTTAACCTCGGGTCACGGAGGGTCTGCTGGAGTTTCAGGTCGAGCCTCATCCCGAGGTCGACGGCAAAGCGGTCGATCCGGTTTTCGATCTCGACGCCATCGCGCGCCCGGATGTCGACGTTAAACTGGACATCCCCGAGCCACGGAAGCGAATCGAGAAGTCCGGCTTCGTACCGTTGGGTCTGCCGTGAAAACGCGCCGATGACGCGACCGGCGAGCTCCTGTTCGAGGAGGCTGATATTGCGGTAGTACAGCGCGTTCAACACATTGATCTGACCGGCGACATCCCAGGTGCGCGGCAGCAGAAGTTGACCGGCATTTACCTGGAGGTCGGTATCGAACGAGACGTTTGCCGTATCCGCCATCCGGTACATCATGTTGTGGCTCCACAGATTGAGACGGGCCTCCCCCGGTCGATACCCGTCCATGGCCACGTTTCCCGACAGGGAGTAGACGCCTCCCAGGGCTTCGCCGACCAGCGCCCGATCCTCGGGAATCTCGAGGGTATCGCGCCCGAACATGACCGCTCCACTCTGGATGCGGATCGGCTCGGGAAACCCCCGAAGCACAAAACTCGCTTGATTGAACTCGACGGTTCCGATCGGCTTGGGCCGCCCCGATGGCCCTTCGATACGGAGGTCGACATCGGCCACGCCGGAGGCGTCTACGAGCGTCTCTGGAAGCATGTCGTCGAGGACATACCGCCCGAGTACATCGATCAGGTCGAGCTCCAGTTGGCCCTCGACCTTCAGGGTCGTCAGCCAGCTCTCCAGATTCACCCCGCCTCGCACACTGACGTACCGCCCGTCACTCCCCACCCGAAGCCGGTCGATCTGTAGGCGGTTTTTGCTGTCGAGTCCCACGGCCACCGGCCCGTCGGTCTGGTATCGTTGCGAGGGCGTCTCCAGAACGATCTCGTCCATGCGGGCAGTCACGAGATAATCCGACAGGTTCTGTTCGAGGTACAGGTCGACCGACCCGGTCGCCCGGAGGTGTTGTACCAGCTCCATCTCTTCAAGCTCCGGGAGCAGTCCGGCCACATCGAGCCGATCCATCCCCAACTCGACGTGCATCGGTGCGTTACCTGCCATCGGAAGCTCCAATGCGATCGTCGTCACCGACGGGATCGCCCCCTCCACGTAGACCGTCGAATCGACGGTATCGATCACGATCGCCACGTCGCCCAGGGAACGTCCACCGATCCCGAGGTTGTCGATGACGATGTCGCCGCCCACGCCGGGCCGTTTCAGATTGCCTCGGCCCTGCAGATGCACGGCCAACATCCCTTCGGGCCTCAGGGTGCGCGGCAAATCCGCGACGAATCCAACGCCTCCGACGTCGACCCCATCGGCGGAGAGATCGGCGCGGTACGCCCCCGAATCCGGTTCTAAGAATCCACTGGCCCGGACCGTTCCGCCACCCTGCAGGCGAAAACCAAGCTCATCGATGCTCCATCGCCCGGGAGACATCTCCCCCCGAATCTCGAGGTCACGCAGGCCGACACCTTCGATCCCCCCGTCTCCCATCGTCAGGTGGACCCCGACTTCGGGGCGGTCCACCGTGCCTTCGAACTGCCCATCGGCATCGACTTCGCCGAAGGCCCCCAGTTGAAGGTTCAGCACCCGGTCGACGACATCGAGCCGGACCCCCGCGAGGTCGTAGCTACCCGACAACTGGCGTGCGCCTCCCCATAGCCGAGCTCGGCCGTTCGCCTGAAGTGAGCCGACACCGCTGTCGACGTCGAACCGGTCGACTCGGAGGAGCCCGTCGTCGAGACGCGCTCTGAACTCCGCGCCCTCGCCTTCGATGAGCTCTCCGCCGAATCGCACCCCCACGTCCGACAATGACAGTCGGGCGCTTCCCTCCGGGTAGTACAGCGGCCCGTCAGCCTGCAGGTTCCCCACCAGTCGACCCGATGTTCCCGAGACGCCCATGTCGGCCAGGTAGGGTCCGATGTCGTCGATATTCAATGCGACGTCGACCGCGTGCGGTTCAGTGGCCGACTCGAGTTCCATGTCGATGTAGTCGAGCTCGAAGTTTTCGACGTCGACGCGATCGGCCCCGGAACGAAGCCGGGTGTCGAAGACACGGACACGGTCGTAGTCGACCTGGATGCGCGATCCCCTGGTCACCTCGATGGCTCCCGTCGGCAGGGGCTGCTCCCCGATGGGATCGAACTGCCAGGGAGCGGTGACGGTCACATCGGCGAGCTCTCTCTGGGAATCCGTGTACAGCGGAAGCGGATCGTCGACGTCGAACTCCCGCATCATCGGCACCGCACCCCAGACTTCCACGCCCCCGCTCAACGAGCCCGCCAGTGCCGGGACATCGACGTCGAGGTCCCGCAGCATCGACGCCGGATCGACGCCCTTGAAACTCCCAAGACCTCCGTAGCTGACATTGAACATGTCGAAATACGCCCACTGGACATCGATCTCCCCTCCGTGAAAATTCGCCTCTCCCTCCTGAAGATAGATCCGCTGGTCCTCCAGTCTGGCCTTTCCGGAGACATCGGTAAAGGTCAGACCCGCCGTATCCAGCACATCCGCTTCGGCGCGAAAGACCCCGTCGATCCACTCAAGGCTCCCCTCGACGCCGATCTCGGCCGAGGGTACGTGAAAATGAACCGTATCCTGAATGAAGTACTGCACGAGCGGACTCCAATACGGGATGCTGACCTTTCCAGTCCCGTTGTAACGCATCCCGGCCGGCTCCCCCGGCTCGTTGGGAAACTCCATGCGCCCCGATGCCTGCACTTCGCCGCCTTCGGCCTGGAAATTCACCGCTCCGGCATTGAACCCGTTGTTTCGCCACCGCCAGTCCCGAACCGTCAGGTCATTGACCGTGAAGGTCCAGTCGCCGTACCCAGGCTCGAAGCCAAATAGCTCTCGGTAGAACCGAAAATCGATCTCCTGGACATCGAGGCGATCGACCGACATCTTCAGATCTCCGGAGTCGATGGCGATCTCGCCGTGGGGAATCGTCACCTCGGGGATGACGAACTTGAACTCCTCGCGAACAAACTCCAGCCGACAATCGGTACACTGCAGGTTCGGAAACCCGACCGACAAAAACGGGTCCCCCTCGACCGGCTCCTCGGGTGGATCGATCCCGAGGGCTTCGAGCAGATTCATGTTGTTTTCGTCGTCGAAGGCCAGATAGACGTCGGCTCCGCGGACCCGACCCTCGTCCAACACGATCCTGCGGTTGAGCAGCTCAGTGGGATCGGCCGACGCGTGCACCTCGGGCGCATCGATGATGGTCCGCTCGCCACCGTGGCGACTGATCTCGACTCCGTACAGATGGACGGTCCCGAAGGTGGGCTCGACGACCAACTCCGAGACCGCGAAATCACCGCCGAATCCGGCGTGAAGCCACTGAGGCAGCCGGTCGAGCATCCAATTTGAGTTGATGTAGAAATACGCCAGACAATAGACCGTCGTCAGCAACATCAACGGAACCAGCACGATGACTGGAATCTTGGCTCGGCTCCGAAACACCCGAACCTCGATGTTGCTCGTCTGTCGGTTTGAGGCCATGGAAGACGGGAAGAGTGGAGCGTAAGACCGCTCGACGCGGCGACAAGGCCTCCGTATAACACACCTACACAGGGTCTTTCACACTTTTTCAGCCCCGCTCACACTTGTGTCGACGACTCGGACGACTCGAATGCCCCTTCTGTCGAACGCCACGACGGCGAAGCTCACCGCCGTTGTCGCAGGGATTCTGATGGCGAGCTGCGGCACCGACGAGGGTCCGGCCGTCCAGGCTGAGTTGACCAGCACCGTGGAACTCGGCGGCGGCGTCGTCGCGGAGCTCAGTCCCGGGGTGGTACGAGACCGGGATGTCGACCCACCACGTCTCTGGGCCTCTGCACCGCGCTTTGACATCACCATCTCGACCGGCCCCACGGACCCCGAACCGGCGACCCTGCGGCTGCAAAACATCGCTCCGGACGCAACGGCGACCGTGTCTCGGGTCGAGACCGTCGCCTCCGGCGATGTGTCGGGGTGTCCGGACGAAACCTCTCGACCCATCGATTGCGACAACGAATCCGACCTGGCGTGCTCCGAGCCGACACTGACAGACGTCTCCGACGACGCATCGACGGTTCGGGACTTGACGGCGGATCTCCCCGCCTGCAGACGCGTGACATACGACCTGCGTCCCCCGACGCCCCAAAACCGGCCCCTCCGGTTTGCCGTCGTGGGCGCCACCCCCAATCTCGACCGCCTCGAACGGATACTGGCGGACATCGAAGACCGGAGTGCCGAAGGCGGCGCCGTCGATTGGATCGCTCTGATGGGCGACCACGCCGAGCAGCGAAGCCCGGGAAGTCTCGACTCGCTCGAGTCGAGGTTGGCCGGACGCGAACTACCATTGATGTTGCTGCGCGGGGAGAACGAGCGTCTTCGCAACGACCAGGTGAGCTTCCGCCCGCGGTTCGGGCCGATCACAATTCAGTTCACAGTGGGAGACGCCAGCTTCACGAGCTTCGATTCCGCCACCCGCGTGCTGAACGGACTGTCGGTCGAATCGCTCAACAGGCGACTCGACAATGGTACGTCGGGCCCCCGCATCGCACTGACTCACACGCCGCTGTTCGACCCGGACAACCTGCGAGATGACGGGTTTCGCAGCGAACTCGAGGCATCGCGCATTCTGTCGGTCCTGTCACAGACGAATACCCGACTGCTTCTGGCCGGGCATGCTCCAACGCGAGGCCGACTCGAACGCGGCAACGTCGACATCGTAACCGCCAGCGCACTCGACCGGCCGGGTTACACGATGGTTACGGTTCCGACGACGAGCGACCCCGAGACGTCCGTCGGCGTCGAGCGCGTGGACCTGTAGAGGGGCATCCCGGCGCTCCCTCGTGCCATCCTACTGCTCGAGCCCGAAGGTCTCGATGGCTTCGTCGATCAGGTCGAAGACGTGGCCGTCGTCGTCCTTTCGGGTGCGCCCGGTGAGATTCTCGACCCAGCGTTTCGGGAAGGCCGAGGCGCCGTGGAGCGCGCCGACCGCGCTGCCGACGATCGCTGCAATCGTGCCGTTGTCGCGAGTATCGTTGACGGCTCTGATGATGGCTTGCTCGGGGTCGTCTCCGTGACGCGCCAGAATCAGAAGTGCCGAGGGAACCGTCTCGAGAAGATAGGCCCCCGAGTACCAGGTATTGCAGGCGTCGACCACGGAGATGTAGCCCTCCGCGGCCCGTCGCATGTGCCGCTCCACCATGTCACAGAGGGTCCCTTCGAAGTCGACGTGCGGACTTCGAGAGGGGTAGGTCTCTCCGCTCTCGACGGGTCGGGCGTACTTCACAAACTGGTCGACCCACCATTCCCCGGAGGGTTCGTCCGGCGTCGCCCCGAAGAGTTCGTACAGAAGGCCCGTAAATCCGACGCTGGCCACCACGGCCATCTCGTCGCTGTGGGTGATCATCGTCGCAAACACCACATCTTCCCACAGCTGACGCCCGCCCGTCGGCAGATGGGGGAGTACCACCGGTGAGATGCGCATCAGCGCCCCGTTTCCACCGCTGGGCTCGCCGGCATCCTTCCAGTTCGAACCGTACTGGTAGGCTTCGACGGCCCGTTCGACGCCATGCCCAGGCCCGAAGATCTCCTCGTCGGAAAAACGTTCGAGCAGATCCTCCGGATCAATGTGACCCTGCTCGAGGAGTGATTCGACCGTCCAGAAGGTCAGTTGCGTGTCGTCACTCGGCACACCCACCGGCATGTCATCCGCCCATCGATTGGGCAGATAGTCCGTCACTTCGCCGTGCGCCTCCCGGCGCTGCTCCGGATTCAGCGATTCCGTGGTGTTTCCGAGCGCGTCGCCGATGGCAACCCCCAGAAGCATCCCCCGCAACCGATCGTCGGTGGCGCCGGGCGGTTGGGGAACGTCGTCGATATCGTAGGTCATAACCATGTGCCTCTCGTTCGCACCTGAGACGGACTTTGTAGACTCACAGATCCTCTGGTCGGCACCTGTCTACAACGTCGTCTGGCGAGTTCCAAGCAAATCTGTCACTTCGCCACGGCGGTCGCCTGGCGCGGATTCTCGGGCCAAGGGTGCTTTGGATACCTCGCCCGAAGCTCTTTTCTGACCTGCGGATAGGTGTTGTCCCAGAAACTCCCCAGGTCGTCGGTGATCTGCTGAGGACGAAAGTTCGGCGCCAGCAGGTGAAGGCGTACCGGCACGTCGCCGCCGGCGACGCGGGGGCCCTCGTTCCAGCCAAACAACTCCTGGATCCGAACTGCCAGCACCGGCGGTGAGCCGGGCTCGTATTCGATCTCATGGACTCGCCCCGAGGGCACCTCGATCTCGACAGGTGCCATCTCCTGGAGCGCCTGGATCTGGCGGTGATCGAGATTCTGTTTCAATTGCCCCTTCAGGTCGACCCGTCTCAGGTCGTCGAAACTCCGAGCCCCCCAGCACATCCGAACATACATCTCCCGGATCGCCTGGCCGTCCTCTCCGTCGGACTCGGCCTCCGGCCAGACCGGAGGGAACTCGAGTTCCGGGCGCCAACGCCGCACGGTCTCGACGCGTTTGAGAAATCGCTTCTGGTCGTCGTCCAGGCCGAAGGCGTATTCGAATCTCGGCATCGCCTCGCGTACGATCCGCTCGGTGACCTCGGCGGTATCGGCGTACTCCTCGACGGATACGACCTCCTCCTCGAGGGTCAACTCATCGAGCGCTCGACGGCGAAACGCCATGATCTGCTCGCGCTGCTCGTCGAATTCGATGTCGATGCGCACCTTCAACCTGCGGCCGAACAGCTCGTTTAACCAGTTTCGATCAAACCGGGTAGCGAAACGAATCAACCCCCGGGACTCGACTCCGCCCGTCCCGCGACCCCGCGTCTCGCCGGCAATCTTCGAGGCCACCAGCAACTCGGCATCCCGCACGACACTCTCGTAGGCGAGTGCCAACGGCTCACCGCCGGTCATCACATAGTTGCGATCCCCGCCGCGCTTCAGACAGATCCGGTCCGGGAATCCGAGCGCCAGAGACTTTCGGGCCTCCACATCGATCTCGCCGGGATTCTCGAGACGCTCGTGCTCTTCGACCATGTTGAACAACTGATCTCGGACCCGTGCGACCCGTCGAGCTCGACCGACGTGCACCTCCATCCCCTGGTTTCCCGCGTCCCCGCGCCGCCTGGTAGAGGCCGAGTCGAGTACCTCGACACGCGCCAGCAGATCACCGTCGCCGGTCGGCGCGTCGCGGTCCATGGACAACACGAAGTCACGCTCCGACAAGATCGCGGCCATCCCGGCGACCCGCCGCAAACATCCGCGCCGGGACGCCTCCAGGATCATCCGCGATATCCTGGGATGGGCCGGGACCCGACGCATCCGTTTGCCGAGCGCGGTCAGATAAAAATCATCGAAGGGCACCGCACCCAGCCGGCGAAGCAAGCCGATCGCCCGATCCAGAGCATGCTTCGGCGGCGTCTCGAACCAGTCGTAGTCTCGCGGGTCCACGCCGGACCATGCGATCACCTCCAGGACCGGCCCGGTGATGTCCACACGCAGGATCTCGGCGGTCTCCTCTTGGTCCATCCGGTGCTCGAGCGCCGGCGTCCAGAGCCGGAAAGCGCGGCCCGGCCGGGTTCGACCGGCTCGTCCCGCCCGCTGGTCGGCCGATGCGTGGCTCACATGTCTGGTCTCGAGCCGATCCAGCCCGCTGGCGGCCGACATCCTCATCTGCTTGAACTTCCCGGAGTCGACGACCGTGGTGACCCCGTCGATCGTCAGAGACGTCTCGGCGATATTCGTGGCGACGATGATCTTTCGGCCGTCGCTGGGCTCGATGGCTGCATCCTGTTTCTCCGGCGGCAACGCCCCGTACAACGAGTGAATCTCGATTCCCTCGCAGACATCCATCGTCTCAAGGATCTCGACGGTCTCTTCGATCGTCCGGCGTCCCGGCATAAAAACCAGAATGTCGCCGCCGTCGTCGTCGGGATCTTGGATAGCACGCCGAACCCCTCGAGCCGCCTGCACCGCCAAATCATCGTCGGAGGGAGCATCCTGATATCGGATGTCGACCGGATAGGTCCGCCCTTCCGCCTCGATGATCGGTGCGTCGAGGAACTCGGAGACCGGTTCCGGGTCGATGGTCGCCGACATGACGCAGACCTTCATGTCGGTGCGCACGGTCACCACTTCCTTGAGAAATGAAATGGCCAGGTCGGCGTGGACGCTGCGTTCATGGAATTCATCGAGCACAACGGCGCCAATATCCTCCAAAAAGGGATCCGACTGCAGTCGCGCCGTCAAAATACCCTCCGTCACGATCGCGATCCGCGTGTCGTCACCAATTCGCCGATCGAAACGGACCTGATAGCCGACCTCACCGCCGAGTTCCGCGCCCCTCTCCTGGGCGATCCTCCGCGCCGTTGCCCGGGCGGCGACCCGCCGAGGCTCCAGGACCAACACCTTCTTATCCGGGGGAATGAGCTCGGCGTCGAGGATCGCCTGTGGGACCTGGGTCGTCTTCCCCGCTCCGGTCTCGGCCACCAGGACCGCAGCCCCCTCCTGACGGAGGTCCTCGACCAGATCCGGGAGGACCTCGTCGATCGGTAGTCCCGAATGAAACTCGATGTCTGGCATGTCCGTCGGACCGAGTCGCGTCGAATAGCTTCCGGACTCCTGGATACGACATGCAGTCTACCCGTGAAATTCCGCACGCATCAACGCTGATTCCTTCATCTCCAGATATCGCTCAAGGACCGACTCACAGCGCGCCAACGCCCTGCGCTGGGCTCCCGCCGCCCCGGAGACCGCATCGCGCAGGGGCCGCCGCAGCGACTGCAGCTCGGAGAACCGTCGCGCCGGCGACATCGAACTCCCCGAAGGAGCCGGTACATCGACCAGTTGCCCTCCCCCGGCCAACCCGTCGAGTCGCGTCAAAAGATCCCCGAGCATCGGGACCGCCGACGCCTCAATCGTCCCGCGCTGCCCGAGTCTCGCCGTAATCGCGCTCTTTGCCGGTGAACGACGCCCCGCCGCCTGCGATGCAGCGGGACCCGACCCATCGATCCTAAGTGCCATCCTCGCCTCCTCTCCACACCATTGTACCCAACTCATCCATCGCATCCGCCTGGCGTCTCTTCTTGAGACGCTCACGATCGGCCTGCCAATCGGCCCGATGCCGCTGCACCACCTCCAGCTCTGCCTTGGCTTCGGCGAGTTCGTCGCGCCGAAGGTCGACGACCGAGGTCTGGTCCTCGACCCGTTCGTCGATACGGGTTTGCTCGACTCGGAGCTGTTCAATGTCGATATCGAGCCCCTTCAAAAAGAGACGAATTTGCGCGAACTCCGCTCCCGTCACCGATTCGTCTCGTCGCCGCTGCCGAAACGCCTCCTCCCGAGCATGCCGCTTATCGATCATGCGTTGTCGCCGGGCTCCCAATTCGTCTCGCCTCTCGATCAACTCGTTGAGCCGTCCCACTTCCGACGCCAAATCACGTTCGGCTTCGTCGACCGCATCGGCACGTAGGTCCAGCAACACTTCCAATGGATAGTCTTCGTTCACCGGCTCCTCGTCCCTGGTCGGCGGTTAACCGAACAGATCCAGAATTTGGCGATGTGTCTCGTCGATCGAGCTGAATTCATCCATGCCCTGCTTGAGAATCCCTTCGATCTCGTCGATGAGATCGATGGCGTAGTCGACATCGGGATCCGACCCGTACTGATACGCCCCCAGGCTGATGAGGTCTCTCTTCGATTCGTACACCGAGAGAGCCTCTCGAAGCCGGCCAGCCGCCTCCGAAAAGGAGCGGTCCACCACCTGGTTCATCACTCGCGACAACGAATGCAACACATCCATCGCTGGCCAATGATTCCGGCTGGCCAACTTGCGGCTCAGCACAAAATGTCCATCGACGATACCCCTGACCTCGTCGGCGATCGGCTCCTCCATGTCTCCGCCCGCCACCAGAACTGTATAGATGGCAGTCATCGTACCTCGAGCCGAATTGCCCGCCCGCTCCAGGAGTTTCGGCAACATTCGAAAGACACTCGGCGGATATCCCTGCCTGGCGGGCGGCTCCCCGGCGGCGAGTCCGACCTCGCGCTGCGCCCGGGCGAACCGTGTCGCCGAGTCCATCATCAATAGAACGTCTCGGCCCTGCTCGCGGAACCACTCCGCGATCGCAGTCGCCACGAAACACGACTTGAGACGAATCAGACTCGGCTGGTCGCTGGTCGCCACGACGACGACCGAGCGCGACAGGCCTTCCGGCCCCAGAACGTCTTCGATAAAATCTCGCACCTCGCGGCCGCGCTCTCCCACCAGACAGATGACATTCACCTCGGCATCGCTCCCCCTGGCGATCTGGCCCATCAGCACCGACTTTCCGACCCCCGAACCGGCAAATAGTCCCACACGTTGTCCCTTGCCCATTGTCAGCAATCCGTCGATCGCCCGAATACCTACTGAAAGGGGCTCGAGAATCCGCCGGCGCTCCAGCGGCGGCGGCGGATTCCGCATGATCGGCCATTGTTCCAGGTCGAGGGTCTCGAAGGGGGCGTCACCGTCGATGGGACGACCGAGCCCGTCGACCACGCGACCCAGAAGCGGCTCACCGCATCGGATCGTCAACGGCTCCCCCGTCGTCTCCACCTGGGCCCCCGGGCCGATCCCCTCGACCTCACCGAGCGGTAGCAACACCACGGTTCCCCGTTCGAATCCCACGACCTCCGCCGGGACTCGGACCCCGGCCCGCCGCCCGACGTATACGACATCCCCGACCGCCGCCTCGGGCACCGTCGCCCTCAGCACCAGCCCCGTCGCCTCCTTGATCCGCCCTCGAACTTCGACCTGCTGTTTCGCCTCGACGCGACTCAACACGTCCGAGAGTACCGACCCTCGCTCGCTCATGATTCGCCCCCTGCGCCATTGTGCCTGGCGCTGCCCAGAGCAGCCCGAAGGCTCTCAAGTTGGACGCCAACCCGGGCATCGACCCGGTTCATGTCGGTCTCCAGAATACAGCCTCCGCGATCGACGGAGTCGTCCTCCTGAACCCGGATCCGCGCCCCTCCGAGTTCGGCCTCGAATGTCGGTCGCACCGCGTCGATAACCTGCCTGTCTTCGGGGTGAATCCGCAATTCGACGTCCGACTCCCCGCGCACGTGGGAGAGAGCACGCTCGACCATGCCCTCGACCACCCGAGGGTCCATCTCGACGGTTCTTTCGACGATCTGGCCGGCCACTCGAAACGCCAGCTTGAGCATGTCATCGCGGGCCTCGGACACCAGCCGCCGCCGCTCGGTGTGTAGCGCCTCGATCATCTCTATCCACTGAGAGAGCCCGTCGGCGCGCCCCTCTTCTCGAGCGGTCTCACGGATTCTGTCTGCCTCCTCGTCGGCGGCCCGCAGCCGATCCTCCGCCGCCGTCACTGCTGCTTCGACACACTCCTGTACCGTCTCGATCGCATCCAGGGCTTCGGCGGTGACGACTCGAACCCGTGGGGAAGAGACGAGCTTCGCCAACGGAGTGCCGATACCTCGCCCCGCTTTGACCACCCGAATTGCCTCGTCATCACCCGACATCACCACCCCCCTTCGCACAATGCCATCCGGTAAATGCCTGTAACGTCTCTCGAAATGCATACGCGACACTCCGGCGCGAACTCGACCAGGCGCGCCGGTAATAGTGCAGACACCGGTCTCGTTCGCGCGGCTCGAGCGCGTCCGCTAACCGATTCAACCGCTGTCGAAAACGCCTGACCGTCGCGGTGGCGACACCGAAGAGCCCGAGCCGGTATAATTGCTCGTCCAAGCCGTCGACATGCCGGCCGAAGCGATCGAATGCTTCACGGATCCGGCGCCCTTCGTCTTCGCCTACCGGCCTACGATCGCGATGGCCCTCCGCAAACGCACGCCGCTGCCGACCCGACAACGTCACTCCCCACCGAGCAACCTCTCTGCGGTCCGACTCCTGAAGCACTCGACCCAGAAGCCAGGCACCGAACTCCATGAAAAACGTCCGTGGCGAGTCGACGGCGGCATCGATCGCAGCGTCGAAGCCATCCGGGGTCTGTGAATGACAGACCTGCGGAATACACAGCTCGGCGGGCCGCTGGGTTCGCAACCCGGCCAAAGTCGCAGCTACGGCCTCATCTATCCGGTGGGCCGCCGGGTTCCCGGAACCTCCACTTCGTCCGCCAGGTGTGACAGCCGCCGACAGGACTGAATCCAGTGCATGCGACGATCCGGGCTCCAGAAACTCGAGCACACCATCCTCGCCGTGATGACGGATGACCCAGAGCAACCCCTGCTCGTATCGATTCGTGGCCGGCGCGCTCATGTTACCTCCGGTCCGTCGGAATGACGCTCTTGAAATCCACGACGCCACAGGAGGTACATCGTCCCCGCTGCCAACAGCACGATGATCGCCCCCATCCCCCCGATGACAGCCCGAAGCATCCCCTGACTTTCGGGCGCCACTGAGACCGGCCCCACGGTCGCCAGGTCCGGCTCTCCGATCTTTGCGCGGTCGACCGGGGCCGTCTTTAAGACGACTTCTACTCGTTGAGCCGACAGCCCCTCTACGCCCCCGGCTACGAGCCGCCGGACCTCCTCGGGTGTCACCTCGGGCTCGGGCCGGCTGACGACCAGCACACTGGCTCGCGGCGGCTCCACCTTGGTGTGTTCAAGGCGAATCCGGGGTTTTTCGGGCAACACCAGATTGACCTGGGCATCGACGACGCTGTCGATCTTCAGCAGGGTCTTTCGGAGTTCCTCGGCCGTTGCGTACTGGAGGATAACCCGCTCTTCTCCAGACGTCGGAATCAGGCCGCCACTCGGATAAAATTCGTCGAAGCCACCCGTCTCGGGACGAGGCAACCCTCGAGATTCCAGAAGTTGCCATGCCCTCACCCGTTCTCCGCGCGCCACGCTGACCAGCCATGTCGCCTCGCCGGCCGGGTCCGGGGCCTTGTCGGCGGCGATGCCCGACTCCTCGAGTGCCACGACGAGTTCATTCGCCTGTCGTTCGCTGAGCCCGTGATAGACCTCGGCACTACAACCGACGACTGCCCAGAGCATGAGGGCGGCCAACCACTTCCATCTCATTGCATCCTCCCGCGTTCGTTTTCCTACATGTATTGGAGCTTCGGAGCGCAGCACATGCGAGGTCAGACCTGCATGTTCAGCATCTGCTTGAGACCGTCGGTCGCCTTCTCGACCACCTTCGACGTCAGCTCGACGCGCTGGCTGTACTGGTAGACGAGCGCCTGCATCTCGAGCATCTCCCGCTGGTCGAGATCCTGGCCCCCCATTACCCGATCCATCGTCTTCTCAAGAGACGCGCGATCCGACTGAATCGAGTCGATGACTCGGCTCAGGCGGGTCTCCTCGACTTCGGAGGCGCCATCGACGGCATCGACAGCGCTTTCAGCATTCGGACCCGTCGGTTCGCCCGACTCGACGTCCATATCCGCCTCCAGGAGATCGTCGAATTTCGTGGTCGACTCGCTCGCTCGGCCCGAATCGCTCTGGTTTGCGGCCATATCGGCGCCGACCTGCCCTGCTCCTGCTACCGGATCTACCATCTCTCCCTCCCATGTCCTCAGGTGGACTCCACTTTTGGTTACCTGTCCGATTCTACCCCATCAAGGGATGATGGGGAAGGGCCATCTTCTGTGGGGATCGGCTCTGGCCGGGCTACGACTCGCAGCTGTCCTGAATTTCACGTTCGACCTCGTCGAAAAACTGGGTCTTCCCGCTCGAAACCGGAATCGCACCGAAGAGCGTCATGTCGTACGCCCCTTCGCCCAGCAGCGAAATCCTGGCGCTCTGGCACACCGGCCCGAACGTCAACGATCCCTGCAACGTAAAGACCGTCTGCAATCGCCCTGCCAGCGTCCCGTTCAGAATGCTGATACCGATCCGGGGAAATCCCAGGGACATCGCCGCCGAGACCGGCACGAACTTCGAGGCCAAGTCTACCATTCCATCTTTGGCCTGAATGGGCCCGAGCTGGGCCGCCGGCGTGATGGACCGATCCTTCAACTGAAAGCCGACATCGGAGTCGAAGCGATACGTATTTTCGATCTGGACGGAGGCCGAGACGTTCTGTGGGACGTTCGCCTCAATGGCGACGAGCGCCCCCACCTCGATGGTCGCCGGCAACACCCCGCCGATCAGAATGGGGTATTTAAAAAGCGGCGACGGCAGCGGGAACGAGACGCTGTCGGGGCCGGACCCAGCCGCCGCGATTGAGAGGGTCAATTCCCCCGACAGCCCCTCGGTCTGATAGGAGTAATCCGAGATCTTCCCGTCGCTGTAGCTCGCCCTCATCCGATGCTTGGGGGCGTCGACATGGCCCGACACGCCGTATCGAATCGTCGGACCATTGTCGCTCTCCTTGACGATATTGAAGGCGGTCTGGAAACGATCCCCCTCCAGCGAGAAATCCATCGTGTAGGTGTACTTCCCCGCGGTCACCTCATAGGAGGCCATGCCCTGGTTGATCTCGACACTGACCGACCCGGCATCGATCTCCAGGGGCTGACCGACCGTCAACATGCCGTCTTTGACCGTCGCCTGCCGGAACTCCATCGTCGAGTATTTGAACATCTCCGGCGTGTACTCGGTCTCGTAGTCCAGGCCGATCTCACCGTCTGAGATGGCGTCTTCGAGCGTTGCCGGACCCGTCGTGACCGTCACCTTCCCGCCGTTTCGATTCACCGACTTGATCCGCCGAAGGGCCAGGCCCGCCATCAGAAGCACCCGCCCCGATTTCAGTTGAACTCCCTCACTATTCAGTGCGTTGCGGTCGAACGTGTAGGTCTGGCGCTGCCAATCGAAGTTCGTAAGCGCGCCCATCGCTTGCGAATCGACCATCGTCACATCATCGGCCCAGTCGACCCTCAAAAAGGTGTCGAGTTTCGAGTCCGAGATAAAATCCGGCGTCTCTCTCAAGACCGTGGGGGTCTCCTCCGAGAGCCCTTCGCCGATCTCGCTTGGACCGTCGGTTCCGCCGCAGGCGGGAAACGTCAGAAGCAATACGAAGACCAGCGTCAATCTACGGGCACTCATCACGGCATCCTACGCGTGTGGGACGGTTCAATCGGCAGATTTTGGAACAACGCCGCAATGATACCCGATGCCGATCCATCTGGAAAGACGATTATCGGCTGCAGCCCTCTCCCCGGCTGAATGCATGTGCGACGTCTCGGCGGCGTGGACTTCTACCAGCTCGAGGCGGGCGTCTCGCGCTCCTTCAGTTCACCGGACAGGGCCAGTCGCATCATCTCGTCGGGCTGGACCCCCGGCAGGTCGTAGCCTCCCGGATACGTCTCCAGGCGCCGGTCGACCGCTGCGACCAAGGGCTCGTCGAGATCGTAGGGATCGGCCAGAAAGTGGGCGCGACCCTGCTCGTCGACACGAACGACGTAGTATTCGATGTGCACGGGCACGGTCTGCTGGAGCCGCACCCACGTCTCGCCTTCCTTGTTCAGCCAGCGTTTAAACTGACTCTCCCGCCGCTCCCCGCGCTCCCAGCGGCCGTCGAGATCCAGCAGGTAGTTCGCCAATTTCATCGGATCGGAGACCCGAATGCACCCGTGTGACTCCGCCCGCGTCGGCCGACGGAACAGCCCCTTGGCCGGCGTGTCGTGCATGTAGACCGCGTGTTCGTTCGGAAACAGAAACTTCACGCGTCCCAGGGCGTTTTTCGGCCCGGGCTTCTGACGCAGCGAACGATGCCCGTTGTCGTGCTCGACGATCTCGTACCCTTCCTCCTCGAACAGGTCGGGATTCTCCTTCTTTTTTGGTTTGATCTCCTCTTGCCAGATACTGTGTGGCACGTTCCAGTACGGGTTCATGACCATGTACTCGAGCCGATCACTGAACCGCGGGGTCTCGTGCGGAAACCGAACTCGGCCGGTCTTTTTATCGACCTTTCGTTTCGATGAACCCACGACGACCTTGAAGCGCATCTTTCGTTCGCCGTCACGCCAGATCTCGGCATGATAGTCGGGGATATTGACGTGAACGAAGTGGCTATCCGGCCCGACCATCGAGTCCCGCCAGCGCTGTAGACTGACCCTGATCTGATGCCATCTGGTCTGGGCAGGAATGTTCAGACTTCGAAGGGTTTGCTCGGAGACCGAACCGGTCTCATAGAGCTGGTGGGTCGCCTGATATTCGGTCACCGCCGCGGCGAGCGAACGGTCATAGAAGTGCTCCTGGGTCGGGTCGTCGACCTGCGGTTCGTCATAATACCCTTCGATGCGCAACCGTTCCTTCAGAGCCCCCACGACCGGCGCGAAGTTTCCCACGTCCAGTCCCGCTGCATGGGCCGGGAGCTCCGGCCACCCACCATGTTCGACGACGGGACGATACCGCCGGAAGGCCCGCGTCAGTCGGCGGTACTGCTCGAATCGCGGAGTCGCCTTCTCCATCTCCTCGCCGACCTTCGCCGGTTGGCCGAGAATTCCGTCGACCTGTTCAACGGCAAACGCCGCCGACCGGGCCGCGTTCACCGCTTTGCCAACCCGTCGAGCAGCCGACCCTTCATCCTGCGGATCGTCGACTTTCCGACCCGGTTTCAGGGGGCCTCGAATCCCGAGCCTCAGCGTCGCATGCCAGACTCGATCCCCGTACCAGGCCGGGTTGTCCCAGTGCATCCGCCGCAGGTAGGTCAGCAATCCATCGGTCAACAACAACTCCACTCGGGCCGCTCGTCCGGCGTATTCATCCAACTCAGCCGCTCTGGCTTTGAAGGCCTCTCGAAGTCGAGGCACCGGGCCCTCCGCTCCGCTCAACAACGCCTCCAGCACGACTCGCCGGGACGCCCGGTCGGTCAACGATCCCTCGACCTCCCGCAGGAGGTCCGCCCCAGGCGGTCCGGTGAGATGTCGCAGCAATGCCTCCCGCTCCGCGGGCCTAAAGGTCAGCCCGCGCAACGATGAAGCATTCGTATCGCCTGGCTGGGCGAAGTGGTCGCGGAGCTGTGCGACGTTGAGCTGGTCGGGCCAGAGCCCGTGCTCTTCGACCCCGGCGCGAAGCCGACGCCACAGACGTCGGCCCGCATCATTGAGATGGAGGTGAGAGGTCTCGTCGCGCAACCAGAGGGGGGCCCGCCCGTCGTACAGGTAAGCCAGCGCGCTCGTATGATCCGTCTCCTCGAGGCCATCGCCACGAATGAGTGCGTGGATCGCACGGCGCTGCGCTCGGTCACGGGCCTCGTCCTCGAGGACCTCTCCGATCGATTGATCCACCGCCTCGATGGCTTGGTGTGCCGACTCCTTCAGCGAAGTGCCCGACCCGCCAGAGGCCTTCTGGGTATCACCACATCCCGACATCACCAGTACCACCGCCGGGAAAAGCAAGCCTAGCAGCATGCTCCAGCGAGCTGGTCGCCCCCGGGGGTCATGTGTCGGTCGAATCATCGTGTCTCTCGGTGCGGCGTTCTCGCCCAAGGGAAACTGGAACCGATACGCTACGTGACTCCGTTTTGGCCCGTCAACGGACTTCAGCATCCCTTGCAGCTCAAAGCGGAACGATTACCTTTCTCGACGACGACTCGATGGCCCATCACGCTTGAACAACGAGCCTTCATGCATCTCTCGTATCTCGCAGTCGGCGACGAGCTCCTCGATGGCCGCGTCCGTGAAGCGAACCTCGCCACCCTCGGGGACCACGCGCGACGTCTCGGCCTCTCCGTCGACGATGCTTCGGTCATCGGCGATACCAACCAGACCATCGTCGATGCGCTGGAGGCTGCTTCTCGAAGAGCCGACATCCTCGTTGTCTCCGGCGGGCTCGGGCCCACTCAGGACGATATCACTCGGTACGCAGCCAGCCAGTGGGCCTCCAGCCCGATTGAACTCGACGAACAACACCTCTCGAACCTGCGCGATCAATTCGAGGCTCGCGGGTTTACCTTCACTGAGAACAATCGGCGTCAGTGCGAGTTTCCCCGCGACGCCGATATCCTCGCCTCCGATGTCGGGACCGCCGCAGGCTTTCGACTGGTTCACAACAACTGCCAGGCGTTTTTTCTGCCCGGCGTCCCCAGCGAGTTTCGATGGCACGTCGACCGTTTTGTCATCCCCCGGCTTCAGGAGGTGTCGGACGGCGGGGAGACACCGACCGAAAGCCTCACGTTCCTGGGCCCCGGCGAAAGCGGGCTGGAGAACCGGCTGCAGTCCGTGCTGGAGAAGGGACGCCATGAGGGAGCACGGATCAGCTTCCTGGCCAATTCTCCCCTGGTAACGATCGAGGTGAGCGCCACGGATCGATCCGTCGTCGATGAGACGATCGCCGGCATCCGGGAGCGTTCAGGCCCCTGGGTGATCGCCTCCAACCGCGAGAGCCCGGCCGAGGCTCTCGCGCGTCGGCTCGAATCGGCCGGCGCCACCGTGACCGCCGCTGAATCCTGCACCGGCGGATGGATCGGGAAACTTCTGACGGATGCCCCCGGTGCCTCCGACTGGTTCGAATACGGGTACGTCACCTACGCAAACAACGCCAAGATCGCCATGCTTGGGGTGTCGGAGTCGACGCTCGAACATCACGGTGCCGTGAGCGCTGAAGTCGTCTGCGCCATGGCCGACGGTGCCCGTTCCCGAGCCGACGCCGATTGGGCTCTGGCTGTCAGCGGCATCGCCGGACCCAGCGGCGGAACCGACGCCAAACCGGTCGGCCGGGTTCACTTTGGACTCGCCGGCACCGATGAACTGTGGCACCACCGCGCCACCTTCCCGGACCGCGGTCGCGCGTATGTCCGGCGTACCAGCGCCCTGACCGCCATCGCGGGTCTGATATGGCGACTCGATGACAACCTCGACGCACACGACTGGTCCCGGATCCACTAATCCTCCACGCCCCCGAGCCGACACCATGCAACGCCTCTTTGTGGCCATCGAATTGAACGACGAAACGAGAGAGGGACTCCACGCCCTGCAGGAGGCCTTTGAGCCCCACCTCTCCAGTGGCATGCGGATTCGATGGACCGATCCCGAGAATCTCCACCTGACGCTCAAATTCCTGGGGGCCACCGAAGACGATCTGGTCGACGAAGTCACAGACGTGGTCGAACGGGCTGCACGACAGACCGACCCCTTCGAGTTGACAGCCCGCGGGATCGGGGCCTTCCCGAGACCGAACTACCCCCGCATCCTGTGGGCCGGAGTCGATGACGAGGCCTCCGGGATTCTGGGGCCGATCCATCAGTTTCTTGAGGACTCTCTCTTCGAGCCACCCTTTGATGTCGACCGCGATGAGCACGCATTTTCCGCCCACATTACAGTGGGCCGAGTCAAATCGAGCCGGGCCCCCAAACTCACCAAGATTCGCGATGAACTTCCCCAGGGCCCGTACGGAACAACCGATGTGCGCGCCCTGACGCTGTACGAGTCCAATCTCGACCAGAGCGGACCCGACTATCGGATCATACACCGTGCGTCCCTGGTGTAGACTCCCCACGCAACAAAATGCGACTTTCGGTCGAAAACAAACAATGAGACCGCCCGTCGAACCTCGTCATCGAAACACGATCGACGATGCGCGCATTGGTCCACGCCGCGCCTTGACGGGCTGAATTCTCGCTACTATACAGGTGTTCAGTAACCCACTTCGAGCGGACCGTCGAACCACTCCGTCGGAATTACCCAATCAGGAGGCGCCGCCATGGCCAGTGAAGACAAAGAAAAAGCACTCGATATGACGATGGATGCCATCGAGAAGGAGTTCGGAGAGGGCTCCATCATGCGTCTCGGTGACGACGATCTGACCGTCGATGTCGACGACCCGATATCGACTGGATCCATCTCCCTCGATGTCGCCCTCGGTATCGGAGGACTGGCACCGGGCCGCATCGTCGAGATCTTCGGTCCCGAGGGCTCGGGCAAGACGACCCTCGCACTCCATTGCATCGCCAGCGCTCAAGATTCGGGTGGAGTCGCCGCATTCGTCGATGCCGAGCACGCTCTCGACGTCAAGTACGCCCGCGCTCTCGGCGTCGACACCGACGAACTGCTCGTCAGCCAACCCGATACCGGCGAGCAAGCCCTCGAGATCGTCGATATGCTCGTTCGCTCGAACGCCATCGATATCCTCGTGATCGATTCGGTGGCAGCCCTGACGCCGCGTGCCGAAATCGAAGGTGAGATGGGCGACAGCCACGTTGGCCTCCAGGCTCGGCTGATGAGCCAGGCCATGCGCAAACTCGCCGGATCGATCAGCAAGTCCCGCACCTGCGTCGTCTTTATCAACCAGATTCGAATGAAGATCGGCGTCATGTTCGGCAGCCCCGAGACCACCTCCGGCGGACGCGCCCTCAAATTCTACTGCAGCCAGCGCCTCGACATTCGCCGGATCGGCGCCATCAAAGACGGATCCGACGTGATCGGAAACAAGACCCGGGTGAAGGTCAAAAAGAACAAGCTCGCCCCGCCGTTCAAGGAGGCCGAGTTCGATATCATCTACGGGGAAGGCATCAGCCGCGAAGGCGATATCATCAACCTCGGCACCGACCTGAATATCGTCGATCGCGCCGGCTCCTGGTACAGCTACGGCGAAGAACGGCTCGGCCAGGGCCGCTCAAATGCCAAGGAATTCCTGCGCGAAAATCCCGAGATACGCGCCGAGATCGAAAACAAAATCCGTGACCATCACGACCTGCCGCTCGTCGAAGCGCCCGACACCTCCGAGGACGAAGCGTCCGAAGAGGAGGCAACCGAAGACGCCTGACCCCACCGCTCATTACTGAAGACATGACCCCCGGGCCGCTCCCCAATTCGTGGACGGCCCGGGTGCTCTATGCTACCGTGCCGATGCCTCAACTCCCCCGGCGATCGGCACCGCATTATGTCCGAAGACGATTCGAGAAAGCACCTCCATCGAATCCTCAAGATGGCCCTGAAAGGGGGCGCCAGCGATATCCACCTCAAGGCCGGAGTCCCGCCGCTGTTTCGGGTCGACGGCTCGCTGCTGCCCCTGCGCAACGCCGACCGCCTGGATGCCAACCGGATCCGCCGGATGGCCGCCGACATCATGTCGGACGACCAAAAGAAAAAATTTCGCGAGGACCTCGACCTGGACCTCTCCTACGGAATCCAGGGACTGGGACGCTTTCGAGTCAACGTCTTCCAGCAACGCAATCAGATCGGAATGGTCTTTCGCGCCATTCCCTTTGAAGTCAAACCCATAGACGAACTCAATCTGCCGGACGTCGTCCGAACGCTGGCCGAAGAACGGCGCGGACTCGTCCTGGCCACCGGTGCCACCGGGAGCGGAAAATCGACGACTCTGGCTGCGATGATCGATTACATCAATCGAAGCCGGACCGCCCACATCGTCACAGTCGAAGATCCGATCGAATACCTCATTCAGGACAAACGAAGCGTCGTCAATCAACGCGAAGTCGGACGTGATACGACCTCGTTCAAACGCGCGCTGACGTCAGCGCTTCGCCAGGATCCCGACGTGATCATGCTCGGGGAACTCCGGGACTTCGAAACCATGGAGATTGCCCTGACGGCCGCCGAAACCGGGCACCTTGTGTTGTCGACGCTGCACACCGTCGATGCCGCCGACGCCGTCAATCGAATGGTGACGACGTTTCCACCGCACCAACGCGAACATGCTCGCCACCAGTTCGCCAATCTCTTCAAAGGCGTCATCGCACAGCGACTCATCCCCCGAGCAGACGGCAGCGGCCGCGTCCCGGCGGCCGAAGTCATGATCTCGACTGCTCGTATTCGCGACATGATTCTCGAGGAAGCCACGCCGCGGGCCATCACCGAGCAGATCGCCGAAGGCGTCGACTCCTACGGAATGCAGACCTTCGACCAATCCTTGCTCAGCCTCCTGCAGAACGGATATATCACCTACGATGAGGCTGTCGCGCAGTCGACCAACCCGGATGACTTCAAACTCAAGGTCCGGGGCGTCGCCTCTTCAACATCTCAGACCGGAGAATGGGATACGATGACCGGCGAGGGTGTCAGCGATCCCGACGATGAATTCGACCTGGACGAATTCGACTTCGACAACGCCTGAGACGATTTCCGGCACCTCCGATGCAGTTCCCTTGTCGCGCTCGTCTCGGTGGGCCTACAATATCGATACCGTGCCGACCAACTCCCTGCTCTGAGCCCAGATAGCGCCCGTGACCGAGAGCAACACTCCCCATCTTCGAGCCAAGCTCCCTTTAGACTCCCTCGACGGCTTCTTCGAGACCTTCGGGCAATTCATCCTACCGGGCCGCATGTTCCTGCCGACCGATCCCTCTCGGCTGAAGTCCGTCGGTGATTCGATTCAGTTCGAAGTCCTGCTGTCGGATGGCTCGCGCGCACTCGCCGGAAAAGGGATCGTGCGCCAGGTGCGATCTGAGTCCGAAGCCACCCGCGGCCCCGCCGGGATGGTCGTCGAGTACACGCACCTGAGCAAACGTTCCAAGGCACTCGTCAAGGACATACTTCGCCAAAAAAAGGCCGAGCAGACTGACGACCCCGAGTCTACCTCCGAGAGCCCAGATGCCTCCGATTCCCCTCCCGCATCGAGACCACCGGAAGCTGATGAGCCCAAATCTTCCCTCGAAGAAACGACCGAGCGCGCCGATCCCCGCGAGGAAGCCGACATAGACGCCGGTCCGGGCACCGACCCCGCCAGCGCGCGCCCGGAGACCGACGACGAGGCGGCTGACCAATACGACCACACCTCTGATGACTCCCATGCCGCCGATGACGAGACGCTCGACGAGATGGCCCAGACTGGCTTCGACGTCGGCGACGACTCTGAAGTTTCGGTCCGTGAGCCGGAAGCCGACGATGAGCAGGAGGATGCCGGCGGCGAATTCGATGAACTCGGCGTCTCCGCCGGAGCAGAAGCCGCCCTCTTCGGAGACGATGCATCTGATGACGATCCCTCCGAAGAGACCGAGACCCAAGAGGCCGAAGACAACCAGACCAAGGAGAGCGGGCTTCAGGTGCTTCCGTACGACGAAGACGACCCGGATTCGCCCGAAGACGCTCTCTCTGAATTGGATTTCGGAGAAGACTCCGATGTCGATCGGATGCTCGACAACATGTTCTCCGGTGGGAGCGACGAATCGGAGCTCGATGAAGACGAAGCAGCCGACGCCCTCTTCGCCGAAGCCTTCGATGACGAACCCGACGATACCGAGGATACAACCACAGCCGACGAGTTAAGCGCCCTTGCGGCCGAGGCTGGGCCGGATTCAGCGGAAGGCCGGGAGGATCCTACAGACCTTGCTGCGGAATCGACTGAACGGGCCGCCGTCAACCCGGAATCGGAAGACCTCGAACCACTCGATGATACCGAGAACGACTCCGGGGAATTGGATGAAGCCTTCCGCGCTCTGGATGAAAACGACGAAGAACACACAAAGCGTAGAGACCTGAAGCTATCGATCGACGAAGAGGACGAACCCGAAGAGCCGCCGGACGATGACAGTCTGGACGCCCTGATCGCCGACACCCAGCAAGAGCTCCAGCCGGTCTCGTCGGAATCCCAGGACGACAAAGAACAAGGAGATGCGCTCGACAAAGTGCTCGGCGACGATCTTCCCGAGCCTCCCTCTGACGAATTCGAATTCGATCCAGGTCAGGATTTTCGACCGTCGGGGGCTCGCAAGAATCCGGCAGACGACGACGCCGATGAAGATGGCGCCGACGCCGAATCCAGCCCGGAGCGGGAGCCCTCGGACGAAGATTCCTCCAGGAACGACGACAAGAAAGGCTTTTTGTCCCGATTTTTCGGTGGCGGCGACGATTGACGACTTGGATTGGACGCCCCGGACCAGTCCACGCCGATCAGCGCCCGATATCCCTGCGGTACTGCATTCCCGTCCAGTTGATCGCCTGCACCGCTTCGTACGCCCGATTTCGGGCGGCTTCCGGCGAATCGCCACGGCCGGTCACCCCGATGACACGGCCTCCCGCATTGATGAAGTCTCCCTGGTCGTTCAACGCAGTTCCGGCATGGAATACCTTGGACTCTTCGACAGTAGACGCAGCCTTCAGACCGCTGATCACGTGTCCGGTGTCGCGTTCCGGTGACGGATACCCCCCGGAGGCAAGGACCACACAGCAGGCACAACTGGCTGATTCGAGATCGTCGGCATACTGAAGGGTCCCTTGAGCAGCGTGTTGAAGGATCGGGCCGATCGATGTGTTGCCTGCAAACAGAAGTGCCTGAGCTTCGGGATCACCCATCCGGCAATTGAACTCCAGCACCTTGGGGCCTTCGGACGTAAGCATCAGGCCGGCGTACAAAAAGCCCCGGTAATCGATGCCTCGTCGTTTCAGCTCCGCCAGCGTAGGCTCGATGATCGTCTCCATCACGTCGTCGACCAGGCTATCCTCGACTCCGGGTGCCGGGCTCACAGCGCCCATTCCACCCGTATTGGGTCCTGTCCCGCCTTCGCCGATTCGCTTGTGGTCGCGGCTCGTGGCCATCGGAACAACCGATTCACCGTCGGTCACAACGATGAACGACATCTCCGGGCCCTCCAGACGTTCCTCGATCACTACTCGCTCGCCCGCTTCACCGAACCGCCCCTCCTCCATGAACGAATCCAGCGTCTCGCGAGCTTCGTCGAGATCCTCGGGTAGAACAACGCCCTTCCCAGCGGCGAGTCCATCCGCCTTGATAGCCACGTTGTAGTCGACAGCCTCGATGTGGCGGAACGCCTCGTCCGGGTCGGTAAAGGCCTCCCAGCGGGCGGTCGGAACCCCCGCACCTTCCATAATCTCGTTGGCAAACGCCTTGCTTCCCTCGAGCCGAGCGGCCTCCTCTCCGGGGCCAAAAATTGCCAGTCCTTCGTCACGAAACGCGTCCGCAAGGCCATCGCAGAGGGGGGCTTCGGGACCGACGACCGTCAGATCGACGGACTCGGCCTCCGCCAGTTCGATGAGACCGTCGACGTCTGTAGCGTCGACATCCACGCACCGGGCATCGATGTCGGAATCCCTGGCGATACCGTCGTTTCCCGGCGCCACGATCACCTCGGCACCGTCGCGACCGAGTGTCCACGCAATTGCGTGCTCACGGCCGCCACTTCCTATCACAAGATACGTACTCATCTTGGACCTCTTGCAGTGATTAGATCGCTGCGGGTTTCAAGGAACGTCTCAGTGTCTGAAATGCCGATTCCCCGTCATCACCATCGCCATGTCGTGTTCATCGCAGGCCTCGATGACTTCAGAATCGTTTCGTGAGCCCCCCGGCTGAATGATCGCCGTGGCGCCGGCCTCGTAGGCCGTATCCGGGCCATCACGGAAGGGAAAGAAGGCATCGCTGGCAACCACGCAACCATCCGTCTCTTCGCGGGCCTTCTGAATGGCGAACTCAACAGCGTCGACCCGACTCATTTGTCCGGCGCCCACACCGACGGTGCGACGTTCGCGCCCGAATACAATCGCGTTGGATTTCACGTGCTTGCAGACTCGCCAGTTAAACTCCAACGCTCTCCATTCTTCCTCGGTCGGCTCACGATCTGTCGGGACGTCCATCGAGTCGCGGTCGAACTCAATCCGGGGATCGGTCCCCTGCACAAGAACTCCGAACAACGTCGCCCGAAGCGCACGGCCGACTTCCGGAAGCTCCCCGGGCATCCGGAGAATCCGAACGTTTTTGCGTTGCGTCAGATACTCCATCGCTTCGTCGGAGTACGACGGTGCGCAGATGACCTCCCAAAAACGATCGTGCATCGCCTCGGCCACATCCGCACCGACCGGCCGCGTAAACGCTGCGATACCGCCAAACGCACTCATCGGATCGCATTTGAGCGCATCATTGTAAGCATCCAGAAGGTTCTCGCCCGTGGCGCATCCCGCCGGATTCGTGTGTTTGATGATCGCGCAGGTCGGATCATCGAATTCGTCGGCAATCTGAACGGCCGCATCCAGGTCGACCAGATTGTTGTAACTCAGGTCCTTTCCATGAAGCTGCTCAAAACCGCCGAGATCGTCACCGAGCGGCTCTTTGTAGAGCGCGCCTGGTTGATGGGGATTTTCCCCGTACCTGAGCTGGCTTTGACGACGAAGGCCGATGGGCCATTCGGAGGGCAACGCATCTTCGTCAGACACTTCGCCATCGAAGTAGTCGACGATGGCGGCGTCGTAATTTCCAGTATGTCGAAAAGCCTTTTTGGCCAGCGACTTACGCATCCCTTCAGTGACCTCTTCGCCGACGATTGCCTCGCCGACCCGCTCGTAGTCGTCGGGATCGCATACGACCGTTTGAGTCGCGTGATTCTTGGCCGCCGCCCGCAACAGTGTCGGGCCCCCGATGTCGATCATCTCCGATGCATCCTCGAGGGAGGCCCCATCCTTCACCGTCTCCTCGAACGGATACAGATTGACCGCGACCAGCCGGATGTCCGGAACATCGTGCTCGGCCATTTCCGCGCGGTCCCCCTCGTGATTCCGCCGTGCGAGCACACCACCGTGGATCAGGGGATGCAACGTCTTGACTCGTCCATCGAACATCTCCGGGAAACCTGTAAGCTCCGAGACCGCCACCACTTCGAGCCCACCATCCTCGAGGTGCTGACGCGTCCCGCCCGTCGAAACGAGTGTCCAGCCCGCTTCATCGAGCGTCCGAGCAAAGGGCAACAATCCGGTCTTGTCTGAAACACTCAGCAATGCGCAAGGCCCTTGAATTGACATGGCCCTCTCGTTGAGTTTGAGAAAATATTCATCGTCGAATGAAAGCCCCCGCGTCGACGTGTCCCTTAAATTGTCAGACGGATTTGTGCCAGTCGCCGAGATTCACGGGACGATTTCTTCGTCCTGTTCGTCTCGGAGCTTGTCGATGCCCTTGGACTCGACCTGCCGGATACGCTCTCGGGTCAGATTCAAAAGCTCCCCGACTTCTTCGAGCGTCATGCCCCCGCGTTCAGCGACATCCAGGGCACATGTCTCCGGAAGCTCCCAGACCTCCAGGTCCGGAAAATTCAACTTGATGGAACCGGTCCTTGGATTGACGTCCAAGTAGAGATGATATTTACAGGAGACGTACGGGCAGGGCCGCTCCGAGAGGCGACAATCATCTCGGGTTTCGGGCCGTTCGGCATCGATCTCGATCTCAAGGTCTTCGCCTTCGGTGAAGTCCGTTTTGGACAGCTTTCGCGACGAGATGGTCGTGCCACGGGTCAGTCCCTTCCGTGCACCCCGCTTGTTTGAAGTCGTACGGTTGGAACTCTTCTTACTCATGAAGTCGGTCCTTGACCCCTGCGCGAAAGCCAATCGTTCCAGACTCTTATCGGTTCGATTACCCTTGGATCCCCGAAGGTAGCCGCGCCAGCCTCACACTGTCAACGCTTCGCTCGACTCGGGATCGCTACGAATCCCGGGCTCTCCCCTTCGAATTACTATTGCCCCGCCGGCCGTCTGCATGTTTGCCAAAAACCGCTTCCCACGCGCACTCGACGACTCCGACTTCGCCCGGTCCTTCGCCCGCCTCCGGGAGTCGGCCACCGATCTGATCGACCTTGCCGACGGTTCTCCGAACCGAGCGTGGTCCGCGATCAATGACGCGCAATCCATAAAAGAAAGCTACGCGGAGACCATCGCCAAAGCCTCCTCCGCTGCCGTCCACGATGGTTACAATCCGGCGCCCCTGGGCCGACTCGAAGCACGCGATGCCGTCGCAACCTACTATTCGGAGCACGGAGCGGACGTCGACCCGTCCCGGATTGTGCTCTGCGCAAGCACCAGCGAAGCATACACGTGGCTGGCAAAACTCCTCGCATCCGCCGGCGACACGGTCCGGATCCCCAAGCCCAGCTATCCACTGTTCGAACATCTCCTCGGCCTTGAGGGTCTCACCACCATTCCGGACCACCTCGACTTTCATGGCAAATGGGCCCGTTCTGGCATTCCCTCTCAGACGAATCAGCCCGCATTCGCCGTCGCGGTGAATCCGAATAACCCAACTGGCCACACCACAGATGCCGCCCTCCTCCAGCACCTCCATGATGCTTACAATGCAGTGGCGGTCGATGAGGTGTTTTTGGACTACCCCGTCGACACCGACGCGATCCCATCCTCGCTCATTACCCTCGCTGAATGCGACGATCCGGGACTCCACTTCGTCATTTCGGGGATCTCCAAGATATGTGGACTTCCCGGTCTCAAACTTGGGTGGATCGTCTTAGACGGACCCGAGGAACTCGTCGACGCTGCAATGAGTCGACTTTCATACATCGCTGATACATTTCTATCCGCTAACGATGTCGCCCAGCGCGCACTCCCGGACCTGCTGAAACACCGATCAGCATTTCAAACCGCCCTGAGAAGCCAACTCCGCGAGGCGCGTCGCATCGTCCGTTCACACATCGATGATGCACGCGGATGGTCCAGCTACCCCGTAGAGGGCGGCTGGTATCAAATTCTTCGATTCCCCGACGTGGTTGAGGACAAAGATCTGGCTACTCGCCTACTCGCAGAAGACGGCATCGAGGTGGCTCCGGGATTCCTTTTCGACCTGGGCCCAGGACACCTCGTCGTCAGCCTAGTCTCACCACCCGCCCTCCTCGACGAGTACCTTCCGCGCATCATCGAACGATTCCGGTCATTCACGGAAGTCTGACCCCCTAATACCCCCTCCCCGATGCTTACGTTCGGGGAAGGGTATTCGGCGGCCGCACCGCGGGCGGCCGCCTGGTTGTATGCAACGGATCCGGCGTCTGTGTCGAAAACGGCAAGTGTGGGGAGACGTGGATGGCTAAGCCAGGATAACCGGGGGGAACATGACCGAGATAACGGACGAATCGACCGACGACGTGGAGTTGCTCTTCGAGGACCTGGAGACCGACGACACCGGGCATATCCGTCCGGACACCGGGACGGTCGTCCACGTCACCTGGAAGTGTCATCTGGGCAAGGGATGGCTGTCGAAGCCAAAGGCCAAAGAGATCTTCTGTCGGCTGTTGCGTCGATACTGCCGGATCTGCCGCTACGGGCTGTTGCACTATTCGGTCATGGATAACCATCCCCACCTCATCCTGAAAGTGCAGTCGGAAGCCGACCCGCTCGACAAGATGATTGGCACCTTGA